>Ga0187847_10000988_pt1 | contig 27553 bp, 24 predicted proteins | sample June2016WEW_4_10_FD_132458 | JGI IMG/M metagenome (GOLD analysis project Ga0187847, IMG submission 132458) | Peatland microbial communities from SPRUCE experiment site at the Marcell Experimental Forest, Minnesota, USA - June2016WEW_4_10 | ecosystem: Environmental > Terrestrial > Soil >...
AAACACTGTGTTGTGCTATCGTCAGACACGAAGAAGCCTCCGGAAGTGCCTCGAACGGCGTCTAGTCAACCTGTTTGTAGCACAGGAGGCTTCTCTTGTCTTAAAAATCACGAATTATTCGGGTTAAGCCCGCTCTTGCCTAATGTGCGTGTCTGCATAACGTCCTCCAGGTTGTGCGATCTAGATCAATTCGCACACACAGAGAATAAGATGCCGTTGCTCATGAAACAATCCGCTTTCCGGCGCAAGGCGTCATGAGTATCATTCATAAATGATACGGAGTGAATTGGCGGAGCTTTCGGCCTTCGCAACGGTTGCGGAAGAGCGCAGTTTCACACGCGCTGCCATCCGGCTGGGCATCTCTCAATCCGCATTGAGCCATTCCATGCGCGGGCTCGAAAAGCGATTAGGTCTTCAATTGCTCGCGCGAACCACGCGAAGCGTCTCTGCAACAGCCGCAGGCACAGCGCTTTTGCAAGAACTTGCTCCTGCCTTAGAGAGAATCGAGCGGGCCGTCGCGGAGACCCGAAAGCAAAGGGAAAATCCTGCAGGCCGAATTCGCCTCATCATCCCTCGAACGGCGACCCAGATGGTGATTCTGCCGAAGCTGGCTCGATTCAATCGCACCTATCCGGAAATCATCTTGGAGGTCACTTCATCCAACGACCCTGTCGACCTTGTCGCCGGCCAGTACGACGCTGGCATTCAGCTAGGCGAGTTCATCCAACGGGACATGATTGCCGTTCAGGTGACCCGGGAGATGCGTCTCGCGGTCGTCGGATCGCCGCAGTATTTCAAGTCACACAATATTCCGCGAAAACCTCAAGATCTCAAGGAGCATTCCTGCATAGGTTTTCGCTTTAGCAACGGTCTCTATCGGTGGGAGTTCGAGAAAGGCCGTAAGGCACTCACCGTTAGCCCCCAGGGTCCCGCGTCTTTCGATGATCCGGACCTGGTAATCCAAGCAGTGTTGAATGGCGTAGGGATAGGAACGGCGATGGAAGAAACTCTCAGAGCCAGGATTTCAGAAGGACGATTGCTTCAGGTCCTCAGGGATTGGTGCCCAACATTCCCGGGCTATTTTCTTTACTACCCAAGCCGTCGAAATCAGCCTGCTGCTCTGGCCGCCCTGATAAGCGCCCTGCGACTGTCGGAATGAGGCCCGGCCTGGGCCCTCTGAAAGTACCGATAAACGCGCTAGGGTTTAAAAATGCCAATGGATGCATTTCGCGGGAGCAAACCAGTGAGCGGATAGTCGCTGTCTAGGGCAAACGACCAGAATGCCCGCTTGCCAACCCAGATAGTGACAAAATACATTATCGCGTTTAAATCCAGAACCTTCCTCGACTGCACCGATATTCCCTCTGTTCGCGCTCGTAAATTCGTTCTATGCCATGGATCTCGACTGTGATGAATTGAGCCCTCTGCAAAAGTGAGGCCAGCGACGAGACCCGTCATCCAGGCAACACCCCAGATGCCTCCGCCGCCACAGACGACGATCATATCTTTGTCAATAGACATGTTCCCGCCTATGAGGCGCGGGAGATTCCGTCAACGGCATCTGTCAATAAAGTAGTAAATTGCCCCTATACTGACTTATTTGGGAAATGTGTCTGACATCAGGATAGGGCACACCTCAAACTGACAGAAAAAAGACACACAAGCAAAATAATTCGGCCAACTGGCATAAAGCTTCTTGACAACGACACACCCACGAGCATGGAGGTAACGTGAGAAATAAAAAATGGATCGGTCCGGTGCTTTGCGCCGGATTGCTTATGGGCGTCGCCGAGAGCCACGCCGCCTCGGACGGCTCCTGCAGCAGTTACACCTGGGATGTGGGCAAGGAACGAGCCCTATTCGCTGCTGTGCCGGCGGTTGTAATCGCGAGTCAGGAAATGACCAATGCCCCGCGTATCCAACTCGGTCAGTTGTACCAGGTCCAGCTATCCGCCAAGAAGCAAATTGGACGTTTACCGAATGACCCACCGCGGCCGGTGACATACGGCGGAATAGCCTCAATCCAAATCGCAACTTCGGGGATCTATCGACTGGTCATGGACAATAATGCGTGGGTCGGAATGACCTCGGGAATTTCCGCGGAGGTGCCATCGGCATGGCAGGCAGCGTTGGCCTGCAAAGCGCCGAGCAAGTTGGTGGAATTTCGTCTGGAAGCGGGAAAGACTTACTCGGTGCTAATTAGTGGCGCGCCGGAAGCGACGATGCGATTTGCGATCACCCAGTCTCCGCCAAGGTCCTAACGGCCGTCGGTATGCGCTCAATCGTTATAGAACGTGATCTTGTAGTGCCGACGCGGGACGGCGTGCGTCTGTTTGCGAACCTGTTCAAGCCAGAGGCTGGCGGGTCGTATCCCGTCATTATGTCCGTCACGCCATACGGCAAGGACAAGCTTCCGGATCGCCTCGCAACCTTCTTCATGCGGCTTTCCGGAGTCAAGTTCGGCAAGCTCAATTGCTCACGGCCGACGGGTTTCGAATCGCCTGATCCGGTCTATTGGGTGCAGCAAGGCTATGCGGTTCTTCAGGCGGACGTTCGTGGAATGCACAAATCTGAAGGACAGGGGGGAGTACTCCGAGTGCAGGATGCGGAGGACTACTACGATCTCATCGAGTGGGCGGCATCCCAACCGTGGTGCACAGGGCGAGTTGGCATCATGGGCGTTTCGTATCTGGCCATGTCGCAATGGCATGTGGCAACGCTCAAACCTCCGCACCTACGGGCCATTGTTCCGTGGGAGGGCGTCACCGATTTGTACCGCGAATTGGCCTTCCATGGTGGGATACCTGAGACCAAATTCGTTGCCCTCTGGGCCAAAAAACGCATCAAGAGCGGGCGCAATCGCAGTTTTCCGTTGGCCGAAGATTTCTTGTCGGAGCAAGCCGCGCATCCGTTGGACGACGCATACTGGGCAGCGAAACGACCTGTCCTCGAAAACATAGACGTGCCGGCATTGGTATGCGCAAGCTGGTCCGATCATGGATTGCATACCCGCGGATCGATCGAAGGGTTTGAGCGGATATCCTCCAGGCAAAAGTGGTTATTCACCCATGGGCGGAAAAAATGGGAGACGTTCTATAGCGAGGAGGCGCTCGGCTGGCAGAAGAGATTTCTGGACCATTTTCTGAAAGATATCGACAACGGGATGGAGCAAGTGCCGAAGCTGCGCCTCGAAGTTCGCAAGGCTTTCTACCAACAAGAGGTTCGCTCGGAGCAGAGTTGGCCACTTCCGTCAGTGCAGCCGGCGCTGTTTTATCTCTGCGCGAATACAGGCAGTCTGCAAAAAGAACCGGCTGATTCCGAAGGCAAAGCACAATATCGCGCCACGAGTCGAAACAGCAGAGCAGTTTTTTCCATCCGATTCGAGCGCGGGGTAGAGCTGATTGGCGGCATCGCGCTGAAGCTCTGGCTCAGCACCTCCGAAGGCGACGATCTGGATCTCTTCGTAGTCCTGCGAAAGCTCGACTCCACCGGAAGAGAGGTCTTCTTCTCCGGGTTCAACGGATACGAGCGCGATGATGTTGCGAAGGGATGGCTCCGGGCTTCACACCGGGAGCTGGACGTATCGCGCAGCACGCCGCTGCGCCCATGGCACAACCACACGCACATTCAAAAGGTGTTTCCCGGGGACATCGTGCCAGTGAAAATCGAAATCTGGCCGTCTGCGACGCTCTTCGAGGCTGGATCTACTCTGCAGTTAACGATCCAGGGCCAGGATGCGGCTGGATACCCTGCCTTTCAGCATCGTAAGCTCGTCAACTGTGGATGGCACACCATTTTCACAGGGGGGCAGTTCGACTCCTGCCTAACGGTCCCTATGAACAATCGGGCTTGAATGAGTAGCCATAGCGCCAATCATTGATGAACATTAACCATTCCCGTGTTTTTACTGTTGGAACAATTACGACCCATAAAAGAGGTCATGGGTCGTAATCTGAAAGGAAGCGACCCCGGAAGATGTCGCCCTTGCCGGAACGGTCTCGCCACTCCCAGTCCTTGTACGCAATCGTTCTCACAGCCTTCTTCCACACATTCATTGCAAATATAGAGGTGCTGTGGCTGACTTCTTGCGAAGCTACTTTGAAAAGCCACCGTGACCTTGACCTCATCTTCCGGCTTCCGACAAGAATTGCAGCTGCGCTTTTCCATGTGACAAATACCCCACCCGCCGACCGATTTCGGCGGACCAGCCTGGCCTTCGCGCCTTCCGACCCGGATGTGATCTACGCGCTAGCCTCGGACCGATCCGACGACAATGTGCTGGGAGTGTTTCTCAGCACCAACGGGGGCAACTCGTGGCGCGAGATCCTGGGTGGGCGCTACCCCAAGGAACGCCAGATGTCGTACAACAACGTTATCGCCGTACATCCTGATAAACCGGGATGCGCGATCTGGGGCGGTATGCATCTGTACCGCACCGACGATGCGGGACGCAGTTGGCGCAGAATCACCAGCGGCGAGCGCGGGGAAAAAAGGGATTACGTACACAACGACCATCATGCCTTGCTGTGGCCGCAGGAGGACCTCATCGTTTCAGGAAACGACGGCGGTGTTCCCGTGAGCCGCGATGGCGGCCGCACCTGGATGGAGCGTTCGATGGGGATGGTTACCGCGATGTTCTACAGTCTGGACGTGGCTCCCTCCAACGGCAAGGTCTTTGGCGGAGGCACTCAAGACAACGGCGTTCTGATTGCCGGTGTCGGGGACTGCAAAGAGCGCGATTTCTTCCCGGCCATCTCGGGCGATGGCGCCTGGATCGCCTTCGATCCCGCTCAGGAGGGCAACGTCTTTGGCTGCATAACCGGATTCGAGGTCTACCGCCACCGGAAAGGCAAGCCGTGGGACAATTGGAAGAACGTCAAGCCACGACAGATTTCGCAGCGGGAGACACGCCAACGCGCTTTCAGCGTCCTGGCCATCGAACCCTCCGCGCACGACGGCGTCAAGACGGTTTGGGCCGGTTCAAACCGGTTATGGCGCACGGACAATAACGGGCAGCGTTGGAGGCCCGTATCCGGCTCGTTTGACGGATCGCCGATTTCCGCCATTGAAATTGCCCGCGCGAGGCCCCGGCTGATGTTCGTCGGCACCACGCGCGGCGGCATCTTTCGCAGTATGGACGGTGGCGTGAACTGGTCGCAAAGCCTTTCTTGCGCCGAAATTCCCGCGCGCGCTATCACCTCCATCGCTTGCCATCCGAAATTTCACGCGACAGTTGTGGTGACGGTTGCTTCTTCCGGTGTTCTTAGTTCGGGCGTAAAGCTCCTAACGGGAGAGGCCCTGCCCTATCGCCACGTCTTCCGATCCTCGGATATGGGCAATACGTGGGAGGACATCGACGGCGGCTCGCTGCCTAACGTCGTTTTCTATGCGGCCGCCTACGAAACCCACTCCCCGTGTCGGCTTTTTGTTGCGGGCGATACCGGCGTCTGGGCCGAGACCGAAGGTAAATGGTTGAACATCAGCGGGAATCTGCCGAGTGTGGTTGTGTCCGGTCTGGTCTACCACCATAAGGACAGTACGCTGACTGCCGCGACCTACGGAAGAGGCGTCTGGCGCATGCGGCCCGGAAGTCTGGTCACGCCGGCGGCTGCGGCCGGCCCGGCTCTGGAGCAAATTCCTATGGCCGCCGGCCTGCGTGTGGATCCGCGGGTCGCGGCCCCCGTTCCACTAACGCCGCCGGATGGCATTATCTTGGCCCCTGGCAAGCAAACGCTGGTGACGCTGCCGCCTCTCCCCGGCGCGCTGGGATACCAGCTCGAATTCCTGGGCGCCGAAGGCTCTAACTTTGGTACCAGTTCGACTGCGCCCGAAATACAGCTCCCTGAATTGGGAAATGGCAAGTGGCGGATCTGGGCCGTCCTCCCGGACGGCTTGCGGTCAGCCGCGTCGGAGTGGCGCAGCATTGCATATCGCCCGCAGAGCGCTTGAGATCGGGCTTGGTGACGGTGAATGCCATTCGCCATTAAAGCCGAGGTTCGCAATCTGCGGGCGAAAACGTACGTGTTTAGCGCGCAGAAGACGATGTATGGCGGCAAGCACATCGCCAAAGGCGATACGGTGTTCGTCTTCGCAAGCGAGAACGAGGGCGGGCAAGGCCTCATCGCGCGTGGCGCGGTCACTTCTGCAGAGGTAATTGCGAAGAAACGTGGTGTGGTCCGACAAACGCCTCGGGTGAGCATCGCCGTCAAACGCACCGCGCTTGCGAAGAGGCCACTGGGGCGGAGCGAACTCAAACAATTTACCCACTGGAATGACGGCCAGCCGGGAACCGAGCTCAATTTCAAATTCTATCGCCAGGCAACGAACAAGATCGTCAGCATATCAGATGAAGCGGCGACGTTTCTCGATGGATGCTTCTAGCGTAGTCGGCTTGTCCGCGATGCGCAGCCACTTTTTAGGAGATGTTGCCGGTCTCAGAGCTGATCGAGGTTCTTCAGCGGGATTGCTCCTCGATCAACGATTTTTATGTGAGGCGGTTTAATCTGCGCGTTGACAATATCCGACAGTTCTCGGAGGCCGTAAAATCCAGAAGCCAAACAGGAACATTTCGTACTCCGCTAAATCGAGCGTAAGCCAGAAGGGCAACGAAATGCACAACTAAGCTGTCGGCAGACGAATAGTTTCCTTATTCTATAGTTCAAGCAGCGTGCGGTCATGCAAATGTATTCGGCGCTGGAAGAATATTCGCGACCATACACTGCTTCGATACCAAAACCAACGCCTGCGATAGTGCAGTTGTTCGGTGAGGTTTTCTAGGGGAGATATCTGCTAAACAAGAAGCAGCAAGCTGCGTCCGATCACTCCGGTGAGCTTGTCTTGCGCGTCCAAGGCCAAGTCACGGTTCGCGCCTCCCAGGTTCCGCAGGTGATCAGCGAAGTTCCAAGCCAGATCGCGCGCGGCGCGGACGTTCCAAATCGCCAGTAGGCGCCCGACCCTTCCCGTGTCTTGCGCCAATTCACCTATTACCCCGGTCGCTAGAAAATTCAACGCCGACGGGAGCACCGCTTCCAGCAAGCCGTTTACCTGCTCATAGTCATCATGCTCCGGGCTTTGCACCGCCGGCGTCAGATGCAACTCGTCATCGGTCTGCAGTAAGGCCAACGCCAGATCGTGATTGATATGAGCGTTCATACCCGCCAAAGCAAACTGTATGCGATCGACACCGACCCTGTTTCGCGCCTCAAACAAAACATCCCATGAGCTCGCGGTATCCGCAATCTGCTCAAGTGCGCCGGCAATGGCGGCAAAGTAGAATCCAGCAAAAACTATGTCGAGGCGCGTCAGCCATCTGGCGTCTTCCCAACCGTTTGGCGGAGGCTGAGCGTCGATCTGCTGGGTCACCATCAAATACAGCCGGTTGAACCATTTGAGGCCGTCCTGACTCGGCAACAACTCATCGATTCTCTGCATTACCGCAACGACATCGGAGATTGACGCCGGGGACGCGCCACTCACGATTTGAAGAAGTTGCGCGTCGGTGGAATTGAGATTCGACATTCTACGCTCCTCAGAGCAAGCAGACTTTCTGGATCAAAACCGCGACAAACGCCTAACCCACGAAGCGCACCGGTCGCCGAATGCACATTCTTTAGAGCTTGTCCGCAGCTTCGTTCACAGAATCGCACAGGGCGCGACGGCTGGTTACGAGCGCGGAGAAATGGCCGGCCGGAATCCAGCGCAGCGCACTTCCCCTCCAGTGCTGATGCAGGCGTTCGGTCTCGCTCTTGAAGACATACCCATCGCGCATACAACCCGCAATTACAGCGGAGTCAGGCCGAGCCGGGAGTGGATACCGGGCGAGGTCCGCCACTTCGAACAGTTGCAGCAGACGCTCGCGCGCAGGTGCGCGCAAATTAGGTGCCCCCTCTAGCGCGTGGAGGTCGACCGACCAGGAGAGCAATCCGTGGAGGTAGATGCTACTCGCTGCGGCACCGGTGGCGAGCGCGGCGCAGGCCACTGCGAACGGCGAAACCGCGGCGGTAATGGCTGCCATGTGTCCTCCCATGCTGTAGCCCGCGACCACCATCTTCAGATAGCGGGTGTTCAAGTGTTCCAGCAGCGCGCGCGCCTCCAGCACCATACCCAACGCCATCAACCCATGGTCGCTGACGGTCATGCTCGCAGGTCCTTCCGGGGAGCGACGGCTGCCGTAGAACGGGTTTTCGAGAAAGTAGAGATCGAGTCCGCGGGCGATTAGGTCTCCGAAGACGTGCTCGCGCAACCGAAAGCCCTCGTCGCGCGAGGCAGCCAGAATCACGCAGGCGGCGATGTGTCCGGTTCGCGTCCACGCGCGAACGTGCACCCTGCGCGTGTGTTCCGGCAGCAATTCCAAGGGCGAAAGGAAGGTGCCGTCGCGACGCGTTGCGCCGCGACGCTGGTGGCCGGTACTCCAGCTCATCTCGATGTGCGCGGGCGGGTCAAAGTACGATGCGCTGTCGGACAGCCGGGCGAAAAGCGCCTCATCGCCCCATCCGTGGGAGAACAGCTTGGAGCGCCGCGATAACCAGGCCACAGCCAGGTCGAGTGGGTGGGCAGACGGGACGCGACTTGGAGTCACGCCGGCGTTGCTACTCCTGAGACCATGGATGAGCTCGGGCATTCGCTCCATTACACACTATTGCTTGAATGCGGGATCCGATGCCGCATCGGTCCGCGGTTTCCAATCCAGCGAGTAGTATTGGCCTCGGTCACGCCCCCACGGATCAAACCCGTTGGTCACGTGCTGCAGTTCCGGAATCAGTTCCGGGATATTTCGCATCAGCACACGCTTGAAGGGCGCGACAGGCTGCCTATGTCCGTTTGGCGCCCCCGCTTCCATCATTTCCGGTCCGGGCCCATTGTGATTTACCCAGTCGACGCCGAGCTTGGTGTAGAACTCAGGCCGGAAGCTGGAGGTGAAGAAACGGTCGCTGTACAACCTGCGGGACGCGTTGAGAATGAAAACCACAAACTGCGTCTCCGAGATGGCGAATCCATGCGGCCGGGTGTATTCAGCCAGCCAACCCACTACCGTATCCACGTCTTCTATGTTGTCCACTACTGACCCGTTCGGGTGCCCAAGACAGTCGTTGATCGGAGATCCGTCCGGATTCAACTGCGCATCGGTGATGATTTTCGACGAGTCGCACACGTGCGTTCCGTAGATCTCGCGCAACTGAGCTATGGTCTCCATCTGTTGCTTGCGCTGGAGCGACTCGGCGGGAAGCGTCTGGTCGATGAAATCGTCATAACTGGTCAACTGCCGCAGGCCATATTGGCGGCGGAACTCATTGAAACGCGGCACTCCGTGCTCGCGGTCGCGAATCAGATCGAGTGCCGCGATATCAATCTGTCCGGTCGGCGTGTCGAGCCGCGGCAGACGAATGTTCTGCAGGAACTGCGGATGATTGTGCAGGGTGAGCAGGCCCAGGCGCTGCCGTCCCATGCTTAATCCCCAGTTCGCGAGGCCACGCGAGCGCATCGCGTCAGTCGCTTTGTTTTCGAAGGTCTCGATCACCGCGACCTTCTCCACGATCCGGTCCGGATCTTTGCTGGCGTCACGGTACTCGATGAGGTCGGGCACGAGCGGGTGGAGACGATAGACCGTCACGAACTCTTCGGGGAAGTTGAACGGCGCCCCGAAGTGATTCACGCCGCCGTTGACGTGATCGGGGTTGGTGACGTCGTAGTGCGTGATGTTGCTGCCCAACCCGACGATACCGGGACCGGAGGCAAAGGCAGAATACCATTGGGTGGCTTTCTTGACGCTTTCTGACGTGCCGAAGTTGTGTACCACAATATCGGATAGAACTTTGGAGACGTCCGGGTCGCCTGTGCCGAGCAACCCGTTCCAGTTGGCGTTCATGCCTTTGTAGAGCGGCTCGTCATAAAGCAATTGAGGTGTCCACTCGATGGTGTGAATCTTGGCGATTTCAGCCGCGACGACAAGCCGCGCTGCGTTGAAGAGCTCATTCGGCGTGACGTCCTGGTTGCGGATGACTCGCTTGGGATCCGAGGGGTTGCGCAGACCGCTGTCGGCCGTCGGGTTTTGCGAGGCTTGTCGGCGGAATTCGTCCACGAAGGCATTGTGCTCCCGCGCAAACAGGTTGTGATAGAAACTCAAGCCGATCGACCAATTATCAGGGAACGCGACCGACTCCTGTCCTCGCCACTGAGGCTGCGCGGGGTCGCCCGGCTGCAGCACAGGCAGGTAGCCACCCGCCAATCCGGGAACAGGTTCTAGAAGCATCCGCGCGGGATCTTTAGGATCCCGCTTCACGCGCTGCAGCGAAATCTCGTCGTAGCCGTAAAGCTGCGAGGCATCCCACCACGCGGTGTTGTTATTGGCATACGTCTTGGGCGCGCGGGTCAGATTGGTGCGCCCGCCCATCGTGAATTGCTCCGGCGGCGTATCCTTCAACACGTAAGTTCTGTCGACTTGATCACCAGGACGGCATCCCAGCTTCCGGATCTCTTCCGGGGTGAGCGGCGTCGGGACGTTGTTCACCAACCTGCTCTTGCAGCCGACGTCCATCATCGTTCCGGGCGCGTTGTGCCCATCGTCCATGTGCGAGAACCAGTCGTGCGTCATGAACTGGATCCAGTAAGCGGCGAGGACGTTGAAGAATGGCGCCTTCAGGTAATCGCAATTCGCTTCGACAGAATTGTTGGGAAGCCCGAAGCCAGCATTGCACGAGGCCGGGTTGGATTGCGGACGCGTAAACAGAATGCGGCTGATGAGTTGCGGATCGGGAGTCAGCAGATTGATCCGGCCGCCGTGACGGTTCTTGGTAAGCTGATTCTGCTCAAGATCTGGAAAGGTGGTTTCAAATTCCACGTTGCGCATAAACGGCATGCCCGTGCTACCCATGCGCGGGTTGCGGATGTCGTTGCAAATGCCGGTCAGTGTCCGCGCGCGAATCAGGTCGCCCTTGCATAACTGCTCATTATCGCCACCGACTTCCTCGTAATCGGAGCTCTCCTTCGGCAGGCGCATTTCCGGCCAAGTCTTCAGCGCCGACCCGCCAACCCCACCACGTCCGGTGACATAGGTCTGGTACGTGTCGGAATTGTCGAACAAGTTGAATTTGATCAGTTCCATACGCTGGTATTCGAGATCCGTTAGCGCGCCGGCTATGCCACGCAACTGCGGTCCCTTTACCGAGAGGAAGCCCACAGGCAGAGAAGATGAGTCGCCCGTTCCCCAATATCTCGTCCAGTCAACCCACGGCGTGAACTGGAACTGAACCGCCCGCTGGCCTCCGCGGCAGCGCGCGGTCGGTGTTGTCACCTTGCCCTGGAAACGCAGATCACGCGTTTCTGGAACCTTGAGGAAACCCCCTGCCAGGTGTTGCACGCAGGCCTTTAGCTCCGCCGCTTCTTCCTGCTTGGGGCTGAGCTTGTTGTCGTCAGTCGAAACCACCGTCACTTGTCCTAGGGCAAGAGCCGTCAGGGCAAACACTGCCCCGAAGATGCGAATCAGGAAAACGTTTTTCATCGACCGCTCTCCTTTTTTTGTTTCATTCGGTGCAACCGTTAGCCCTCTGCTCTGTTAACTTCTTGAGAACCTCGATGCCAACGTGTGGGACGGGCTCGCCCTAGCCGACGCCCACAATCTCGCAGTCGCCAAAATCGGAAAAGCTTGCCGTTATGCCGATCTCCCATTCGCGCGCGAATGCTCGCGCCCTGGTCTGCCGCTTCTTTTTCGCCATGCCGCCTAATGTGCGAGCGGTCCGCGTGGGTGGCGATAATTCAGGTCAGACGGCTGCCGCCCCATGGCACGAATCTCGTCCGGGATCATCCGGCCGTCGTCATCGTAGAACGCATGAACATGGCCGCCCCTGTCCCGATTCAAGCAGTATATGCCGTCGGTTAACTTCACTCGCACCTCGCGCCACCCGATCGGAGGCCGGACTTGAGAAGTAAGCGATCCAAGATTTTCTGTTCTGTCGCAACATACACCCGCAGTAGCTGATCGAGCGAACATTGAAACAGCGAAGTCAGGTGTCCTGAAGCGTAAAGCGGGGAGTGCAATGAGGAGTTCGTAGCTGGAGAGAATTTGATTTTGGCTCGCGAACAGTCTGCGTTGGTTCAAGCTTTCGGTAGGCGTGGCCATGCTCGCGCGGTTGAACGATTACGCTTGATCAGCAACAATCCTGCCGGATGTAGTCTCGTTCGGATAGTTGAAGAAGAGCTGATTGCCGTCGGGATCATCGACCACCAGAAGTCGGTAGCCCCACGAACCCTCCTTGACCGGAACACCCTTGGCCTCGAATTCCGCGCGCAGCGCGTCCAACGCCGCGACCGCGGCTTCGCGCGTCTCCGGTTCGACGTTGAGGGAAATGAACATCAGCCCCTTGCCAATCTTCTCCCGCCATGTGTCGGCCAGAATAAGGGCGCAACCCTGCCGATCGACTTGTGCGACGCACGCTCTGCCGTCTTCGTCGTAACGCCAGGGGGAGGTGAAGCCGAGTCGGTCGACGTAAAAGCGGAGCGAGGCCTCAACGTCGGTCACGTGTAGGACGGGGCGCGCGAACCAGTCTGTCATAAGCTGTGGATCTTCGAATAAGAATTACTTCTTTCAAGATCAGGTTCAGAGAGGAGGGGTCACCGTTCTGACTTGAGCTGCCGTTTTGAACGGCGGTCGGCCAGTCTTTGGTAGCCGCGCTAATTTGGCTCCCGATGAAGTGACAAATCCTCGGAAAGAACGTACATGTCTCGCAAGTATCGCACAGGGCTGTCAACGATTGAGAACGGTTAGCACTTTATCGCGGGTCCCGGCCAGCAAGAAATTCGCGCCAAGCGAGGTCGGTGGCGGGATGTGCGGTAAGGTCTGTTGGACGAAGGCGCTGGCATTTGCGACAGAACGCGGAGGTTATGGGTATTCGATGGGGAGGTTTCGATAACCGGCGTCCGGGTCGCACTAGGCGCGAACGCTGCGGCGGGGATTGTTTCTACGATGCGCATCAGGCTTGCGCAATGGGGACAGCGGAAGCCGGTGGAGGAGCTGTCGACTGGGTTCGGGGAGATGGACCGGGCTGGAGATGATGGGACAGCTGTTGATAGAGAGCGAGTAAGTTGACTCATCGCTGATGGGCAGGACGATGGTTGACTTTGACCACGCAGGCGACCCGATTCGAACTCGTTTCTTCGCCAAACCATATGGGGCCTGAAAGTCTTAAAGCGAAAACAGCGCCGGGGTCGTTCGGCAATGATGTATGGTCGAGCCGGCCTCGAACTTTTGCGAGCCCGATTGCTGCCAATGTCGCCCTCCTCCCCCAGCGCCAGAATTGAGGAAGAGTCCCAACTTGATCATCTTGGAAAAATCTTCACAATCAACGGTGCGTCCCGGGAGCCACGGGACCCATGAGCGTCTAACCACGAGTGTAATCCACGGCACACGACGCTGCCGTTGCGGGTATATCATCACTGGCGACTATGGACACTCTTGATCCGGCGGGAGAATTTCTGCGCATCGCCGAGCGCTATCGCCAGATGAGCGACAGCGAACTCCAAGTCCTGATTCCGCAAAGCGCCGACCTGACGCCGTTTGCCCAACAGGCTCTTGCCAATGAGGTCCGGTCGCGCGGTTTGAAGCCCGATGCAGAAGTGGAGGACAAGAAACCGTCCTCTCGATCGCGGTTCAAACCGGCTGCAGCTTTCTTCGAGCACCAAGCGGCGAGATTCCGCGATTCGAGCGGCGGCGACGCTGCCGACTCCGATTCCTCGGACTCCGACTCCTCCGACGATTCCGACTCTGCCTATGCCGAAGACCGCAAACTCGTCCCCCTCTGCACCGTTTGGAGCGTGCGCGACGCGCTGCAGGTGCAGAGGATTCTGGATGTGGCCGGAATCCCTTTCTTTATGGGGCCGGAGAAAGCGACTGGCGTCGACGGCGTAACCTCAAATTTCTCCAAAGGGGTCGTCGTGGAAATCATGCGCATCGGACTGCCTTGGGCTGCGCCTGGGATGATGCAGTACGAACCGCTGGACGATCCCACTCCTAAAGAGCCGGAACAGGCCGTCGATCTGATCGTCCGTTGTCCCGTTTGTCATTCCGCGGAAGTCATCTTTGAAGGCGGAACCTCTACGCTTGTGGTCCCATCGGATGACCCTTCCCAGAAGTATCAGTGGTCCTGTGCCTGTGGCCACCAATGGAAGGATGATGGCGTTGCGAAAGAGGAGTGAGTTCGGACGTCAGATTGCCCGGTCTTTAAGCGCCGGGCCCTTCCGCGCATAGAATTCGAATGGGACAGATCCCAGCCACATTGACCGCCTTGTAGATGGCTCAGGATCCTGGAATGCCTTGCGTGCGGAGCATCCCGATCTTCGACTGGTCTGAGCGAAGCCCTTATTGAAACGGCGGGAATGCGGATAATCGTTGAACGGCGACAACGGGGCTACTGCAGCTTCGCATACTCGGTCTTGGCTTCTTTCAGGATGGGGATGTCAGGGTCGGCATCCTTCCACAGCGTGAGGAAAGTCTGATACTCGGTCCTGGCCGCCGTCGGGTCGTGCGACAGAGCGCAGGCGCGCCCGAGTTCCAGGTGCGCGAGCGCTCCTATAGGCTCGTTCACAACAAGCCCCGGATGGTCAACGATTTTCTGAAACTCGGCGGCCGCGGCCGCGCCTTGTTTTGCTGCGAGATATTCCTCGCCGCGCAAATAGACAGAGTAGAGCCAGAAATCTGCTTCCTGCATGGTTGCCCCCAATTCGTAAGGCGAGGAAACAGCCAGTGCACTGATCGCCTTCGCGAGATTACCACTATGAAGGGCGATTGCCGCCCGCGCCTCAGGCAGCAAGTTGTAGTTCAGCGCCGTATCTTCCGAAGAGCGTTTGCCCAGGTCCTCGCCCAGACGGCTGGCTTCAGGGTCGCCCGCCAGTCCCAAGGCGATGGCCGAAGCGGCGACAATTTCCTTAGCCGTGGAGAGAGCCAGCGCATCCTTCGCCTGACGTTTTGCCTGAGCCGTATTTCCGGCCAGCGCCTCGCGCACGGCGCCTTCGGCCTTGTACTCCGCCGCGGTTTCCTTCTGCCCAGCTCGCAAAGCCTTGTCCGCCGCCTGTTCGGTCAGCCCTCTCGCCTTCGCGAACTGACCGTCGTAGGCCGCGGTATCCGACTCAAGATACCTCAGAAGGTCGGAATCTGATTTGCCCTCCTCTCGCTTCATCCCCGCATTGTCATGCTTCAGAAAATTCACCAGATAAAGCAACTCATGAATGTAATTGGAATCGAGATTGTGGCTCGCGGCATCGGCTGCCACCACCTCCGCTTCTTTGGTCTGATTCTGGTGCAGATAGCTGGTGATCAGATTGGTGTAAGTCGACTTGATGCCGGGATTGAGTTCGAGAGCTTTCTGATTCGCCGTTAGTTCTCCCTCATTGTCCCCAAGGTATCCGCAAGCAACGGCCAAATTGGTGTATCCGGAAAAGTCGCGCGGATGGATTTGTGTATAAAGAAGAGCGGATTTGCGCGCCGCCTCGAAATTGCGCGTCACCGCGAATTCATAGAGCATCTCGATGGAAAGTCTCTCGTATTCGCTCACGTGGCCGCGCAGGCCGTAAGCCTTTTTCGCGTTTTCTGCCGCCAGCGCGGTTTCGTCCTGATTAAAGTAGATGACTGAAAGCCCTTGATAAGCTGCCGCGAAGTTGGGGTCGATGCTGATCGCGCGCTGATATAACGGGATCGAATCATACAAACGGTTCAATTGGGCATCCCCCCGAGCGAGCGCATAGGCACGGAGCGCCTCCAGCGACCCGGTAGTCACTTCCAGCACGGGCACGTCATACTTTTGCACGGACGCCAAGGATTCGCCGAGCTTGGGTCGAATCTCCGAGGCGATCCTGCCCAGAGCATGGAGAACATGGTTCTTGTCGCTGGCCTCGGCCTCGGTGCTGGCCATGGAATCGCCATTTGAACAGGCGACTGCCTTCAATGTAAGAAGATATCGCGTGCCAATCTGGGCGATAGCGCCATCGAGCGCGGCCGCGCTTTGCGTGCGCTGGCAGACCTCTTGCGCCAACTCCGGAGTCAGTGGCGCATCGTTGGGTCGGCCCATCAGGGCAAGGGTCTGCGCCGCACGTGAGTCGGAAAGCAGGTTGAGAAAGGGCGATTGTGCCAGTTGCGCGGCCAGGCCCTGGCGCAGCGAGCCGTCGAAGACGGAGTCCCCGGTTGTATTCGTAAACTCGGCGACAACGATCGTGTCTTTGTCCGTCAGATTGGGTTTTGGCCGGGAGCGCCAGTACAGTGCCACAGCCACCGCGATTGCCGCCAGCATCGCCCCGATCGCGATCCACGACCGCAACAAGCTTGCCTTGTCTCTCTCGATCGTGACCGTCGACAACGAGCGGCTTGCCAGCACAAGCTGCTCTTCATTGTCCTCGGTCGTTTCCCGCTCACTTTTTTTCTCTGCTTCCTCGGCGCCCACCACCCGGACCGTCTCCACGAAACGGTAGCCCCTACCCGGCACGGTGAGGATATAGCCCTTTTTGTCGGTCGAATCGCCCAGGATCCGGCGCAGGACGAAGACGTGCTGCGACAGGTTCGACTCTTCGACAAACGTATCCGGCCACACGGTTTTCAGCAGATCGTCCTTCGAGACGACCCGCTCTCTGTTCTGGACCAGAGTCAGCAGGATGTCGAAGGCCTTTGGCTGGAGCGGAACGGGCTCGGATCCGCGCAATAAACGGCGATGATCGGGATCAATTCGGAAGGGGCCGAATTCGTAGAACTGCTGTGCACTGTTCACGTTAGCCAATCTTGAGAACCATTGAGAACTATTGATAGCTCGCTTGAGGACTTCCAACCCTGCCGGGAGCATGATCGCTCCCATTGGCGACCGGCCAAGGACACCAAGCCCAATGTGGCGAGAAATTTACCACGAGTTCCGGCGTTGGGTAAAGGTTTCCGAGAGCATAGCCGGCGCCTACCAACGGACTCAGATCACCGTGGAAACCGACCGGTTCTGGATCATTCGCAAGTCGCACACAACTCGGGGTTGGTGCGCTGAATGTGGCCGTGAGGTGGACATGGTGGAGCTGAAAGAGGCGGGGACGGGGAAGCCCCAACCTCTGCTTGGCCAACCAATGCTCCCCGGTTGCGCGGACAGCCGGGGTTGGCATTGGTCCCGGGCGGAGGATGGGTCTCCACGGATCTGTCTGGAATCGGTTCTGAAGCCGCAATAGCAAGTATCTGGATTCGCGATTCTCCGAAGGGGTTTTTCGGAGACTCGCAAGTCTGCCGCGAAACAATTCAACCCATGGTCCAAGGTTTGACAGACCAACGAGGAGAACAGCCATGAAACGAAAAGCAGCATCACTTTTTCTGGGAGTCTGCCTGGTTATTATGACCGGCGCAGCTAGTCCCGCCTTTGCGCGGTCAACCACAGCGTACAACTCTTTCAAGGTGTGGATGGCATCGAAAAATCAGTTCAAAGCCACCTACAGCTGCCTGACGGAATCGTTTGGGGCCGTGGTCAATAACTGCGCGTTTCCCGTGAGCCTGATATTCGATGTGCCTGTCGACAGCCCGGGAAGCCATACGTTTACCGTGCAGAATTACTTTGACGGGACCGATGCCGAGAACACTTTCACCTGCCAGTCGTACACCTACAATGGTGCTGGAGGCATCGTCAATGGCGCCAGCATCCACTTCACGGGGCCGAGCCAGACGCTCTCAACCAGCGTCAATGTGGGCGACGCCGAAAGCGTTCAGCTGATTTGCAAGGATATTCCCACGGGCGGAGGAGTGGCCAATATCAACTGGAACCCCTAGCCAGAAAGAACGCGCGAGACTTGCCGGGTCGCAGCGTCATAAACGGGTACCGCAGGGCCAAGGCATCACCGGTGTCGAAACCCTGCGGCACCACCAATAAGCTTCTCGCTGATCCCACCGTGACGGCACAAATCCGCCGTCGCCTGCCCACCCTCCCCTTGCTTCAAGATGGCAATAATCTGCTCTTCGCTGTGCCGCGTCCCTTCGCTCCGCTCTCGCTGTGAGCCAGCCTTTCGCTCATTTCTTTCTTTGTTTTCCGCCTGTCGGTCGCTTTTCCCCCCAAACTTTGTGCCAGGATGGCCTGGGAACGAATTTTCCGAACTTCCTCGATCCGGATCACCCCCATTGGCTCTAAAAATATACCTCCGTCATCCCAGCTCCCCTCGGACCTCCTCCTGGCTCCGGCGAACTGACCTTGCAGGTGGTACAGTTTTTGGGGGCTGGGTCGCCGGGTCATGGGCTGCACACCCAAGATGGGGCCGAGATGCTAACCCGAGCAGTCGGCAACTTGTTCGGTGGCTGCTGTTGCCGGCAATCATGGATTTGCCGGCGGGTGGGAGGCTGGGCACGGCAAATTGGCGAAACACAGGTGCCCGGCAAGGCAACAAGCGGCGAGACGGCGTCGGCCTGCGATTGCGTTTCCACCGTCATTCGGTTAGGAATGTCCATTGAGCGTTCGTAAATACCTCGTGATTCTCTCCATGATGTTCTTCGGCGCCAGCGGCGACGCGCTGCTGGCGCGCGGCATGAAGCAGGCGGGCGCAATCGACATCCACCACATTCTCAATGTCTTCGCCGTGCTGTCCAGCCCCTACATCCTTCTTGGAATTGTCTCTCTACTGATCTTCATGGGGAGCTATATGACGGCGCTCTCTTTTGCCGATCTCAGCTACGTGATGCCGGCAACCGCCATCAGTTACGTTCTGATGACGCTGCTCTCCATCTTCTGGCTGCACGAGCGCGTGGGGGCAGAGCGCTGGTCGGGGATAGTGTTCATTGTCACCGGGGTTGGCCTGGTTGCCGGGGGACCTTGGCGCACGGGTGATCCGCCGGAGTCCGGTGCCGGTCTCGACGCGGCGGAGGAACGGCGATGAAAGTACTCTACACATGGCTGTGCATCGGAATCACGGTCTGCGCGGCTACGGCCGGAGATGTTCTGGTCGCGCTCGCCATGCGGCGCATCGGCGACCTGGGTGAACTTCGGCGCCGCCGTGGTTTTGTACCGATGCTTCTGCGCGTGCTCAAGAGCGGAGTGCTCTTTGCAGGAATTTTCTTTATGGCCATCGCCTTTTTCAGCAACCTCGTTGGCCTTTCGTGGGCCGACCTAAGCCTGATGGGCCCAGCCTCGGCGGCGCTCACCTACATTAGCAATGCTCTGGCCGCGAAGCTTCTTCTGAAGGAAGACGTCAATCGCCGGCGCTGGCTTGCCACCATTTTTGTGTTTTGCGGAGTACTGATACTGAGCCACACCTGAGTTGGAGACAGGTTGGGCGCAACATTGAACAAAACCCTGCGAGTGAGGAGAATCGGACCCATGATTTCGTGCTCCGTGAATTCCGGCTCCACGCCAGGTTCCGACGCCATGACCAACCGTAATGCAAACCGCCCCGCCGCGGACCGATCGAGCCGCCGGCTGACCGGCTGGCGAGTTTCGGTGGCGGCGATCGCCGGATTGTGGGCGGTCATTTACATGGTGGGCCTGTCATCGCCGCCACTGCTGGACGATGTGGACACGGTACATGCCGAGGCAGCGCGCGAGATGCTGCAGCGGCACGACTGGGTCACTCTTTATACCGACGGTTTCCGGTACCTGGAAAAGGCTCCCATGATGTATTGGACCCTGGCCGCGAGTTACCAGGTTTTCGGCATCAGCAACTGGAGCACCCGCCTGCCGCTGATGCTCGCCACACTGGCGCTGGCGCTGGCGACGTACCGTTTGGGACAGCGTGTGTTTGGCGAAATGGGCGGCCTGTATGCCGGCGTGGCTCTGATTACCTCGCTTGGGTTGTATGTCTTTACGCGCTTCCAGATTCCGGAGGTGGTGGTTACGCTTTGGCTGACTCTCGGCTACGACCTGTTCCTGCGATCGCTCGAACAGGAGCGGCCATCGCGCCTTGTTTGCTGGGGATTCGCGGCCACGTGCGCGTTGAATGTGTTGAGCAAGGGCCTGATCGGGCTGATCTTTCCCCTGGGTGCCATCGGACTTTTTCTATTGCTTACCGGAAGCCTGCGCCGTCTCCTGCGGATGCATCTGATTTCCAGCGCACTGGTATTTCTGGTGATCGCGGCGCCGTGGCACATCCTGGCGGCGTTACGCAATCCTCCCGCAGGTCAGGCGCGTGGGTTCCTGTGGTTCTACTTCATCAACGAACATGTGATGCGTTTCTTGGGCAAGCGTGTGCCACCGGGATATGACACCGTTCCTCTCTTGTTATTTTGGGGATTGCTGCTGGTGTGGCTCACCCCGTGGAGCGCATTTTTGCCGCAGGCGCTCGGCGGCGTTCCCCGCTGGCGCGAGCTCTGCTCGGAGGCAGGGACAGCACGGCTCGACCCCCGGCGTCGAGCCAATCTGCTCTTTTTTTTGTGGATCCTCGTGATCGTGGGCTTCTTCAGCTTCTCCACACGCCAGGAGTACTACACGATTCCTGCTCTGCCAGCCATCGCACTGCTGGTCGGCGGATGGCTGGCACGTGAATCGGCTCCGGAGGCAACGGAATCGGATCGCAGGGCGGGAAGAAGATCTTCGGCCGTTCTGTTTGCCATCGGCGCCATCGCCATGGTTGCCGGCGTGTATTTCCTCTCGGTTTCTCATACTCCACCACCCGGAGTGGATTTGGCTGATCTGCTCAAGGAGAATCCGCAGGACTACAATTTTGCACTTGGACATGTCCTCGACTTGACCCCGCAAGCGTTGGGGGTGTTTCGCCTGCCGCTTTTCGGAGCCTCAGTGGGATTGTTCCTGGGTACGTGGGCAAACTGGATTATGAGGCGCCGGGGTTCGCCCTTGGCGGGCAATGTTGCGTTGGCGGCCATGATGGTCGTCTTGCTGGCCTGCATCCACATCTCTTTCGGCATTTTTTCACCGATCCTCTCTTCTTATCAGCTGGCGGAGGCGATTCAAGGGGGGTATCGGCCCGGAGATGTGATCGTGATCGATGGCGAATACCACGAGGCGTCGACGCTGAATTTCTATACCGGAATCCAGGTGCACGTTCTGCACGAACCGAGCGGCAACCTCTGGTACGGTGCGAAGTTTCCGGATGCGCCACACATCTTCGAAACCCCAGATTCGCTGGCGGCGATGTGGAACGGACCGTCCCAGGTCTTCCTGTGGACAGACCAGGCAGAGCCGAAGGAGTTGCACGGATTGAAATCATTCCTGCTCGCGCGCAGCGGCGGAAAGTCCATCTTCACCAATCGTCCGCCGGGCGGGTGAATGCTCCGGCTGGCTCGAGAACGGCAACCTCACGGCGGCGTGGGGGTGCGGACAGGAGGACAGAATGCGCATCGCTAGCCGGCCGGATATCTGCCTGGAAGAAATCGAATATATACTGCAACTTGCACCCCTCAGCCAGCGTCGAAAACTCCGAGACATTCGCTTATGATTGCGATCGCCATTTTGGTCATTGCGGTTACAGGTACAATTTCGTCAACCATCGTCTTGATTCTTTCCGTTCTGGGAGCGATCAAGTTCCGGCGAGACGCCCGGCGCGACCGCGAGAGCTTGGCTCGCCTTGTCGGGGGGCTGCCCCCGGTCTCGGTACTGAAACCCGTGCATGGCAACGAGGCACGGCTGAAACAAAACATCGAGAGCTTCTTTCGTCAGGACTATCCGCAGTTCGAAATTCTGTTTGCCGCCGACGAGGCGGACGATCCCGCGCTGCCCGTGGTCCGGGAAATCTGCGACCGCTATCCCAACATCCCCAGCCGTATCATGGTGACAGGAAAGCCTCCCTGGCCAAATGCGCAAAACTACTGCTTTCATCATCTGACAGCCATTGCGGCGCATGAGATTCTGGTTACCAGCGACAGCGACGTCGAGGTGGACCCGGATTACCTGCGCGTAGTGACGGCTCCACTGCTTGATCCGAAGGTGGGAGCCGTCACCTGCCTCTTCCGCGGCAAGAGTGCAGGCGGATTCTGGGCCGAGTTCGATGCCATCGGCATGTCAGTTGAATTCACTGCCGGCGTACTGATCGACAATCTTCTCGAAGAGACGAAGTACGCACTGGGACCAACGGTCGTCGTCCGCAAAGACTCGATCGCCAAGATTGGCGGTTTCGCCGGGGTCCGCGAGTACCTGTCGAATGACTTCGTGGTCGGCAACTTCATCTATAAGGCCGGCTACCGGGTGGTGCTGTCCGGCTATGTGGTCGATCATGTGTGCGCTGCCAAACGCTTCCGGCCAATGTGGGAGCGGCAATTGCGCTGGGCGATGGGTACGCGGTACTCGCGCCCCTGGGGCCACCTCGGTTCGGGGCTGACCTTCGCGGTCCCGTTTGGAATCCTCGGACTGGCCGCAGGTTGGATGCTCGGTCGTCCGTGGCTGGGTATCGATCTGTTGGCTGCATCGCTCCTCAACCGGATGCTGGGGTGCTGGCTTATCGGCTGGTGGGCGGCCGGCGACCGCATGGCGGGGCATTGGGTGCTGCTGTACCCGCTTCGCGACCTCTACGGCTTCGCCGTCTGGTGCGCGAGTTACTTGAAGCAGCGCTGCTTGTGGCGCGATACAAACTATCGGTTGCTCAAGGACGGCAAATTGGTTGCGATGCGGGCCGATGGCTCTGTCCTCGATCCGGAGTCATCCCGGTCGGTCACGCCCGAGGCGGGCCGCTTTTAGAGCAGGTCCCGGTTTGCTTGCGCTTCCACCGGCAGCCGCGCGAGGAATATGTATCACGATAAAGCTTCAATCCATGGTGCGTGTGCTCCAGTGCGTGGCGTTCGGGAGCGACTGGCGCGAGGTCAAGGTCACAATGCGCTGCGGACAATTGCCGCGACCCAGGAATCCTTACGGACTACGGAAGCGGGCTGCAACCTACCCTAACCTCGCGCGGTTCGAGGTCGGGGTGGGAATCCCAAGTGTTTTTTTCGCCAGCCCGTTCTAGCCAGGCACTGCGATGGTGTACTTATGCGGTTCAGCTTACTAAATCACACCTTCAACTTCCAGTATCCGCTCAACGGGGCCCGTTGGACCTTCTGCTCGCTTAGCAAGAGGTCGAGCGCCGTGACGACGGCGTCGGGACGCTTGCGGAGTCGCTCCGCCAGATCTCCCTCGTTGACGACCACGTCCCCGGTCGGGTAGCGGCGATGCACGCCCTGCCCGTACGCGGTGATTTTGTCAGCCAGCAGCCGCAGTTCTTTCTTCTTCCTCCGCAGTGCACGTTGGGCTCGCGCTTGGTCAGTTTCCAAAGACCGCGCGCATGTCGAGGTGATGACGAGAACAAGTACGATCAATGGCACCCACCAGTGTCGATGGAGTGATGACAAGACATTTGGCAAGAATGACATAACCGGGATATTTTTCATTGGGGATGGGTACGAACAGGATACCTGGCACTCCAGCCGGCGCGAAGGTTACCGAAGTCCCGCACTGCGTCCAAGATGAGAATGGCCTTATGAAGATAGCCAGGCACAAGACAACAGCCCTCACCCATTCGCGAAAGGCTAAAGGCGGGCTCCCAGGGCTCTGCCCGCGAAAAGTTGGTCAGGCTGCGATTCTATTCGTAGTCGATTGGTTCACTTCCGACTCGGCTTGCAACCAGTCGTCGGTCTCGTGCCCGTGGTTTTGTCCTCGCTGCTCGTACAGTTCGTAGGCGCGACGCCGGATTTGCTCCTGAAGATCATTGGCCGATCCGGCTGCATGGCTGATGGTTCCCAACATTGCGGGCATTGCTCGTCTACGTTTCATTCTGGTGTCACTCCTCCGGCCCTGGTGGCGGCGCGTTCGTGATGCATTCTGGCCAACTCCACCGTGTCATTTTCAGTCAGAGTATTGCCGCGATCTTGGACGGAAGATCATTTCACTGGAGAATTGCTCTTGTGTCAGTGAGCTCCCTCACACCGAAAATGTGATGAAAAAGGACTGGGCTGCCTGGGAGCTGGATTGGCGGTTCGGGAGATTGGGGTGTCGCCGGCGTTTCTGGCCATTGACCGCAAGAAAATCTTCCTGCCGCTAATGGCTTTCCTGGCTTTCTGTAGTAACGTAAACCTTTAGGCCTTCGTGAAGGACTTATATGGGTTATGTGTGCGTTCGCGGTTATTCTTACCGGCCTCCTCCAGAAAACCCTCGCATTGAAGTGGCTGAACTCCAGTACCTGGCTCACCCCTACCACGATCGGCAATGGGCGCGTCACGGCGGAGTATTGCGCGCCGATTCCGGCTGCTCGCATACCCAAGGGCGGGGGGCGAATGATTCCGGTCCTGAACAACTGCGAAAGAATCCGCTCGCTCCAACCAGTTGGCGAGGCTAGCGATGTCCAGCGCCGACAATTCGGATGCCACCCGGTCCTCCCTTCGCCTGCTGATTGTTGATGACAGTCCCGAAGATGCCTCATTGGCGGTACGGGAATTGATTCACGCCCAGTTTCAGCTGTCCTGGGAACGAGTGGAAAACGAGTCCGACTATCTTCGTCAACTACAGACAGTTCCCGACCTGATCCTTGCCGACTGCACCCTGTCGCAGTTCAGTGCGGTGCGGGCTCTGCAACTGCTTCAGCGTACTGGCATGAGTATTCCTTTCATCGTGATATCGGGCACAATCGGCGAAGATACTGCCGTGGCCATGATGAAACAGGGCGCTACCGATTACGTGCTAAAAGACCGCTTGTCTGCCCTGGGGCCGGCAGTTACCCGCATCCTCCAAGGACCCGCGAAGATCGCCTATATGTCCATGGAAATCGCGCTCGAGGCGGGCATTCCGACCTATAGCGGTGGTTTGGGCATTCTTGCCGGAGATACCATTCGGGCTGCCGCCGACCTGCGCGTGCCAATGGTTGCCCTCTCCTTGCTGCACCGCACCGGCTACTTTATTCAGCAACTGGACGCGAGCGGCTGGCAAACCGAGGAGCCAGCCCGTTGGGAAGTGGGTGCCCGGCTCCGGGAGATGCCGGTCCAGACCAGCATCACCATCGAAGGACGCCAGGTTCGTCTGCGTGCCTGGAAAAGTTCCGTGCGTGGCGTCAGCGGATATATGGTTCCCGTGTACTTGCTTGACACCGATCTTCCGGAAAACAGCGAGTGGGATCGGGGCATTACCTGTGCCCTGTATGGGGGCGACTGGTACTTGCGCCTCTGTCAGGAAGTGGTGCTCGGCATCGGAGGAGTCAAGATGCTTCGCGCCCTCGGTCACGACCAGATCGAGCGCTTTCATATGAACGAGGGACACGCCAGCTTTCTGACCCTGGCCCTGCTGCAGGAGGAGGCGAGAAAGGCGGGAAGGACGCAAATCAACATCAGCGATATCGCAGCCGTTCGTCAGAGATGCATCTTCACTACCCACACGCCGGTGCCTGCTGGTCACGACCAGTTCCCGCTGGAAGTGGTGGGCCGTGTCCTCGGTTGCCCAGGCAAGTTTGATGAGATGTTCTATCCCGATGTGGCGCCGCGGGTCATCGGGTCGCGGCAAAGCGACCGGCCCAGCCAGCCGAAGGAAACAGCACCCGTCCTCAACATGACGCATCTGGCCCTCAACATGAGCCGTTACATCAATGGCGTTGCCAAGAAACACGGGGAAGTTTCGCGGCTCATGTTCGCCGGCTATCAGATCGACGCGATTACCAACGGAGTACACGTCGCCACCTGGACCTGTCCGCCGTTTCAGGCGCTCTACGACCGGTACATTGCGGACTGGCGGCAGGACAATTTCAGTTTGCGCTATGCCGAGAGCATACCGAGAGACGAGCTCTGGGCAGCCCACATGCAGTCGAAGACGGAATTGCTGCGCTACGCGAGCGAGCAAGGCCAGGTCGAGCTCGATCGGGATGCCTTCACCATCGGCTTTGCCCGGCGGATTACGGCCTATAAGCGTCCTGATCTTCTTTTCAACGACCTCGCGCAACTGCGGAGAATTAGCCGCGACGTCGGTCGCATCCAGATCCTATGCGCGGGTAAAGCGCATCCCCGCGATCAGGACGGTAAAGCGCTGATCCAACAAATCTTCAGAATGAAGGAAACTCTCAAGAACGACGTCGCCGTGGTTTTTCTGGCGAACTACGACCTGGAGGTTGCAAAACGCATGACCTCGGGTGTGGACCTTTGGCTGAATACGCCGCAGCCGCCACTGGAAGCTTCCGGAACTAGCGGGATGAAGGCGGCTCTCAACGGCATTCCCAGCCTCAGCGTTCTGGACGGCTGGTGGATTGAAGGCCTGATCGAAGGCGTCACGGGTTGGTCGATTGGAGAGACGGGCAGTCCCGCGCCGGTGGCTGACGACCGTGCGCGCGATGCGCACTCGCTCTACCAGAAGCTGGAGCAGGCCATCCTCCCGATGTTCTATGGTAATCGGATCTACTTCATCGACATCATGCGTCATGCGATTGCCCTCAACGGGTCCTTCTTCAATACCCAAAGAATGCTGCAGCAGTACGTGCTGCGCGCCTACTATTAGTAATCAGGAAGCCGTATTCAGCGTGGGCACTGGCGGATCATGCGCGATGATCTGGATGCAGCCGCGCGAGGTCTGAACCTGGCTGGCTCTCCGCCTGGATTGTCGGCACTCACAACATGTTGATGAACGGGTGGCGGTCGCAGTCTACAGCAATTTTCTTTTCTCCCAAGTCTTTTGCTGGTCGCCGTCATACTCTAACGGGGGAAACCGGGAGCCGACCTCGCGCCCGCGGGTGGGGTGGATCGACTGCGCCAGGCTGCGCAGGCCGCTGGTCCGGCTGCCATCCTTCGCCGAAGTCGGTCAATCGCAAGCCCATCTTGGCGTCGGAAGCGGATTCCCTACAGGCTTGCGCCGAATCGTTCACCGATGGGCAGTCTACGGAGCCGGGTGCTATTAGGGCGATCAAATGCGCGCGGGCCGAGAGCACAATTGAGACCCCACCCGGATGAACCAGATAACCTGGCCGAGCATAACCACTGTCATGCCATGGACGTCGAGCCGCAGGTGACCGGTGCCGATGCCAACAATGGTGAGCGGAGCTATGACGCAGCCGTAAATGGCGGCACCGCGGCCGAATCCTCCGTTCCGTAGCGCGGAGACGGACCAAAGAAGAATCGCCATCGAGGCGGCCACGGAATAAATGCGCGCGAAGGCTTGATTGATCTGAAAAATGCCGTCGATCACAATTTGCCATTCATGTGCAGCGGCAGGAACATCGCGGACCATGTGCTTCATAATACCGGGCACAATAAATCCGCTGACCGCCGCGGCGATGATGACAGCGACGCACGCGAAGCCAAAGGTGACGATTGCGGCGAAGGAGATCCGGTCGGTCGCGGCCGTGCGTTGTGCAAGACCACAAGCACCCAGGAATAGCAAGAGGACGCTAACCATAGCCATGGAGTGTGCGCCAGCGGAGACAATCGACAGATGGGTGATCTGGGCCGCGGTCAGCGCGCCCCCTCCGGTAGGGTGAATCGTCATCGTGAGAATACCGCCCAGCGAACCCGCAATTAGAGCAATCCCAGCTTTACGATCATCCGTCATGATCGACACTCTAGCCCGAATAATTCGTGATTTTTAAGACAAGAGAAGCCTCCTGTGCTACAAACAGGTTGACTAGACGCCGTTCGAGGCACTTCCGGAGGCTTCTTCGTGTCTGACGATAGCACAACACA
>Ga0187847_10000989_pt1 | contig 27534 bp, 33 predicted proteins | sample June2016WEW_4_10_FD_132458 | JGI IMG/M metagenome (GOLD analysis project Ga0187847, IMG submission 132458) | Peatland microbial communities from SPRUCE experiment site at the Marcell Experimental Forest, Minnesota, USA - June2016WEW_4_10 | ecosystem: Environmental > Terrestrial > Soil >...
GAGCAACAAGCTCACAACTCGGCTCTGCGCATCTCGCTTGGTTTGCGTGATCGCTTGCGCGTAGATGTTCAGCGTGACCGAAATGTTTGCGTGTCGCATTAGCTCTTGCACAACCTTCACGTCGACTGGTACTGTGATCTGATCGACTGGTATGCCCGCGCCGAGGAGGTCGTGCAGCAGACCCGACATTTCGCTATCAAGGGATGATTTACTTTCCGCCAGGGTTCCGTCCAGATCAAACGCAATTAGCTTTTTCACTATGCTTCCACCCTCTGAATTCAGTCGATTTCAATCCGGCAGCGCGATCTCCAGCAGGTTCACTGCGCCGTGGGGCTGGAAAACACATGTTCCGATCGCCGCAGGCAAGACGAATACGTCGCCTTTTCCGACGGTGTAAGCGGCGCATCCGTGCTCAACTTGCCTCGCACCCTCGATGCACACGAGTATGCGTGGTACGCCCACGGCGCCGACGGTAAACGGCGATTGTCCGCGCAGGCGCCACAGAACGAAATGTTCACAGTTAAATAGTCTTTCGCGTTCCACTGGGTTCGTCGTCTCCACCAGGGGCGTCACCCAACCGACCGGACCTTCCGCAAAATCAATGCAGGCCACCGCCTTATCGACCTGGAGTGCCCGCGGCTTTCCAGTCTTCGTGTCAACATGGTCCCAGTCATACAAGCGAAACGTCACGTCGCTGTTCTGCTGAATCTCGAATACCACCAGGTCTCCGCCAAGAGAATGCACCGTCCCGGCCGGAAGGAAAACAGCTTCGCCGGGCTTCGGAGTTAAACATGAGAGGTGGTCTGCAACCGTGCCGTTGGCGAGCGCCCGCCGCAGCTCGGCTTCAGTCGTATCTGGCTTCAGCCCCGCATAGATGCGGCTTTGCGTCCCGGCTTCCAGCACCACCCATGCTTCGGTCTTCGCAGTCTCGCCTGCTGGCAGCAGGTTAGAATTCGCTTTCGTGGGGTGCACTTGCACGGAGAGCATTTCGTGTACGTCGAGGAACTTCGGCAACAGTGGAAATCGTCGAAAACGATGGGCTAGCTTTCCCAGCATTTGCTCTGGAAACTGTTTCAGCAATTCACCGATCGTCTGTCCTTTGAGAGGTCCATCGGCTACTTGGCTTGCATGGTCGTCTCGGTCGGTGAGTATCCAAGCTTCGCCTACAGGTCCGCTCGGTAGAGGGGTGGTGAGCAGGTCCGCCAAGTGCCGGCCTCCCCACAACCGATACTGATAAATCGGTTCGAATCGCAAGGGATACAGAAGTGCTTGCGGAATCGCGTGTCTGTTCTCATCTGCGGTCAGCAGGCCCAGCTCACTCGTCATCCAGGGTCTCCGCCGTCGTGTTGAGCCTGCGTAGTCCTTCGTGCTGGTTGCTAATCGCATAACGCTATGGAACTCTGCTGCCGGCCGGCATCTGCTTCTGACGGCCAGAAGGCACTATCGACAGGTCATTGGTGCCTACGTAGATACCGATGGCCACAAATATGGCAATAAGGCCGAACCAGAAGCGCCAATCATGATGCGCTCGCTTCCAGTAGGGGATATGGCCATGATGACTCTCGCCCATCGGATGCGTGTGTTCCGTGTTGTTCATGCTCGTCTCCAGTACAAAAACGGAAATGCATGGAACCGGCATCAGCCGGTGAAAGGATGAACACTCTTTCCTGGATCTCTACCCTCACTTGACGCCGCTCATGGAAAAAGAAGATTCATGTTCGCCTTCGCGCACCCAATATGGCGACCGGCCATAGTGAAGATGGAGCCGGCTTTCATACTCACGAGTGACCGGCATGGATTCAACGAACGCCGGGACCGTTTTGATGGTTTCCCTGGAGAGGCTGACGAACACTTTGGAATCTGTCCACTTCACATCGTTAATCCAGGCGGGTGAAATCAGTACCTTCTTGCCTGGCCACCAATTTTGCGTTGCCACCTCGATGTAGCGGATAGCCCAAGCTTAATCATCGACAACGAACCCTGCCACATGGCCGATTTCCCCATCCGTCGCGGCGATGTGGTAGCCAGTCACAGCTTCGGTACTCTGCAGATGCGAATCCGCCGACTCTTTCGGAATCCTTTCCGCCAGCGCCTCCTTAGAAGCAATTGCTGGAATATCAAAGTTCATCGGGCAGTACGCTGTGCCCCACAGATAGGGACCTCCCCAATAATACGGATACCCGTAATACCCGAGGTATTCAGCCTCGTGCTGCCGAGATACCGGCCGGTGTGTGTCGATGTTGGGGCTATGCTCCACTTGCTTTCTCGTCAGTGCCACATCCAACCGCTTGGCTTGCCAATCCACATTAACCACCGAGAATGGCGAGATTAGCACTTTACGGTCGTCAAGCCAGCTGCCGGTTTCCGCCGTGAGGTAGCGGATTGCCCATGTCTCGTCGTCGAAATATAATTGATCTACGGTTCCAATCTCGCCGTCCTTGGCGCGAATCACAAGACCCTTCACATTATTCGCATTCTTTAGCATGATCTTTTCCCTCCTTGGGCTATAGCTGCCTTGTTTGTGAGCTTCGCTAGGAAGAACGAAGAGCCACACAGACCTGAAGATTGGCCGAGGGCTCTTCGCGATTCTTCAATACCAGCCCCGTAGATCTGGTTTAGCTATGCCGCCACTGCTTCCGCCGCATGCATTGTGAAAGAGGCAGGATGCGTCGTTTCGATGATGTCCTTTGCCTTGGCCACTTCTGCAGCCGTTCCGTGCGCGATCAGCACGAACTGATCTGTCTTGATTGCCGTTTCGTACTTCACAATGCTGTTCTTGGGGATGCCGATGCTGAAGAGGCCGGCTCCCAAAGCACCCAAGGCTCCTACCTCCAACGCGCCTTCCAGCCCTGCCACGATCCACGCCACCAGAGGTCCAGCCACTAAAATTGGGCCGAGGCCCGGAATCATGAAGAGAGCAGATCCAAACAAAAGCCCCCAAAAGCCTCCCCAGAACGCACCAACTTTGCCCCAATATTTCATGCGGTCGCCGGTATTGTAATAGCCGACGACCTGCTCGTCGGTGTGGTAGCCCTTGCCGACGATCGATAACTTTTTCATGTCGACGCCGCCACGCTGAAGTTCTTTTACCGCTCGATCCGCATCCGTATGAGTCTGATAAATCGCGACCACTGAATTTTCTATAGACATTTCCAGCCTCCTCGGCGTCTTGCCGTCGTTCTGACATCATCAAAAGAGATCACAATGGGACTATGACGACCCACACATAGAAAAACTGGTCGCTATTGAACAGTTTCAGTGGATTTAGGCCAACCCGAGCCCCAGAGACACGATGGATCGCTTACGCTCGGCGATGAGCCAGATTAATCGTTAGAACAGTGTTTGAACCAGCCGAGCCATTCTTTCCGAGCCGATGCTGGATCTATCGAGAGATGAACACTCGCAGTCGAGGGCGATCTCCAGGCCTCTTGGAAAAAGACAATGGAATTAGGCCCGTGCCCCCAATTCCCTATAAGGGACTGTGCGCCGACCGCGCCTCGCATTGGTCTGACAGCGGGTTCATGGTCGTTACCTTACCGGCCGTGAAACCCGCCGCCACCTCCTCCTCCATGAAACCCGCCACCACCACCTCCGTGGAACCCGCCACCGCCGCCGTGGAATCCGCCGCCACCGAATCTTCCGAAGCCCCGTCCTGAGCTTGCCATTCTAGGTCCGGAATGGAAACCGCTTCCTGTCGATCCCGCTCCGCGATAGATGCCGTGGGCATAACTGCGTCCTCCAACATAGTGAGAGCCGGGTCCCCAGTTACGGGCGTCTGTACTGAAGTGATGGTAATAGTGACCGTATCCGCGTCCGTATCCGCCGTACCCATATCCGTACCCGAAGAACGGAGACTGATATACCCACCACGGGGAATAGAAACCCCAGCCGAACGGGCTGTAGAAAATCCCGTCGCCCGGAATGAAAGTGAAGGCGTCAAACCATGGATCCCAATACCAATCGGCTCCCCACCAGCCCGCGCCGCCCCATCCATTTTGGGCGTACATGCCAACCGCATCGACGTTAGCTTCGGCCAGGTAGCCTGACCGCAGACTGCTCCAGCGAAACAGATCGCTCTCCTCATAGGATTTCTTGTCGAACTTACGTGGCTTCGACAGATCATTGCTGGCCAGCGTGATCTCGCGCCCACCCTTCACGTCGAAATGTTCGTGGCCGCTCTCGACGAATGCCTTGCCGTCGAACACGCGCATCTCTCTCTGATTCTGATTAAAGTCATACAACCCGGTCTTCAACAGTTGCGCGGTCGTACCAGCATCGTCCACGCGAATACTGTTTTCCGGATGGATCTCGGCAACTTCAACCATCGCATGCCCGCGGTCAACTTCGACCTCCGTGTCCGTGAGGCTGGGCGAAATCATCTTTACCGAACTGTTGTTCCCGATTCGCAAAAAGACACCGGGAGTCAACAAAACCTCCGCCTTGCCATTCTCCGTTAGCAACGATTGGCCTGGCTGCAACTCTGCCGTGCCGATTGACTTGGAGTTGAGAGCCTGATCGCCGATTGAGACCTGGCCTTCAACGTAATTAACCGTTCCTGGTACCGCTGATTGTGCGCTCGTCTCGCTACCCCAGGACGGTGCAGTTAGAATCGCGGCCAGGAAAAAGCCGAGGAGCCATTCTTTCGTCGCTCCCACCTTCACCCTTGGCGCTTTCATATTCTCGCCTCCACAAAACTTCTCAATCAATTAGATGAGCGAGCCAGAATGCATTCCTCGCAAAAACCCGAAAGTTCAGAAAAACTTCAGGATTCCTCAAGTCACTTTCGTGGTGAGATGGAATTGTTATAGCGATTCCTAGGACATGTGAAAGAACACGACAAACAAACGCGGCACATTGCCCGACTGCAACCAACATCCTGCAAGCATGCGAATATGCGAAACAGTCGATCGCTAGGAAGTGCGGGCACTGAGCCGAGACGGATCTTGTGAAGGAAACCACGACGGGGTTGTCCATCGCCGTCACAAGCCGATGGATGTTCTCCTTAAGCTTTGTTCGCCACCTTGCGCGAATCCCAAAGGAACGCGAGCATTCTGCAAGGGTCCGGAGGCACTTGAGGGACAGGAGAACGAAGATATGATTTCTTTGAAACTCACGCGTTTGATCGAACAACATTCAAGCGAGCTGACCGATGAGCTTGTCAAGAAGCTGCACAGTTCCCCTCGAACCCGCGGCCTGCAGCGAGTCGCAGCGCCGGAGTTGCGAAATCGCATTCAGGAAATGCTGAGCCAGTTTCAGGCGTGGCTGATAACAAAAGAGAATCGCAACAGCGTGCAGGAGCGCTACCGGCGATTGGGGAGGCAGCATGCCAGCCAACTCGTTTCCCTTCCTGATCTCTGCTGGGCGGTGGTTGTGATCAAAGAGGAGCTTTGGGATTTCGCGGGACAACATGCATTTCATGCTGCTCCCATGGATCTTCAAGCGGAACTCGAGCTCACTCGGTTCGTGAACGTGTTTTTTGACGGCATGATCTGTTATTTGGCGGAGGGTTACGAACAGTTCCGAAGCGAGATGGTAGAACCACAATTGCACGCAAGCGAGGCCGCGACCCGAATGGTCGCTATCCCCCGAACCCAAATGCCATGATGTAGGCCGTCATCCCATGAACCCGCTGCGAAAACCCTTTCGCCACCGAAAGGGAAGGTTCTCCTATCTGCTCGCGGTCATGATCATGCAGTTGCGGTTGTCGCCCTGGGCAGAGGTCAGTGGAGCCCGCGGCCGCATTACTGGCCTTCTGGCAGCAGGAGCTGTCCTCTGCGCTCTTTACGCTGTAAGTGAAAGTCGGAGAGTTTGGATCGCAGGCGTAATCCTCGCCGTGCCAGCGTTCTTGCATCGCATCAGCCCCCCTGATTTGCACAGTCTCTTCTCGCTGACAGGCTTGGGCGCCTCCATCGCTTTTGACATGCTGATCACCGTTTTCATTCTCGAGGAGATCCTTCAACACGACGACATCAGCGGCCAAACCATCAATGGCGCCCTGTGCGCATACCTGACAACCGGCTACGCTTTCGGGCATCTGTATATGTTGCTCGTCCACCTTCATCCGGAATCATTCGCCGTGGACCCTCGCCTTTTCCACCATACGATTCCCTTACAACCTGACCTCATTTACTACAGTTACACCACACTGGTCGCGCTTGGCGCCAACGGCATCGCCCCATCCGCGCCCTCTACACGCTGCCTGAGTATGATCGAAGGACTTCTTGGAGTTATGTACCTGACGGTTCTACTCGGAAGGCTAGTTGGGCTTCACGTTTCCCAGAGCATCACGAAAGGTTCTCCAACGTCCCGTGACCGGACTGAAACTCCTGGAAGAAATGAGGCTTGGGAGGCTGAATTGCGGTGATTAATCGCTTATCCCCGTAGCGACCGGTAATTTGATACAAAAGATCGCACCGGTAGGGAAAGAGGTTTTCACACTAATGGTGCCTCCATTGGCTTCAACTGCCCATTTGGCTATCGGCAATCCGAGTCCGAAGCCGCCCGCGTCTCGCGAACGGGCTTCATCCAGTCGGTAGAAGCGGTCAAACAAGCGCTGTTGGGCACCATCGGGAATCCCGGGCCCTTGATCCTCTATGGCGAGTTCCACAAACTGCGCTGACTCAGAGTGGTCGCCATCACTCTGCAAAGTTACATGAATCTTACTTCGAGACGGTGAATACTTCACCGCATTGTCGAGCAGGTTCACAACTGCCATCCGCAGAAACGCACGATCGGCGCACACTAAGGCTCTTTGATCGCCCGTCACCGAGAGGGTCTGTTCCTTATCCTCCGCCAGGACCCCAACGACCGCGACCGCCTCTTGCACGAGGTCCATAAGAGCGAAAGTGTTTTGTTGCAGTTGGGTCGCTCCCGAATCAGCGTGTGCGATGGTGAGTAGCGTGTCAGTCATGGCAGTAAGCTTAGCGACTTCCTCCAGCATGCTTCCGATGATGTCGCGATATTTCTCAGCCTCGTGCTCCTCCTGTAGGCCCACTTCTCCAACACTGCGGATGGCTGCCAATGGCGTCCTGAGTTCGTGCGAGACGTCAGACGTGAAACGCTCCAGCTTTTCAAAGGACTCCTCTAGGCGCTCAAGAAGTCCGTTAAGAACAACCGCCATGTGACCGAGTTCGTCGTCGGCATTTTGGACTGGAATGCGTTCGTTCAGGCGGCTCGCAGTAATGCGCTCGGTGAGGCTGGCCATCTGTTCGAGGGGGTTAAGAACCTTGATGACGAAACGGTAGCCCGCAAAACCGGCAGCGATCAGTGCGATCGGGAGAACAAGACCAAGTACGCCAAGTAACTGAAGCGATTGGAGTCTCAGTGGCTCCGTACTGTACGCCAAGCGGATGAGAAGCGGGGTTTCTTGGAGAACATGAACATGACTGATAACTAAAACCGACGTCCCATCGGCGACGCGGAGGCTCCGCGGAGAAAAGCCGTTCACGCCTTCGTCGGGTAGAAGCCGGCCGCCAAGAGTGCTGCCATCGAGCTTGCGATTGCGGAAAAGCACGTGCCCATTTGAATCAAGAACCTCCAACAGCCGGTCGAGCAAGAGCCTTGATTCGGGCCGATTGAAGTACTCCTCATGCAACGAGACTTGCCCGTCTGCGGTGAAGTACAGGAGACCCTGGACGGTCTCCATGTCCTGCACTTCGGCATGGTAAAGCTGTTGCTTCAACTGCCAATACTGAAGAAAACACGCACAGCAAATGAAGGCTGCAAACAAGAGACCGAAAATGGCAACGTACCAGAGCGTGAGGCGGCTTCTGATATGACTAATCCGGAAGGTCACTTCTTCGTGTCCTCCATCCGCATAACAAAACCCACACCACGAACCGTGTGCAGAAGCTTGACCGGCCAAGGATCATCAATCTTCCGGCGAATGCGGGCAATGTGCACGTCAATCACGTTGTCCATCGAAGTGTAGCGCAGGGTTGTCTTCCAGACGTCACGGGCGACCATCTCCCGAGAAACAACCGATCCGCTATTGAGCAGGAGATATTCGAGCAAATCGAATTCGCGTTCTGTGAGCTCGATCGGCTGATCGCCTCGCGTGGCTATTCGCCCGCTGACATCCATCCTTAGATCCGCCAGCTGCAACACAGAGGCGGCGGCGGGAGTGGCTCTCCGATGAAGTGCGCGCACGCGGGCAAGCAGCTCGGGGAAGGCGAAAGGTTTGACGAGATAATCGTCTGCGCCAGCATCGAGACCGCGCACACGGTCGTCAACGGAGCCCTTAGATGTGAGCGCCAATACGGGGATCTTGAATCCATCGCGACGGAGTTCACGCAGGGTCTCAAGACCACCCATCCGCGGCAGCATAATGTCCAAGAGAATCAGGTCGAAGTTGTGATCACGTAATTCCTCGAGCGCTGATTCCCCAGAATAGGCGACTGTGACCTGATAACCACTGCGAAGTAGGCCCTCTGCAATTGCATTCGCCAGTTTGTGCTCGTCCTCGACAACCAGAATGTCGAGCGCTCCTTTTACGTGAATATTGTCTGCGCCAAACATGATTCACACTCTACAGCAGGTCGCCAGCATCCCGGCCCGTCGAAATGAAAAGTTCAGAAACACTTCAGGATTCCTTAATGCTGTCATGTGTTGAGATAAAAGAGCAACAAAGGCGATGTTTGCTATGAACAAAGGTTGCGAATATCGCAGTGCATAAAGGATGGCTCAGATGAAAAGTACGAGTCGTTTTATGTCTTCGCTAGGAGTGACCGCATTTACCCTGATCGGCCTGCTCCTGAGCGCTCCCTGCGCGACCTCCGCTGCACAGACTATGGTGCCGCCAGGCACGGCGCTTCCCGTGCGCTTTGTTCGCTCAGTGGATGCGAACAAAGCACGACCCGGCGATCGTGTAATCGCGAAAATGCTACAGATAGTGATACTCCCAGGAGGTCAGCGCCTTCCGAAAGGGACTCTGCTTGTTGGTCACGTCGTGGACGCGCAGCCTTATCAGTTCGATCCCGAGCCCTATGCGCACCAGAAGGCCTCGTCCATCTCCATTCACTTTGATCAGATTGTCAACGGAGATCTGACATTGCCGGTGAATCTTTCTGTCCGTGCGCTGGCGAATACGCTCCAGTCGCAATGGGCCCCCAGACCGCATTACCAAGATGAGACGGACGGGGCTGGAACCATGATCTTGATTGGCGGCGACGAGTTTTCCCCCTTTGACAAGACGGTTCGTGACGACAGTGGAGACGTGATCGCATACAACCGCAAAGATGGGCTGTTTGCTCGGTTGTTGCCATCTGATGACTCCCCCTCGAAGACGCGCAACTGCAAGAGCACAAGCACCGAGCAGTCGGTTGCGATTTTCTCACCCAATGCATGCGGACTCTATGGGTTTGGGAGCGTGTCCATGCCGCATGCCGGACGGAGCGGAAGTGGAACATTCACCCTGGTCTCAAGAGGCCGCTCGCTAAAACTTTATGCAGGGAGCACGGCTCTGTTGCAACAGACGGAGGAGCCCTTAGCGCGAAATAAATCGTGAAGCCCGACTCAGGCGTGAGCAGAGATACGTGGTGTACAAGTCACAGAGAGTACGCCTACTCAAGACGAAGATTACATTGGGCCGGTGCGATCCGGAATTGGAGGTTCAAGTGGCTAGTTTTAATCAAACTCAAATTCGAACTGTCGTGGATTGGGGAACGACCCCTCGTGTAATTGTGGTGTCCGTGGTGTTCGGGTTCGTTTCCTTTCTTGTGACCGAGGTTATGCATCGCGTCCTAGTTCCAGATCTCGGTCGTCACTGGGAACGGCTCCTGGCCGAAAGTGTGTCGGCCGTCGTGGTTGCAGGGTTGACCGCCGGATTTATGGAAGTGGCAAACCAGCGACAGGAAGCCGCGCTGCTCAGAATGCAAGTCATCTCCGAGATGAATCACCACATACGGAACGCTCTGGCCGCGATCTCTCTGACAACCGAATCGATCCCGAGCCAGCAATGCGTTCGAGTGATTTCCGAGAGTGTCGATCGAATCGAATGGACACTCCGAGAAGTACTTCTACGAAGAAAGCCAATTTCAGAGAAAGAGGTAGATCGGCTGGGATACACCGCAAGGAAAGACCCGCAGCCGAGAGCCTACGCGGGCCAGGAGAAGACCAATGAATAATGTGAAAGTTCTTTGCGTAGAGAATCACAAAGAGTATCTGGAGGCCCTGACATACATGCTGGAGGCGGCCGGGTATGAGGTCGTGTCGGCAACTACCGGAAACCAAGGTCTCTCGATGCTCATGGCACAACCGATCAACGGTGTGCTCTTGGAGTACGACCTGCCGGATGCGACTGGTAGCTCGGTTCGCGCCGAAATGAAACGTGTCAGGCCTGAAGTTCCGGTTCTTTTGTTTACCGGAGTGGGAAGCCAGACTCCGTTTTTACTTCGGTTCTTTGATGCCTATCTGCGCAATTCGGAAAGGCCCGATTTGGCATTTCAAGACCTGGACGCATAGAAAGTGCTTGTGAAAAGGCATCGACTCCCGAACAACTCTAGAGAGGAGCACGACAATGAAAAGAACAATGAAATTGATCCGCCAGATGCGGAGATTCGAATGCTTGCTTGTGGCACTTGGCGCACTCTTTCTGGCGGCGAGCGCTGAGGGGTCTCCGGGGGACTTCTACACCTCCACAGAGGCGAAGATCGTCGGTCACCTACCGCTGCCAGGCAACCCGGCACGGCAAATGTTCATACAGCAAATGGGCAGAAAACATTACCTGTACATACGTCAGTCTTCGCAATCGGATTTCACAGTTATCGATGTAACAAAACCAAACAAACCAAAAGTTGTTAACCATCTGTCCCAGGAGAACCTGACCCCGCTGAACTCGGGGCTCGCCCTTTCAGAAACGCCGGAGAATTCAACCGACGCGAACCCATCCCACTCGATGAAAGTTCAACACGACCGTCTCGGCGCGAGCAATGCTCCAGAGTCGGTTCGATTGTTGAATATAAGCGATCCGGTTCATCCCCGTGTGCTTGAGACCTTCGATGGCGTTACGAGTATGGTGCGCGACGATGCACGCAGCTTGCTCTATGTGGCGAATGGCGACGGCATCTGGATCGTTTCCCACAAACCAGTGTTGCGGAGGCATTTCTGTGGTTCGTCAGATGCAATTTCGTCAGCGGTCCCAAATTGCAACTAGTTAATGAAGGACAAGACTCAGAAATGTTTTGAAAAACATGAGCGTAAGAAAAAGGAAAACGACGATGAAAGAATTCCAAATTAACCAGCTCAGACAAAAGCTTGAATCCCAGCGCCATGAGACTCAGGCATTCTTGCGTCGCATGGAGCATGAAGCAAAGTCTCTGGGTGTCGAGGGCACACAAGACAGTGCGGACAGGTGCGTCATCAGTCTGTCAAAGGAGTCTTTGTTTGAGCGGAGCTGCCAGCGAAGAACGGTTTTGAGTTTGATTGACGCGGCTCTCAAGAGAATCGCCGATGGTTCCTTCGGAATATGCGTAGGGTGCGGTGAGGAAGTACAGGATCAGAGGCTGCAAGCATTGCCATGGACTCAATTCTGCCTTCGATGTCAAGGCGAACTCGAAGAGCGGATCGGAGCTCGCTTGTCGATGAGGTATCCGACAACAGCAGCTGCTACGTTCAGGCGTGCGGGGTAGGCATCGGAGGTGATAGCACGAAAACGTTAGTTATCGTGCTTTCGTGGGCCGCAGGATCGTTTTCCCAGGAATCGATCCCTACGAGAACGATCCTGCTTCTTGCTGCGAAATAGTGAGGCTCTTCTGAAGATGCGCAGGTTTCAACGGAATTCAGACACTGCTAGGTTGATGGTCGTCGGAGTTCGACAAAACATATGGGAGATTTTCTAGTTCTTTATTCAATTTGTGCCTCCGTTGTCCTCGTATGGAGCAGCTTCAGTGGTCGAATGTCGCAGGGCCGTATCGAGTATGTTGCTGTTCCGGACTCGTTCTTCGAACTCGGGAAGCAGCATCCAAATCTTGTGATCTTCGACGTGCACGCCGGTCTTGGAGTCAGCAGATGGTTTGAGCTCGTTCCCTATTGGCTCCCAATTTCCGCAGCCGACTTACCCGGGGTGCTGAAATGGCTCCCACCTGAAACCACAGTCGTCTTTTGTTGCAAAAACGCCACCGAGCAGCTTGGCGGCCAAACTAAAACGATGCTTTTGCAGCTCGGCATCGGGACGGTCTATTTTCTAAGCAACAACCCGGTCTTTCAAGGTAATCATTGCTTTGATCCAGTCACGGCACGCGATGCCAAGCTGAGAACTACGAAAGATAACGGTGACGGAAATGAGGCGTTGCTTATGACGTAAACCCAGGAGGTATTGAGTATGAAACAGTTTTTGTTTCTCACTCTAATCGCGTTTTCGACACTATTGCTTGCGCAGGAGAAGATTCCCGTAGGAACCATCCTGCCGGTTCAGTTGAATTCTTCGTTGCGCTCGGACAAGGCCCGAGCCGGGGAGCAAATCAGTGCCCGAGTTATGCAGGATGTGCCATTGCCTGCAGGTCGCAAGATTCCTGCCGGTGCCAAGGTCATCGGTCATGTGGTTTCTGCTCGACCAGCCGATAACGGAACTGGGGGAGAAATCTCGCTGTGGTTCGACACGCTGCAAATTGGAAAACGCCGTGTCCCCATGACAACAAACTTGAGGGCACTGGCAACGATGATGGATGTATCCGAGGCACAAATTCCCGAGAGCGGACCGGATCGTGGAACTCCCGAGAATGCATGGACCACTGATCAGATCGGAGGTGAGGTTGTCTATCGCGGAGGAGTTGTGGCACACGGCTCGAATGTCGTTGGGAATTCTGTGCTTGGCAGCGGCGTCCTGGTTCACGTCAGCTCAACACCCGGTAAGAAATGCCGAGGTGAGATCGATAGCGACGACCAGCTGCAAGCGTTATGGGTCTTTTCGTCCGATGCCTGTGGTCTTTACGATTTGCCGAACCTGACTCTTACGCATGCAGGTCGCACCGATCCGGTTGGCCAGATCACGCTGAGCGCCACCAGGGGCAACGTGAAAGTACGAGGGGGCAGCGGCCTGCTCCTACGCGTGAACGGAACTGTGCCATGAGCCTTCAAAATCGCAGCGGGCATGTCGCCGACAGGAGGCCCGCATTACGGCATTCATATGGGCGCGGGAAACTCATTGTCAACGAGCACTTTCAGACCGCTGCGCTTCCCATCTAGCGGCTGGAGCTGTGATCGTGTTTCTCGCGCTCGCCAGTATTTAAATGGGGCGGGGTTCGGACAATTCTGGAGAGATATGGCTTCGTTCAGACGATTCTGGCACTCCGCCCAGGAGGGTGAACGTTTCCCGGTACACTCTGCACGCGTGGTGTTCTGGGTCCCGAAAGTCGGTTAGCTCTCTGCGTGCGGCTTTGACGCAGATCAAAGCGCGCGATTCTGTCGTACTGCAGGTGGAGGGGGAAGAAGGATTTCAGCGGCTGGCACTTGACGTGGAAAAGTGGATTCAGAAGACCCGGATCAAGCGGGCGGAAAGTTAGCCATGCTACATTTACCGCAATGCGTTCTGAGATACAAAAAGCCGTGCAACTCTTAGAGCGCGGTGACGACGCCGCTTTGGAGCAGGCTCTGGCGTTGCTCCAAAATACCGTGTTTTCGTTCAGTATGCGCGTCTGCGGCCAGCGTGAGGACGCGGAAGATACCATGCAAGAGGTGCTGCTGAAATCGGTTCCGCATCTGCGCAAATTCGACAGTCCCAAAGCTCTCGTGGTGTGGCTCTATAAGGTGGCAAAAAACCGCTGCCTGATGAGTCGACGTCGGAGCAAGTTTGCTCCCAATCCCGATCTCTCGCTGGAAGAACTGATGCCGGATCGGAAGGAACTTGAGCGACTGGGGACCGATGGCGGTATTAACCCCGAAGCATTCGCTGTTCGAAGTCAGGAAGCGGGACGGTTGCGAGACGCCGTTCAGCGGCTGCCTGCACAATACCGTATCGTTTTGGTACTGCGCGATATGGAAGGGCTAACGGACGAAGAAGTGGCCGAGATCACAGGGCTACGGCCTGGAACAGTACGAGTGCGCCTGCACCGTGCGAGGTTGTTTGTCCGGAAGGAATTGATGAAAGTGTTGAAGTCACGCTCGGGGAAAGCAGCCGTCGCTTCGCGGGCTTTTCCCGCAAGGCATCTAGGCAGCGATCAGCCCACCCCTGCCCGCTGCAAGGCCATGTTTGCGGAGCTCTCGAACTATCTCGACGAGCAGTTGGATGATTCGCTTTGTGAAGAGCTAGAGCGGCACCTGAGGGGCTGCGAACCGTGCGAGGTGTTCCTGTCTAGTCTCAAGGCGACCATCGAACATTGCCGACGATCACCCACGAAAAGTCCTGACCGCGAGAGAGCAGCCGAACTGCGCATGAAGCTACTGGCTGATTACGAACGCTTGGTCGCGAAAAACCTAAACCCTTAGTCGATGGTTACGAGTCTGGATAACTAGAAGCAGGACTGTTGCGCAGCACATTGTCGATCTCTTTTTCAAAGACTGAAATGTCGGTTGAGCCAATATGTTTGGCGGTGATCCGGCCATCCCGCCCGATCAGGAACGCGATCGGCAATCCGAGCACTCCTCCGTAGAGTTCGCCTGTCTTTGCATCGCCCATCACTACCGGATAGTTCATCTTGAACTGCCGGTAGAAGTCGCGGACCGGTTCCGGACTATCGTCCATGGAAATGCCAACGATCCGCAGGCCCCGATCTCCATATTTGTTCTGTAATTCCACAAAATGCGGGATCTCTTCCCGGCAGGGATCGCACCAAGTTGCCCAGAAATCCAGCAAAACGACACTGCCCCGGTAGTCCGAAAGATGGAGTTGCTGTCCATTCAACTGCGAAAGAGAAAAGTCAGGAGCTAGAAGGTGCTCGGTAATTGTGGCGCCGATGCTAGGCCGCGCGTGATAACGGGCAACGAAATAGAGTCCAGCGACGATGGCGATCGCCGCGATGCCTATCAGAATTTCCTTTCGAAGTGTCGAACGCAGAGCCTACTCTCCCTTGGCAACTGCATAGCCCTTATTTACCCAATCGGCGCCGAAATTGTCAGCCATGTAAAGCACCTTGACGTTGGTGAAGCCCATCGCGCGCAGCGCATCGTCGGCCGGCTCGACGTTCGGACAATGGCTCCAGGGGCAACAACCGCAATAGATCACGATGAACTTCTTGCGGGGTAGAGATTGAACGCGTGTGCGTAGTTGCTGGAGGCCGATCTCGCTGGAACCAGGACCGATGTACTCGGAACCGGGAATATGTGCCTGCTCGTAAAAAACGTGCGAGCCGACCTGGATCATGAGCGGGTTTTCGCCCTTCGTGGACTGGAGGATTTTGACCAGGTCTTCCGGGTTGATCCGCTGCGAAGCAGGTATCAAGCTTGCTTGAAAAGCAAAGACTCCGGAAACCAATATCAACAGCACGATGGCGGCGATGAGGACGACACTGCGATTTTTGACGGGGAAGCTCATTTAAGTTCTCAGCACATTATCAATTCTTGATTGCCCGACCCGCAAGGCATTATCAGTCCTGCGTTGGGGAGTGGGTCAAATTGAGATGAGCCCGAGGCGAATGAGAGCGAGAGAAGAGATCGCCACAATTGCCCAAAGCAAGATTCCTTGCAGTAGAGGACGCACGCCCACTTGTTTCAATGTTGATTTGGAAATCCCAGTACCGATCAGATAGAGAGTAACCGTCAACCCAGTCTTTCCCAAGGTGCTGAGTTTTGGATAGAGCGGGCCGAACAACGGGAGATAAGTGCCCGCGACCGCGGCAAGGCAAAAGAGCAAGATAAACCAGGGCCACTTGATCCGGGACTTGCTCTTTTTCAGGATGGCCACTGCAAACGCTACGGGAACGATCCACAGCGCCCTGGCCAGCTTGATCGTGGTCCCGATCATCAGCGCCTGGGGGCCGTATTTTGCGGTTGCGCCCACCACCGAACTGGTGTCGTGGATGGCGAGGGCGGACCACAATCCGAATTGAGATTGTGTCAAGTGAAGAGCGTAGCCGACGGCAGGAAAGAGAAACAAGGCAACCGAATTCAGCACGAAGACGGTCCCAAGCGAGACGGCCATCTCCTCTTCTCCTGCGTTCACGACTGGCCCAACAGCGGCAATCGCACTCCCGCCGCAGATGGCGGTGCCCGCGCTGATCAGGAGTGATGGTATGTGTTGCACCTTGAACAAGCGTCCAATTCCAAGGCCGAGAAGCATGGCAAAACTTATGCTGAGCGCGGTGTATGCGAACCCGGACCTGCCCGCGCGTACGACCTCGTGCAGGTTCATTCCGAACCCCAGGCCAACTATGGATGCCTTCAAAAGGAATGCGGACAGCTTCTTAGCGTCGACGTGATAGGGGTGGGCGAACGACATACCGTAAATCAGCCCAGCCAACAAGGCCAAAGGAGTCGAAATAAGGCCACTGGCAGCGACGACAAGGCCGACGAAAAAGATGTTCTTGGTATTCATGGAGAACTCAGTCTCCCCGTACGACAACTTTGAGCCATCGAGCGACCTCCGGCTTCCGAACAAGAGCAGACGACACAAACGAGCCTGCCTCTGCAGCAATAAATGCATCCGCGGCAATTTTGTTACAGAGATTTGTTCCGGCTGGAAACTGGGAAGCGAATATTTCCTGTAACAAACCCCGACGTCTTGCATTTATTCGTGTGGTTCTCAAGAAGAATCTGTAGGAGGCAGTCATGATCAGCGCCAAAGTTGAGCTAAATCAGCCACTTAGAACAGGGCGACAGTTCGTGGCCCAGACCGGCAGCGGCCATCCTCTGCTGCTGGACGATGCGGCCGGAGGCACGGGCCCCAAGCCGATCGAACTGGTTGCCGCGGGGCTGGCTGGATGCACGGCTTTCGATGTCATCACAGTTCTGCGCCAGAAGTATCACCAGAAAGTTACCGGTTATGAAGTCAGGGTCGAGGCCGATCAAGCGGACCGTCCGCCCCAAGTGTTCACAGCGGTGCGAATTCACCACGTGGTCACTGGGATTGGAATCGACATGGCCGCGCTTGAGGAAGCGATTCGCCTTTCGGAAGAGAAGTACTGTTCCGTGGGGGCGATGGTGCAGAAGACGGCGAGCTTTCACACAACGTATGAGATCGTTGAGGAAAAGACCGAGTGGATGAAGCCGGTCGAGCCTGCCGGGGTTCAGAGTTGAGAACTCGCTTGATTTTCATGACGGCGGCCATCGCGGCTGCATGGTTCTTGCAAGCGGCCGTGGCCCAACCATCGGCTGAGTCCTCGCCGCTCACTCTGCAGCAGGCTGTAAACATTGCGCTGGAGAAGAACCCGCTGCGCAAGGCGGTGCTCGCCGACACGAGAGTAGCATTCGCAGACGTTCGCGAAGCGCGGTCCGTCCTTATGCCCCGGCTGATGTTCTCCGAGACAGCGACCCGCGGGAACGATCCGGTTTACGTGTTTGGCAGCGAATTGCGGCAGCAGCGCTTCACGAATGCTGACCTCGCGCTGAATCGGTTGAACACGCCCACGCCCGTCGGAAACTTCAGTACGCGGTTTGGCGGAACCTGGAATTTGTTTGACTCCTTCGCCAGTTGGCACGGTGTGAATCGGGCAAAACAGATGAACGACGCGGCTGGGCATCAACTGGCGCGCACCGAGCAGGAGATTGTCTTCCGAGTGGTCGATTCCTACTACGCAGTGTTGCTGGCGACGAAGCAACTCGAAGTCGCCGAGCTAGCGGTGAAAACGTCGCAAGCCATCATAGATCGCAGCCAGGCGAGGTTCGAGAGTGGGTTGGTAGTGGAGTCCGACCTGCTCACCGCAAAGGTGCGCATGGCAGCGCGACAGCAGGAACTCATTCGGGCCAGGAATAATCTGGATCTCGCACGCGCCCAGTTGAGCACCGTTATGGGCGTGCCTTTGGGCTCCGTGTTTAAGCCAGCTGAAGCGCTGGCGGAACACACGCTTCCCGTCCCGGTCCTCCAGGAAATCGAAAAGCAGGCACTCGCGAATCGACCGGACTTGAAGCGCATTCAATCCGAGGAAGCCGCCCAGCAGCAGAGCGTTGCCATGGCGAAGTCATCGTTCGGCCCGCGAGTGAACGCCTTCGCCGGATGGGAAATGGACAACCCGACCTTTGTAGCGGGTGGCGGCGGCAACAACTGGCTGGGCGGAGTCGAAGTGCAGTTTGACATCTTCCAAGGTGGCGCAAAACGAGCAGAGCTCTCACGGGAACGTGCCCTGCACGAGAAAATGACAGCCATGAAGCAGGTGGCCGGCGACGGAGTCCGCCTCGAGGTCCGCCGCGCCTATTACAACCTGGATGCCGCGCGGCAAGAAATAGAGGTTGCGCGCGCGGCCATCGCCCAAGCACAGGACAGTCTGCGCATCAACCAGGTTCGATACGACGGCGGGCTGACCACCATTACCGATCTGCTGGGCGCCGAAGAAGCGACGCGACGCAGCCAGACCGATTATTGGGAAGCTGTCTACCGATTTCATACCAGCTACGCCAACCTGGAGTTGGCGAGCGGAAGCTTGAATCCGCAATCTCCCGTGGTGATGCCATGAATCGTATGAATGCCAAACGCAGACTTTCGTTTTTGGTGCTGCTCGCGGGTGCTAGCCTCGCCGGCTGCTCTAACTCCAATGAGAAAACCCGCACGGCTCCTTCGCCGGAAACCGTGAGGGACATTCCCGTGCTTGCCGTGCAGCAGGCCAACGTGCCTGATCTGCTGGAAGCGGTGGGCACGGTACGTGCAGCCCAAACCAGTGACGCCGCCAGCCAAATGATGGGGACCATCGTCGAGATCCGGGCTCACGAAGGAGACTACGTTCAGCGCGGTCAAGTGCTCGCCGTAACCGACGACTCCCAGCCGCGAGCGGCTGTAGACCGCGCGACCGCAGCCGAGCTTGCCGCCCAACAGCAACTGGTCGGAGCAGATTCCGACCTGGCCCTGGCGGAATCAACGCTGGAGCGTTATCAAACTCTCTTCGAAAAGAAATCTGTGAGTTCGCAGGAGTTCGACGAAGTGAAAGCCCGTCAACAAGCGGCTCTCGCGCATCGCGATATGGCAAAGGCAGGGCAAGCCCAGGCGCAGGCAGCATTGAGCCAGGCACGCGCGTCTCTGGATTACACGCGGATTCGAGCGCCATTCGACGGCGTCGTAACAGAGAAGAAAGCAGATTCAGGCACACTAGCTTCACCCGGCATGACGATCTTTACCGTCGAGGATGTGCGCCGCTATCGACTGGAGGCCACCGTCAACGAGAACGATATCCAGTACGTACGAACAGGAGAGCAGGTTTCGGTCGTCATCGATGCCCTCGACAACGCGGATCTGAGAGGTAAGGTTGTGCAAATCGTCCCAGCCGCGGACGCCGCGAGTCGCACGTTCCTGGTGAAGATCGATTTGCCAACAGACACGCGGTTGCGTTCGGGGCTCTTCGGGCGGGCCCAGTTTTCTCGTGGCGAGCGACGGGTGCTGATGATTCCGCGCTCGGCGGTCGTCGACCGCGGCCAATTGCAAGGCATTTACGTGTTAGATCAAAACAAGGTTGCGAGTTTGCGCTACATCACATTGGGAAAGGCTTCCGGTGCCGAGGTCGAAGTGCTGGCGGGCCTCCAGGACGGGGAGCGGCTCGTGGCCAAACCGGGTGCAGTGGACCTGAATGGCAAACGCATTGAGGTCCAGTAATGACCGATAAAGAATCCAAGTCGGCCATTCACCCCCGGAAGGGTCTGCGCCTGGCCGGACGAATCGCCCACAGTTTCATTGATTCGAAACTCACACCGCTGGTGATCGTTGCCGCGCTGCTTCTGGGTGCTTTCAGCATTCTCAAGACCCCACGGGAAGAAGAGCCGCAGATCGTGGTGCCAATGCTCGACGTTTTCGTTCAGATGCCGGGTGCGTCGGCGGACGAGGTGGCACAGCGGGTCAGCCTTCCCATGGAGAAGTTACTGCGCGAAGTACCGGGCGTTGAGTACATCTACTCGATCAGTCATCCGGGTGTGAGCATGCTGGTTGTGCGTTTCTACGTCGGCGCCAAAGAAGAAGATGCGATCGTACAGACCTACAACAAGCTCTACTCCAACTTCGACCGCATCCCCCCCGGCGTCTCACAACCGATCATCAAGGTCCGCTCGATTGACGACGTGCCGATCATGGCCCTGACGTTGTGGGGAAAAGACTATGACTCTTATCGCCTGCGGCGAATCGCGGGTGAGCTGGAAAATTCACTGAAGCCGCTCAACGACGTTTCTGAGACCAAGATCATCGGGGGGCAGCCTAGGCAAATACGAGTCGTCCTCGACACACAACGGCTGGCAGCCTACGGCCTTACGCCGGGCGCGATCGTGGAGCAACTCCAAAACGCAAACAACCGCGGCCAAGCCGGCAGTTTTGCGCGTGACAATCGCGAGTTTCAGGTCGAAGCCGGAACTTTTTTCACGAGTCTCGACGACCTGCGTCAGGTTGTAGTGGGAGTTCACGCCGGACACCCCGTCTACTTGCGCGACGTAGCGGAGAAGCTGGAGGACGGCCCTGCCGAAGCAAACGCCTACGTCCTGTTTGCAAACGCAAGAGGCGGCACAGGGCAGACAGCCGGCGCAGAATATCCCGCGGTAACCATCACGCTTTCCAAGCGCAAAGGTACGAACGCCACCGACATTTCCGATCGTGTACTGGATAAGGTTAATGCGCTGCGCGGTTATGTACTGCCAAATGACTTGAACATCACGGTCACGCGCAACTATGGCGAGACCGCGAAAGATAAGTCCGACGAACTTCTTAAACACCTTCTGATCGCAACGTTGTCGGTCACATTGCTGATTGCACTGGCGCTGGGCTGGCGTGAATCAGGCGTCGTACTGCTGGCAGTGCCGGTCACGCTCGCCCTCACACTCGCCGTGTTCTACCTGTATGGCTACACACTGAACCGAGTCACACTGTTCGCGCTGATCTTCTCCATCGGCATCCTGGTCGACGACGCCATCGTTGTGGTGGAGAACATCGTGCGCCATTTTCGGTTGCCGGAAAGTCGAGGGCGATCTTTATCTGACGTCGCGGTCGAGGCGGTGGACGAAGTTGGCAATCCCACGATTCTTGCCACTTTCGCCGTAATCGGCGCGATCCTCCCGATGGCCTTTGTGCGCGGCCTGATGGGTCCGTACATGCGCCCGATCCCGGTGGGCGCTTCGGCGGCCATGCTGTTTTCGTTGATGGTGGCCTTCGTGGTTTCTCCGTGGGCGGCACTAAGGCTCCTGAGGAAATATGCGGGCGGTGGCGACCATTCTGGACACGACGCCGAAGGTTGGACAACCCGGCTGTACCGCCGGATGATGAACCCGCTCATCCGCGACGCGCACCGCCGCTGGATGTTTCTTGGTGGTGTCGTGTTGTTGCTGCTCGCCGCAGTCACCTTTGTCCCGTTGAAATGGGTTCGCGTAAAAATGCTCCCCTTCGACAACAAGAGCGAGTTCCAGGTCATCATCGACATGCCCGATGGAACGCCACTCGAACAGACGACTCGCGTGGCGCAGGCACTGGGACAGTATCTCGGCCAGCAGTCCGAGGTTATCAATTATCAGATCTATGCCGGGACCTCCGGCCCTTACAACTTCAACGGCCTCGTGCGCCATTACTTCTTGCGCAGTCAGCCCAATCAGGCTGATATCCAAGTGAATCTCCTCTCGCGCCACGATCGCAAGGCACAGAGCCACGAGATCGCACGACGATTGCGGCCGGAGTTGGACAAGATTGCCGCTCCTTTCGGAGCGCGCATCAAGGTTGCGGAAGTCCCGCCTGGTCCGCCCGTGTTGCAAACACTGGTCGCCGAAGTTTACGGGCCAGACTACAAAGGGCAAATTGAACTGGCCGCTCAAATTAAGAAGGTCTTTCAGCAAACGCCAGGCGTCGTGGATGTGGACTGGTACGTCGAAGACCCGCAAACCAAGTACGACATGAGAGTGGATCTAGACAAGGCAGCTCCCCACGGCATCTCACCCACCGACGTAACGCGCACTCTACAGGTCGGGCTCGGCGGAGCCAACGCAGGCTTGCTTCACGATCCCCGGTCTCGCGAGGACATCCCCATCGAAGTGCGGTTGGCGCGGCCGGATCGCTCGGGAATCGAAGACCTTGGCAACCTGAAGCTCCCGACGCCTTCCGGCGGGCAAATCGCCCTGCAGGAAGTAACCAACCTCCAACAGACGACGATTGATACCAGCGTGTATCGGAAGAATCTGCAGCCAGTCGTCTATGTGACGGGAGATGTGGCGGGTGGAGAAGAAAGCCCTGTGTACGCCATCATGAAGATGAGCGAAGCCATCGACAAAATCAAATTGCCCGATGGCTATGGGGTAAAGCAATACAAGGGCACAACCATGCCCGAACGCACCGACCGCTTCTCCATGAAGTGGGATGGTGAGTGGCACATCACAGTGGAAGTCTTCCGCGACCTAGGACTCGCCTTTGCGGCTGTCCTGGTCTTGATCTACGTGCTCGTCGTGGGCTGGTTTCGTTCGTTCGTCACGCCGCTGGTCATCATGGCGCCGATTCCGCTGACTCTGGTTGGCATTCTCCCGGCACACGCGCTGATGGGGGCGTTCTTCACTGCCACCTCGATGATCGGCTTCATCGCCGGAGCCGGCATCATTGTTCGCAATTCCATCATTCTCGCGGATTTCATCGAACTGCGCCGCTCCCAGGGAATGTCGCTGGAGGACGCCGTCGTCGATGCGGGCGCGGTGCGCTTCCGCCCAATGCTGCTGACCGCAGCCGCCGTGGTAGTGGGAGCGAGCGTGATCCTGTTCGATCCGATTTTCCAGGGCCTGGCATTGTCATTGATGGCGGGAGAAGTCGCGTCTACCGTTCTGTCGCGAATGGCAGTGCCGGTTCTTTATTACCTCTCTCAGAGGGGACACTCGTTTCCACCCACGCATCCCCATGCGCCGGAAAATGTCGCTGAAGGCGGCACACCCCAATGCGAAATTGCGTAGGACCAACTTGTTTTGAAGGAGAACTGCTATGACCGTAGAACGAACACTTCGTTTGATCGCTGGCAGCTTTATTCTGTTGTCCCTGGCTCTTGGGCACTACGTAAGCCCGTACTGGTACCTTTTCACGGCTTTTGTTGGGCTCGATCTGTTTCAGTCTGGATTCACGAACTGGTGCCCGATGATGACGTTCCTACGTAAACTGGGAGTTGGCAGATAGGAGTTAGTGAACAATGCCCAATTGGGTTTGGGGAGTGGCGTTCCTTGTCGCCTACGTGGTCTTGACTCAATGGCTACTGCCAAAACTTGGTGTTCCTACTTGAAGGAGCCAAGGTTGCGCCGAGTCTCGGCGCAAAGTTGTTCCGAGGGCAGACGCTCCGGAGAACCATGACAACGATAGTGCAGATTGAATTTCGCGAGAGCCTGTTGTCAATTCGTGACGAGATCCTCCAATCGCTTGGACATCCCGTAATCTCTGCTCTCGGCTCGCGCGCAGCGCGAAATCTCGATCTCTCGCATGAATCAGTAGGCGTCGTCCTGATCGGGCACGGCGCGCCATGGGAAGAACGATGCAAGCTCGCCGCTCATTTCCGAGAGACCCTGCCAGGAGTTCCCATGGTGGCGTCCCTTCGCCAGCGAGATACAGATGTCAGCGGAGCGGATTACAACTGCCCCGCAGATAATCCTCCTCTGTGGGTTCGAACAGTCAGACAGGCACTTGCTGGAATCGAGTAGCAACCTCTTCGGCCGAGTCTAGCGAGCTTCATGCGAAATTCTGGTTGACAGGACTTTATAGTTCTGCAAGTATCGAAATATGCCAACAGCAACCAGCAAGAAAAGCACGGAGCAGGTGGCAAAGTACGCTGACATGCTTTCTGCAATGGGCACCGAACCACGCCTTCGAATCATGCAATTGCTGCTGTCCGCGCATCCGGACGGCTTGGTCGTAGGCGATATCCAGTCTGACCTGGACATTCCGAATTCCACGCTTTCGCACCACCTGGACAAATTAAAGAATGAAGAACTCGTGAACGTACGCCGCGAAAGCACTTTTTTGCGGTATACGGCCAATACGGAAGCACTCCAGGAACTTCTGCAATTCCTCTACGCCGAATGCTGCACTCGAAATAAGGCAGTCAAACCTCAAGATATCGTCCAGCTTTGTAAATAGGAGAAGCAATCATGAGCGCCACCGACATCAAGGATGTAGTCAAAGAAAAGTATGGCCAGGCAGCTTTGCGCGTGAAGACTGGTGGTAGTAGCTGCTGCGGAGCGACCGCGGCAAGCGGTTTGGGCTGCGACCCAATCACGTCCAATCTGTATGACTCTTCCCAATCCGGACAAGTCCCTGAAGAGGCCATGCTCGCCTCGTTAGGGTGTGGAAACCCGACCGCGCTGGCAAAGTTGAGTCTGGGAGAGGTCGTTCTCGATCTCGGCTAGGGCGGTGGCATAGATGTTCTGCTTTCTGCGAAGCGGGTTGGGCCCACTGGCAAGGCTTACGGTCTCGACATGACGGACGAGATGCTCGCCCTAGCCAATGAAAACAAGCGTAAGGCTGGCGCCGAGAATGTCGAGTTCCTCAAGGGCGAGATCGAGCGCATTCCTCTTCCGGACAACTCGATCGACGTGATCATCTCGAATTGTGTCATCAACCTTTCGGCGGACAAAGACCGCGTGTTACGAGAGGCCTTCCGGGTGCTGAAGCCAGGTGGCCGCATTGCGGTTTCTGATGTCGTTACCCGAGGCGCAATCGCGCCAGAAATTCGCCAAAGCGTGCTTCTGTGGGTCGGGTGTGTGGCAGGGGCTCTCGGAGATGACGAATATCGCAGCAAACTCTCCGCAGCAGGGTTTGAGCAAATCGACATCGAGCCAACGCGAATTTATCGGGCGGAAGATGCGCGTGAATTTCTCTCCGCGGCTGGCGTCGATGTCGACGCGATTGCACCCGAGGTGGATGGCAAATTCCTGAGCGCCTTCGTTCGGGCCGTGAAACCAGCAGACACCGGAACGAAGGCTTGTTGTGGACCGACTTGCTGCAGCTAGGAGACAACCAGTATGCAAGGACATTACAACGCATTATTCCCGTGCACGGGCAATTCGGCGCGCTCCATCATGGCTGAGGCAATTCTCAACTCCAAAGGGCGCCCGAATTTCACGGCCTACAGCGCCGGAAGTCATCCCTCAGGAACGGTTCGACCGGAGGCATTGAGACAGCTCCAAATGGCGCACTTGCCAACCGAGGGCCTGCGCAGCAAAGCGTGGGGTGAATTCTCTCTACCTGGCTCTCCAAAACTCGACTTTGTTTTCACGGTTTGCGACAACGCGGCGAAAGAGGTCTGCCCAATCTGGCCCGGACAGCCGATGACCGCCCATTGGGGCGTTCCCGATCCAGCGGCCGTTCACGGAAGCGAAGCGGAAATAGAACGGGCGTTTCGCGAGGCATTTTTTATTTTGGAGCGCAGAATCAGTCTATTGCTCTGTCTCCCCCTGAAGACTCTGGACACCCTTGCACTCAAGAGGGAGCTCGACAACATCGGTCAGACCATGGCCTCCGTCACGCACGAATAGCAATGGGTTTCGACAACGAGGCTGCGCTTCGCGGTTTGCGGCACTAGGGGAATTACAAATGAACGCAAGGAGTCGTCTCAGTTTTCTCGACCGCTATCTGACCGCGTGGATCTTCGCGGCTATGTTCGGCGGTGTTGTATTGGGTTGGCTTGTGCCCGGCGTCGTACCCTTTCTGAATCGCTTCAACATCGGCACAACTTCCATTCCGATTGCGGCGGGATTGATTTTGATGATGTATCCACCTTTCACGAAGGTGCGATATGAGAGCTTGCACGAGGTCTTTCGAAACAAGAAGGTGCTCGGTCTTTCGCTCGTCCAGAACTGGGTGGTAGGGCCGATTCTGATGTTTGTTCTGGCCATCGTCTTCCTGCGCGGATATCCGGAATACATGGCTGGACTCATTATGGTCGGTCTCGCACGCTGCATCGCGATGGTCATCGTGTGGAACGAACTGGCGCGAGGCGATACGGAGTACGCGGCTGGCTTGGTGGCCTTCAATTCTATTTTCCAGGTCTTTTTCTACTCCCTCTACGCCTGGGTTTTCATCACAGTGCTCCCCGCCAAACTCGGCCTTCGGGGCACCATCGTCAATGTGTCCATCGCAGAAATTGCGAAGAGCGTCTTTATCTACCTGGGAATTCCATTCCTGGCGGGATTTCTGACTCGCACTGCTATGGTTCGTGCGAAAGGGCTCGATTGGTACAGCCGGAACTTTATCCCTCGAGTAAGCCCACTGACGCTGTTTGCTCTGCTGTTTACGATTGTGGTCATGTTTTCTCTCAAAGGCGAGTACATCGTTCGTCTGCCCTTGGACGTCCTGCGCATCGCCGTGCCGCTCTTGATCTACTTCGTCCTAATGTTTCTAGTCTCGTTTTACATGGGCAAGAAGCTGGGTGCGGACTATTCGAAGATGACAACACTGGCATTTACGGCCGCTTCCAACAATTTTGAATTGGCGATCGCCGTTGCAGTGTCGGTATTTGGCATCAACTCAGGAGCTGCATTCGCGGCTGTTATTGGGCCGCTTGTTGAAGTGCCAGTGATGATCGCACTCGTGAACGTGGCCCTTTATTTCCAACGTCAGTTTTTCCGTGAGCCGCAGACGGCAATTGTCAAGCCGGTCTTAACGACCTTTGATCGAGCCTGACGGAAGTCTGGGTACGATAAAGGGACTATAAGAAACGCCGCACGGTACTCTCTCGCACCAAACGATGTCCGCCGACACCGTTTTGATATCCATCAGTTAAATCTCGTTGTTGCCCTGTCACGGCGACATCCCTTCGCGAATGTGCCCAATCCGTTGGTCTGCATCGCTAGTTGGAAAGCCTCTCTCATGACCATCGCTCAGCCCAGTACACCCTTTTCCAAAACGTTCTGGAGCGATTGTGCGCCAGTGTTACGACTCAGCGCGATCATCTTCTGTACGCGCACACAGGGTCACTGCGATCAGCATGGCACGGGCGAGGGCATCATGGGGTAGGACCGTTGCGAATGGACGAGCATTCCTAATCTCTTCAGTGGTGGGCGGCGTAAACTCAATGATGTAGTCGTTCCCCATGTCCTCATTTGAACGGACCAAGTTCAGGAACTCGTTTTTCTCGTCAGGAGACGAAAAAGAAAATAGAAGCTCGAAAGCGCCGGCGTCAGGATCGCCGAGGAGAGCCAGCGAGCGTGTGTTCGTGAGATTTGCATAACCGACGAGGTATCCGATTATGTCGGCGGCAAAGAGCCGAGCCTCTGGATCATCGGTGGGCAAGAATTCGACGATGCAGAGCCAGTTCTTCTCATCTTGCCAGTAAGGCTCGAAATCGTCTTTGCGCTTCGTTCCCAACATCGCAGACACCTTGTTCGAGACTTTTGGCGCAAAACTGACGGTACAACCTGACTTATGCACAGAATTCGGCTTGTCTGAGGTTGTCTGCTGAACTTTGGCCCTCGTCATTTTCTGCTAGATCGTGTTCGGGATGTCGACTGAGTATCTTCCGCTCTGGACTTTCATGC
>Ga0187847_10000990_pt1 | contig 27512 bp, 31 predicted proteins | sample June2016WEW_4_10_FD_132458 | JGI IMG/M metagenome (GOLD analysis project Ga0187847, IMG submission 132458) | Peatland microbial communities from SPRUCE experiment site at the Marcell Experimental Forest, Minnesota, USA - June2016WEW_4_10 | ecosystem: Environmental > Terrestrial > Soil >...
CACCTGCCCGAGAGTATCGGAAAATGCCTGCATGAATTATTGGACGAATAGAGTTGCCCTTGGAGAGTGATACGCGGAGGAAGAGCTTCCGGTTCCATGGACGAGACGGTCAGTCTTCGTAGGTCAGCAATCCCGCTCCAACCTGCGCAATCGTCTCGTTCATCTCTTCAATCGAGACTGGCTTGCCGGTCCATTTAAAGATACCCCTCAGATTCATAATTGATCCGGTCTTGACTTTCATGACATATTCGCCATTCTCGTTTTCGATGAACCATACGCGAGTTCCCGCGTTGAGTCCGAGCTTCTTGCGCACCTCGACCGGAATCGTAATCCGGCCTTTCGAATCGGCGGACGCGAAAATCACCTCATCTCCAATTGCTCGATTCTATGCCTATCCGATTAATTGAGACGCCCTGGCTGCACGCGACAACGTCCCAAATGACGATCCATCGGGGCGAATATTTCAAAACTACGCATGAACCAAGATCGCAAGAAGGAGTATCGCCATCAACAGCCCAATCAGTCCGTGCCCCACAAGAAGCTCATTTCGCCCGACCCCTCTTCCCCTTAACGACAAGAATGCGCTAATCGGCCACAGGACAAATGTCCCGACTATGACAAGCAACTGCCCTATGCCGTCAAGTCCGTGGTGGTAAAGGAACGCTCCAAAAATCGACAGCACCCAAGAAATGACGAAGATGCCGATGGCTGTATCAATCTCGGACTGCGATTCCCCTGCTGTAAGGTCAGCATCTGCTCGAATTCGTGCGAAGATTGCCGTGCCCGATGATGAAAGTCCGATAATCACGGTACCCGCTAACAAAAGCAAGAGCGGCGTCGCGTTGCCATATGAGAAGAATCCGCCAACGAACATTGTCCTTCCTCCTAATGGAGTTTTAGAAAGACTACTCCCCAAGGCCCGACTCTACTTTTCGTAACTGTAAAACCCGCGCCCCGACTTCCTCCCCAGCCACCCGGCATCCACCATCCGCACAAGCAACGGGCATGGGCTGTACTTCGGATCCCCAAAACCGTCCTGAAGCACCCGCAGAATGTCCACGCAGACATCGAGCCCAATAAAGTCAGCCAGCGTGAGCGGCCCCATCGGGTGTGCCATGCCCAATTTGAAAACCTGATCCACCGCCTCCGGCGTAGCCACGCCCTCCATCACCGCGAAGGCGGCCTCATTGATCAAGGGCATCAGCACCCGGTTGGAAACAAATCCCGGCGCATCGTTAACGGCGACGGGTGTCTTGCCCAGCTTGACGGCCAACGCGTGAACAGTGTCGAAAGTGGTGTCGTCCGTAGCCAGCCCGCGCACAACCTCCACCAGCGCCATCACCGGCACGGGATTAAAGAAGTGCATGCCGATCACCTGCGCCGGCCGGCGTGTCTGCCTAGCCAATTTGGTGATGGAAATGGAGGAAGTGTTCGTGGCCAGAACAGCGCTTGCAGGCAGAATATGATCGAGCGCGCGAAAAATCTCTGCCTTCACCTCGAACCGCTCCGAAGCAGCTTCAACCACAAACTCCGCACCACCAATCGTCTCGCGGTCCACGGTCGTGGTAATGCGCCCTAGTGCAGACTCAACCTCGGCTTCAGCCAGCTTGCCCTTCGCGGCCTCGCGGCCCAAGTTAGCGCGAATCTGCGTAACTGCTCGGTCAACGAACCGCTGCTCCACATCGCAAAGCAACACGTTCAACCCTGACCGGGCAAAGACGTGCGCGATCCCGGAACCCATGGTTCCCGCGCCCACCACTCCAACTGTCCGAATCTCCGTCACCGACACGCCTCCGCAACGGAGTGTATCAGGCAACCTCGTGCGTCCGCCCCCACATTAGTTGTTGGAATCGGATCGAGTGAATCTGTATCGGCCCCGTGCCCCATCCATTCGCTTTTTCTTAGCGAATGGGTGGGAAATCACAGACTTCAAGAAACGAATTCTACTAGTCAGAGAACTAATTTCCCGGTGCCGCCGCCGGAGTCAGGTTCAACCTGTCCGTCAGAGTGAACTCCAGAATAGCTCCCGGCTCCAGGGTCGCCTGCGGATGATCGATCAGCAAATGCGCCGTCACCGCGCCCGCGCCAATGGCTCCGCCGGTAACCGCGCCCACCGGACCACCAATCACCGCGCCCGTGATTACACCCGCGCCCACCGCACCGCCATACTCAATCTCATCACGCCGCGCCCGCGATCCCGGCAGAATGGTCCCTTCAGACCCCACGCGCGTCCTCGATCCCGGAGTACTTGTGACCTCAGCCCGCAATTCGTAGCGTGTGCCATTAGGCAGAATCACCGCTTCAGGCTTGAGCCGCATCGAGCCGTGCCCTGCGAAGTGTCCGCTCGATACCTCGGATACCTGTCCGTCAATCTCCGCGCCCGCGGGAATCACCACCTGATCACCCTGAAGCACGTCCGACGCAACTCGGCTGCGGAAGGGTTGGCCCCGCTCGCTGTCCCACGTGGAAAGCCGGTCGAGCAGCGCAACGCGAATACTGGTTCCCTCGCCGAGCTGGCCGGGCCCAAGCGGCGCCGGATGCACGATGTCGCCATCCGGATCGGGCATGGAGCCCCGAGCTGCCAAAACCGGTGGCGCACTCTGCATTTCGCTATAAGGCTGTGAGGGCTGAGCGGTAGCCGGAACCTGGCCGGTAATCGCTCCTGCGTCTGGATTGCCTTGCGGTGGATTCTCTTGTTGGGGTTGGTCTTGCTGAGTATTGCCTTGCTGAGTATTGTCTGGAGCGGCCTGCGTCTGCGAGGTAGCAGCCGGAGCATTCAAAGGCTGTCCGGCCTGCGGCTTAGCTTGCGGGGCGCTGGTCACCTCAATCGTGTTATCCGGGGGAGGATTCGAAGTTCCCTGGTAAGGGTTTGGCTGGCTGGCCTGCTGCGCACTCACTACAGCAGAGGCTACGGCAAACAACGTGAACGCAAAAATGGGCCGGTTCATCCAAATCTCCTTCAACGGGCGTTAATCTCCCTGATTGTATGAACCCCGCCAGCAGCGGAGAGTTGCATGCGGCGCAAATCCGGCAATCAAAACTAATTGCCGGCCGGGGAGAGTTACCCACTTTCAGGCTACTTGCTTCCGGCGTTGAATGCACGTTCGCCCAGCGCGCAGGTGTCAGCGGTGGCACGAATCAGCAGTGACAACACCCTTGTGGACCGGATGCAGCTATCGTTCCGCCATCATCACAGTTCGAAGCGGAATCTCCAGCGTGCCCGCCTTACTTGACGGTGCATCACATACACCCGTACGCAGGTAAACGTCGCCCTGGGGTGCATCGATGTCGAAATGGAATGGGATGCCGTTGGCCCGTGCAGTTGCCTCCTGGTCAGGGCGAATGGCCAGGCCGATGGACCGCGCCTGCCAGTTCAAAGGCTTGCCGTCCTGACTATAAGCAACAAGCGCCACTTCAATCGTTCCGCGGCGCACCCCATCCGGTCCTGTGGTGAGTGTCAGCCCATCCGTAGACAGCCAGAAGTTCACGGTATAGCGCTCCGTCGGGGTTTTTAATGCCGCGTTATCGCCGGCGCGTGCCGCATCCTGGCTCGGCTGAGGATTCGCCGGCGCAACTCGCAGACGATAGCGAAGCTCTGTGAAGTTAGGCATACCGCGATCCATCAGCGGGCGCAGCGGATCGTTCTCCGCAGCCACCTGCGTCAGATTGCGATCTTTGGGTGCATCCTCAAAATAGCTACGGCGATAAGACAGTTTGTAGTTGCCTGAGGTGGAACGAATTTCTATCTTCCGTTGCTTACCGACTTCCCTTCGGTTTGTGGGTGTGTACGCAAGTGTGTAATAACGCGACCCGTTATCCACGGCCTTAGCCAGCGCCTCTTTCAGAGAGTTATGCTCATACACTGCGCTTCCGCCTGTCAGCTTGGCCAGTTGATCCATTTGCAGGTGAGCGAGAGCGCGTTGCTGGTAGTCGGATTGCAGAGAACTCGATTGAGCCGCGTTGATCTGTTGAACGAGAGAAAATGCTGGCTGGGTGGGTGTGTTTGGTGGTGTCGCGGTCGATCCTGCCGCTCCAAAGTCCGCGGAAGTCGGCGGACCCGCTGCGTCGTAAAGTGAGTCGGCGGGCAATCCTCCCGCATCGATGGGGTAAACCGATACTCGTGCGTCCGCCAGCATGTCCATGGTCTTGGCATACTTCTCTTCGTAAGGGCATCCAGCAACCGTGAGTTCGTTCTCACTGGTCATGGCAGCAAGGCATTGCGGGATTGCGCCAACAAACCAGATCAGGTTCTTGCGCCCTGGCACTCCGGCCAGGTAGCGGGCAATCTGTTGAAGCGCATCCAGCGTCATGACCGTCCGCTCATTGGTCTCGAAGAATCCTTGCTGGTCTTGGAATTGCTGGAGCGCAGCCGCCATTTGTGCCAGTTGCGTACTGCCGCCTTGTGCCGACAGCATCAGCTCAATATTCACTGGACCATCGAGCGCCGCGGTTGAGGCAGCTGTGGGCAGCAGCGCGGATGTGGAAGGATTCGCTGCAAACTTCGCAATCGACGCACGCAGAACCGTTGAATCCTGCGTAAAACCCTGAATGATGCGCAGCCGCTCGCTCAGCAGGAAGACCCCTATGCGAATGCCTGGAGGAACAGATCCGAGGTATTTGACCATTTGCCGATGAACCACCGCCTGATCCGCGATTTGCGTATTCAGCGCATCCATCAGCAGCAGGTTGACTGAGTTATTCGGAGCAACTGGTGGGACGTTCGTAAAGAAGTTAGGCGGTAGATGTGGAGCTGGCGCCGCATCTACCACGCTTTGGTCCGCTGCAAAGTTCGACTCAAAAAACGAGATAGCTTGCGGCTTTCCGTCCTCCAGAACTTGGAAGTCCTCCTTCTTCAGTCCCGCAACCGCATGATTGTCCTTGTCGGTGACCACGACATCCACAAGGACCGTGCGCACATTCAATTTGAGTGTCGTGGCGGGAGTCTCGTTGTCGGCTGGCGCAGCATTCTGCGCCCATAACGGAGCGGCGAACATCAAGCAAAGCGCCATCTTGAAAAGACGGGAAACATGGGACATACCATTCTCCTTGAACTGCAAAGGCGGCTTTGCGCTGTCTGCAGGCACAACCCGCATCTACGCGCGAACCAGCAATCTCTGCTGAAATGCAAAATCGCCGTTCGCAATTGCCCTGGGCTATTCCCACAAAAGGGAGAAAAATCAGACCGCGATGAAAAACTCACGCCGACGCCGGGGAATCTGGTTCAGCTATTCGGGAAGGACGCCGTGTCGCCGGCGTTTGTCGCTTGTGCCACTTCTACCACTTTCTCCCTGCTCTGGTAAAGAACCACGCCTCTGGCCATGTTCATCACCCAGAAACTGGCTATGGCGCATCATTCGGTATTGAGCAGCGAAGTCCGCATTGCATTGCACGTCTCGCATCAAGCTGCGATTCGATCCAGAACAAAAGCGGTCCGTAACAATAGCGCGTTGTGTGACCGCTGCCACACAGCGCTGTGCCGCCCGGTTTGCTAGAATCTGTGCGGTAGATCACGACTTTCAAACATTGGACGGAGAGGTATTCGCACCATGCCTGAGTTTCTGGAAACGATTCAAAGCGCCGCCGGAGAAACTCTCGCCGTAGATCGCCGTCCCAAATTGAACGACCGGCTGCAGCATCGAATTTTGAGGAGCGATATGACTGAGATTGTTGCTATTCGTGCCCGCGAGGTTCTGGATTCGCGCGGCAACCCCACCGTTGAAGCGGATGTAATTCTGGAAAGCGGCGCATTGGGCCGCGCGATTGTCCCGTCTGGCGCATCCACCGGCGAACACGAGGCCGTGGAACTGCGCGACGGTGACAAGAGTCATTTCGGCGGCAAAGGCGTATTGCAGGCCGTTGAAAACGTGGAAACCGTCATCGCGCCGGAGCTCGAGGGCCTGGATGCAGCCAATCAACGGCTGATCGACCAGACCATGATCGCCCTCGACGGCACACCCAACAAGGCCAAACTGGGCGCCAATGCGATTCTCGCCGTTTCCATGGCCGCATCACGCGCCGTGGCTCAGACGCTGGAAATTCCGCTTTACCGGTACCTTGGCGGCGTCAACGCTTCAGTTCTACCCACGCCCATGTTGAACGTTCTGAACGGCGGAGCCCACGCTGACTCGAATGTGGACTTTCAGGAGTTCATGATCATGCCGGTCGGTGCAGAGCGGTTCAGTGATGCTCTGCGTTGGGCCACTGAAACCTTTCACACTCTCAAGGGCGTGCTCAAGAAGAAGGGCTACAGCACCGCGGTGGGTGACGAAGGCGGATTCGCTCCTTCGCTCAAGTCCAACGCCGAGGCAATCGAGTTGATTCTTGAGGCGATCGAGGGAGCCGGCTACAAGCCCGGCGAGCAGATCGCCATTGCGCTCGATCCCGCCTCCAGCGAGTTCTACGACAAGGAAAAGAAAAAATACGTCTTCAAGAAAAGCGACAAGCGCGAGTTAACCAGCGAAGAAATGGTCGCCTTCTACGACAACTGGACCCGCCAGTATCCAATCGTCTCTCTCGAAGACGGCTTGGCCGAGGACGACTGGGAAGGCTGGAAGATTCTGACCGACAAGCTGGGCAGCCGCATTCAGTTGGTGGGCGACGACATCTTCGTGACCAACGTGAAACGCTTGCAGCGCGGCATTGAAGAAGGCGTGGGCAACTCCATCCTCATCAAGGTCAACCAGATCGGCACCGTCACCGAGACCCTGGAAGCCATCAGCCTCGGTGCGCGTTACGGCTACACTTCGGTCATCTCGCACCGTTCCGGAGAAACCGAAGACACCTTCATCGCCGACCTGGCCGTAGCCACCGGCGTGGGCCAGATCAAGACCGGCTCCTGCAGCCGCACCGACCGCATCGCCAAGTACAACCAACTCCTCCGCATCGAAGAGGAGTTGGGCTCAGGCGCGGTCTTCCTTGGCTTGGAAGGCCTGAACTACAACGACTAAGAGCCTGTGGCAAAAGTCAGGTTTTGAGAGGGCACGACTTTAGAGGCTGCTGGAAAACTCGATTCGGTCAGGCTTTGTATCAGGGCACGACTTTGGTCGTGCCGTAAAACCTCAGAAAACACCAGGGCTTTAGCCCCTGAGGGATGCACTTCCCGAACCCTCGATTTTTGCCACAAACTGTTATTACCAGGGCGTCAACTTTGAACGATGAGGCGAGACGCCCTGCGCAATACTGTCAACCGCAATCCGGTGTCGGATTCCGCCCCTTGCGCGTTCACTTCCTACTTCAACCCTTTATCCACGAAAGAGAGTATTGAAAATGTACAAAGTCGTTCTGCTTCGCCACGGAGAAAGCATCTGGAATAAAGAGAATCTCTTCACCGGTTGGACGGATGTTGACCTGTCGGAGAAGGGCCGGGAAGAGGCCAAACAGGCCGGCGTGATGATGAAGGAAGCTGGATTTTCTTTCGACCTCGCCTACACTTCTGTTCTCAAACGCGCCATACGCACTCTGTGGATCGCGATGGATGAGATGGATCTGCTGTGGGTTCCCGTAGAGCGCGACTGGCGGCTGAACGAGCGGCATTATGGCGCTCTGCAAGGCCTCAACAAAGCGGAGACAGCAGAGAAGTACGGAACCGACCAGGTAAAAATCTGGCGTCGCAGTTACGACATCCGTCCGCCGGCGCTCGAAGAGAAGGACCCGCGCTATCCCGGCAAGGACCGTCGCTATCACAATCTTTCGAAAGAACAGCTCCCTTTGAGCGAATGCCTTAAGGACACGGTCGACCGCTTTCTGCCCTGCTGGCACGAACTCATTGCTCCCAGCATCAAGTCGGGCAAGCAGGTGTTGATCGCAGCCCATGGCAACAGCCTGCGTGCATTGGTGAAGTATCTGCAGAATGTGCCGGACCAGGAGATTGTCGATCTCAACATTCCCACCGGCGTGCCTCTGGTCCAGGAACTCGATGAGAACCTGAAGTCCGTCAACCACTACTATCTCGGCGATCAGGAAGCACTCGCAGCCGCCGTCAGCAAAGCCGCAAGCACAGGCACAGCGAGCCGCTAATAGATCGATGGCGGCTGAAGTTTGAGAAATAAGGAAACCGGATTGGGTGGTCCAGGTCTCGCTTTTGAGACCTGGGTTCTGATGGACCCGGGCTCAGACCCCGCTGTTCGGCACGATACAGGGGTTCGTCGGCCCCACGTCGGAAAGGCCAGACATGGGCCACCTGCCCACCCGTCCTACCTCGCCTCAGCTTGAGGTTGAACCAGAATCACCAGCGTCTGGGATACCCGTCGCGCGGACTATCATGAGTGGGAGTTGCGCCACCATCCCAAGTGCGCCGAGTGAAATTGATAGGGCGGGTGTCCCGACGATTTGTGCAATAAGCATTCCCGCATACGGCTGGGCGAAGACAAGAACCCAAAGGGCATTGAGTGATCGCTCCTGGAGCAGTCGCGAACAGAATACAATCCAGAGTACGGCGGAGAATACGGCCATCTCGATCTCCAGCGCCGGCATAAAGTTGACATGGTTGAATAGACTCGGGCTCAACCAGCCGAAGGAATTCAGCAGTGCCAGGTTCACGATCAGGTATACCAACCGATTCACTCCTGTTCTCATGTTTCTTCCCTCCTCCGCGCGATGCCTGGCCCTACAATCCCATGCCGTGGGCAGTTCCTGGGGCCATACCCAAGATCGTGTTGATGGTGCAAAAGGCTCTCCTGACCGCCGTGTGCCGTGCCCCAGGTCTCGCATCTGAGACCTGGGATACTCAAGAAACCTACTTCCCAGGTTGCGGCGCCGCCGCAGTCCCCTTAGCCTTCATCTCCCCGCTGAAAAACGTCCCTGCCGCGGTGTACTCAAACGTATCCCACGACTTGATCATGGTCGGCCCCCACTCCGGATCGAAGCACCACACAATCCAGCCGATCCCTTTAGAGTCGAGATACCTCGTAATATCAGCGCCGTATGCGTCATTGTCGGCCTTTGAGCCATACTGCTCACTGAAACCAATCTCGGTTGCGATCATCGGATAGCTCGCCGCAGCAAAGCCGAAATCTTCTTCCCACTTTGGCTCCCACGGTTGCGATCTCTTGTTGGGGTAGGGATGCGTGACGTACCCAATATGCTCGGCTCTGACTGGGCTATCGCGCAAAGGAGCCAGATCGTAAGCCCAGTCCAGACCCGCGACCAGCGGAATCGTCTCCTTGTCGTAAGCGCGAATCAGCGCGATCATCTTCTCGTTAATCCCGCGCCATTCGTCCCAAGTCATCGATCCAAGTTGTCCGCTGTAAAGGGTTGGCTCGTTGAACAACTCGAAGAAAGCAACAGTGTGGTTTCCGTTGTAGTGGGCCGCCATGGTGCGCCAGAAGTTGAGAGTCTCCGGCAGGCTCGTCTCATACATCGGATCCTGAAAGAGACCGTCTTTGAGATTGCCAATGGAGTGCCAATCGATGTCGACATACATTCCCAGATCGGTCGACCACTGCACAGCCTGATCCAGCAAAACAAGATAGCCCGCAGCCCCTCGTCCGCGCCATGCGGCCGGATGGACGGGAATGCGCACCACAGTGGCTCCCGTCTCCTTGACCTTGACAAAGAAGTCCTTGCTCCAGTGTCCTTGGCCATCAATTTTATCGGGATCGGCGATGTTCACGCCACGGAACACCATCGTTTTCCCATCCGGATCAACGAACCGGTTGCCTCTAACCGAAATGAGTGGGAGCTTCTTTCCGTCCGGGCTGTTCAGCGGCCGCGTTTGATAAGCACCATGCCACCAATCATGCACCTTCTTCTTCTCTGCCGTGTTGCCCTCCGTTTGAGCTGGCGAGGCCAATCCGCATACCAACGCAATAACAATAACGGTAAAAGTAAATCGCTTCATGTCGCTCCGTCCCCTTCTGCACACGATTGCGCTTTCGAATCATGCAAACGTTGCACGGATGAATCGACCCATCTTACGTTCAGATGGAGACGGTGTCGATGTTCAGACGCACAAAAGCCGCCCCTGACTGCGGGGAGATCGGGGCCAAGTCCTAGTGCTAGCGGCCAAGCTGGTTATCTAAACTGATTTCTCAGGATTTCTTTCGCCGAGAGGCAGGATGTGAGTTGCAGCAGGGTCAACAATGGCCGTGAAGCCCATGCTTTCGTAAAGCCGTATGGCCGTGGGGTTCTCAGCGCGCAAATGCAAATAGTCGAAATTTCCGCGGGCCTCTTCAATGAGCGCGGATACCAGCGCCCGACCAATTCCCCGGTTTCGCCATGACGGTCTCACATAGATACGCCGGATGCGACCAACTTCCGCGCGCCCCGCATACGGATCAACATTTATACCGCCCACCGCGACCACCAAGCCCCCATCCGCATGGCCGCATAGAATTTCTCCTGGGGCATCGAATCGATTCGACCCCCTGGCCCACTCCTCGGCAAGCGTATTCATGAGGTTGTACCCCTCCGCGCGTGCTTCAGCCTTGAGTTGCTCGAATCCCGGCACAGGCAAAGCGATTCTCTCGATCAAGATCATCGCGGGATTATCCACTCAATCGCGCATTCCATTCGCGAGCCTCATTTGGCTGCCTGCGGGGAATCGTCTCAATCATGCACACACGCACAAATGCCTCCCTTACGAGGGAGACATCTGAGATCTTTCCACCACTCCCGTTTCGCTAGCGCCAGCGGAACGATCGAATCGCTGCTGGTAAACGCTCTTCAATAAGCCGTGCGCGTTCAGCAGCGATACCGCCAAGATACGACGGCACAGGCGTCGCCGTCAGCACCAGCAGGAACGCAATCAACGAGAAGCAGATCCCGGCAACGGCCGCCGACACCAGCATCTGGTACACATCAAAAATGTCCAAGCCGAAGATGTTGAAGGCCACGTGCTCCAGCGGCTTGATGTGTCGAATTACCGCGAGCGCGAACAGGAAGAAAAAAACCGACAGCGAAGTAAGCACTGCCAGCGTCACATCGACACTGCGGTGGAATTTCTGCCGGGCGCGGCAGTGAGGGCACTCGGCAAAATGGCTTTCGTAGTCTTTGCGCATCTCCGGGTAGATTCCCGAAATGTCATATCGCCAGCTCGCAAGTATCGCGCCTACGACTCTGTCTGTGCAAATTGTTCTAGCCATATACTTAAAGACTCACTTTGCAAAGGATTTGTTCAACCGCTCAACTCGTCCCGCGGCCCACCTGGCAACGGAGCCTACCAGCCGTTAGACGCCCCCACCGACCCCGGGGATTCATTCGCGTCTCGCTCTCTTTTGCCCTTCCGAGGAAAAATAACTCGGCTTTTCCAGTGCCAATCCACTTGGTACAGAGTGATTCCCGTGTACTTACTATTGTAACTTACTTTATCTAGAAGTAAATAGCCGAAAGCGGCTCATGTTGAGCCGCGAGCAACAGCCGGTTGGCCAGAAGACTGGCTCGTCCGCTGAGAGCACGCTCCGCCGACACCCGCGCCAGTTCGGGAAGGTTGTTGCTTTCAGATAGATGCGCCAGAATCACATAAGCCGCCTGGCCATCGTACTGATTTTCAAGGAAATCCGCTGCGGCCTCGTTTGAAAGGTGACCAACGCGCGAAAGTACCCTCTGTTTCACTGACCAGGGGTACGGACCGTCGCGCAGCATCTCCAGGTCGTGGTTGGACTCAAGCAGCAGCAAATCGACCCCTTTGAGTTGAGCCTTGACGTTGGGAGGAATGTACCCCAGGTCCGTAGCCACGGCCATCCGCACCCCCTCCGTGCGAAAGACAAATCCCACCGGGTCCGCGGCATCGTGAGGGATGGTGAAGGGGCTGATGGCAATGTCGCCGATCTCAAACGACAGCCCTGCCTGGAAATACTCAACCGCGGGAAGCCACGTAGGGTCTTTTGCAGGAGCTGCCGTCTGCGGAACCGAATTGGCCGTCTGCGAAACAGGATCAGCCTCGGACTGCGCCGTCGCGACTGCGACCTCGCCTTCGTCCAATTCAACTTCAGGTTCGCATTGAGCTGATTCGGCTTCCGCCTGGCGCTCCGCAGCCTGCTTCCTGCATTGTTCAATCCATTGGGCATAGGTCATCTGCCTGCGCGGAGTGAGCCAGCGCATCCACGCCCGGTGCGTGCCTTCTGTGAAGTACACCGGAATCCCCAGTTTGCGCGCGGTAACAGACAGCCCATTGACGTGGTCTGAATGCTCGTGAGTAACAATAATGGCGTCCAGGGTCTCCGGTTCTTCGCCGGCCAGTCGCATCCGCCGGAATAGCTCCTTGCAGCTCAACCCTGCGTCCACCAGGATGCGCGTGCGGCCTCCTGTGACAACGGTAGAGTTGCCTTTGGACCCGGAAGCCAGTACCGTGAAACGCACCATCCTCTGAGCATAACGCGGGAGACTGTTTATTGCGCAGTGCCACGGTTAGCTGCCAAGAGCACGACGTCGAAACACATCCTCGTCACGCTGGCACCGACGCTGCATACAAAGCCCGTCGCAGCGCCGCTCGCGCCAGTAAGCGTGTTGAATCCAGCACCGGCAAGCGCGAATTCGTATCGTTCATGATCAGCGGAATCTCCGTGCAGCCGAGCACCACGGCGTCGCAACCCCGATCCTTCATCCGACCGATCAGGCGCTGGAAAGCCTCGACTGATTCAGGCTTGAACACACCGTAAACCAGCTCTTCCATGATGATCCGATTGGTCTCTTCCCGCTCAGACGCAGACGGCCTCACAAAATCCAGCCCCCGCGCAGCGAGTTTCTCCGGATACACTTCGCTCTCCACAAGCCATCGTGTTCCGGTAAGCCCTAGCCGACGAAACCCGCGCTGAACAGCCTCTTCAGCGACCACCTCCGCAATATGCAGCCACGGCCTCGGCGATTGCGGTTGAACCATCGGCATTCCCTGATGGATCGTATTGTCCGGACAGATGAGAAAATCCGCGCCGATTGTCGCCAGCTTGTTTGCAGAGGCGAGCATCAACTCGGCCACGCCCTCCCAGTCGTTGCGGTAAATGCACTGCATGTAGTCGGCAAGCGAATGGCTGTGCATGGAAACTTCAGGATGCGCATGCGGCCCCAGCAACGGCGAGCCTTCCGTACAGATGGTCCGGTAACAGAGCGACGCCCCTTCAGCGGAGCAGGCAACAATACCGATGTGTGCAGGCATGCCACCATTCTACAAACGCGCCAGCAACTCCAGCACGACGAAAGACTACCCAGTCCGGCGATTCGTGTTTCGCTCAACTTGCTTCTCAAGTATCCTGAGAAGCAAGTCACAATTCCCCGCTCGGCTGTTCCTCGTTATGCATTCATTTACGCGCTCATCATTCAGGAGAGGTCCCGAATCATGAAGGCCACAAACCGTTGGACCATTCTCGCAATAAGCTGCGCTTTGGCTACAGTCATCGCGTTCATCTTCTCCGGCCGTCCCGTCAGCCCCGTTCTAGCCGCGGATGGGGCCGGCACCGCCACCGCATGGAATCGCCAGGCAGCCGAGCGCTATCTCGACAGCCGCGAGGTCTGGTGGCAGAGCTGGGACCGCACACAAAAGGACCATGGAACTTACTGCATCTCCTGCCATACCCAGATGCCCTATGGTCTGGCGCGGCCCATCTTGCGACAGGAACTGGGCGAGCCCGCTCCCTCCGGCGCTGAGAAAGCCATGATCGACAGCATTCAAAAGCGCGTGCGCTTGTGGAAAGACGTCGAGCCCTTTTATCTCGACGCGCAATATGGGAGAGGCAAGGAGATTGAATCCCGCAATGCAGAGTCAGTTTTGAACGCGCTCATCTTGACCAGCTACGACCAGCGCCAGGGACACCTGAGTGACACGACGCGAATAGCCTTCGACAATGCATGGGCGCTGCAATCCAAGACCGGCCCCGTCGCCGGCGCATGGGTCTGGCAGAACTTCCACTACACCCCGTGGGAGTCACCCGAAAGTGAATACCACGGTGCAGCGTTGATGGCCGTTGCCGTCGGAAAAGCACCAGACCATTACCGCGATGATCCCAAAATTGCAGCTAATCTGATAGCGTTGCGCCGCTACCTGCAGAGCCACTATTACCAACAGCCGCTCTTGAACCAGACCATAGCCTTGTGGGCCACGTCACAAATTCCGGGAATTCTTTCCAACGACGTGCGCGACAAACTGATAGACCAACTGAAGCTGCGGCAACATCCAGATGGCGGCTGGAGCCTGAGCGACCTCGGTACCTGGGAAAGGGTAGACAACACGCCGCTTGAGACGCGCTCTGATGGTTATGCCACTGGGCTCATCGTGCTAGTCCTTGAAGAGAACTCGGTTCACGATCCGCAAGTCACGCGCGGTTTGGCATGGCTGACGGCTAATCAAGACAAGACAACCGGTGCATGGCCTGCGTGGTCGTTGAACAAGAATCGCGACCCCAAGTCAAACATAGGTCAATTCATGAGCGACGCGGCCACCAGCTATGCAGTGCTGGCGCTCGACAAGAGTCGGCCGCTGCACTAACTCGCCTTTCACGCGTCCCCAGCTTCAAATTCACGCTCGCACCGTGGTTATTCACTTTGGTGCAGGTGCAGTTCGCCACCACATTCTTCTCCCTTTAGTCACTTGACGCGCAAGGCATTCAGTGGGACCATCCTCTGAACTTCATAAGTACATATGAATTGGCTTTGAAACTGAAGCCGGGGAGAAAGTTATGTGGGCATGGCTGGGTTTGGAAGGTCCGGATATCTTCGCGTACGTGGTCTCTGAGCTTGTTGGAGTGTTTGTCTTTTTTTGGCTTAGATCAAATATCGCCCTGGCCATCACTGTCTCCATTTTTCTCTCATTCCATCTTTTCCTTGCGTGGCTTATAGTCACTGCCGATCATGAGACGGGCTTCTCTCTGCCGGTCGTTTCAACAATCTTCACCCACCTTGCTTGCCTCTTAGTCGTCTACCTCTGCTCCGCGCTCATCATGGCCCTCTCTGGGGCAGGGCTTTTCTTGCCGTTTTATCTTGTGTACGCTCTTCGCCCGATTCGCTACATTCTAGGCCTCTGTATCCCAGGCCTGGCCATCTTTGAGCGCTATTGGCTTTTCAGCGGCACCGGGAAGAAGAAAGAAATCGAACTCACCCCTGCAGCAGCAGCCGTCGCTGCGGAAACCGCCGCAGTCGCCGATGCAGCTACTGCCAACGACTATGAGGAATGGTTGGCCTATGTCGCACGGCAAAAACGCCCATTCCCTAAACCCGGAAGCTCTCTCAAGGTCGAGTACGAACGATGGCTCGTTGCCCGCTCCAAAAGCCGGGCCACAGCTACTCCAGCCGCCCCTCCGCTCTAGTACTCAAGTCGAAAATCGAAGATCACGGAGAGAGCAGGGGGGGTTAACCCCCTGAAAAGCTCTGGCCCGGCTTGCAACCCCGTCGATCCCGCTCGGAACGACAGCAATCAGGCCAGCGGAACCTCGCACATCATGGCCAGTTGGTATCCATCCGGGTCATTGAAGAAGGCCATCCACAATTCGTGATCAGGCATTCTTGCAACTAGGTGCGGAGGTTGCGTAAAGGCCACATGCTGCCCACTCAATGCCGCATACGCTTCGTGAATATCCTGCACCTTGAAGTAGAAAATCGTTCCACCAGTGGAAACTTGCTCCCTGGCGGCGCCGATCATGAATCGAACCTCGCCGCATTGAAAAAAAGCCATGCTGCTTGCGTCAAACAGAAGGTTCATGCCCAGCGTGTTCTTGTAGAAATCCCTTGAGCGAGCCAAGTCGTTCACTGTGATCGCTACTTGTCCAATTTTGTCGAAGCGCACTTGGGATTGGCTGGCGTCACTTTCGTCCGTCATCATGTCCTTCCTTCCGTCAATTCAGCAAAAGCCGCAGTCAACGCCGCTGGCTGCCCACAGTCAACTATTCATCCTATCCGCCCGTCACGGCAAAACCGACAGGTTAGCCGGAATTTCAATGGAAACCATGGTTCCCCGCCCCGGGTTGCTCACCACGGTAAAGCTCGCTTCGTCGCCGTACAGAACCTCCAGCCGCTCCTGCACGTTTTTCATCCCAATACCCGCCCCGGTCCGCCGCAGCGCTGAGGCCGGGCGATGCCCCATGCCCACACCGTCATCCGCCACCTCAATGAGAACGCGGTCCCCGTCCAGGCGGCTGCGCAGCGTCACGGTGCCACCTTTGAGGCGCGGCTCCAGCCCATGCTTGATGCTGTTCTCAATCAGCGGCTGCAGCAGAATGCTCGGCACCATCACTCCCAGCGTACGCGGATCAATCTCTTTTTCAACCCTTAATTTATCGGCACCAAAGCGCACAACTTCAATGTCCAGATAGTCATCCGTAAAGCTCAATTCCTCGCTCAGCGGCACATAACTGTCGTGGTCCTTGAGTAAAGCACGCAGAATATTGGCCAGCTTGACGGTCATCTGTCGTGCCAGTTCCGGTTTCAAGCGCACCAACGAGGCAATGGAGTTTAGCGTGTTGAACAGGAAATGAGGGTTGATCTGGCGCTGCAGCGCGTCCAGGCGCGCCTCCAGCAACAACCGCTTCTGCTCTTCAAGTTTGAGTTCAATGCGCAGCGTATTCCACACCTTCAGCGCGATCCCCACCACAATCGGCGCCGTCAGCCACACCAGCACCTGCAGCCACCAGTTTCCGGCGAGCAAGGCAAACAGCCAGTGCGGAAACGCAAGAGCCAGCCAATCTCTGCACGCTTCTGCCGCCACAATCAGGAACAACATCAGAAACTGGCGGTCGATTCGCGGCTGCCGCAGGTTGCGGCGCACCCAGCGATAGAGGCTCAGGTCGATAAACGGCGTAAACGACCAAATCTCCTCCTTGCCGACGAACCGTCCCAGCAAGCCCGCGCCCAATCCCAGCGCCATGTTGAAAGGCAGCGCCAGGTACTCGTGGTGGATTAGAGCAGGCGCAGCCAGCGCCATTCCCCCCAACATGGCCCAGCCAGGCCCCAGCAGAAGGCCAAGCAGGATAACCGTCTCGAAAGAAATGTCGGCGGCCAGGAAATTCGGAACCCTGATCCGCACCCACACTCCCAGCGCAAGCGGCACAACAATGAACGCCAGCAACGCCAGGGTCTGCCGGGGACTTCGTCTTTCTGCAAAGATCAGCCGCCGAAAAGTGGTGACCCTCGCTAACACACTGGCCACCGAGGCGGCGACACCCAGCTTCACCAGCAGCGTAATCCAAAATAGATTGACGGTCACCCCATCAATGTATCGCACCACTCTAGCTCTCTGTTCCCTCGTCCCGATCCCTTCCCTTGTAGAATGGAAGCATGGGCTTTGAGAGCGTAAAGAAGGTCGCCGAAGCGGACTTCCCCACTCGTTGGGGAAACTTCCGCATTCTTGGCTTTGAGGGCCTTCTCCCGGCACCGCACCCATGCTGTGAGCAGAACGCGCGCGAAGGCCGCAGCGTCGAAGGCCTCGTCGTCCTCATCATGGGCGACATTCACGCCGCTCCTCCGCTCGTCCGAATCCACTCGCAATGCCTCACCGGCGACGTTTTTGGCTCACTGCGCTGCGATTGCCGTCTTCAATTGGAACTGGCCATGGGCAGCATTGCCGCGGCGGGTGCCGGCATTCTGCTTTACGAGCAGCAGGAGGGCCGCGGCATCGGCCTCATGGCCAAGCTCAAGGCCTATGAATTACAAGACCAGGGCCTGGACACAGTCGAAGCCAACGTCGAGCTTGGTTACGCCGCCGACTGTCGCGCGTACGAGCTGCCCGCGGAAGTCCTCAAACTGCTTGGCGTCTCCCAGGTCCGGCTGATCACCAACAATCCTGAAAAGGTTGCGGCTCTCGAAGCAGGCGGCATCTCAGTGATGGAGCGCGTCTCCGCTGAAGTCGAGCCACTCGATAGCTTCGCCGGCTACCTGAAAACCAAGCACGAAAAAATGGGACACATTCAGGACTCGCTTGTAGTCGAGTAAAAAGCCACCCAAAGCGTCGAACCCAACAAGCTATTGCGCAGTTTCGGGAAGTCGAAAGTCAACCCCTGCGTCCCGATTCACCTTCGCGGTCGCAACCAGGTCGAGTTGGTCTGTTGGAATCACGACTTGACGCCGATCCCAGACGTACAGAGTGTTGCGGGTCAAAACGTAATCATGCACCTGCACCGGTGGGCGCCCATCCTTGAAGACCAGCGTCACTTCCTCCTCGCTCGACGGCTCTGAAGCCGGATGAGGCTGAACAGTGGCCGATGGATTTGATGGAGCCGATGGGTAAGGCGGGTACATACTCGGACCGTCTGGCTGTTGCTCAGGATACGGCGGTCCCGCATCGTAGCCCTCTGCCTGCTGGCTTGGCGTGGGAGAAGAATCGTCATAGCCCGAGTCATCCGGATACCACGGGAAATAGGGACCTACCCATCCGTAGCCGGGCGCAATATAACCCGATCCACCACGATACCCCGGCACGTACGGTCTTCGATGTCGGTCGCCTCCGGTATAAGGCGATCTATAAGGCGAACGGCTAGCCGGATAGCCTGCCATCCCTCTCTGGTAGCCCGTCCGGAACCCTGGAGCTACAACCGGAGGCCTGCTGGCTGCAAAGCCCCTGTACCCCGATGAAAACCCTGAACCTCGGCTGGGAGCGGAAGCAGCGAACCCTCCGCGGGAGATCGATCCGGAGTGCCCCGAGAAGCCTCCGCGCGACCCTCCCCGCTGGGCGCAGACTGGCAGCGCAACCATTGCAACAGCCAGCGCAACCGCAGGGAAGCACTTCACAAAATCATTCTACGCCCGATTGGAAAACGCGGCTCGGCGGTTCCTCGGTACTCGCAAAATCAGCTCCGCAGCGCCTTCAGCACCTTGGCCGTAGTCACCACCTGCCCTACGTGCCGCTGCGTATGATCAGCCACATGCACCAGCGCTCCGCCAATGGAAGTCGGCAGCTGTTTGCGCCCCACTCCGCGAAACGTATCAAAGTCGGCCGTCGCCAGCACCCGCACTCGTTCCGCTGCGTTGCTAAACGACGCCTCAACCTCAGCCAGCAGCGCCGCCAGCGACTCCTCGCCCGTCTGCTCAGCCTTCAGCGCTGCCAACTGCTCGGCAGAAAGCTGATTCCCTTCCGCATAACTCAATATCCGGTCGGACGAGCGCGCAATATGTCGCAGATGAAACGCCACCGAAGGCAATCCCAGCGGCTTTGAATGAACCTCAGCGTCGGTCAGCCCCTCGGTCCACTTCGTAATGTCGTCGAGAGCCAGGTCGAGCGCATGCAAAACAGCGCGACCAACAGCAGGAAGCTCAGTGTGGGTTCCGCGCAACCACGGCTCAACATAGGGTATAGAAACAGGGGAAGTACTCATTACCATTTGTCTCCTGAAATCTTTGCAACTCGATCGATCTTTCCGGTTTTCAGATTGAAGCGCCAGATTCCTTTATCGCCACATTCGGAGGTGTCGGAGTACTCACTGGGCGGAATGGCGAAAACTGCCTCCCCAGCGTTTGTTACTCCGATAAAATCCTCGATTTGATCGCATCCATGAAGTCGCTTTTGTATTCGGTCTTCCAGCGCTAGATAGTTCGCGCGGTTGGTTGATCGATCATAGACAACCGGCCCATACGACTGGCTATCCCCCTCCGCGGTCCAAAAGTTAGCAGCGAGCTTGGTCTTATCTGGCGATAAGCCGATCAACTCAATTCCGGCAATCTGACCATCGTCGATTTCCGAGTCGATTTCCTTGACCTGTCGGAAGGTCTGTCCACCTATTGCGATAAAGAGCTTGTAAAAGACATGACAGCGGCCCTCTGGTCCTTTGCCTGCGGAGCGCTGAAGGAGGACAGCTCCATACGCTTTTATTCCACTCGCAGCGTCACTAAAGATGGCCGATCGGGTCGCGGTTGCTCTTATCGGTGTATAGCTGCCACATTCGCCTGTGTCGACGTCGATGTGCTTTTCCGCTGAGTAGAGCGAGACCGTTATTAACAGCGGCAGTGAAATCAAAACTGCGCGCCGATAGGGCGTGCTCACGTAGTCACCCCGCGCTCTTAACCCTAACCACCGTAATCTTCGCAAACCCCTCTTCAAACATCGGCGGCTTCAGCTTCTCGCCCATCTTCCGCATCACGTCCTCGCTCACGCTGCGGTCGCGTTTACTGTTGCGTTCCAGGCAAACCTCAAGCGGCACATCGAAAAACACCGCCTGCGCCTCGTACCCAAAGCTCTTCGCCATCTTGATCCACTGGCGCCGCTCGTGAATCGACAAATTCGTCGCATCCACATAATTCCAAGGCATGCGTGCAATCAGCCTCGCCCGCAGTAGCGACCGCAGCGTAGAAAAAACCAGCCCCTGGTAGCGCTGCTCTTCCACATCGTCGAAAAGAATGTTCCGCAGCAAATCGCTTGAGAGCGGAGTCACCCCACGTCGCCGAAACCAGGTAGTCTTACCCGACCCAGGCAAGCCGATTGCCAGCACCACGTACCCCTTGGGAGCCTGCGGCGACCGTTCCGCGGCCTCGGGCTCCGGCGGAGGCACGGAGGGCGTCTCCGGCTGCGTCTCCAGTTCGAAACGTCCCGAGCCTGCTGCCTCATTCCAATCCTGCTGTACGGGCCGGTCCGTCCTGGGCGCCCGCGGTGCAGCCGGTTGCCTGTGCACAGGCTGAGAGACAGGTTGGCTCTGGCTGGGATTGCCTTGCTGGGCCGTGCTGTGCGCCGGCGCCGCCTGCGATGGATCGTCCGGATAGAACGGCACCAACGGAGCTAGTTGATTCGATGGAAGTTCCTGGCCAATCTTGCCTGTGGATTCCGAAATATTTGGTGTACGTCTGGAGCGTCTTCTCATGCCGCCTTCAACACCTGCGTGATGTAACCCGAATACCATACTTGGTAAGCGTGCTGCAAATGGTGTGCACTCCGTCACATACAGTCCCGTACCAACAAAGGCATCCTAGCGGTGAGCGGTTTTTGGTGTGGGAGCGCGAACCGGTCAGTTTTGACCTAGCCACCCCGCACCGGAATGTTACGATCAAGGGTTTGGTGGAATAGCCTTCTGGGCCTTATCCAGACGCCGAATGCCACATGCTCACACCACAGCCTCACCAGATTACGAAGGAGAAGAAACACATGGCAGTAAAGGTTGGTATCAACGGCTTCGGCCGCATTGGCCGCAACGTTCTGCGCGCCGCGCTTGGGAACCCCGAAATTGATTTCGTTGCCGTCAACGACTTGACCAGCCCAGCCACGCTGGCGCACCTGCTCAAGTACGACTCGATCCTGGGCAACTTGAAGAACGACATCACCTCCGGCGACGACTTCATCTCCGTCGACGGCAAGAAGGTCAAGGTGTGGGCCGAGCGCGATCCCGCCAAGCTGGACTGGGCTTCAGTCGGCGCGCAGATCGTCATCGAATCCACCGGCCACTTTACCGACGGTGCCAAGGCTAAGGCGCACTTGGGCACCACCGTAAAGAAGGTCATCATCTCCGCTCCGGCCACCAATGAAGACATCACTCTCGTGCTCGGTGTGAACCAGGACAAGTACGACGCTGCCAAGCACAACATCATCTCCAACGCCAGCTGCACCACCAACTGCCTCGCCCCCGTCGTCAAGGTAATCCTTGAGACCACCGGTCTGGTCAGCGGCATCATGACCACCATTCACAGCTATACCAACGACCAGGTCATCCTAGACTTCCCGCACAAAGACCTGCGCCGTGCACGCGCCGCCGCACTGAACATGATCCCAAGTTCGACGGGCGCCGCCAAGGCCCTCAAGCTGGTCATTCCTGAGACCGCCGGCAAGCTCGACGGCTTCGCCATTCGCGTCCCAACCCCCAACGTCTCCATCGTCGACCTGACCTACATCGCTGAGAAGCCCACCACCGTGGAAGCTCTGAACGCGGCCTTCGTGGCTGCCTCCAAAGGCGAATTGAAGGGCATTCTGGGCGTTGACTCGAACCTGCTCGTCAGCTCCGACTTCAAGGGTGATGCGCGTTCCTCCATCGTGGACGCACCCCTGACCAAGGTGGTCGGCAATAGCGTGAAGGTGCTCAGCTGGTACGACAACGAGTGGGGCTACTCCAACCGCGTAGTCGACCTAATCGGCTTCCTGACCAAGAAGGGCCTATAGTCCGTAACCGAACAAATTTGGGTACCCCACCCTTGACGCTGTCATCCTGAGCGAGCAAAGCGAGTCGAAGGATCTGCTTCTCGTTCTCAGTCAGCGGCAAAGGTGGGATCCCATACACCTCACCCACACACCATGCGCCAAAACATCAGCGGCGATTCTCCCTTCGAGCCCATCATCGGCTTCTCTCGCGCCGTCCGCGTGGGCAACTCCGTTTATGTAGCTGGCACAGGCCCGGTGGGCGCTGAGAAAGAAGATGCAGCCGGCCAAACCCGCCGCATCTTCGAGATCGTCACCGAAGCCCTGGCGAAGGCCGGTGCATCCTTCGAACAAGTAGTCCGCACTCGCATGTATCTCACCCACGCTGAAGACTGGGAAGCCGTCGGCCGCGTCCACGGCGAGTTCTTTGGCAACATCCGTCCCGCTGCCACAATGGTCGTTGTTGCAGCTCTCCTTAATCCTGCGTGGCGCATCGAAATAGAGTTCGACGCCGTAATTCCCGGAAAAGGTGAGGGCCCTGGAAAAGAGCAAGATCCATTGCTTGATCCGCATTTCTTTGACGATTACGAACCAGGTCCTTAGCCCTGGTCCCTCAGTCCCTAGTCCCTGCTTTTAGAAAGGTTTTCACCCCATGCCCAAACTCACCATTCGCGACATCGATCTAACCAACAAGCGCGTCTTCATCCGCGTCGATTTCAACGTGCCGCTCACTGAAGACGGCAAGGAAATCACCGACGACACCCGCATCGTAGCCACGCTGCCCACCATCGAGTACGCCCTCCGCCGCAAGGCCAAGGTAATTCTCGCCTCGCACCTCGGCCGTCCCAAAGGAAAACCAAATCCAAAGTATTCGCTCCGCCCCGTCGTCGACCGCCTGCGTCAATTAATCGACAAGGACGTCTGCGCTGCGGAAAACGTGGGCTTCTCCCCGGACTGCGTCGGCGAAGTCGCCAGCGAAATGGCGCGCCAGCTTGAATCCAGCCAGGTGCTCCTGCTTGAAAACCTGCGCTATCACGCCGAAGAGGAAGCTAACGATCCGGCATTCTCCAAAGCTCTCGCCTCGCTCGCTGAGGTCTACGTCAACGACGCCTTCGGCTCTGCCCATCGCGCTCACGCCTCCACCGAAGGCATCACCCATTTCCTCAAGCCTGCCGTTGCCGGCCTGCTCATGGAAAAGGAAATCATCTACCTGGGCAAAGCTCTGGGATCGCCCGAGAAGCCCTTCGTGGCCATCATCGGCGGCTCCAAAATCTCCGGCAAAATCGACGTCATCGATAACCTTCTCGACAAGGTCAACACGCTGGTCATCGTCGGCGGCATGGCTTACACCTTCCAGCGCGCGCTCGGCGTCACCACCGGCAAGTCGCTTGTCGAAGAAGACAAGATCGATATGGCCAAGGCAGCTCTCGACAAAGCCAAAGCCAAGGGCGTCGAGCTTCTCTTGCCCGTCGACAACATCCTCGCCGACAGCTTCTCCCAGGACGCCAAAACCCAGCCCTGGGATACCTCCGTCAACTTCCCCGCCGACTGGCAGGGTCTCGACATCGGTCCCAAGTCCATCGCAGCCATTGAGAAGGTGGTAGCCAAGGCCAAGACCATCGTTTGGAACGGCCCCGCCGGCGTCTTCGAGTTTCCCAAATTCGCCGTAGGCACCAACGCCATCGCCAAAGCCGTTGCGGCCAACAAGGCAGCCATCAGCATCATCGGCGGCGGCGACTCAGTATCCGCCATCAACAAAACCGGCCTCGCCGACCAGATCACCCACATCAGCACCGGCGGCGGCGCCAGCCTGGAGTTCTTAGAAGGCAAGAAACTCCCCGGCGTAGAAGCCCTGACCAATAAGTAGCACCTGCGGTGCGGCCAACTGCGCCTTCGGCGCTGGCATTGATCTAGGCGCTTCATGCCACTTGCCGCATAAATATTCGGTGCCCCATCCATCGCGCAGTCTTTCTGCGCGATGGGTGGGAAGCATGAAGCCCGCCTCCAAACTGCCATGTCCAGTATCCAGGGCATGACTTCAAAGCTTGCGGAAAAACTCGCTGAAACACCCATCTCCGAGCGTGTTTTGAAAGGGCACGATTTTAATCGTGCCGCAAGCGCTTTGGAACGTATGTTGGCTTCAGCCACTGAGGGATGGTTTTGGACATCTCTGTTCACCTGCCCCTCAGGAAAGTTCTGTTAGACTCGCCCCATGCGCGTTCTAGCGACGATTCTCGCAGCGTTCACAGTTGCCGTTGCAGCTCTCCCCGCCCAGCAGTCAGCCGGTTCCATTGATCCTCCAACCGCCGCCAGCGTCCTGCTCCAGGCGCAAGGCGATGGCGTCCAGATCTATATCTGCACGGCGCAACAGACGCAGCAAAAGTGGGTACTCAAAGCTCCCGACGCCAAGCTCCTCGACGCCTCCGGTTCCGCCATCGGAACCCACTTTGCGGGCCCCACATGGAAACTCACAGACGGCAGTCAAGTGCAAGGCGAGCTGATGGCCAGCAAGCCTGCCCCCGAGTCGGGTTCAATCCCCTGGCTTCTATTGCGCGCCAAGCCTGCTTCGGCTTCAGGTAAACTCGCCAGCGTCGCTTTCATCAGGCGCACCGATACCCACGGCGGCGTTGCTCCTTCAACCGGATGCCAGGACCCAGCCGATGTGGGGCAAACCTCACGCATTCCCTACACGGCCGCCTACACCTTCTACACGCTGAGGTAACGCCGAACCGCATCGCACCATTGATAGAATGGGGATCGATTCAAGTCAGGCGGAAACCCCGAATGCATTTATTGCGGACAGTAGTATTGAGCATCGTCGCGTGTCTTTTCGCGGCATTTGGAATCAGCAGCACCAACGGCCAAGCGGCGCAATCCATCCCCACGCCACCGGGCAACAAAGTCCCCAAACCCGCAGGCCCCGCGGGCAATCTGAAGGTCCTCAACTGGGCAGGCTTCCACGCCGCAGTCACCTACACCTTCGACGACTCAATCCCTTCGCAGATCGCCAACTATCCCAAGCTCCAGGCCACCGGCGTGCGCATGACGTTTTTCCTCGTCGGCGCAAGTGACGGCAACTCGCCCGTCTGGGCGCAGGCCGCGAAAGACGGCCACGAACTCGGCAATCACACCGAACATCATTGTCATGCAGACGCGACCGGCTGCGCATGGGGAACCTACGCCGGCAGCCTTGAAGCTGAGTACGATCTCTGCACCAGTCACATCGAGCAGACATACTGGGTCAGCAACGTGTGGACTACCGCCTCTCCCTACGGCGACAAGGGATTCGACAAGATCGCAAAGACGCGCTTCTTTCTAAATCGTGGCGTTCAGGGCGGTCAGGTGGCTCCCAACGACAACAGCGATCCATATGATTTGCCGATTCATGGCGCAAAAGCAGGCGAAGCGGCCGACTCGTACAACTCCTTCATTGACTCTGCACACGCGGCCGGCAACTGGCAGATCTTTCTGTTTCACTCACTCGGTGGCGATGGCGGTTATGCCCCCGTTAACATTGCCGATGTAATCGCCAGCATCGATCACGCCAAGTCAGCAGGTGACATCTGGATCGACAGCATGGTCAACGTCGGCGCTTACTGGGCCGGCCAGAGAGCAGTGACAAACGCCACCATCACCAAGTCCGGAGAGAACACACTCATCACCTGGAAACTTCCAGACCATTTCCCGCCCGGCAAATACGTCCGCGTCACCGTAACCGGAGGCACACTTAAACAATCAGGCCGCGTCCTCACATGGAACCCCGCAGGCTATTACGAAGTTGCCCTCGATCCCGGCTCCCTCACCATCGCCCAATAGAGCGCAGATGCTAACCCACGCGAATTAAAATCGGATAGGCGAGAACCCAACTCCCTCGCAGGAGAAAGCAGTGGCCTACTACACGCGCGTCCTCTCGAAAGATGCAGAGTTTCCTCCCTTCGAGGAACTAGCTGCGTTCGTTCGCGACACACATTCTGATTACAAGCTGACCGTTGAAAGCGGAGAAGAAGAGGATTGGGAGTCTCTTCTGCTCTCAGGCAATGACGAGGTCGAGGTCGCGGTCATCGAGCGTAACCCTGTCGCCGTTGGCTCCCTCGGCCAGGACGAGATCGCTGAATTCATAGACGAGACTGCCGAGTGTAAACCAGAAAGCGGCGTTCAATGGCTCCATGAATTCCTTCGCGAGGTCAAGACCATCTACGCCTTCCAGCACCTTCAAGGTTCGGAAACTGAAGATGGCGGCAATGCCCTCCACGCGCTTAGATCGCATCTCTGGGAGCGAGGTGACGCCATCATTCAAGCCGACCTCGAAGGCTTCACCAACGAAGAAGGCTTCCACATCGTCTGGCAATTTTCCGACTCCGTTTCCGGCCCTTGGAACATGGGCATTCTTCAGGACGGCACCTGGCACCACTTCAAAATGGATCTAGGCGACCCCGATCATCGCGCCGCATTCCTCGCCGGTGAAGTGCCGGAAGATATCTCCACCATTCGCGGCTCCGACCCGCGTGGATAACGGTTCGCGCCCCATCCCAAGCGGCCCATCCATCCCTCCGCACTGTGCCCGCCGTCACCCCGGCGGCGGATTTCCATCCACTAGAATCAAGTCGAGGAACCCCAAAAAATGTCACGTAAAGCTCTAATCGCCGCCAATTGGAAGATGTTCAAGACGCCCGCTGAAGCCAAGGCGTTTGTCGATGCCTTTTTGCCGCTCGTAGCCGGCCACACACGCGACGAGATCGCCCTCTTTCCCTCCCCCGTTCTGCTGCCCACCGTCATTGCCGCCGCCAAAGGCTCCAACGTCGCCGTCGGCGCGCAGAACATCCACTTCGCTGAGGAAGGCGCCTACACCGGCGAGACCTCAGTAGGCCAGCTTCTCGCCGTCGGCGGAACGCACACGCTGATCGGCCACTCCGAGCGCCGCCAGTACTTTGCCGAGACCGACGAAATCGTGAATAAAAAGCTGCACACCGCCCTCAAGCACAAAGTAATTCCCATTGTCTGCGTAGGCGAAGTCCTCGCCGAGCGCGAGGCTGACAAGACGGCGCACGTGCTCAAAACCCAGATCACCGGTGCCCTCACCGGCATCACCGCCGCAGCCGCAGCGCCCATCGTCATCGCCTATGAACCGGTGTGGGCCATCGGCACCGGCAAAACCGCAACGCCTGAAATCGCCGTTGACGCGCACAAAATCATCCGCGCTGAAGTGGCCAAGCTCCTCGGCGCAGAAGTAGCAGCCGCCATCCGCATCCTTTACGGTGGCAGCGTCAAGCCCGACAACGCAACCTCCCTCATCGGCCAGGAAGAAATCGACGGCGCCCTAGTCGGCGGCGCCAGTCTCAAACCCGACTCCTTCGCCGCCATCGTCAAGTACTAATCTCTTTCAACCGGGAGGCCCAGGTCTCGAATTTGAGACCTGGGAAATCCTGGGGTGAACCCCTTGAGTGAGACAGTCTTTTGAAGACACAGTCGCCGTTTAGTGTGATTGTCTTCTCAAGGCGTTGCTTTTCCTTGAGCATATTCGATAACCGGTGAAGCGGAGTCGGGC
>Ga0187847_10000991_pt1 | contig 27503 bp, 22 predicted proteins | sample June2016WEW_4_10_FD_132458 | JGI IMG/M metagenome (GOLD analysis project Ga0187847, IMG submission 132458) | Peatland microbial communities from SPRUCE experiment site at the Marcell Experimental Forest, Minnesota, USA - June2016WEW_4_10 | ecosystem: Environmental > Terrestrial > Soil >...
CTCGCCGTGTAGCCAACGGCAACCTTATTCTGCCTTTTCAGTTCGCCGCCGCTAATCCATTCCGAACCGAAACGCGCCTGCGCAACTGGCTCATGTATGGGATTGCGATTCAGTGTGGCCTTCAACGTGGAGAGTTGCTCAGGCTTCGGCTGGATGACTTGCCCCGGCCGGAATCGCCTGGGCTTAAGGTCAGACGACGGGCTCATGACGCGGCAGATCATCGACGGCACCGCCCTGCCGTGAGGACGATCGAGCGGGTGCTCGATCTATCGGGAGAGATTCGAAGCGGTCTCCGCGCTTATCTTACGAACCGGCCGCCAACTGGACGTCCAGCTGGGCAGAGTCCCTATTTGTTCGTAACGGCGGCGGGACAAGCGTTGTCGATTACCGCCACCAACGAAGTGGCCTGTGTAATCGCAAGGAACACCGGGATTGAACATCTTTCCTGGCATAGTTTTCGTCACACCTGGGCTGAGGTCCTGGCGGAAGAGTTGCTCGCTCAGCATCCCGAGGAAGAGACGCTGGCCCTGCTGCGAGCATTGGGCGGCTGGAAGCCGGGCTTCACCATGCCGCTGCATTACACACAGAACGCGATGGCCCGCTGCGCCGGCGCCTTTCTCCGCGAACGGAACGAACGCCTGTACGGCTCCCAGGCAGGTCAACCATGACTGCCGCCACGGCGATATTGAAACAACAAGCACCGCCTCTGCCGCCCTTGCCGGCGGTTCGCGCACAGGTCATCACCAAAGACCGGCAGATCGTCGATACGACAGATGATGTCTGGAGCTTTCGCGCTTCGGCCGATGGCGGCCGTCTGCTCAAGATCGATTGGAAATTTATTCTGCCTGCCTCTTCCCGGCTGAGTCTCTCGAGCCGATCCGTCCACATCCTGAAGATCTACCTCGCATACAGGCTGACCTTCTCAAAAGGCATGACTGTTTGGAACGATTTCGTGATGTTCCGCAGATTCGTTCTCTGGTACGCCGCGCGGCCGCACTCGGTTGGCACCTACAGATGTGCGCCATTCGATTGGAGCCAAGTGGCCGAGGAGATGTTCCGTGCATTTCTCGAGCATGGCCTCTCGACGGCCAGCAAGGGCAACGACTTTGCGCGCCTGCGGGAGATGTACTTCTGGGGAGCTTTCGGCGTGCAACTGCCGGAGTTTGATCGCGATCTTGCCTTGGCTTTGAAGACGATTCGCGCGCAAGGCAACGTCAAGGGAGCCGCCGTTCGTTTCCGGGATCCGCTGAAAGGGCCACTGGATCCAGGCGATTGCCGCAGGTGCGGGAACGCCGTTTGATCGCGCCCTCCTCATGCTGCATCTGGAACTGGGCCTTAATCCGCAGTCAACCGCGCGGATGAAGAACCACGACCTGCGCGTCTTCGAGACGAAGATTGTTGACGGCGGCCGTTCGCGAACGATCACAAAATACCAGATTCAGATGCCGCGCGTGAAAAAGCGTAAGGAGTTCCGGGAGACCCGAACGAGACCGGTCAGCGACCAACTCGGGCAACTGCTGATCGCGCTGCGCAAGGGAGGGCCGGAGGATCCTCTGTTTCATTGGTTGCCGTCGGATTCTCCCGAGGAAGGCATCAACCAGGCGATGGCGCGATTCGCAACCGCGGCTCGATTGATTTCACCGCGAACCAGATCGCAGCTTCACCTCACGCCACGACGGTTTCGGTCAACTCTTGCGACGGAGATGGCGAGGGAGGGTGCATCACGGGAGAGGATAGCTGAAGTCCTCGACCACACGGACCTGCAGAACGTCGACGTTTACGTAGAAGCGGCGTCTTACGTTGTTGATCAGTTGGGAGAGCAGTTCGACCGGATATTCGATCCCTTGCTGCAGCGATTTCGCGGAAGGATTGTCGACTCGCATACTCGATCGGTTTTCCCAGGTGTTCCGCCCAAGAGTATCCCAGGCGAACTCGTTCACTTGCCAACGGCCCCGCTGAACCTGGGTGGGATTGGCATGTGCGGCCGCGATGTTTGCAAGGATGGACTGTGCCGCCTGGCTCCCCCGCTCACTTGTTATCCCTGTGAGTTCTTCGCGGCCTTCCGTACCGGCCCTCACGCCGAGGTTCTGGCGGCGCTCGAACGTATTGCGGAGGCGATGAAACCGGTTAGCGATTCCCGCATTCCTATGCAGTTTGAGGACGTCATGGCCGCCATTCGCCAGTTGCTGGCGCAGATCGCGCAGGAATCCGGCAGGAAGGATACGTCTGCATGACGCTGGCAGCGGAGACATCGTATGTGCGTCAAGGACGGGCGCTCTTTCCTGCCTTGTTTCCCAACGGAGATTTTGACTCGCCGATCTGGGATGTCCGGCATCTGCGCACTTCCAGGCACAAGACCTCCAACTCACGGCTGCACTTCACTCGCTACGGTTCCGAGACCGATGGCCTGCCACCGCGTTTTGCAAACGTTGTAAAAGCCTACTTGATGCTGAGCCGATGTGCCGCCGGAACGATGTCGTATCGAGTGGATATCGCGCGCATGTTCTGGGAAGCCATCGCTTCTCGATTCGGCGACTCGCATGGATTCGATTGGTCGCTATTGACCGAGGAGGATCTGCTGAAAACCGAGCAAGTAATGCTCGCCCACTGGAGCCCATCGACAACCTACAAGAGGTCCACTCAACTCCAGTTCATGATGCGATCGCTAGCCGCGGCCCCGGGTGGCGGTATCGTGCGGCCGATGGAAGTCATATTCACCACGCCGCGAACCGACGACTCAGAGCGATACACATTGGATGGACAGTTGGAGCGGATGAAGCGCTTGCCGTCAGACGGCGCGATTCAGGCCGTGGGCGACATCTATGCGAAATATGCGAGAGAGCCGCGCGACAGATTGATTGCCTGTGTCCTCGCGGTGATGCTGGCAACGGCGTTTCGCATCGGCGAAGCACTCACGCTGCCGTTGGACTGCCTGTGCTCGGAGGGAACTGGCACAAGGAAACGTTGGGGAATACGGTACCACAAGGAAAAGTCCCGCGGCGGGCGGAAACAACTGGCGGTTCGCTGGATGACGCCGAAACAGGCTGAGCTTGCCAGGACCGCTATTCAGGAAGCAAAGAAGCTGACTCTTGCTGCCCGCAAACGCGCTCGGCAACTTGAAGCCAGGCCCGACCGGGTAACTCTCCCCGGCATCACCGGGAATCGATTGTTGCGGCGCGAAGAGGTCGCCAAGCTTCTTCGCATTGCCCCTACCAGCGTCAATCGGCTTCCCCTTTCCGAGCTTGCCCGGGAGGCGATACGGATACCTGGCCGGGAATCGGCCCGCTACGAATATCGGGCAGCGTATGTTCGCTCGTACCTGCTCAGACTGCGCGTGCCGGCGTTGTGGGTTGTCGATCGCCGCGATGGGACTCGGCAGAGTCTCTCCAAGAGCCTGTTCATCGCTTTTCGCAACTTCTTCAACGAGCATCTTGAAACAAACCCCCTCCTGGTTGAGCCCGTCTTGGAGCAGACCGTCAACGACTTTCTGGGAAGAAGGACGGCGTTAGGAACGGTCACGCGATCCGCCTTTGTACGCTTCGGATTGCGGGACGAGGAAGGACAGTTCTTTCGCCTGCACAGTCACCAGTTTCGACATTGGGTCACAACCAAGGCGGCTGTGGCCGGCGTTCCCGATGAGGTGATCGCGCGCTGGCAAGGCCGGGAACATCTCGGAGATCTGGAAGCTTACAAGCACCTGACTCCCTCTGAACAGATCAACACGTTGAAGAGTGCGCTCCAATCCGGCCGTACAAGAGGCGCCGTTGCGGACATCTATTTCAATTTGCACGACGATGTCCGCGATGCCTTTCTGGAAGCGCAGCTACAGGCGGTACATGTAACTCCGCTTGGCCTTTGCGTGCATGACTTCAAGGTATCGCCCTGTCCAAAGATGTTGAACTGCGTCAAGGATTGTGACGACTACTTGTTCGATACCGCGAATACAACTCATCGACAGAACCTCGTCCAGCTACAGGCGAGGACGAAGCTGACTCTGGAAAATGCCGAAGCGCAAAGGTCTCGCGGAGAAGCCGATCTTTCCGAACACTGGATCGCTGACGCAGAGGCAACTTTGGCCGGCGTTGATCGAATTCTGTCTGCCATACCAAGTGATGGAGAAACACTCGTGCGTCCACATGTTGGCAAGGGGGTCGAGGTTCAAACCTCTCAGGGAGCATTGAACATGCCGCGCCCATCGATGGAAGAAGAAGTGCGAGATGCCGTGAGAGTTTATCTTGCGGCTGCCGTGGCGAAGTCTCCGGAAGATGCGCCTCTGCATGTCCTGGCGGTGGCAAAACAGACTGGCTTTGACCGCAAGACTCTCAAAAAGTACGGCCTGGATATGGAGATTGCCGCGGCAGCAGAGGAGCAAGCAAAAGGCAGCGAACTATCGCCGCGTGAAGTACACCGCCGCACCCAAGCCGATGCCTTGCATGATCGAGATCAGGAAATCGCCGCCCTGCGCCAGCGCTGTGAGTCGCTCGTCGCGCGAATCTGCATCGCCGAAGGCAATGCCCAACGCTTGGGGATAGATCCAGTCGAACTGTGGAAACCCCTGATGATGCCAAATCGTTCTGTATCTCACGCGGGAACCAAACAAAGAGGGCAAGGATCGTGGCGCACGCTGGCGAGGTAAGAGTATCGAAACCGACTCAAGTTAAGATCCTGCCCCGCTCGTGAGTAACGCCGACATTCACGAACTTGAAAATGGACACGGTTTTTGGCCACAACAAATCCACAAAATCACTTGTAACTCATTAATCTCATTGAAGATAAGAGTAAATCCCACGCCAAAAAGCCGTATAGTTTCTTTCTAGGCAGCTGACAGCTCACAGCGAAACCCAGGTTCGAAAACCCGGATCTCCACCCCACGGACCTGGGGCACCCGTGTTGCTGGCGGAGATCAGTAGCACTCTTTCTGCTCTCGCCGCTAACTTCCCCGTCAGAGCCACATCACGGTATGCCCTGGGCAGGAGTTTGCGGCTTGCGCGGTGAGCTCCTCGGCTAGTCCAAAGCCATGGCGGGCAAAGTAGTAGGCAGCGCCATGCAGCCGCTCCTGGAGCGCGCCGCCGGGGTAGAGCGCCTGGCTGATGGCTTCGACGTGACGGCTGAGCGAGGCCTCACGCTGCAACTCAAAATTGGCCGCGAGATTACGCAGACGGCTCATCTGGTAGCGCATCTTGTCGGCTGCGGTCTCGGCTGACCGGCCCAGGCCCTCATCGAGCGAACGCATCCAATCCAGCAGCAGCGTCAGCTCGGCATCGAACGCCGTGCCCGCGGCCGATAGCCTCCGCTTACCTTCGGTGGGCATCGATCGGGCCGCAAGCAGTTGCGCCAGCGAGGCAGGGGGCTCGGCGAAGACGCGCTCCAGTGTCAGCTCGTGTTTTTTGAGCAATTCGGCGATGGCTGGCTCGACCAGGGTTGCGGAGAAGCGCGGAAAGGCTGGCGTGATTCTGCCTGGATTATTTTGGCCCGGATTTTCTCGGCCTAGTATGCGCTCATAGAGGACGGCGGATTGGGTGAAGTAGGCGATCTCCGCCGGTCCGGCGACGATGGCCGAAGTGGAGAGCAGAAAATCCTGGAAGACGGGGCGGAGCAGCGCCGAGGGAGAGATGCGCTCCGGTTCGGCGTCGAGAATGCCGACTAAGTCAGCCGTCGTAAAGCTTTGGCGACCAGCCTGCCACAAGCCGTCCGGCTCCTGGGCGCTCATCGGCAGCCGCTTGAGGGCTACGCGCGCGCCGGTTTGCTGATCGATGAGGAAGAGCAGGCTGGAGTCAGGACCGACCGCCACCTGCGCGTGATAGCCTGCGGCTTCGAGTTGGCGATTGCGTTCGAGGAGAGCGGCGTGCAACTCGTCGGCGCGCTCGATGGCCGCACGCAGCACGGATGCGCCCATGCGGTGCAGCTCTCGGCCTCCAGCATCGAGTATCAGCAGCCCTTGCGCCGCGAAAACCTTGGTGTAGAAATCCCGGAAGGCCTGGGCGAAGGTGCGGCCCGGCTGGTAAGCGGCGGCCAGAGCCTCCATAGCGTCGGAGGAGCCGAGCAGTTCCCAGGCTTGGTCGAGAAGCGGAGAGATGGAGTCATCGAGAACAATGCCGCCGACGGGAATTGGGGCCGATGGCGCATTAGCGTAGACCAGTTTGCGCAGCTCTTTGCGAGCCGGAAAGACTACATGGTCGATCTCGGCAAAGTCGTGGTCTTCGCTGGCCAGCCAGAAGATAGCAGCGTGCGCGTGGCCCGCTGCCGTTGCCTGGCGGGCGCGGGCTAACGCCGTAGCTGCCTTGAATGGCGTGAAGAGCGGCCCGCCGAAGAGAGCCACCTGCTGGCCGGTCACCACGGTTCCGGCACCGCGGCGCAGAGCGTCGATTGACTTTGAGGCGGCCGGGGACGGCGAAGGATTCTGCTCAGCCAGCAGACGGACCAACTCCGGCCAGTGCGCTGGGAGGGGCGGACGCGTCTGCCAACTCGCGTCCGAAGGCAGAGAAGCGTTGAAGGCGCGCGCCTCTTCAGAGCCGGAGCAGTAGTCCAGAAACAGCCGGTGCAAGCCCGGCACGATGGCGATGGGATGACAATCTGCGGTCAACAACTCGTTCACGTCCGGCTCATTTCCCTTTGGTGGAGTCCCATTCGCGCAGAATTTGAGCGGTTCTCCAGTTCACATGAAGTCTCAGGCAGAGTAGAAGGTGGCTTTTTCTTGGGAAAAAAGCCACTCAACCGCAATCGCCCCCTTTACAGCAACTGAAGAACCGCTGTGCGCGGAATTCGACTTGTGTTAAGGATGCCACGCCGGGCTGATTTGATGCAGGAGTACCCTGCAGACCAGGCTGTGCGTGTAGTCTTTATCTGATTACGCATGTGATCCGATTGCGCAAAATTGCGTCCGGAGGAGAGAGAAAGATGCCCAAGAAGAAGAAAGCCGTGAAGGCCGCCAAACCAGCAAAGGCGGCAAAAACCAAGGTAAAGAAATCTGCAACGCCCAAAGTGAAGAAACTCGCCAAGACGAAGGTAAAGAAATCCGCGAAGTCCAAGGCGAAGAAGGCGGTTAAGACGCTCACACCCGCCGTGGAGGGAACGGCGCAACTGGTCGGCTCCGAAACCGTGTTCGAGGGACCCCTGTTCCGAGTGCTACGCGACCGGCTGATCGAGCCAGGCGGCAGGGAGGCCTTGCGTGACATTGTCCGCCACAATGGCAGCGTAGTCATCCTGGCCATCGACAGCGCAAAGAACAAGCGTGATCCGTGGGTGGTGATCGAGCGCCAGTATCGTCATGCTGCCAATCGGTTTCTGTGGGAGCTTCCGGCGGGCAAGCTGGAGGCGGGCGAAGATGCATTGGCAGGTGCGCAACGAGAGCTCGAAGAAGAGACGGGCTACCGTGCGCGTAAGTGGAAGCCGCTGGTCGAGTACTACGCCAGCCCCGGATTTCTTGGCGAGTCAATGAAGGTGTTTGTGGCCGAAGGGTTAGTGGCGGGTGAAGCGCATCCGGAGGATGATGAGCAGATCGACTTTCGTCTGGTCAAACTTTCCGAGTTAGTGAAGCTGATTGAAAAGGGCGCGATTCTAGATGGCAAGACATTGACAAGTATTTTGCTATACGCGCGCAAGATGGCTACTAAAACGAAAAAGTAGAGTGGTTCCATGCAATCAATCACTTCCATTTCAGGACAGGCGCTGCGAGCCTGTCCTGTCTCATTTGATGAAATAAAGCTGTGAAATTAATGTGAACCATTCTTGGATTTTGCGCGTCTTAATGCATATTGGTGGGCGTTCCCCATGGTATTACCCACCGCATCTCACAATTCACCACATCTCACAGGATGTATGGAAAGAAGGAACCTGTGGCTCAGTACAAAGGGAAGGTCAAGTGGTTTAACAACGCCAAAGGCTATGGATTCATCGGACGCGATGATGGTCCCGATGTGTTCGTACATTATTCGTCAATCCAATTGGACGGATACAAGACGCTGAAAGAGGGCGATGACGTTGAGTTCGACATCGTTCAGGGTCAGAAAGGTCCGCAGGCGGATGCAGTTATCCGTCTGAGAGCCGCCGTCCATAACGCAGCCTAAACGCCGAAGGCCGGGATGAGAGCAAGACCGTTTAAATGCGGTGCGCCAGCTGTGCGTCTGGTCTATTAGCCCTCGTCACATCGAGCCGAAGGCGATGTAACACCTATTCTGCATGTAACATTTCTTCCCCAAGCGTAAATTATCCCGACTGTTTCGTCGGCTACTGCCCAGCGGAGCTCGAATGGAGAGCTCGGCTCCCCGGCTTGCTTAAATTTGCCGGAGGGGAATTTTTGTCTCGATTGCCCTCCGGGCCAGTTTCATTCCATTACGGTAAAAGTGTCCTCTTTTGTACAGATAACTTCGTTTTTTCTAAGAGAAATGCGGGAATTGATCATTTATTTTGCGCCGATTGAGATTAAGATAAGGGCGCTATGAGCTTACTCCATCAGGAATACGAAAAAGAAATTGACGATGCCGCTCGTGGTGAAGAATTCACCAAGGGCAGCAGTCACTTAGTCTGGGCCAGCATAGCTGCGGCCGTGCTGGTGACCGTCGCCGTCACCGCTTTCATATGGATCGGGGAGAAGCCGCCCGTTGCCAGCGGGGAGATTGTTCAGGCGTGGACTCATTCGCGGCATGTCGAGACTTCGGGGATCGACGCCAACGGCGAAGCCATGGCCAAGCAGAGCTTTGACCAGGTTCTAGTCTTTGCACACGTGAAACTAACAAATCAGAGCAAGAATCCGTTGGTTCTCGAAGACGTGCTGGCCAATGTCAAGCTTGGAGACGGCATCGACTCCATCTCCGCTGGGACTGCAGGCCAATACGATCAGGTTTTTCTGGCCTATCCGGAGATAGCCGCGCTGCACTCGAACGCACTCTCACCCCACATGAGCCTGGCCCCAGGAGAGAGCGCGGACGGGAATTTTTTCTGGGCGATCCGGATTGGCAAGCAGGAGTGGGACTCGCGCAAGGACCTGAACTTCACTTTCAAGTTCCAGTATCAACCTAGCGTGGTGCTCGCGCCCCACACCACGATTATTGAGCAGTAGGCGGAGTCGGCGCACCCTTGGGCGCGGAGAGATATCCGCTGATCTGCGAATTCTTTCCGCCCACCGAGTTGACCACGATCTCGAAGAGCATGGGGTCCTTGCCGCTATAGAACTGGAGCGGCTCGTTCAGGCTGCGGTCCTTCTTCTCATACTGCTTGTCGTCGGAGAAAACCACCAAGGTGAACTTATTCTTCTTGGCGTCGGCCTTCTTCAGTTCCAGGCTCACGGTGCCGACTGGCTTTCTTTGGTTTTTGGACAGTGTGAACTCGTAAAAGGAGCGGTCGCCTTTGTGCCTTAGCAGTTCCAGCTCATCGTGATTGCGGGCGATCAGACTGCTGTGGTCGCTCATGTCCCCCTTCATGGAGGTCAACTGGCTGATGGTGGTGGCGAGGTCGGTCTGCGTCTTGCCCAGATCGGTCTTCACGCCACCCACGTCGGTCTTAACGTCGGAGACGGCGCTGGATACGGCGGTGACCTGCTGCTCGGTCTGTTGCTGGGCACTCTCCAGCCGCTGGCTGTCAGCCTGCTCGCGGCGGATGATTTCCTGGGCGCGGGCGTCGAGCTGCTTTTGTGTTAGGCCCAGGGACTTGCCCAACTCCTCGGTGGTCACCCGGAGGTGGGCGTCGGTTTCGCGCAAGTCGGAAGCCAGCTTTTTGTTCTGATCCTTGGCTTCGCTCAGTTCGGCCTTTTGGCTCTCCAACCGTCCGTTGAGGTTAAAGCTCCAGATCAGGCCGCCCAACCCGGACAGCAGGGCCACGGCAACAACCGCTAGCAACGCACCCGAGTAGCTACGGGGGGTATCGTCAAGTACACTCATGTGTTTGCTTCTCCTTGGCGGCTCGTCCTGCGAACCGCGCCTCTGGTATGGCGCCTTCCTATCCGGTTAGACGCCGCTCAAAAAAGTGTTGTCTCAACATTCCTGTCTTTTCGCCGGGATTCCGCCCGGAAGCCGAATTGCGGTGGTCTCGCGCCGGGCACCCGCTGGCGAAACTACAGGATATAGAAATAATCCAGCTTGTGCAGAAAAAAGCTAACCGCATTTCTGTACTGAACCTCGAAATGCATGGTTTGGACCTATTCCACACCTCGCCGTCCTGGTAATGGGCCGGTTGAAATTTTCGAGTTTGCGTTCGGAGTTCGGAGGGTTCAGACTCGAGGTACGCTCAGACGCTAAAGCACCGATCGGAACTTCGCGGGCAATGTGTTTCGCTTTGTGGAGCAGACCATAGGCAAGCACATCACCAGCGCCGCCGAGCAGTTTAAGGAGAATTTTCGCAATGCCAGAGCAGAAAGCGGCAAAGGCGCAAACCGAGGAAGAGAAGGTCGTGGAGATGTTTCAGGCTTACAAGCAGAGGGGACTCGCGGGAATCAAGGAAGCCCTCCACCAGCGCAACGAGGAGCTGCGCCGGGAGCGGGCGAGCGAGATCAACCCGCACCAAGAGTAGAAGGCGAGGAACGCCGGCCTCAGACCGGGGTGGTGAAGGAAGACCGGAGGCGATGATTCTTCCGCGGATTGAAGAAGTGGCCAAGGCCATTGATGCTGGCTTGGGTTGCACCCGCAATGGAAGCCGAACTGACCGATCACGTTTTGGGCGTTGAAGAACTCGTTGGGGTTCTGAAATCAACCTGATCTGCCCCCGCCGTACCGCAGTTCGTGACAAGCATCGAATTGCTACTATATAAACATCTTTACAACACTTTCAGGCGCCGGGCCGTTTTTGAGGCCGGGACGACCGCCGCATTCTCGCAAAGAAACCATGGCAAGGGGGAGATTCGAGGGCTATGTCGACTGCTGTCGCTGGAAAGGGTCTGGAAGGAATTGTCGCGGCGAACTCCGGGATTTGCTGGATCGACGGAGATGCGGGCGTGTTGTCCTACCGGGGAATCGACATCCACGAGCTGGCGGTCCACTCGACCTTCGAGGAGACCACCTACCTGCTATGGAATGGGATGTTGCCCAATCATCTGGCCCTGCGCGAGTTTCAGTCCGAACTTTCGCTGGCCCGCTCGCTCGATCAGCGCATTGTGGACATGCTGCGCACGTTTCCCCGCACGGCCACGCCAATGGAGGTGCTGCGCACGGCGGTGTCTGCGCTGAGCTTCTACGATGCCGACGAAAAGGACAACTCGCACGACGCCAATGTGCGCAAGAGTTATAACCTGACCTCGCAGTTCGCCATGATCGTTGCCATCTACGACCGGCTGCGCAAGGGGAAAGAGGTTGTTCCGCCTGACCGCTCGATGACTCATGCGGCCAATTTCCTGTGGATGCTGAATGGCGTGAAGCCTTCCGAGACGGCCACCAGGACCATGGACATGGCTCTGGTGCTGCACGCCGAGCACGAGCTGAATGCCTCGACCTTTGCTGCTCGCGTCATCGCAGCCACCTTGGCCGACGTCCATTCGGCTGTCACGGGGGCTATCGGTGCCTTGAAGGGACCTCTGCACGGCGGCGCCAACGAAGGCGTGATGCGCCTGCTGCTCGAAATCGACAGAGTCGGCGCCGATCCGGTGGAGTACGTCAAGAACATGCTGGCCGCCAAGCAGAAGATTTCCGGCTTTGGCCATCGCGTTTACAAAACCGAGGACCCGCGCGCCACCCATCTGCGCAAAATGAGCGAGCAGTTGGGCAAGGACGCTGGCGTGCCCAAATGGTACGATATGTCGCGCGCCATCGAGCTTTACATCAACGCCGACAAGAAGCTGAACGCGAATGTGGACTTCTACTCCGCCTCAACCTATGCGACCTTGGGCATCGACATCGACCTATATACGCCTATCTTCGCCATCAGCCGCATTGCCGGCTGGGCCGCGCACGTGATCGAGCAGTTGGACGACAACCGGCTCATCCGCCCCCGAGCAGAGTACATTGGGCCGCCCTATCCTGCGCCATATATTCCTATGGAAGAGCGGGGATAGAACAGGAACCGCCGGTCGGACCCTCCTACAGGCACCCCGGCATCACCGCTCGATCTGTGCAAATTTCTTTGCGCAACCGCGACCCGCTCCCTGCATCCAATCGCGCAAGGCAGGTGTGGAATGGCGATCAACCAAATCGCAGTGGAGCGATGGAGCCTGGTTTCTTCCAGGCCGTTCTCAGACGTTATGGCAGCCATCGAAGCGGCTATCGGTCATCCCGATATGCGCGAGTTCGGCAAGAATGTATCCACTGCGAGGACCTGGCAGGAACTCGAACAGGTGGTTCACTCGGCCATCGGACCATCGGGGTTTATGGAGTTTGCGCGCTTCAACCTGGGGCAGATCATTGAAAAAGAACGGGGCTCCGCGGCACCTAAAATTCCGCGCCTTGTGGTGGGCAACCCACTCATCATGAAGAAGATGGCGGAACATGTGCCGGACACCGCCTCTTATGCCCCGGTCTCGATTCTCATCGATGAACGCCAGGACGGCGTCCATCTTTCTTACGATTTGATGGCTAGTTGTCTCGCGCCCTATGGCAATGATCCCGCTCTGCAAGTCGCACGAGAGCTGGATTCGAAGGTCGAAGCCCTGCTCACGTCAGCCGCAAGCTGATCACCACCTCGAATGAAACTCTGCTCGGACGCATCCTGTTTTTTCCTCCGGTCAGATGCTCCGCAGACCCGGTAGCAATTCCCTACGAAAGGACAAATTCATGATTTTTGGCCTAAGCATCACGACATTCACATTCCTGCACGTGGTTCTGAGTTTGGCGGGGATCGGCGCAGGATTGATCGCTCTCTTCGGATTGATCAGTGGGAAACTGCTGCATCGCTGGACCGCGATCTACCTGGTAACCACGGTTCTCACCAGCGTCACCGGATTCCTATTTCCCTTCAAGGGTGTTACGCCGGGGATTGTGCTCGGAATCTTATCCTTGATCGTTCTGTTGCCGGCGATCGTCGCGCTCTATGGCCGCAGACTCTCAGGCGGCTGGCGCGGAACCTATGTCATCACCGCGAGCCTGGCTCTTTACTTCAATGTTTTTGTCTTGTTCGCGCAACTCTTCGCGAAGGTTCCTGCGCTGAAGTCCATTGCGCCGACGCCGGCATCTCCAGCCTTTGGAGTCACACAGCTTGTGGTGATGGCGGTCTTCGTTGTGCTCACGGTTCTGGCTTTCAAGCGCTTCCGAGGCACGCAACAACAAGTCAGGGCTTGATGCTCAGATAGATTCCTGCGCCAATTTCGCTCAGACTTGCCGCGCCTTCCACATGAGATAGAGCGCCCAGGCGGAGAGCGTGCAACTGTCGCGGATCGTGCCGCTGCGCATCATCTCTTCGAACTCGTCTACAGTGGCCGAGCGGACGATGAGGTCGTACTCCTCAGCGTCGAGATCCTTCGCGCTCTCGGTCAAGCCGGTGGCCAGATAGACGTGCTGCAATTGCCGCGTGAAGCCATAGGCGATCCAGAGGTCTCCCAGATGAATCATCTGCGCGGCTTCGAGGCCGGTTTCTTCCCTGAGTTCACCGCGCGCCAGCTCTTCGGGGGAATCGACTTCCATCTCCCAGCCGCCTTGAGGCAGTTCCAGCGCCCGCTCCTGAATTGTGTAGCGGAACTGCTCGACCAGCCAGACGCGGCCCTGATCGATGGGCAGGATGATGGCCGCGTCGTGCTTCTCGACCACGCCATAGATGCCTAGCTCGCCGTTCGAGCGCAGAATTTCGTCCTCGCGCACACGCATCCAATGGTTGCGATAGACTTCGCGGCTGGAGAGCGTGGTGATGGCGCTGCCGACGGTGGTTTGGACGGAACTCATGGGGTCTCCTTAGAGCGTTTTCGATTCACATCTTGACATCGGAACGGCATCGAAATTGGCTTTATTCTTCCACCCCAGCAACGAAGACCTGCCGCCGCGGACCCCGGAACGGAAAAAGCCACTCGGCAGCATGGATTCTGTAAAAGCAGAATCGAAAACGCTGTAGCGGTCCTCAATAAAAGCATAGGCCATCCAACATGACGCATTGATGAATGGGCGATTATTCGTCTCGCTGCCGGAACTGGCGCAGACGGCCTACGAGCGAGGCTGGGCCGCTGACGGCGAGGCGCACCAGATTGCCTTCGTACTCTCTGCTATGCACGATCATGCCTGCTTCGATGGCCGCCAGCACTGCGCCTTCCTGCTGCGGGACACGCAGTTCGGCGTCGATAACCGGGTCGGAGTGCAAGGCCTCATCGATGGCCTTGAGCAACGCGTCCATGCCCTCGCCGGTGCGCGCCGAGACAGCAATTTCGCCGCGAGCCTGGAGCTGCGATTCAAGTCCCTCGCGCTCGTGATCGCCGAGCAGGTCGATCTTGTTCAGCACCTCGATGCGCGGCTTGGCCAGAGAGTCGAGCTCGCCCAGAACCCGCTCGACTTGCGTTTTTTGCTCCTCGCCATAGGTGGACGCGGCGTCGCGGATGTGGAGCAGAACCTCGGCCTGCGCTACCTCTTCGAGCGTGGCGCGAAAGCTGGTGACGAGCGTGTGTGGCAGATTGCGGATGAAACCGACGGTATCAGAGAGCAGAATTTTGCGGCGGCTGGGCAGTTCGATGGCTCGTAATTTGGGATCAAGCGTTGCGAACATGCGTGACGACTGCAAAACCTGCGCCCCGGTGAGCCGGTTGAAGAGCGTGCTTTTGCCGGCGTTGGTGTAGCCGACCAGAGCAATCGTGGGCACTGGGGTCGACTCGCGGCGCTGGCGCTGCTGCTTGCGGACGCGACGGACCGAATCGAGTTCTTCTTTGAGATGGTCGATGCGGCGCTGAATCCTTCGCCGGTCGGTCTCGAGCTTGGTTTCGCCCGGTCCGCGGGTGCCGATGCCGCCGCCCAACTGCGACATGGCTTTGCCCTTGCCGGTGAGCCGCGGCAGCATGTACTCAAGCTGCGCCAGCTCCACCTGCAACTGGCCCTCGCTGGTGCGTGCGTGACGGGCAAAGATGTCCAGAATCAATTGCGTGCGGTCGAGAACGCGGCAGGGCAACGCGGCTTCAAGATTGCGTAGCTGAGTCGGCGTAAGGTCGTGGTCGAAGAGCACCAGGTCGGCCTCTGTCGAGGCAACGACCCCAGCGATCTCCTCGACTTTGCCCGAGCCAATGAGCGTAGCTGGATCGGGCCGCGCACGCCGCTGCATGAGCTCGGCAGCTACCTGGCCGCCGGCGCTCGCAACCAGTTCGCGAAACTCGGCAAGAGATTCTTCGGCGTCCAGTTCAGTTGACGAACGCGCCTGTGCCGCTGCTGTCGCGGAAACACCCGACATGGGGGCGCTTGCCGACTCAGGCAGATCCTCATCGAGGACGGCCGAATCAGCGCACAAATCCGCATGCCGCGCGGCAGCTTTGGCCACACGGCTACCGTGGGAGCGTCCTCCCACGTCAATGCCCACCAAAACCGCCCGCTCAGGCCTGACGCCGGAACCGGCGGTCCAACTCTCTCCAACGGCCAACCGAGACCGCTCCCCGGCTGCTATCGCAGCTCTCCAACTACTGCTGGAGTTGGTTGCGGCGCGGAGATTGGTCCGGGACTAGTCCCATTGATCACGCCAGCCGGACGGTGCTCGGTATGAAGCACACCCCGATTGCTCACCACTGTCGAAATGGCGTGCTTGAAGATCAACTGCTCCTGGCTATTGTTTTCCAAAAGCACTGAGTACTTATCGAAGGACCGGATTTTTCCGGTCAGCTTGACACCGCTAACCAGATAAATCGTGATGGGGGTTTTGTCCTTGCGGACCGTGTTCAGGAAAGTGTCCTGAATATTTTGTGCCGGCTTGTTCTCCATTTGCCGATCTCCTGCTTTCCTCTTCGGGTTTTGGGTGCAACTGTGTACTCGTGCAAATCCACGGGTGCGGCTCCGGAAGCCCCGGAGTCGCCAACTCCCGCAATGTGACAACAATATAGGGCTTTGCCGACGTTTTCAACCCCAAGCTGCCGGAATCTTGTTTGCGGAGTCGGAATCCGCTGTCAATACGCAAGATAGGGCGCGCACCGCGACTGGTAGCATAGTGGTGTGAAGGCCCAGCCGAATCCGTCCGCGACCCCTGCCGCAATGGCCCAGCCAGTTCCCATGCTGGATCTGAAACGCCAGTATCAACCGCTCCATCGCGAACTAATGGAAGCAGTTGGGGCCGTATTGGAGGGGCAGCAGTTCATTTTGGGCGAGCCGGTAGCCGCTTTCGAGCGGGATGCGGCAGAGCAGTTGGGCGTGGCTCATGCCGTGGGCTGCTCGTCGGGCACCGACGCTTTATGGCTAGCTTTGGCCGCCGCAGGCATCGGACCAGGCGCGGCGGTGATTACCACTCCATTCAGCTTTTTTGCCTCGACGAGCGCCATTCTCCGCGCCGGGGCCACGCCTTTGTTGGCCGACATCGAGCCCACGACCTTCAATCTGAGCCCGGCTGCCGTAGAGACCATCCTGAATAGTCCGCGAGGCGCGACCGTCAAGGCAGTGCTGCCGGTGCACCTTTATGGACAGGTAGCCGATTGGACGGCGTTTGCCGATCTTGCCAACGAGCATGGACTCAAACTAATTGAAGACGCCGCGCAGGCCTGGGGCGCTGAGTGGCAGGGGGTAAAGGCTGGAGCACTGGGCGATGCGGCCGCCTTCAGTTTCTATCCCACCAAGAACCTGAGCGCTGCGGGCGATGCAGGCATGGTGGCGACAAATTCTGATGAGTTAGCCGAGCGAGCACGGATGCTGCGCCAGCACGGGATGAGGCGGCGCTACTACCACGACGAGGTGGGTTGGAATACGCGCATGGATGGATTGCAGGGCGCGATTCTCGGGGTCAAACTCAAGTACATCGACGGCTGGAATCAGGCGCGGCGCGCTGTAGCCAAGCGCTATCATGCGCTGTTTCATGCGGCGGGCCTGGCCGAGGCCGGACCGTATCCCGCGCATGGCGTCGTACTGCCGCATGAGGTTCCCGGCAGCCGTCATGTCTGGCATCAGTACGTCATCCGCACCGCCCGCCGCGATGAAATGCGCGCTTTCCTCAGCGAGCGCAAGATCGGCTCGGAAATCTACTACCCTGTCCCGCTTCACTTACAGGAGGCTTTAAAGAGTCTCGGCCACAGCGAAGGTAGCTTTCCCGAAGCTGAGCGCGCCGCGCGCGAGGTATTGGCTCTACCCATCTTTGCCGAACTGCGCGAAGACGAGCAGCAGACGGTGGTGGCCGCGATTGCCGATTTCTTGAGCTAAGATCAGTCGTTCCGAGTTAGCAATTGAAGTTAGAAGATAATGAGCAATAAGTTGACAGTTTTAGGTAAAAAGTAGATTACGACTCATCAGCGAGTTACTTCGTAACTTCATAAAATCAATTTCCCCCCAATCAATTTCGCAGTCGCCCACCCCTATTGTCTACTGCTGTTGTTGCTGCATCTGCTGTAAGTCGACGAAGGGGATGGCCGGCTCGGGGGCTTGCTGGGCGCGCTCTACAAGGACACTCCAGTCGTCGGGGATGGGCAGTTTGCGGTCGAGGGCCGGGGGTTGCTCGCTGGCCTCGACGTGCACGGCTACATAGAGCTCGCTGTCCGTCTTGCCGCGGAAAATGCCATGGGTGGGAGGCACATCGGCATAGTCGCGGCCCACGGCGGTGCGGATGTGGCGATGATGAGCAACTAAGTTATTTGTTGGATCGAAGCCCACCCAGCCCAGATGGGGTAATAGAACATCGACCCAGGCGTGAGTGGCGTCGGGGGTTGAGCGGTCGTGATCCTCGCTGGCTCGATAAAGATAACCGGAGACGTAGCGCGCGGGAATCCTGACGTGGCGCAGGAGAGCGATCATGGTGTGGGCAAAGTCCTGGCAGACGCCCTTGCCGCTGACGATAGCCTCGTCAATGGGCGAGTCGACGCGCGTAGAGCGCGGTTCATAGTCGAAGTAATCGAAGAGGCGCTGGTTGAGTTCCTGCACCAGCATCAGAGGATCGTCGCGGCGGCTAACTTCCATCTGTTTCGCCAGCAATGTTAGTGCGGGAGTTTCCACGGCAAAGGTGGAAGGCAATAACATCTCCCAATAGTCGCCGGAGTCGACTAACTCATCGAGAGCGCCCCAGGCGTCGGGCGAGAGAGAGTTGGGCACATCGATCAGCGCTTGCTGCTCGACCACCGACTCGCCGACGATGACTAGCTGATTGTGTTCGCCGGGTATGTCGAAGTGTTGGACATTGTTTCCCATGTGGTCGCGATAACTGAAGACCCGGCAGCGAGGGCTGACGGAGAGAGAAAAGGTGAGACAGTGCTGATTGGTATCCGAGCGCGGGTGCATGCGCGTCTCCATGATGCTCTCGCTGATGGGGCGCGAGTAGCGGAAGCGCGTGAGATGACGAATGGAATAGAAGTTCATGCTCGCTCCCGGTAGTTACTAACTCGCCAGCGCGGACTGGATAGAGTAATGCACATAGTAACGGTAGATGATTTCGTGAATGCGCAGGCATTGTTCGCGAATGGTATGCAGAAAGGCCGCAGTGTCGCCGTGGATGATCTCCTCAATGGAAGTGAAGTCCAGCATGGCGTGTAGCCGGCCGATGCCGGCGGTCAGCTCTCCGGGCGGGCGGCGGCCTCCCGTGCGCTGAATCGAATCGATGGCTTCGCGGACCGAATCCACACAGTAACGAATAGCATGGGGAAAGTCGTGGTTGAGAAGCAGAAATTCGAGAATGCGGTCGGGAGAAACATCTGCGGTGTAAACCTGGCAATAAGCCTCAAAGGAAGTGCAACAGCGCAGCAGGCCGACTAACTCGAGATACTGATAGCCGGTGTGATCGGGCTCCTGCGGGTGAAGCAGATCAGGCTGATAGACCTCAAGCAGCGTGGCCGTGGCGTAGGCCCGCTCGAGATAGCGGCCGAGGCGGATGAACTGCCAACCCTGGCCGTGAATCATGGTGGTGTCGCTGACGCCTTTGAAGAGATGAACGCCATCTAGCACCGAGGCCAGCGCGTCATTGATGCTGGAACTGAACTGAGTTTGTGCCTGCGGCGAGTGGATATAGTGAAAGAGCCGGTTGAGCCGCTGCCACTGCTCGGTGGAGATTTCTTCGCGCACCTGGCGAGCGTTCTCTCGCGCGCCGTTCACGCAAAATGTGACCGAAACGGGGTTGAGATTATCGAAAACCAGCGTGTTGGCCAGCGACTCCAGTTCGCCGTTCCACTCAATGCTTGCCGGTTTACCGAGCGAAGCCATCATCCGCTTCCAGCGGGTTTCTGCGTTGGCGCCGCCGGTGTCGAGCATCAAGGTCATGGTCACGTCGAGTTGACGCACGGTATTCTCGGCTCGCTCCAGGTAGCGGCTCATCCAATAGAGGCTGTCGGCAACGCGCGATAACATCGTCGTCTCCCTAACTCGGCGGTTCACTACTAACTACTACTCCAGAACCCAGGTATCTTTACTGCCGCCGCCCTGCGAGGAGTTAACCACCAGCGAACCTTTTTCCAGAGCTACGCGGGTCAGACCTCCGGGTACAATGTTGACCTTGTCGCCAAAGAGAATGTAGGGTCTCAAGTCCACGTGGCGCGGCTCCAGATGATTGCCGATCAGACAGGGAGCGCGGGAGAAATCGAGCGTAGGCTGGGCAATGTAATTGCGCGGATTGGCCTCGATCTGGCGGGCGAACTCCTCGCGCTGCTTGGCCGTGGAGTGCGGACCAATCAACATTCCGTACCCGCCGCTTTCGCCAACCGCTTTCACGACGAGTTTGTCCAGGTTAGCCAGCACGTGTTGCCGCTCTTTCTCATCGCCCAGCAGATAAGTCTCAACGTTTGGCAAGATGGGCTCTTCGTCGAGATAGTAGCGAATCATCTTGGGCACGTAGGCGTAGACGGCCTTGTCGTCGGCCAATCCGGTGCCGAAAGCATTGGTGACCGTGACGTTGCCGGCGCGATAGGCGTTGAAGAGTCCGGCACAACCAAGCGACGAGTCGGCACGAAAGACGAGCGGATCGCTGAAGTCGTCGTCGACGCGGCGATAGATCACATCCACGCGCTTCAGCCCGTCGGTAGTGCGCATGTAGACGACATTATCGTGAGTTACAAGGTCGCGACCTTCAACTAAGTCAACGCCCATTTGCCGCGCGAGATAGGTGTGCTCAAAGTAAGCGGAGTTAAAGACTCCCGGTGTGAGCAGCACAATATTCGGCTCCGGCCTTCCCTCGGGAGCGAGTGAGCGGAGCGTGGCCAATAGCAGTTGCGGGTAGTGCTCGATGGGCCGCACGCCATAACTCGAGAAGAGTTGCGGGAAGGTGCGCTTCATAACTCGCCGGTTGGTGAGCATATAACTCACTCCCGAGGGAACGCGCAGATTGTCTTCGAGTACCACAAACTCGCCGCCGTCGAGCCGCAGCAAGTCGGAGCCGACGACCGCGATATAGACGTTGCGCGGCACCTGCAGGCCGCGCATCTGTCGGCGGTAATGCTTGCAACTATAGACCAGATCGCGAGGAATCACACGGTCATTCAGAATCTTGGCGTCCGAGTACACGTCGCGCAAAAAAAGATTCAGCGCCGTGATGCGCTGCGTCAATCCGCGCTCGATGCGGTCCCACTCCTGGGCGGTAATTAGTCTGGGCACCAAGTCGTAGGGAAAAATGCGCTCGGTTCCCTCATCGCGTCCGTAGACGGTAAAGGTGATGCCCTGGGTAAGAAACGACAGGTCCGCCGACTGCTTACGGCGTTGTAACTCCTCTTCGGGAAGGCGCACCAGCGTATCGGCCAGCGCACGGTATTGCGCGCGAACCGTGCCGTCCGATTCGCGCATCTCATCGAATGCCCGATCGAGCGGATACTCTTGGAAGAGCGAATCCATTTCCACTGTATGGCTGGCGCTCATGAGGGCTTGCCGCTTTCCTTACCGCGGATTCAGGACGCAGCGATTGGCCACGGCTAGCGAAGCCGATGCCGCCACACCTCTGTTTCTCAGGTTTAACAGAGGTGACATAAGGGAGCTATGAGGAAATGGGAAATGCGAGGCAGGTGGAGCAAAAAAGCTGCCCTGTTGAGGCGCTTCTAGACCGAATACAACGAGAGTTGTGAGCTGTTTCGGCGGCAAGTTTATTGCCTTGCTGCCAAGAAAGCACGAGGTGCACAGCCCCGCCGCGCCAGCTGAAAATTGGTGATTTTTTGGGGGGCAGTTGCGGCTCCCCTCTATCCCGTGATAGCCACGGGATAGAGGGGGAGAGCCTCAGTTGCTGGAGAGGAGAATGCCGGCGGGCTTCTCTTCGGTCACTGACTCGTCGGCGGTGATGGGGCGGTAGAAGAGTTGGTTGGCTTCGAGATAGACCTCGAGGAAAGCTGGGCGCTGAGTAATCTGGCCAGCGATCAGCGCTTCACTCAAGGGGTCCTCGATGTAGCGTTGCAGAGCGCGCCGCAAGGGGCGTGCACCGTAGCTGCGATCTACGAGAGTCTTGTCGAGAATCCATTTCTTGGCATCCTCGGTGACCGAGATGGTGATGGACTTCTGCGCCAGATTGCTGTTGAGTTGCTGGACGAGCAGCTCGACAATCTGGATCAAGTCGGTGTCGTTAAGCGACTGGAAGAGGATCACTTCGTCGAGGCGATTGAGGAACTCGGGATTGAAGGTCTTCTTGACCTCCTGCTTGACGAGCTCTTCGATCTTGTCGCTGACGATGTCTTCGCGGTCGCTCTGGAAGCCGAGACCCTGCTTCTTCATCAGGTGCCGCGCGCCGATGTTCGAGGTCATGATGAGGATGACGTTCTTGAAATCGACAGTATTGCCGAGGCCGTCGGTCAACTGGCCGTCCTCAAAAACCTGGAGCAGGATGTTGAATACATCAGGGTGTGCCTTCTCGATTTCATCGAGCAGGACGACGGAGTAAGGCGAGCGCTTGACACGCTCGGTGAGCTGGCCGCCCTCCTCGTAGCCCACGTATCCCGGAGGCGAACCGATGAGTTTCGAGACGGAATGCTTCTCCATGAACTCCGACATATCGAAGCGTATGAGAGCCTTGTCGGAGCCGAAGAGGAACTGAGCTAGCGTGCGAGCCATCTCCGTTTTGCCGACGCCGGTAGGGCCAAGGAAGAGGAAACTTCCGATGGGCCTGTGTGGCGACTTGAGGCCGGCACGAGAGCGGCGAATCGCTCGCGCGAGAGCGCTGATGGCCTTCTCCTGAGAGATGACACGTTTGTGCAGCTCTTCTTCGACACGAAGAAGTTTCTGCGTTTCTTCTTCCTTGATGCTGGTAATGGGCACGCCCGTCCAGCGGCTGACCACATCTTCGATGTCCTCGCGGCCGACGATGCCGGCAGCCGAGTCGTCAAGGTGATACTTGTCGCGCAGGCCGCGAAGGTTCTCGCGTTCCTTGCGCTCCTCGTCGGAGTAGAAGCGAGCTTTCTCGAACTCGTGGTTGGCGATGGCCGAGTCCATGCGGTGCACAATGAACTTGATGCGCTTCTGGACTTCGGTGATCTCCTCGGGCAGCGAGGTTTGACGAAGCTTGACGCGTGCGCCGGCCTCGTCAATCAGGTCGATGGCCTTGTCGGGCAGGAAGCGGTCGGGGATATACCGGCTCGAATGCGAGACGGCAAACTCGACAGCGGCATCGGTGTAGCTGACCGCGTGGAATTTTTCGTAGCGGTCCTTGATGCCGTGGATGATCTTGATGGCGTCCGCCTCGTTGGGCGGCGGCACCTTAACGGCTTGGAAGCGGCGTTCGAGCGAACGGTCCTTCTCAATGGACTTGCGGAACTCGGCCGGTGTGGTGGCGCCGATGCACTGAATTTCACCACGCGAAAGTGCGGGCTTGAGAATGTTGGCAGCGTCGAGCGAGCCCTCGGCCGAACCAGCGCCGACCAGGGTGTGCAGCTCGTCGATGAAGATGATGGAATTCTGGTTCTCCATCAGCTCTTTCATGATGGTCTTGAGCCGCTCCTCAAACTGGCCGCGGTACTTGGTTCCGGCCACGATGAGCGACAAATCCAAGCCTAAAACGCGCTTCTCGGCGAGAAAGCTCGGTACCTCGCCGTCAGCGATGCGCTGCGCGAGGCCCTCGACGATGGCCGTCTTGCCCACGCCCGGTTCGCCGATGAGGACGGGGTTGTTCTTGGTGCGGCGGCAGAGGATTTGCACCACGCGCTCGAGTTCGCCGTCGCGGCCAACCAGCGGATCGAGCTGTCCGTCCATAGCGGCCTGAGTCAGGTCGCGGCTGAATTCGGCAAGCAGGCTGGACTCGCGCTGACGCTGCTGTGGCTGAACTTTTTCCTGGGTGACGCGGGCCAGCTCTTCGCGAATCTGCGCCAGCTTCAGGCCGCGCTCCTGGAGAATTTCCGCGGCAAAGCATTTCTCCTCGCGCAAAAGTCCGAGAAGTAGGTGCTCGGTGCCGATGTGCTTGTGGCCAAGACGCTCGGCTTCTTCCGCCGCGTAGGCCAGCACTCGTTTGCATTCATTCGAGAGGGGCAGGTCAACCGAGGTTGAGACCTTTTCCCGAATGGTCGTATGTGCTTCAATCTGCTTGCGTATCGACTCCACCGAAGCATGCGAGCGCAGGAATCGGTTGGTCAGGGCCTTGTCCTCGCGCAACAGGCCGAGAAGCAAGTGCTCGGTCTCGATATAAGGCGAACCGAACTGACTGGCCTCATATCGCGCAAAAAAGATTACACGCCGTGCCTTTTCCGTATAGCGTTCGAACATGATGGTCCCCCTTGATGCTGGCTATCGGCTGCCGTGGCCGTCCGCTTCACTTGCCGGCTTCAGCCCAACACGCACGCGCCCTCTGCTTAACTTCGCCGACGGAGGCTCCTGGGAAATGCAGTATCTGCCTCCGAACAGCCCTATGGATGGCCCGGAACTGCTTTCGTCCGACAACTCTCCAGCGTTCGCGCTGCTAGCGGGATGTCCATCCTGCCTTCTTCTTTCTGGAGAAGACGAGAACTCATCTTATTCCAGGTTGCCTACTTAATCAGACTCAAAAGCGACACATTAAGCTGCTTTTTTGTCATGAATTTCTCTCGGGCAAGCTGGTTTGCGAGGCACCGGCAAATTCGGCCGGATTTCCCGCTCTGAGCTCTCCCGCAATTAGCTTTCCTGATTCTAGGCGCAAGGTTCGCGTACATCGTGCGGCCAAGTCAAGGTTGTGCGTCACAATAATCGAGGTGAGGCCGTGAGACGCATGCAGCCGCTCGATCAAGTCGAAGACGCGGCCAGCCGTATCCGCGTCCAGGTCGCCGGTGGGTTCGTCGGCCAGCAGCAGCCGGGGCTGGTTGACCAAGGCGCGAGCCAAGGCCACGCGCTGCTGCTCGCCACCTGAGAGCTCGCCTGGGCGATGGTCGCCGCGATCCTCCAAGCCAACCTTCTGCAGCCACTTCGCCGCCGCCATCAGACCCTCGTTCTTGCGTAACCCACGAGCCAACAAAGGCATGGCGACGTTTTCGAGGGCCGTGAATTCCGGCAGCAGGTAATGAAACTGCCAGACGTAGCCGATCTCGCGATTGCGAAAGGCCGCTGCCTCACGCGGGGAAAGCTGGGCTACGTTGACGGAGGCGCAGGTTACGGTTCCCGCGGAGGGGGCGTCCAGCGCGCCAAGTATATGCAAAAGCGTGCTTTTTCCCGCGCCGGACTGGCCCACGATAGCCACCATCTCGCCAGCCTGAACTTCAAGGTTGAGCCCTTGAAATAGCGTAAGTGGGCCTCGTGCGGTCGAGTAAGTTTTTTTCAGGTCATGGAGCTGAATAATCGGGGCTTGGCTGCCTTGTGAATTGGACTCTGCCCGCAACTCCGGGTCCCGCGCGGTGCGGGTCGCCTGGCTGGCAGCCACTTGAGAGGTTCGGGTCATCCGATTACCCTCAATCTTACATTGATAGATGCTCATTACGCGCCTATCAACCTGCGAACCGAAAGGACGGCCGAATCGGAAGTACCATGGACCGCGTTACAGCCGGTGCATTGGCGTCAATAGGGGATCTTGTTGGCCGATGCGATCCAGGCGGCAAAGCTGGCCCAGGCTTCATCGCCGAGCAATTGGGTGGCGGGGATTGCGCGCGCGGCCTTGTTCTTGCGGAGCTCATCGTAAAGGAACGCATCGTCGAAACCGGCGCGGGCGGCGTCGACGGCGCTGGCTCCGTAATAGACAGCATCAAGCCGCGCCCAGTATGCCGCAGCCAGGCACATGGGGCAAGGCTCGCAACTGGTGTATAGCTCGGAGCCGGCCAGCGTGAAAGTCCCCAGCGCTTTGCATGCCGCACGGATAGCGTTGACTTCGCCGTGCGCCGTTGGGTCGAGCGTCGAGGTGACCGTGTTCACGCCCTCGCCAACGATGCGGCCCTCGCGCACGATCACGGCGCCAAAGGGTCCGCCCTTACCGCTCAACACGTTCTCCGTAGCCAGCGCGATAGCCCGGCGGAGAAACTCGGGATTTGCCGGGGACTGCATCGATAACTTGCTCCACATTAGCTTGAACGGCAAAAGTGAACTCAATATAACATGGGTGCTGGTTGAGGAGTAAGGAACGCTGCTGACCTCAATCAACTACAATTGCCGTTATCAGCATCGTGGAGGCTCGCCCTGTTCGCCGCGTTTGTGACCTGTCTGAAATCCGCCGCCAGCCTGCCCCAGTTTGCACTCGGTGGGCTGCCCATGCGGATGGCCGCGCAACTGGCCTTCGCTCCCCAGAACGGCCTGCGCCACCAGGTGAAGATGCTGTTTTACGATCCGTTCTCCACAGTGACTCACCATTGGAACTGGTTTGATCTGGCGATGCTCGTTCCCTACTTCGCCGTCATGATCGTGCTGGCCCTCTACGGCATTCACCGCTACACCATGTGCTACCTCTATTTCAAATACAAGAAGAATTACAATCCAAATCCGCCACAGCATTTCGAAGAGCTGCCGCAAGTGACTATTCAACTGCCCATCTTCAACGAGCAGTTTGTCATCGACCGGCTGATCGAGGCGGTCTGCGGAATGAATTATCCGAAAGACAAGCTGGAGATTCAGGTCTTGGATGACTCGACCGACGAGACCCAGCAAGTGGCCGCTGGCATCGTCGCTCGATATGCAGCGTTGGGCCATCCCATCGCTTACATCCATCGCACCAACCGCTACGGCTACAAGGCTGGCGCGCTTGACGCTGGACTCAAGGTGGCCAAAGGCGAATTCGTTGCCATCTTCGACGCCGATTTTGTGCCCCCGACGGACTGGATCATGAAAGTGATTCATCACTTTGCCGAGCCGGGAATCGGCATGGTGCAGACCCGCTGGTCACACATGAACCGCAACTACAGCATGTTGACCCAGATCGAAGCCATCCTGCTAGACGGCCACTTTATCATCGAGCACGGCGCCCGCGTCCGCACCGGTGATTACTTCAACTTCAACGGCACCGCTGGCATGTGGCGCATCAAAGCCATCTCCGACGGCGGCGGTTGGCAGCATGACACCCTCACCGAAGATACCGACCTGAGTTATCGCTCGCAGTTAGCCGGATGGAAATTCAAATACCTGCCTGAGGTCGAATGCCCCTCCGAGCTGCCAATCGAGATGACCGCCTTCAAGACCCAACAAGCGCGCTGGGCCAAGGGCCTCATCCAGACCAGCATCAAAGTGCTGCCACTCATATTCAAATCGAACGTGCCGCGCAGGATTAAGGTTGAGGCTGTCTATCATCTAACGGCTAACTTGAGTTATCCGCTGATGGTTATCATGACGGCATTTCTTATGCCGGCCATGATCGTGCGCTTCTACCAGGGCTGGTTCCAGATGTTACTCTTCGACGTGCCGCTCTTCACCGCTTCGACAGCTTCTATCGGCGTGTTTTATCTGATGGCTGAGCGGGAGTTATTTCCCAAGACATGGTGGAAAACCTTTCTCTATCTGCCCTTTCTGATGGCCCTTGGCATCGGCCTCACGGTCACTAACACCAAGGCGGTAATGGAGGCCTTGTTTGGCATCAAAAGCGCTTTCGTGCGCACTCCCAAGTATCGCGTGGCCAAGAAGGGCGAAAAGTCGCAAGCCGCCAAGTACCGCAAGCGCCTGATCCTCGCCCCATGGATCGAGTTATTCATCGGCGGCTATTTTTTCCTGGCTATTCTTTACACCTTCTCCAACAACAACTACTTCACCGCTCCGTTCCTGATTCTGTTTGTTATCGGCTACTGGTACACCGGTCTGATGAGCCTGCTGCAAGGCCGCTTCGAGCGCTGGCGCACCGGCGCGGGCGCTAACACAGACGAGTCAAGCCCCAAGCCATTTCCGGTGGGGGTGTAACTGTAACTCTCTCGGCTTTCACTCTCGTCGTGATAACCCAAAGTAAGTCGTCTGCAAGAGGTAAACAATGCAATCCAGTCCAGATAGCCTTTCACCGTACTTTCCGCTTTTGTTCCCAGTGTATTTCCTGGTCTTGTGGACCTTAATTGCAATCATCAGTGAGATTACCCCCGGCTGAGCCGGGGGCTTCATTTTGTGAGCCGCTCAAAGCGGCTTGAGCGGGGTCGCTAACGCGGCCCCGGTTGAGTTGGGCCACCTCTTTGGTGGCAGGTCATTTCC
>Ga0187847_10000992_pt1 | contig 27503 bp, 19 predicted proteins | sample June2016WEW_4_10_FD_132458 | JGI IMG/M metagenome (GOLD analysis project Ga0187847, IMG submission 132458) | Peatland microbial communities from SPRUCE experiment site at the Marcell Experimental Forest, Minnesota, USA - June2016WEW_4_10 | ecosystem: Environmental > Terrestrial > Soil >...
AAGCATCTCTTTACGCCCGAGGGTAAGGTGCGCGCTTTCGTCAATCTCTATTTGAACGACGAAGATGTGCGCTACCTGCCCGAAAAGGAAGCGACGGCAGTCAAGGAGTCGGATACGCTGTCGATCATTCCGTCGATTGCAGGCGGCAGAGAATAGCGATAGCTGCACGGAAGAAGTGAGGAGCATATGGCGATTGGCATCGATCCGGCAGCATTGCCGGAACTATCGACGAACGAACTGGCGCGCTATTCGCGCCACTTAATCCTGCCTGAGGTCGGCACGGAGGGGCAAAGGCGGCTGAAAGCTGCGAAGGTGCTGTGCGTCGGCACGGGCGGTCTGGGCGCTCCGCTCACCTTCTATCTGGCAGCGGCTGGAATCGGCACCATTGGACTCGTCGATTTCGACGTAGTTGATGAGAGCAACTTGCAACGGCAGATTATTCACTCGACTGCCGATGTGGGCCGCAAGAAGATCGACTCGGCGGCCGACAAGCTTCTCGCACTCAATCCCGCGCTCAACGTTGTGAAGCACGAAACGCTGCTATCGAGCGCCAACGCGATCGAAATCATCAAAGACTATGACATCGTCGCCGATGGAACGGATAACTTCCCCACACGCTATCTGGTCAACGATGCGTGCGTGCTGCTCGGCAAGCCGAATGCATACGGATCGATCTTCCGTTTCGAAGGTCAGGCCAGCGTCTTCGCCACGGAGCAAGGACCGTGCTATCGCTGCCTTTATCCGGAGCCGCCGCCGCCGGGTCTTGTGCCCAGTTGCGCCGAGGGCGGAGTGCTGGGAATTCTTCCCGGACTCGTCGGCGTCATTCAGGCTACAGAAGTCATCAAGCTGATTCTCGGCAAAGGCGAGACCCTCGCTGGCCGACTGCTGCTCGTCGATTCGTTGAAGATGCGATTTCGTGAATTGAAGCTGCGCAAGAATCCTGATTGCCCTATCTGCGGAACGAACAGAACTATTCACAAGCTCATCGACTATCAGCAGTTCTGCGGCATCGCGCCTGAGCCCAAGGAAGGACAGGCATTGAAAAATGGAATTCCGCAGATCACGGTGAAGGAGTTGAAGGCCCGCTACGATCGCGGCGAAGAGGTTTACCTCATCGACGTGCGCGAGCCTTTCGAGTTTGCGATAGCTAATCTCGGTGGCAAGCTGATCCCGCAGAACGATGTACCGAATCGGCTCGCAGAGATCGACCGCAGCCGCGAGGTCGTCGTGCATTGCAAGGCTGGTGGCCGCAGCCAAAAGATCTCCGAGTACCTCAAGCAGCAGGGCTACGAGCGCGTAGTCAATGTCGCCGGCGGCATTCTTGCCTGGGCCGATCAGATCGATCCAGCCATGAAGAAGTATTGAAGCATTTTCTCGCAGCAAGCGAAAGGCCCTGGCAGTGTTAGTTTCCAGGGCCGAAGTCTTCGTAATCAATTCCGCGTAGCATTTTTATGCAGAAATGCGCAGCGAATTATCCAAGCTTTCATAGAGGCTCTTAACCGCATCTGCCAAAGCCAGGATATCGGCTTCGCTACGATCGGGATCACCGAACTCTCGTAGTCGTGCTCCATCGACCACGGAATAGAAGCGCCTATCTATCAATCCGCCGCCGATGAAGTGGCGCTGAAAATTCGAGAAAACCGATTCGTCGTCGGCTGCTTCGATGCCGCGTGTCACCAGCAGTGCGTGCGAAGCGCTCAAGGCGATTTGATACAGAGCTTCTGCGCGCTCGCCAGGTTGGAGTGGCGATGTAATTCGCTTACGAAGCTCCGCAATCCGTTTCAAATCAATTCCGATCTGATCGAAGAGACCGGCCGAGCACTCGCCCTGGCCTCGGCCCAGTAGCGAGAACGGTTTATCAGCGCTCCAATCGGTGTAGTATGCCGGGTCTACATTGAAGTCCGGAACCGCGCGAAACCGCGCAAAGATCGATTGAATGTCCACGCTGCCCTCGGCAGCCAGGTATTCAGAAAAGGACTTGAAGCGGTAGTTCTTCTCCAGCCACAACGCAAGCACGTCACGCGTAAATTCGGGAATGTCGTGGGCGGCAATGGTGCCGATCGGAGTGGCCAGACGAGCTTCGCCATCCGCGCGTACGCCGCCGGCAACAACACCATACGCCGGATAGATCTCGTGCCCCTTACTGTGGCGCGCCTGGCCGTAGAAGCCTAAATCGGCGTAGGAGTGCTGTCCGCACGAGTTCGGGCAGCCGGAAAGGTTGATCTGGAAAGAAGGAATGCTATCGAGGTCGAGATCAGTCGCAAGCAGCTTTTCCTTGGTTGCAGTCAGTGCGCCTTTCGGCAGGCAAATACCGAGCTGGCAAGTGTCGGCTCCAGTGCAGGATACGGCATTGCCTAGCACAAGCGGTGCATCGGCAAGTTCCGTGATCTCCTTGACGACTTGAAAGACCTCGGTCAGCGCTGCTTCAGGGATGTTACGTAAGCGCAGGTTCTGTCCGAACGCGGCGCGAACCGAATGCGCTCCGAATGGTTCGAGAAAATTGGCCAACGCAATAACGTGGGGATTGGCAATGTTGCCGAGTTCGGCAGGAACCACGACTGAGTTGAGCCCCGGCTGACGCTGCGGAAAGACATAGCGCTTGCGCCACCGCGCAAATTCAGGACTTGTGCCTTCGTTCGCTGCAACGGATGAGGAGTAATCCACGCTCTGCGGCCGATCGGCGACGAACGGCTCAAGTTTTGCATCTGCCGATTGTGCGATCAGTTCGCGTTCGGCGTTATATAACTGGCGGAATCCTTCTTCGCCAAGTTGGGACCAAAGGAAGCGGAGACGTGCCGCGTTGCGGTTTTTGCGATTGCCATGCTGGTCGAAGAGCCGCTTCAGGGCCGCCGTTACTGCATAGATGTCTTCGGCGAGAACGAAACTTTCAAGCAGATGGCCGACGGCCGCCCTGGCGCCAAGCCCGCCGGCAACATAGACCTTGAAACCTGCGCGGCCATCCTTGATGGTGGCGATAAATCCCACATCGTTGAATTGCGCGTAAGCAGAATCCGCAGGTGAATTTGAAAATGCGATTTTGAACTTACGCGGCAGATTCCAGGAGTCGGCCTCCGCGATCAACCGCGAGGTCAGCGCAAATGCCCAGGGACTGGGATCGAAGACCTCGCCGGTCCCGATGCCCGCATCCTCTGAGAGGATAATGTTGCGCACGGTGTTTCCGCCGCCGCCGCGCGTGGAGAGGCCAAGCGCCAGCAGCGCACGCAAGGCGGGAATCACGCTCTCAAGAGCCACATCGTGAATCTGAAACTCCTGCCGCGTGGTGATGTGCAGGGATTCAGCTCCGAACAGCTCGGAGATATGCGCGAGCCCGCGCAATTGCGCGGGTGTGATGGCGCCGCCCGTCGTGCGCACACGCAGCATGTAGGTTCCCGGACGGCGCTGCTCGTAGCAACCGAAAGGGACGCGGCGCACCTTCAATGTTGTCGCATCGACCTCGCCGCGCAAGTGACTTGCGATAAGAGATTCGAGATCGTCAATTTCTTTCTCCAGGTTATCGGGCAACCGATAAAACATAAGTATGGCTCCTTGCGGCCTGCGCAAGATAGCGCGAACGGTTTCCAAGGGAGGGAGATCGTCGCATATCTATCCGCGTCGTCGATGGCCACGATTCGATAAGTTGGAGCACCGGACGGGAGTCGAACCCGTGAATACTGATTTTGCAGACCAGCGCGTTAGCCACTTCGCCACCTGTGCTCAATTGAAGATGAATGAGATAAAAAAGCCCGCCGGATGGGTGGGCTCTGCAAGCTCAAACGTTGAAATCATCGCTTAGAGCCGACAACAAGCCCGCACAACTGTAGGACAACAGCAGGAAGCGCGTACGGCTTGATCGAGAGAACGAATCATTCCAGTCTCTTTGCACAATGGCGGAATCCACATGCTCTCGGTACGGCAATATGTATTCAACTCGGTTCTGCACTTTCCAAATCAATACATCCCAGCTGACAACGTCTGCCCTGTGTCATTTGACGCCCGAACTTACGCGATAGACGTGTGTCCGAAACGAAGATTGCGCAGCGCGAGGACAAGCGCATCGATGTCGTCGCGCGTGTTGTAAAGAGCCAACGTGGCGCGGACTGTGCTCTCCAAGCCGAATCGCCGCAGAATCGGTTGCGCGCAGTGATGTCCAGCGCGCACCGCGATGCCATTGCGGTTCAGGTAGTCCCCAATCTCCTCGTTCCGGAAGCCGTCGAGTACGAACGAGATTACCGCGGCCTTCTCCTTCGCCTTGCCGATGATGCAAAGGCCGGGGATGGCGAGCAACTCCGAGGTCGCGTATGTTAGCAACTCGTGTTCGTGGCGGGCAATGTTCTCCATGCCCACGCGCTCCACATAGTCGATTGCCGCGCCTAAGCCTACGGCGTCGGCGATATTGCCAGTACCGGCTTCGAAACGCTGCGGTGCCGGCTGATAAATCGTCTTCTCAAAGGTTACGTCCTGAATCATATTGCCGCCGCCTTGCCAGGGCAGCGTGTGCTCCAGGATTTCGCTTTTGCCGTAGACAACGCCAATGCCTGTCGGCGCAAAGACCTTGTGACCGGAGAAGACGAAGAAGTCACAGCTGAGCGCCTGCACATCGACGCGCATGTGCGAGACTGCCTGGGCACCGTCGAGCAAAACCTTGGCGCCGCGTCGGTGCGCGGCTTCAATCATTGCGGCAGCAGGCGTGATGGTGCCCAAGGCGTTCGAGACCTGCGTAATCGAGACCAGCCGTGTTTTGGGGCCGAGTAGCTTTTCGTATTCGTCGAGCAATATCTGCCCGGAATCGTCCACCGGCGCAACACGCAGACGCGCGCCCGTTTCCGCACAGAGCATTTGCCAGGGAACGATATTGGCGTGGTGCTCAAGCCAGGTGATGACGATCTCGTCGTCCTTTTGAATGTTCTGCCGGCCCCAACTCTGTGCGATGAGATTGATGCCCTCGGTTGCGCCGCGGACAAAAATAATCTCGCGCGCCGAGGATGCGTTGAGAAAGCGCCGCGTTTTTTCCCGCGCCGACTCGTAGGCGTCTGTGGAACGGGCAGCTAACTCGTGCGCTGCGCGATGGACATTCGAGTTTTCGTGCTTATAGTAATAATCGACGCGTTCGATAACGCTCAGCGGCTTCTGCGTCGTGGCCCCGTTATCGAGCCAAATCAGCGGACGGCCGTTCACGCGCTCGCGGAGAATGGGAAAATCCTGGCGTAGCGCCTGCGCGTCGAAGGGGTACGAGGATAGCTTCAGATCCGCGGGGATATCGGGCTCGAGTCTTGCCTGATCGGGCGTCTCAGCGGAACTCGTGGACTCGATCCCGCGCGCGTCGGAGAGAAATCCGAACGACGGCGCCGCTGATGGAAGAACTGAATTGTACGTGGAGCCCGGTCCGAATACCGGCTTCTCCGAAGAAGAAGAAGGACTCTCAAGCGCCGCTGCTGGAACAGGCCCGGGGATCTGTCCAGAGAAAATCGGCCGCGCCTCTTCGAGAAACGAGAAAGCGGGAATGGCGCTAGAATCGGCAAACCCGAACGCGCCGGGTGATGTAGGCGACGGCGGCGAAAACAACTCGACCTGCGCTGGCGCAGAATCGTTGCCGAAATCTGGCAATGCAACCTCGACCGGAGCTACGGGCTTTACGAAATCCGTGATGGGTGCGGCTTCAGGGGATGCCGAAGCCGATACACCATCCGAGAAGATCGGTCTGTTCTCGGCAAGGAAACCAAATCCCGGCACATGTGCACCTGTGTCTGGAACCGATCCGGCCATTGTTCCCGGAACTACTGGTGGAGCCGCCTGAATGTTGGTGCTTACAGGTGCAATCACTGCCGGCCCCGCGCTCGAAGGCGCGGAGGGTAGATGCGCGTCGGAGGGCAGTGATAACTCCGAAGGTCCAGATGGAGACGTTGCCGGAATCTGACTGAGAAGATTGATCGCCGACAGATCAACGCCCTGAGCGCCTGCAAATGCCGGCTGCGAGGCGCCTGGAAGCGCGGTAAACAACTCGTTAGCCAATCGCGCTATGACAGACGCATCCGGCAGGCCGGCGGGAACAACTCCCACCAGCCCCGGGTTTGCTTCCGCCTCCCCCGGCTGAGTCTTGTCCAGCGTCAGAATGCGCGCGTCAGTTGTACTCATGGTAGTGTCCCACTTCGACGTTATCGAGCGAGGCGATGGCGTCGTCGCTTAGCACAGAGGCCGAGCAATAAAGCGAGATCAGGTAAGAGGCCAGCCCTTTTTCGTTGATGCCTGTGAAGCGCACCGAGAGGCCGGGACTCTGCTCGCCAGTCAACCCAGGCTGGAAGAGGCCAATCACGCCCTGCTTTCGTTCACCCACGCGAACGAGCAAAATGCGCGTCTTGGGCGTCTTACCTGCGATGTGCACCTTGTTGCTAGGAATGAGCGGCACACCTCGCCAAGTGAGAAACGGCGAGCCGAACAATGTCACCGTTGGCGGAGGAACGCCCCGGCGCGTGCACTCGCGTCCGAACGCGGCAATGGCGAGTGGGTTGGCGACAAAGAAGGAGGGCTCCTTCCAAACCTTTGTTAATAGCTCGTCGAGATCGTCCGGAGTGGGCGCTCCCTTTCGTGTGCTGATGCGCTGCGAATCGGCAACATTATTCAGCAGGCCATAATCGGCGTTATTCAGCAGCTCATTTTCTTGCCGCTCCTTGACCGTCTCAATGGTCAGACGCAACTGCTCGCGCGTCTGATCGTGGGGTTTACTAAACAAGTCGCCTATGCGCGTGTCCACATTCACGAGCGCGTTGATGCTCGTCAGCCGGTACTCGCGCGGCTTTTCCTCGTACTGCGCCCAGGTGCTGGGAATGGCCGACTCTTGTTCGCGGCTGCACAGCACTTCGATGGTTTTGTCTTCGACGACACGGTTACGGCGGAAGATACCTGCTTCGAGCGGCTTCCAATCCAACAGCCGGACAATCCAGCGCGGAGTGATCGCACCGTAGATCGGCGCAGTTTTGGTGATGTTCGCTAGTTGAGAAGCCGCCTGTTCGCCCAACGATATATGGGTTGCTTCGTCTGCCACGGAAAGCTCCTTTTGCCGGATAACGGCGAGAACTGAGGGTTATTTTACAATTCGCTTTCGCTCCACCCCCGTTTGAGCGGAGTTGAATGAAAGTTCATTTCCAATTAGTACTTTGGCACAGCCCGATCGACGCGATCGTGCCAGGCAAAGATGCCACCTTGAAGGTTGCTGACATTGGGGAAGCCATTTTCCTGAAGCAGCTTCACCGCCTTGACGCCGCGCGGTCCCATTTTGCACAGAGCAACGATTTCCTGATGCGCGTCGATTTCGCTCAAGCGCTTGGGCAATTCCGGCAGTGGAATCAGGTGCCCACCAATGTTCGAGATCTCGAACTCGTATTCGTCGCGCACATCCAGCAGGAACAGGGGTTCACCGCGATCCAGGCGGCTCTTCAGCTCTTCGGCAGGAATTTCACGAATGCTCACAGCTGCTTTCTCCTTGATTTTGGCCTAAAAACAGAAAACCCACCTGCCAGAGCATCTTCTGGCGGTGGGTTCTTTGAGAGAACGGTAGGAACTAGGTCCTTATACGATCAATCCTCTCATGCCAGAAGACGCACGGATATGGCACAGACAGGCCATACAACACGCCATCGCCTTCGTGGAGAGGTTCTTCATTGCGATTATCATAACACAAGCCTCCGGCGCCGGGAAACGACTGACGATAGTCGTTTCCCAAAACAAACCAAACGCCCTTACTGCGGCTGAGCCGCAGTGCGCAGGTACGACTTTACAGTCTTGTAACCGGGAAAAATCTTGTCCGCCTGCTCGTTTGACACCGAACCGGCAATGATCACATCCTCGCCCGGTTTCCAGTTGGCGGGGGTAGAGACAGGATGTTTTGCCGTGAGCTGAATCGAATCGAGGACGCGAATAATCTCGTCAAAGTTGCGTCCGGTCGTCATGGGATACGACAGGGTGAGCTTGATTCGTTTGTCAGGTCCGATGATGAAGACCGTGCGCACCGGTGCATTCTGCGCGGGAGTGCGGCCATCCGAAGTATCGCCCGCGTCGGCGGGCAACATGTCGTACAACTTGGCGACCTTAAGCTCAGGATCGCCGATCAGCGGGTAAGTTACCGGGTGGCCTCCGACCTCGTGAATATCGGAGGCCCACCTGCTGTGGTTCGAAACCGGATCGACGCTGAGTCCGACCACTTTGACACCGCGGCGAGCGAACTGCTTTTCGAGAGCGGCCACCGCGCCGAGTTCGGTGGTGCAAACCGGAGTGAAGTCTTTGGGGTGAGAAAAGAGGACCGCCCAACCATCGCCGATCCACTCGTGAAAACGGATCGGGCCTTGTGTCGTTTCTGCGCTGAAGTCCGGTGCGACATCGTTAATGCGAAGTGACATGTGACATTTCCTCCTCGGGGAAGTTTCCATTGCTGGACTTGCGGTTAGGCCAAAATGAGAAAACCCACTCGGCCAATGGGCTGTGAGTGGGCTTCTAAGAAGCTTCGAATCTGGATTCGATCCTCTAGATACACACCCGCGCACGGCTGTTCCGACAGCAGGACAGACAGGCGCGAGTTACGGAGAATCTTGGCATTTCAAATCCGATGCGGACTCGCATCGCTTGCTACAAGATCAGCTTAGAGCCAGATTTGCGAAAGTGTCAACCGCAGGTGGTGTCGAACACCGCATCGGGGCTATGAGGCTGAGCATCCAACGGTTTCAGAACTCCGCTCTTCGGTTGAGCAGCGTCATCAGCGAATTGCTTCCTCTTACACCATGAACTCAAGAAAGCCTTTGCGGACTGTGCGTAGGAATTTCAGTGTTGAGGCTTGACGACATCCTGATATCTGATATATTAGGCGCAGCATGAGTCGCTCCTTCAGCTGCGCCGCACTGGTCAATCTGCACGAACTTGCGGCGGTTCGATGTCGCCCCTAACTCCCTGCATCCACGGCTACGTGGCTCCCAGGTAGAGTTACTCCCTTCTTCTGAAAACGCAATTTGGCGCTGAACCTGTCTACACAGGCTTGCCTACGGTCTGAATTCCATTGCACTAGTTCCCATGGAATGGGCTGAAGGGGCAAGACTCAGAAGATGGCAGACTTTTCGGGACACAATAGAAGCCGCTCTTAAGTAGTTCTATTCTCCACGGCACTGCACGCAAGCGCAGACAGTGGTAGCGGTGTCCTACGACTAGGCATACCTGGCTGAGGGCAGGCCACAGCTTGCTCCAACTTATCGAGGATGACGATGAAGAAACTGATCGTGTACGTGGTCGCACTGTTGTTGACGGGCACAGCCTTTGCCGCTCCAGCGAAGCATATTACTTCGCCGGCAGAAGCATTTGGATTTGAACCGGGCACTGACCGGAAGCTGGCTGATTGGAAAGAGCTAGTAGCTTATTTTCAAGAATTGGGCAAAGAATCAGATCGCATTCACTTCGAAGAAGTCGGCAAGACGACAGAAGGGCGTCCGTTCATTACAGTGACGATCTCGTCTCCCGAGACAATTGCCCACCTCGACCGCTACAAGGAAATCCAGAGGAAGCTCGCCGATCCGCGTATCACAACGCCCGATCAGGCGAAGCAGTTGATGGTTGAGGCAAAAACCGTTGTTGTTGTTACTTGCAACGTTCATTCGACGGAGATTGCCAGTTCTCAAAGCGCTACCGAGTTCGCATACAAACTGGCAACGGGGGGCTCGCCTGAGATCCAAAACATTTTGAAGAATGTGATTGTGGTTCTCGTCCCGTCATTGAATCCTGACGGTGAGCAACTAGTTGTCGACTGGTACAAGAAGTATCTGGGTACGCCGTATGAGGGCAGCAACCCCGTGGTGTTATGGCACCACTATGTGGGTCACGATGATAACCGTGACTGGAGCTCATTTACGCAAGTGGAGACGCGGCTCGCGGTGGAGAAGGTGATCAATCCGTGGCATCCGCAGATCCTCTATGACCTGCACCAACAGGGTGAGAATGCGGCACGCATCTACTTGCCGCCTTTTGTCGACCCATTCGATCCGAACCTGGACCCGCTTCTTATCTCATCGATTAACGCGCTGGGCTCGAATACTGCGCTCGATATTGCGGCAACCGGAAAGACAGGTGTGTTGTCGTACGGCGTTTACGATTTCTGGTCTCCGCTCAGAGATTACATCGCCTACCACAATGGACTGCGCGTTCTGACAGAATCTGCAAGCGCGGATATTGCTTCGCCGGTCAACATTCCATTTGACAAACTTGCCCGCGGCATTGGCTACGACGCCAAGGTTGCAAGCTGGAACTTTCCCAATCCCTGGAAGGGCGGCGAATGGCGTCTTGGCGATATTGTCGATTATCAAATTACAGCGTTCTTCTCCATTGCCAACAATGCAGCCATTTTCCGCGAACGCTATCTGAACAGCTTCTACGAGATCAGCGTGCGCGCGTTGCACCACACCGATTGGCCTTATGCCTATGTTGTCCCCGTAGAGCAGAGCGACCCGGCAACAACTGCGAGACTGATCAACACTCTGCGGATAGGCGCCGTGGACGTGGAACAAGCGAGCGCAGATTTCGACGCAGGAGGCAACCATTACAGCAAGGGCGGCTACATCATTCGGCTGGCACAACCCTATGGAGCATTTGCGAAGACGCTGCTCGAGATCCAGCATTATCCCAATATTGCCCAGTATCCCGGCGGCCCGCTGCAGCGGCCGTATGACGTGACGGCGCAAACGCTGCCGCTTCTGTTTGGAGTTACCGCGGTTGCCGTGAAGGATCCGTTCAACGTGCAAGCGGACGCTGTCGATCGCGCCGAACCTACCCAGGGAAGTTTTGAAAGAAGCGCGAGGGGCTATGGTTACCTAATCGGCGACCATACGAACAGCAGCCTGTATGCACTGTGCGACCTGCTGAAGCAAGGTGCCGAGGTTTATCGCTTGGAAGGCGCTGGCGCCGAACCGGGGACGATCTACATTCCCGCGCAGGCTGGGATTGATGAGAGGCTTGATGCCTTGGCGAAGAAGTATCCGGTGGAGATTCACGCTGCAACGGCTCCTCCAACCGGCGGCGCCCTGAAAGTACGGTTGCCGCGCATCGGTCTCTACCAGAGCTGGGTGCCTTCTATGGACGAGGGCTGGACACGCTTCATCTTCGATCAGAACGGCATTCCCTACACACGGTTGGTTGACGCCGACATTCGCCGAGGCAATCTCAACGATCACTTCGACGTGATCGTTCTTCCAGACAACTCTGCGCGCGCCATTACGACCGGGCGTGGAGGATTCGGTGAAGGGGGGGGAGGCGAGCCCGCGCCAACACAAGGAAGAAGCGAAAGTTCGACTCATGCCGATCGCGCCGTGCCCGAAGACCAGAACCGCGACGACAACCCGAGTCCGCACATTCCACCGGAATTCACCGGCGGGTTGGGCGACGACGGCGTTGCCTCGCTGAAGGCGTTCACTGAAAATGGCGGCACGATCGTGGCACTCAACAAAGCCTCGCAGGTGTATGTGCGCAAAGATTCGGCACCCGTGAGCGATGCCGAAGCGTCCTTCGATCGCAAAGCCTTCTACGTCCCCGGATCGATTCTCCAGATTTCGGTGGACACTTCGAGTCCAATCGCCTTCGGATCTACGCCGACAGTACCGATCTTTTACGAAAATGGTCCTCTTTTCCATGTGAGGGGCGATGCGAAGTCGGTAGCCTCGTTCACGACAGATAAGCCATTGCTCAGCGGATGGATTCAGGGTGGCGATCTGATGAAGGGCACATCCGCTATCGCCGAATTGCCGTCAGGAAAAGGCCGGATCATTCTCTTCGGCTTCCGTCCGCAATACCGCGCCCAATCGGAAGTTACTTACAAATTCTTTTTCAACGCGTTGCTGTACGCCTCTTCGACGCCTGTTGAACACGCAACGGAGATTTCCAGTGGTCAATGATGCGATGACAATTCAACTCTACGCTCGCCAAACTCCCTTGTGCGCGTTCCGCAATACTTCCGCGCCCAACCACCTCTCTGTCCCTCAAGCCGTTGTTATTCTTCCGCGCTGTTGTTGTTGACCCTCCGCTCGACGCACCTGCCATCCGCGTACCAGCGAGTCATTGCTGTTATCCGCAGTTGAAAATGGACGCTAGTTATCTGGCAGGGCTTGCTCCCATCTCCATTTCCAATTTCTTACAAGCGCTCAGCGCGTTTGTCCTCACCGGCCGCCGGTCGCGTCGGCCGTAGATCCCAACTTATTCAGGAGGCAAATCATGACGCAGTCCCAAGTTACTCGTAGAACTCTAGGTGCGCTCAGTCTGTCGGTACTTTTCGTGCTGTTCCTTGTTACGTCAAGGAATGGATCAAGCCAAACTTCGGCGGATGGAAGCATCTATGGCCAGGTCTTCGACAGTTCCGGCTCCGCACTCGCCGGAGTCCAGATCACAGCACACAGCCCGGCAGTTGGAGGCAGCTTCAAAGCCGTCACTGACAGCAATGGTAACTATCGCCTTAAGGAACTTCCTCCCGACGATCACTACACACTCGAAATCGAGCAACAAGGCTTCGAGAAGATGTTACGGCCCGGCCTCGTGGTGCGCGCAGGCCTGAGCGTCACGGTTGACGTCACGCTCCAGATTGGAACGCTGGCGCAGACCATCGAAGTGAGCGGCGACGCTCCGCTACTCGAAACGCAGAGCGCGGAGAACGCTGTCAACTTGAGCGGCGACCTCTTGCGCAGACTGCCGCTCTCGGGACGGCATGAATGGTCGGACGTGCTCCAGATTACGCCGGGAATCATCAGCGCATCGAGCGATGCGGAAGGCGGCCAAACCTACTTCTTGCGTGGCTCAGAAAACGAGAATCACGCAACGCTGGTAGATGGTATGGATATCGGTAGCTTTGAGCAGAACTGGCCATCCAACACGATCAGTATCGGCAATGAAGCACTGGGCGATATCGAGATCAAAACTGGAGCCAACGATGCTTCTTCGCCAGCCGCGATGGGAATGGTGATCAACATGGCAAGCCCAACGGGAGGTGACCAGTTCCACGGCTCACTCGCGTACCTGGTTGGACCAACGGCATGGAATGCCAACAACTCCCCCGGAGGCACTACTGCATCTACCGAGGCGCAACAGCCCGACTTCACGTTAGGGGGTCCCATCAAGAGAAACCGGGCATGGTTCTTCTTCTCAGGGCGCTATATCTACCGCAATGAAGGCATCAGCCAAACGAACGCGCAGTCTGCGGACCTTGCGGCCTTGGTTCCCGGCTTCAAGGCATTCCCTAATCACTCTCGGGGCTTCGTCTATCTTGGCAATGCCACAACGCAATTGAACGAACGACACAGGTTAACCTTCCTTGTGCAGCACGACAGCCGCGAGCAGGATTCCAACTTTCAGTGGTATGCGGGGAACTACGCGATTAACCAATATGGCGGCGGGGCTTATGGCGTCCGTTTGCTCTCGCAGTGGAATACAAGGCTGGCTACGCGGTTTCTGGCTTCGTATAACAACAAGGGCGTGAACCCAACGGCGAGTTCTGCGGGCGGCGTAGGGCAAAATCCGGAGCTGGACATCTATACCACATCGGCTCTCTCCGCGGGCAAGCTCCTTGGCCAAGGATCATCCCTTGCCACGCTCAATGATCTGCAGTCAATCAATCTCAATCCGGCCAGCAAGCCCACGATCAGCGGCGATCTCACTTATTACGTCCCCAGCGCGTGGGGGTCGCATGAAATCGAGACCGGCTTCTACCTTCAGCCGCACGAAAGCAGCAAAGTTACCACTCTTTATGCAAACAATGGCTCATTGATTCAAGAGGACGCGGCTCTGAACAACCCCGCCGACCCAACTAAGGGCTACACAATCTTTCACCAGGAATCTGTGAGCGCCCCCAGCGTTCTTAGCAGCTATATAACGGCCAACGACTATGCGTGGTATATCCAGGATCACTGGCGACCAACATCGCGCCTTTCGATCATCGGTGGACTTCGTCCCGACTGGGTCCTGGGCAGGGATGCGCAATTCAAAGTCACCACGCAGCACTCCTGGAATTACGCTCCGCGCGTGGGCGCGGCCTATGTACTAACCAGAGACCAAAAGGATGTACTTCGTGCAAGCTGGTCAAAAATCACCGATATCACAAATGCTTCGTATCTTGGAACAGCCGGTACGAGCACTCTGACGGAAACCGATCAGTATTTAGAAAACGGCAGTTGGGTCACATTTAGCACTCCAGGGAGTACAGCCGTCAATCTTGGCAAGACATTCGATCCGCACCGTCATCAGGGATATGTAAGGGAATGGACGGTGGGCTACCGGAAGCAATTACCCGGCGAGTTAGTTCTGGACGCCAGCTACATCGATCGAGAGTACCGGGATCGCCCTGCCGAATACGACACCAATCAGATCTACAACACCACCTCTTCGGGAACGGTCTGGGGTGGGCTTGTAAATCCTGCGCTGAATAATACCTACTATGTGACCAATAACAAGTGGAATTGGTTCGTCTACCAGGGAATCGAGTTTACTGCCAGCAAGCAAACCTCAAAAGTGCGTTTCTTCGGTACCTATAGCTATTCGCCCGATCACTTGGCCGGTACGTGGCAACCCGAAGATCCTTCTGCGATCATCGAGCCGACCAAGTTTGCCAACAATGCGGGAATTGGTTCTGTGCGCGGCTATGTTACGAACGACTACACCGGAGATACGCGGAATCGCATGTGGCAGCGCCATCAATTGCGCACTGGATTCAATTGGAATGCACCATTCAAGATTCGCGCTTCAACCAGTTTCACAGCACAATCGGGTACGCCGGGCGGACCGGTAATCACTACGCTCTCGGCACTGGGAGAAACATACAACGGACAGTTCGGGCCCGCGACGGCACAGGTTACATACAACGGTGTGACGCGGACTGTCTCGAATCCCCTTGCCACCACTTTCAGGTTTGCCTATGCTAATCGCGGCGACGGCCAAATCTGGAACCCATGGCTGATTCAGTGGGATGCACTCGGAGGTCGCGAGTTCCGTATTTCGGACCGTCAAGCGATTCAGGTAGATCTGGATGTGTTCAACATTCTGAATGGCGGCGTGGCACAGCAGTTCGTCAACGGCAACAACATTTCGTCGAGCACCTTCGGCTCGCTGCAGAATATCCAGCTTCCGCGTTCGGCGCAGTTCTCCGTTCGCTACAGCTTCTAAGGACAACCGACATGACAACGATGACTCGAAGTGTGAGAATTTTCGCTTGGGTGCTTGCCTTGGCCTCTCTGCAGGTTTCGGCACAGCTGATGGCCGCGGCCGGAACACCTGCCCGACTTACGCTCGAAGACCTGGTGGATACCACTGGCCTCACGGCAGTTGATCTTTCCCCGGATGGAAAACAATTTGCCGTTGCGCATTCAGGGCAACTCGCGCTGATTCCCTCAGCAGGAGGCTGGCCTGTCACGCTTACGAGCACCGCAGGGGCCAAGCAGAGCCCAAAGTGGTCGCCTGACGGCAAGTTCATTGCCTATGTCAGTGACGGCGCAATTTGGAAGGTGTCAGTCGACGGCGGTCAGCCTCTTCGGCTCACCGAGGGCAGGAAAGGAGACGGCGATCCACGCACGGCAGCCGACCGCAATCCAGAGTGGTCTCCGGACGGCAAGTGGATACTGTTCGAGACTGGCCGCCGAGGCAATACAGACATTGGCATCGTCAGCAGCGATGGCCTGACCACCTCGTTACTTACAACTTCCCCTGATGACGAGGAGAATGCGACGTGGTCGCCCAACGGATTGCACATTGCATATGTCGAACGTTCTCCCGAACATTTCAGCGGCAGGCTGTATGTCGCCGAGTTCGACCGAGCAAGCGGCCGCTTCAGATCGGAACCTAATTTGATCTACACCGCCAAGGAAGATCGTGGCGGGGGGTGGTCTATCCGCCGTCCAGTCTGGACACGCGATAGCAAGTCGCTTGCTGTGCTCCTCCAGGATAGCGGCTGGGACAAGATCTATCTCATCCCTGCAGAAGGCGGAACGCCCCGCGCAATCACGGCAGGTGACTCGGAAGACGAGAGTCCTGTCTATTCCCCAGATGGCAGGCAGTTGGCGTTTGTGTCGAATCGAGAAAGTCCCGAAGAGCGCCACATCTGGATTGCCTCAGCCGACGGAAGCAATCCGCACCCGCTTGCGCGGCTTGGAGTAGGGATCGATAGTGCTCCGGCATGGTCGCCTGACGGAAAGAAGATTTATTTTCTCCACTCTTCAACGTTTGCCCCGAACAGTCTTGCTGTCGCGTCGGTGAACGCGCAGGAAGCCCAACTTGTCATCTCTACGCAGCCGGTCAGTTTTTCAAACACCGGCTTGGATGCGCCACAGGTCGTGCACTACAAAAGCAAAGATGGGCTCCCCATTGCAGCCATCCTCTATAAGCCACTGCGCTATTCGCCAGACAAGCACTATCCGGCGGTGCTTTGGATTCATGGTGGCCCAGAAGGACAGGATGGGCTCGCCTGGGATCCGTGGGTGCTGTATCTGGCGCAGCACGGGTATGTTGTGTTGACGCCGAACTATCGTGGAAGCAGCGGCTATGGCGAAAAGTTCCGAAATCTGAATGTCGAGGACAGCGGTGGAGGAGAGGTGGACGATGTCGCCGCGGGAGCCGAGTATCTTGTGGCACAAGGGCTAGCCGACAAAGATCGAATCGGTATCGGCGGCGGGAGCCACGGCGGCACCATGGTCGCTTATGAAGTTACGAAGCGTCCTGAGCTATGGCATGCGGCCATTGAGCTTTACGGCGTTGTCGATCGCGCCTCGTTCATCGAACGCACCAACCGGCCGTCTGCCATTCGCTGGACTTTGAAGATGGGCGGAACTCCGGAAGAGAAGCCGGAGATCTATCGCAAGGCAAACATACTCACCGATGTTCCGCGCATCACGTCTCCACTTCTTATCGAACACGGAGAGGATGATCCGCAGGTTCCGCCCTACGAATCTATTGAGTTCACCGACGCCCTAAAAAAGGCAGGCAAGAGTTATCTCTATTTCACTTATCCCAAAGAACTGCACGGTTTCACTCAGCGAGAACACCGGCTTGACGCCTGGCGGAAGCAGATCGCGTTCCTCGATCAGTTTCTCCAGCCGAGGCCCGGGCGAAGCATCACATCAACACAGGACATCGTTCTTGATGAAGGAGCAGAACAGTAAACAAGGTGATTCGCCACATAGGTAACCGTTCACTGCGACTTCCGTCGCGACTGCATAGAGTCGACCAGGCGATGGCGAACCAGAGAGATATGACTGCGCATGGCATTTTGAGCAGCTTTTCGGTTGCCTCGTTGCAGCGCCTCCAGAATCGCTCTGTGAGCGCTGGGCGCCGTCGACGCCGAGAGATCGTAAGTCTTTCGGCGGCAAAGCTCGGCATTACCTGATGCGGAGGCGATCAGTCCGTGGAAGTTCATATCTTCCTCAATATGACCGAGCCGGTCGCTCGCCTTGAGCAGCGCCCGCGTATGTGAAATGCTCTGGCGCAGGGCCTTGATCAAATCGGGGGTGACCGCGGCGATTCCGACTGCATACATCTCGAGGGCTTCGCGGAGTCCGTAGAGGTCCATGACTTCCTGCACTGAAAAGCTCCGCACAAATGCGCCGCGCCGGGCTTCAATGCGGATCAGACCTTCTGTGTGAAGACTATTCAAGGCTTCACGGACAGGCGACTTGCTGATACCAAGCTGGCGGGAGAGGCCGTCCTCGGTAAGACGGGCTTTGTCGTCGAGATCTTCGCGGAGGATGTAGTTCTTGATGCTGGTGTACGCGAGCGAAGTAAGGTTCTGCGGAGCCGCGAGCTTTTTCATGAATTCCATCGTACCTTCTGCATTCTAACCAGTTTGACCGTTTAACATTTCAGATATCAGATTCTGTAGAGGATTCATGCCTGCCATCACTCACTTCGAATGCTCGCGCTGCCACGCGCACCTCTCCGCCTCCATTCCGCAAACCGTATGCACGCAGTGTAAGGATCAGCCCCCCGGTGCACTTTATGTTCGCTACGACCTCTCGCCTCTCCATGGGCTCGCAGCGAGAAACGCCATACAGACGGACGCAACTTCGCCGTGGACCGGAATGTGGCGCTACCATTCTGTACTTCCAGAGGTGAAGCCAGTCACGCTGGGAGAGGGATGGACTCCGATGCTCGTCAGCAAACGCTACCCCGGCGTTTACCTCAAGGAGGAGGGCGCGAATCCAACAGGGACATTTAAAGCGCGCGGGCTGGCGCTTGCTGTGACGATGGCGCACCACTATGGACTCACAAAACTCGCCATTCCCTCTGCAGGAAATGCCGCGGGAGCGCTCGCGGCATATGCGGCTGCGGCCGGCATCGAGGCCCACATTTTTATGCCGCGTGACGTGCCGTTTGCCAATTATGTCGAAGCGATGGCCTACGAAGCCAACGTAACACTCGTCGAAGGACTCATCTCGGATTGTGCACGCATCGTCAACGAACGCAAGCAGACCGAAGGATGGTTCGACGTCTCCACGCTCAAGGAGCCATTTCGTGTCGAAGGCAAAAAGACTATGGGATACGAACTCGTCGAGCAGTTGGGGTGGGAGTATCCCGACGCTGTCTTCTATCCCACCGGTGGCGGCGTTGGCTTGATCGGAATGTGGAAGGCGTTCGAAGAGATGGAGCAGCTTGGGTGGGTCAAGCCAGAAAAGCGGCCCAAGATGATTGCTGTGCAGGCCGCCGGCTGCGCTCCTGTTGCACGCGCATTCGAGAGTGGAAGCTCCTCTAGTGAGATGTGGCAGAATGGAGCGACCTTCGCCGCGGGTTTGCGCGTGCCGAAGCCGTACGGAGACTACATCATTCTCGAGATTCTCCGCGCATCAAGTGGGCTCTCGCTCGCTGTCACCGACGCGGAAATCCTGGCCTCGATTCGCGACTGGGCGCGGAGCGAAGGAGTTTTCCTTTCACCAGAAGGAGCCAGCGTGACGGCCGCATACGATCAGTTGCTGGCCAGCGGATTTCTGAAAAAGTCCGATCGAGTGGTTCTGTTCAACACTGGCTCAGGGCTCAAATACACCGACGTGACAGCGGCTGCAATGGGTTTGGAGCGGCCAACGCACGAGGCGCAGCCGGCGTGATCTGAAGCGATCTCCGCATGAGATGGAGATCCGGAAACCCGGCAAAGATCAACGTGAGGTGAAGCACCTGTGACCGGCACAGGAACAGCCACAACTTCGGCACCGGCGCGGTTGCGTAGCAAGCGCGCGTGGCTCGTCGTGAGTCTGACTTTGGACGGACTGGCGTTTTGGGCAGTTGGCGCAGCGGCCTTGTGGGCAGGCCACACACTATTGGGAACTGTCTTACGCGGTCTGTCACTTCTGCTTCTTGGAATCGTCGTCGTGCGCAAGCCGACACTTCTCGCCTGGACCTTCTTCGCCATGTTGGCCGGCATCGAGGCGGGAATCGACTTTCCGCGCATAGCCGCGCAGGCGCACCTTCCTGGAGACCTGTTCCTCCGGCTGGTTCGGATGATCGTAGCGCCACTGATTCTTACCAGCATTCCCGCCGGCATCGCCGCGCATAGCCAGTTGCGCTCCGTCGGCCGCGTTGCCGTAAAGGCGCTCATCTACTTTGAAGTGGTGACAACTGCGGGACTCATTATCGGTTCGGTCGCCGAGACCATCTCAGGTGCCGGATGGGGCATTGCGCTGCCCGCGTCGGCTAATCCGGAGCCACTCGCCGCGCAGCAGGCATCTCATGGCTGGCAGCAGACGATTCTGAATCTTGTCCCCGAGAACATCGCCCAGGCCATTGCTGAGAATCGCATTCTGCAAGTTGTCGTCTTCGCCATTCTCTTCGGAGTCGCCCTCGCCGCGATCCCAGAGAAGAAACGCGCTCCATTAGTCAATGTGTTGCAGGCGCTTGCCGATACCGTCTTTCAGATGGTGCGCATCCTGATGTATCTCGCCCCGCTTGCTGCTGGATCGGCGATGGCATACACCGTGGCGAGAATGGGTCTGGCCTCACTTATACCGCTCGGTAAGCTTGTCATTACGTGTTACATCGCTCTGATTGCCTTCTGCTTGCTGGTCCTGTTGCCCAGTCTTGTTATCTTCCGCGTGCCCATCAGGAGATTCATGTCCGCTGCAAGCGAGCCTGTCGCCATTGGTTTTGCCACAACGACCTCCGAAGCGGCTCTCCCGCTGGCGATGCAACGGATGGAAGAATGCGGCGTGCCACAATGGATCGTCTCGTTCATCATTCCTCTGGGATACAGCTTCAATATGTGCGGTTCGAGCGTATACATCTCCCTGGCAGCGGTATTTGTCGCGCAGGCTGCGGGAATGCATCTCACGCTCGGCCAGCACGTGGAGATGCTGGCGATGCTAGTGCTGGCCAGCAAAGGAATGGCGGGCGTGCCGCGAGCCGTCTTAGTGATTCTTCTGGCTACGGCAAGCGCTATCCACATTCCGGCAGCACCAATTCTCCTGATCCTGGGCGTTGACACAGCGATGGATATGGGAAGAACCGCCGTAAATGTCCTGGGAAATTGCGTTGCCAGCGCCGTGATCGCGCGAACCGAAAGCAACCCAATTTGATTTCCAGTTGCTTAAGGCGAGCATACTAGCCCTATCCCGTGTGTGTGGCGGTGGGCTGTTTGCGCATTCGATACGTGGTCTCCAGAGCCCTTCGAAGGCAAGCTGTACCCGTGGGTTGAAAACTACAATGGCTCGTTTTACGGCGCCTGCGCAACTTGGGTGGACTTTGAGTGCGAGGAAGTTGGCTTAACTGACAGAAGCCGCTCGAGCTGTGCAGCCATCTCACCTTCAAGATCACGATTATCCTTGCCAGTGGCCGGGCCTGCGTAGCCGGTATGTATCGCCTTTACCAGTCCGTCTCTGCCAACAAAGAAGGTCGTCGGCCAGCAGTTGAGGTTCGCCACCTGAGGGAATCTCTCATTCAGTTGATCCGGAGTGCCCGCAATCAGCACACCGAATGTGATCCCGTATTTCGCAATGACTGTTCTGAGGCGCGCGGGATTTTGAAGCTGCGAGGACTCCTCAAAGCTAAGCTCGACAATCTCCAAGCCGCGGCTGTGATACTTATGGTAAAGCTCCTCGAGAAATGGCCATTCATCCTGACAGTTGGGGCACCAGCTTCCGCCGATGCCCACGATCAAGACCTTCTGCGCGAACTCAGGATCAGCATTGCTGACAAGCTTGCCATTCAGATCAGGAGAGCGGAAAGACAATGGCTCTTCGGGGTTTTTGAGGAATGTGTGATGCAAAGGATCATCAGCGCTCTCCAAAGCAACAGTTCGCAGCGCAGAGACGCGATGAGCCGGAAAGCTCTCGACAGAGCCACCGTGCGCGGATGTTTCCACTTGCAGCGTGCCGTCTGGTTGGGGCCGCAGAACGGCGAAGTTGGGTCCGGCCGCCGTGAAATGACTCACGGTAAATGCTCCGTCACGCCACTCGCCGTATAAGTTCCCGGTATCGCCATCGATGCGTTCGATCACCGCGTCAACAACTGGACCGGTTTGACGCACCCTCAGCTTCCAGGTGTGTTCTCCCTTAGCTCCGTTATTCACGGTAACTACCCACAGTCCGCCAATGCGCGGTGGATTCTCGTCGTCGGCCAGCGATTTGCCGTTCAACTCTGCCTTAACAGGCACGCTGCGTCCGCGGCCGCTGAAGGTTCCCGTCAGAGCCCCATTTTCGAGCATGGCGTCGAGTGTATTTGCGTAGTAGTCGAAGCGAAGAATCAAGTGCCCGCCCGCGTAGCTGACGCTCGACGCCTCGGACTTTTCCTTTCCGTTCACCAATGCGGCCCGCAACTGGTCTCCATTCCGTCCGATTTCAAGATTGAACGGAACGATATGCGAATTCACCTGCGCGGTGCCGATCCATATGCCAGCCGGCGACGATGGTCCAGCGCCGCTTGTCGAATCCTGAGCAATGGCGAAGGCTGCGAGCTGGGTGAGAAGCCCAACCAAAAGGACGATGGTAGAAAGGGTTCTTGCGCATGAAGTCAGCATGGGGAAACCTCTTTTGGGCGAATAAGGACGTGGGGAAAAGCTTAGATCGCTATCAGAGCCGGCGGAAGATTCTACCGGAGGAAGGACAGACGCCGCATCAACAACAGGGGCTTGCCGGCTGACTAAAGGGCGTCGGACAACATGCGATCCTGTGGAGCAATGTCATGGTGGGAGAGTAGCACCATCGCGACCGAAACTGCAAAAAGACTTTGATGTCCGTTCTATCCAATCGCTAGCAAATGCAGTCAATCCTCTGCAGCATCTCCGTCAAATTCCCGCAGCAGGTCTGCCTGCGATTTTGTCTTCCAGTAGCGGTTGTAATTGTCGAGCGTCGCGAAGCTCTGGGATCGCATCCGGTCGATGTATAAGGTTCCACGAAGATGATCGACCTCGTGTTGAAGGATGCGCGCATACCATCCCGAGGCTTCGATGCGCACCGGCTGACCATCGTGGTCGAGGGCTTCGACGGCCACGTTGCCTGCACGCGGAACCATCGCCATGAAGCCGGGAAGGCTGAGGCAGCCCTCAAAGAAGAGAACTTCAGGTGGGGAGAGAATCTCGATCCGAGGATTCACGAGCACGTGAAACGGTACCGGTTTTCTCTCGCGTTCGAGTAACTCTGCAGGTGAGAGCGTGGCCTGATATTCCAGCTTGTCTTCGATGACAACCAACTGCATGGGCAAGCCGATCTGCGGTGCGGCAAGCCCTACACCGGGTGCGTCATTAAGCGTCTCTCGCATGTGTTCAATCAGCTCTTGAATCCGAGCACTTTTGATCTCTTCGCTTGCCAACGGACGAGCCTTAGTCCTGAGCACAGCCTCTCCTGCGCTGACAATCTTTAATCGCATGGCGAATAGTTACATCCCGCCATTACAGTACCAGCGTAAGTCAAGAGGAGGCGTTGACTCGCTCCGAAACTTCGTGCTAGCTTCTTTGCATGGCGAGCCTATTTTGCCTGTGTGGTTGTTGTCCCATCCAGTTGTAACTGGGTAAGCGATCTTCTTTCGGCGCCGGCCTATCCCCTCCAACTCATTCAGAATTCGGAGTTCCGCTTCGATAATATCGAAGAGCGTTTCAGCTGTATCCATGTCGGTGTCGCGCGCGATGCTCCAATCTTGTCGGAGAATTCTGATGCCAGCGCGAGGAAGAATTGCCGATGGGAGCTGACGACTCACCGCTGGGCCCTCCGATCCATCAAATTGACATCCACGCAAGTGATTAACCGCTACTAGGAGGAATCATGAGCGACGTTCTAAACGAGGTCCTGAATGCTAATCGCGAGTACAGTCAGCGTTTCGGAGAAAAAGGCAAACTTGCCCTGCCTCCCGCACGACACTTCGCCGTGCTTACCTGCATGGATGCGCGCCTCGATCCGGCCAAATTCGCTGGCCTGTCCGAAGGCGATGCTCACGTAATTCGCAATGCGGGAGGCCGAGCGAGCGACGATGCCATCCGGTCGCTCGTCATCAGTTACAAACTTCTCGGCACGGCGGAATTCTTCGTGATTCATCATACGGACTGCGGGATGCAATTCTTCACAAACGAGGTGATTCGAGGGCTGCTCGCCAACAGCCTCGAAACGGCCGAGTTGACTGCCGATGGATTTCGCGATGTAGGCAAAGGGCCCGGATCACGAGCTGGCGAATACATTGAATGGCTCTCGGTTGCCAACCCGCAGCAAGCGGTGATCGATGACGTTGCCCGCATTCGCAATCACCCGCTCGTGCCGCCCTCTATTCCGATCTATGGCCATATCTACGACGTCAAGACTGGCCGTCTTATTGAAGTGAAGGAAGCGACCCGCGAAGGCAGTCCGCACTCTACGCTCGAACCGTCGGTCCGGCAAAACGCAGCTGCATAGCGGCTGGCCGTCAGCGCTTTGAGCAGCGCTCGCGGGCCGCGCGGCTGATTCCGTTTTTCTTTTGAGGAGGTTTCCATGTCGCAGTCAACTCGCCGCATTTCCTATGACGATTGGGCCGTTCTTCTCGCGCTGGTCGCGGCTCTGCTTGTCCGGATCGGCTTGATCAAAATAGTGCCCTGGTAGTGATGAGAGAAGGGAGCGTTGAATATGGCTGACTCTGTTGCATTACCCCAGCCGCATAGCCTTTCGTTTTCAGGAAAGGCTTTTGCATTGATTCCCGGAATTCTGCTGCTCGCAGCGGTGGGCTACGCAGGAAAATGGACTGAACAGTCCATCGCGCGCTACGGCAAAGCGCATCATCTTGTGTTGCCGAATATTGAGTATGTTCTTTGGGCAATCCTGATTGGCCTTGCTATCTCGAATATTGTTGGACTACCGGCTCTGTTCCGCGCCGGTGTGGCAACCTATGAATTCTGGCTGAAGGCCGGCATTGTTCTCCTCGGAGCCCGTTTCCTGATTGGCGACGTCCTCCGTCTGGGCGGAATCTCGCTCGGTTTGGTACTCATCGAGATAACGCTCTCCCTTGCCTTCATGACATTCTTGGGACGCGCTTTCAAGCTGAAACCGAAACTCACTACCCTCCTCGCTGTCGGTTCATCTATCTGCGGTGTCTCTGCGATTATTGCGGCACAGGGCGCGATCGATGCGGACGAAGAAGATTCATCCTATGCCATCGCTGCGATCCTTGCACTCGGCGCAATTTCCCTCTTTCTCTTTCCCGTAATTGGCCACGGACTGCACTTAAGCGATCGCGGATACGGCCTTTGGGCAGGGTTAGCCGTCGACAACACGGCCGAAGCCACAGCAGCAGGCGCTCTCTACTCCGACGCTGCCGGCAAAGTCGCTGTTCTCGCCAAGACCTGCCGCAACGCCCCGATCGGTTTTGTCGTCCTTGGGTACGCTCTCTACTGGGCATCGAAAGGCAAAGCCGACAAGGTTACGAACAAAGTGGCTTTCCTGTGGAGCAAGTTTCCGAAATTCGTTCTCGGATTTTTGGCGATCTCTCTACTGGCCTCGATTGGCTTCTTTACGAAGCCCCAAATCGCCGCTCTCGGCAATCTGTCTCGTTGGGCGTTTCTGCTCACCTTCGCAGGCGTCGGACTGCGAACGAATCTGCGCGACCTATCTAAGCAGGGAACCCGGCCTTTTCTTGTCGGCGCGATTGGCGAAGTCGTTATTGCGCTTCTCACCTTGGGACTAATTGTCGGAGCGACACAGGTTTTCCGTCTCTAATCGGGTTCCCACTGTGCCGTATCGGAAGTAGATGAATCGCAGTCCACCGGCTGGTCTGTTTTTGGCAGGGATGGACGATCAAGCTCCTCGGCGTCTCGCAAGGCCATACCGCGCATGATTTGCAACACGAACAGGGGCGTACACAGCCGAACACGAGCGCGACAGCCCGTTGCCGCTTCATATTTCGCTGGATCTCTACGAGCGAGATCGCCTCGGAGTGACGCGTAGCAGGTTTCTTTTGGTGGAAGGTCGCATTCTGCTCGTTTGACCAGAATTTCCGAATGGCAATCATTCGGTTAAGCGTTCGCTGGCGGACCTCCGAGGAGAAAATCGACCCAACTGATCGCGCGGGTGCCGTGCTTCTTTGCGATGGCTTCATCGCCCGGCGCGGTCAGAACAAGCGGCTGAAAGGACGGATAACGGCGGCAAAATTCGAGCAGGCCGCGAAGGTCGTTCATCGCGAAGCGGCCGGTCTTGATCTCGACCGCCCATTTGCCCCAGCTTCCCTCGAAGACGCCATCGACCTCAATCGGCTCTTCCCTCCAATAGCTGACCTGCTGATTCTGGTTGACGGCAAAGGCCAGGCAGGCGTTTTCGACCCAATGGCCGAAACGGCTTGAATCCTTCTTGGGATCAGGCGCGCCTTCCGGGTGCATGGCGGAAAGCAGCGCGTTGTTCAGCACAACGATCTTTGGCGGGGCGGAACGGCGGCGTATCACCTGCGTGGCGTATTTTTCGAGAGGCGCAACCAGATAGGCGTCCTGCAATAGAGCCAGGTAGTGCGCGACAGTTTCGAGAGCACCGCCGTCTTGGAGTTGGCCTTGCATCTTTTGCAGGGACACGATCTGCGCCGGCGTGCCGGCGGCCACCGCGAAGATTTGCCTGAGCAATGCCGGTTTGCGCACCGCGCCAAGCGCTAGCATGTCGCGGCCGATGGCTGGCTCGATGATGGATTCGCGCACGTAGGAACGCCAGCGCGCGGGCTGTTTCTCAAAGGCGACGGCGCCTGGATAGGAGCCAAAACGCACAAGGCTATACGCGGCCTTGTCTGCGGGCAAGCCGAATGTTGAGGCCAACGCGCTGGCCGGCCAATGGCTCAGTGTCAGGCGCTCAAAGCGCCCGGCCAGACTTTCGCGGGAGCCGGAGGCCACGCGCAGCGCCGAGGAGCCGGTAGCGACGACGTGAAGCGGAATCTTTTTGCGGCGGATGCGGTCCCACGCGCCTTTGAGCTTGACCGCCCAGTCCGGTACGCGGTGAACCTCGTCGAGCAGCAGCAGCGCCGTTTTCTTTTGCGCGCGGTCCTCGGCCTCGGCCCAGCTACGCTCCCAAAAGCCGGGCAGGGCAGCGTCGGGATCGTCTCCGGCGGCATAGACGGCTTGGTCGCCGAAGGCCTTAGCCAATTCGAGCAGCAGTGTGGTCTTCCCCACCTGGCGGGGTCCGGTCAGAATCTGGATGCGTCCCGGCGCGGGCTCGGCAAGCCTATCGGTCAACGCCTGGCGGCAAGAATCGAAGGCGTTCTCAAAGTTCACCATAACCAAATAATTATTCGACTACAGTCGAATGAAAGTCAACAAGGAAGGCAGACAATTTACATTCCACTCACTCGCACTCACTGAAAGTCGACTTTTCGGTGCCTGTATCGAGAGCAGCAGTTTTCAACTCGGAGAGAAGAAATAATGCGCACTGCTGCTCAATTCCTGCACACGTGAAATGGGTCGAATTCCCAACGCACTTTTCAACTCACACAAAGAAATACACAGGGCACTTTTAAAGGACTTACGTTACATTGGAGTGCAATAAAATCACTTAAATTATTGATTTTAAGAGATTTAGGAAACTGCTGCTCTATCCACCTGAGCTACGGGGCCACTTTAGAATGAACAAATTACAGCAACGTTAAATTTGTTTCCCTCACAGCAAGTAAAATCGACGCCGGGCCGATAACCCAATTGATCCCATGAGGTAGCGAAAGTAAAGGCGAAAAGATCACAGTATCAACAGGGTAGCATCACGCGTGTTCGGAGGGCGAAGGGTTGCATGGGAGGTCCGCTTCTCCGAGTGGGTGGCCGGGAAGCGCCGCCAGCGCACTCTGACTTTCCACGGCGCCAAGTATCCAAAAGAGGCAGACGTCCGTAAGGCAATTGAGTTGCCGGTCTCTCAGATAAACTCCGGGACGGCCGGAGAAAAGGCCGACGCAAAGCTTGGCGCGATCATCGCGCTCTATCGAAAGAGGTTCTTGCCGAGCGAGCGGGATTTGCTCGCGCTCAAGCACAAGCTTCGCAGGCTGCTCCCAAACTACGTCGCGCTGATCGATGTCTTCACGGTCGCCAGCAGGATGAGATTGAGGATCTCAATCGGCTA
>Ga0187847_10000994_pt1 | contig 27470 bp, 21 predicted proteins | sample June2016WEW_4_10_FD_132458 | JGI IMG/M metagenome (GOLD analysis project Ga0187847, IMG submission 132458) | Peatland microbial communities from SPRUCE experiment site at the Marcell Experimental Forest, Minnesota, USA - June2016WEW_4_10 | ecosystem: Environmental > Terrestrial > Soil >...
AACGCGCCGCGCGAGGCCCAAGCCTCGCAGTACAATCCGAACTGAGGAGATTTCCCCAAATGGCTTACGAACTTGCACCGCTTCCCTACGACTACGCCGCCCTCGAACCGTTCATCGACACAGAAACCATGAAGATCCACCACGGCAAGCACCACCAGGCCTACGTCACCAACCTCAATGCCGCTCTCGCCAGCCACCCCGATCTGGCCGCCAAATCCGTCGATGACCTCGTCCGCGACCTGGCGACAGTGCCCGACGAGATCAAAGCAGCGGTCCGCAACAACGGCGGAGGCCACTCCAACCACACCGCCTTCTGGCATCTGATGGGCCCGGTCGGTTCCGATGGAGTCGGTGGCGCGCCCACCGGCGCCATTGCCGACCAGATCGCCGCGGATTTCGGCGGCTTCGAGAGCTTCAAGAAGACCTTCAACGAGACCACCGCCAAGCAGTTCGGCTCCGGCTGGGGCTGGATCATCTTTGTCGGCGGCAAGCTCAAGGTTCTCTCCACGCCCAACCAGGAATCGCCGCTGACGCAGGGCTTGTACCCCATCCTCGGCAACGACGTCTGGGAGCACGCCTACTATCTTAAGTACCAGAACCGCCGCCCCGACTACCTCGCCGCCTGGTGGAACGTCGTCAACTGGCACGAAGTCAACAAGCGCTTTGCCGTCGCCAAAGGCTGAAGAGCGGGGAAGAGGGAACAGGGAATAGGGGCCGGTTGAGTCCCCTTCCGCTGACCACTTCCATTGTCCTCCAACTGAGAGAAATCATTGGCAAAACCCCTGCGGCGGGGCTGTTGGGGTTCATGCCCATTTCCCGATTTTGGGACATGGGAAACCACGAACCTCACCCGCCGGCTTTCAATCTCCACGAAGCCTTCCGGTTCCGGGGAGTCCAAGCCTGGAGGCTCCCAGGACTGAGATTCCATATCGGGGCCACCCGATCTTGGCGGCAGATTCAGAGGCGGGCCACGCGCGATTGGCAGCTCTGAAGGCCCGGCAAGACCTGGCTCTCGGAGGTTGACTTGACGAGAATAGAAATACTCGGCTATATGTCTATCGTGGAATCGTTGTTTGCCGCCATCGCGGAGCCTAATAGCCGGGCCATCTTGAGCCTTCTTTCGAGGATGAGAACATGAAAATGACGGACGCGAGCCAAGGCCAGCCGGCATCGGAGCTCATCTCGAAGAGAATCGCCGAACTCGGCGACTGGCGCGGGGAAACCCTCAGCAGAATGCGCAAGCTCATCAAGGAAGCAGCCCCGAACGCCGTCGAGGAGTGGAAGTGGATGGGCACGCCGGTTTGGTCGCACAACGGCATCCTCTGCACTGGCGAATCCTACAAGAATGTCGTGAAGCTTACCTTCGCCAAGGGCGCGTCTCTGAAGGATCCGGCCCGTCTCTTCAACTCGAGTCTCGACGGAAACGTTCGCCGCGCGATCGACATTCGCGAAGGAGAGGAAGTTGACCAGTCCGCCTTCAAGGCGCTCGTGCGCCAAGCTGTCGCCCTCAACAGTTCCGGCGAGTCGAAACCCTCAAAGAAGGCGAAGTCTTAAGGGAAGCCGCCCCCGAACAGGAACATCGGGGTGGCGCAGGTGTCGTTCCGCCCGACCGCCCAGGATGAAGATGGCCTCGGCATCTCGTGAAGCCTTGGCCGGGGGCCTCACGCCGCCCGTATCCCTTCCAACGATATACTTGACGCTGAGTTGACCCTTCGCCGCTTCAGCCCTTGAGCCGTCGCGCCGCTTCCGCATAGGGTGTACCTCGGCGGCTGATTGGGTATTGCCGGCGTCAACGAGGATGATTTGTCCCAGATTCCCGAAGCTGCGGAGCACGTCGAGCTATCGCCGCCGATCTGCGTCGATCTGGACGGCACGCTGATCAAATCCGACTCGCTGTTTGAAGGGGTTTGCCAGTTCATGCGCCGGAATCCGGCGCGCTTCTGGCAACTGGGAGTGTGGCTGGCCGGGGGGCGCGCCCACCTCAAGGCAGAGGTTGCCCGCCATGCCCCGCTGGACCCGGACAGCCTGCCCTACAACACCGAGCTGCTCAGCTATTTGCAAGGTGAGCGGCGCGCGGGCCGGCAGCTCTACCTGGCCACCGGGGCGGATGCCTCAGTGGCGGCGCGGGTGGCGGCGCATCTGGGCATCTTTGCAGGTGTGCTGGCCTCCGATGGCCTCACCAACCTGACCAGCCGGACGAAATTGGCCCTGCTGCAGGCCCGCTTCGGCACGTTCGACTACGTGGGCAACTCCAGGGCCGACCTGCCTCTGTTGGCCGGCGCGCGCCAGGCGATGGTGGCCAACCCCTCCCTTGCTCTGCGTCTGGCGTTGCGGATGCGGCGGATTCCGGTGGCGCGGAGATTTCTCGGCCCATGATCTATGCGCACTTTGCCGACGGCTATCTCGATGCAGGCGGCATCTTTTCGGCCCGTTGAAGCGTCCCAACAGTGTGCGAATTTGCACTTTTCCGGGGCGCGCGGACTCACCGCAAAGATTCAACTATCATGGTATCTTCAACTGAATGTTAAGAGAGGGCCGGGACGGGCGCGCTGTCCGGTCCCAGAACCCATTGAGCCGGTCGAGACCGAACCAGGGCGATTGCCACACTTCTTAGGGATCCCTGGTTGCACGCAACAACGGTCGAAAACAGCCCGGCTCAGGAGCGAGTACCAGCCTTATGATGTGGATTGTCCGGCTTGCGCTGCGGCGGCCTTACACCTTTGCCGTCTTTGCGCTCTTGATTTTGATCCTCGGCGTCTACAGCATCCTGTCGATGCCCACGGATATCTTTCCGAATATCGACATTCCCGTCGTCACGGTGGTGTGGAACTTCAATGGCCTCTCGGCGCAGGAGATGTCTACTCGCATCGTCTTCAACAGCGAACGGGGCATGACCACCACGGTCAACGACATTGAGCACATCGAGTCGCAATCGCTGAACGGCATCGGTCTGATCAAGATCTTTTTCCAGCCGCATGTGAACATCGGCAACGCGGTGGCCCAGGTGACGGCGATCTGCCAAGTGCAGTTGCGCTCGCTGCCGCCCGGCTCGGTGCCGCCCTTCATCATCCAGTACAATGCCTCCAGCGTGCCCATCCTGATGCTGGGCGTCTCCGGGCAGGGGATGAACGAGCAGCAAGTGAGCGACGCGGCCAAGAATGGGATCGGCGTCCCGCTGGCGACGATCGAGGGAGCGCAGACGCCCTATCCCTACGGCGGCAAATCGCGCCAGGTGCAGGTGGACTTGGATCTTCATGCGCTGCAAGCCAAGGGACTGTCTCCGGTGGATGTGGTCAACGCCATCTCTGTACAGAATCTGATCGCGCCCTCCGGCACGATGAAGATCGACCGCTTCGAATACGCCGTCGAAACCAACTCCGCCCCGAAGATGATCGACGATCTGAACAATCTGCCCGTCAAGGCGGTCAACGGCTCGATGATTTACATCCGCGACGTGGCCCACGTGCGCGATGGCTATCCCCCGCAGACCAACATCGTGCGCGTGAACGGCAAGCGCGCCATCATGATGAGCGTGATGAAGACCGGCTCGTCCTCCACGCTGGACATCATCAAGGGCGTGCAGAAGAAGCTGATTGAGATCAAGAGCCAGTTACCGCCGGCCCTGCGGATCGACACGCTCTCAGACCAGTCGATCTTTGTGCGCGGCGCCATCGACGGCGTGGTCCGCGAAGCCATTATTGCCGCCTGCCTCACGGCCGTCATGATCCTGATCTTTCTCGGCAGTTTCCGCTCGACGGTCATCATCGCGGTCTCCATTCCGCTCTCGATCCTCTGTTCCATCATCGTCTTGTCGATGCTGCACGAGACCATCAACATCATGACGCTGGGCGGGCTGGCGCTGGCTGTCGGCATTCTGGTGGACGACGCTACAGTGGAGATCGAAAACATCAATCGCAACATCGAGACGGGCAAGGAGGTCGAGCAGGCCATCCTCGACGGCGCGGCGCAGATTGCCACTCCGGCGCTGGTCTCCACGCTAGCCATCTGCATCGTCTTCGTGCCCATGTTCTTCCTCGGCGGCGTGGCGCGCTACCTGTTTGTGCCCATGGCCGAGGCCGTCTGCTTCGCCATGCTGGCCAGCTATCTGCTCTCCCGCACCGTGGTGCCCACCATGGCCAAGTACATGCTCAAGGAGCAGGACGACGCCGAGAGCGCAAAGAAGCTTTCCAGCCGCAATCCCTTCATCCGCTTTCAATTGGCCTTCGAGTCCGGGTTTGAGCGTTTTCGCCAGGGTTACCTGCGGTTGCTGACTTTATGCGTGGATAACGCCAGAGTCTTTCTGATTCTCTTCCTGCTCTTCGCCATCGGATCGTTCGGACTCACGCCCTGGCTAGGGCAGGACTTTTTTCCCTCGGTCGATGCCGGCCAGTTCAAGATTCACGTCCGCGCACGCACCGGCACTCGCATTGAAGAGACGGCCCTGCTCTGCGACCACATCGACTCGACCATCCGCGAGCAGATTCCGCCCAAGGAAGTCGTCTCCATTGTCGATAACGTCGGCCTGCCTTACTCGGGACTGAATCTCTCCTACTCGACCTCGGCGCCCATCGGACCGGCCGACGCCGACATCCAGGTGCAGTTGAGCAAGGACCACCATCCCACCGCGCCCTACGTCGAGCGGCTGCGCTCGGTGCTGGCCCGCGAGTATCCCGGCGTCACCTTCTATGTGCTGCCGGTGGACATTGTGACGCAGATTCTCAACTTCGGTCTCTCGGCGCCCATCGACATCCAGATCGTCGGGCCTGATCTTTATGGCAACCGCGCCCTCGCCGAGAAGATGCTCAACGAGGTTCGCTATATTTCCGGCGCGGCCGATGCGCGCATCCAGCAGCCTTTCGACTATCCGAATATGACGGTGAATGTGGACCGCACCCGCGCCCAGACCATCGGCCTCACGCAGAAGGACGTGGCTACCAGCCTATTAGTGGCTCTCAGCGGCAGCTTCCAGACCACGCCCAGCTTCTATCTCGATCCCAAATCCGGCGTGACCTACAGCGTAGCGATTCAGGCTCCGCAATACGATCTGGACTCGCTGGCCGCGCTGAAGAGCCTGCCCGTCACCGGCATCATCCCGGCGCCGCAAGCGACCGGCGCCGCGGCACTCGCATCCTCGACCGGAGCCAGCTCAAGCTCAACACCGCCGGTGCAGGTTCTCGGCAACATGGCCTCCATCGTGCCGGGCACGGAGCTGGGCACCGTGAGCCACTACGATGTGCAGCCGGTGATCGACATCTACGCCAACGTGGATGGAACCGACCTGGGAACGGTGACCGGCAAGATACAAAAAATCATCGACGAACACAAGGCCGATCTGCCGCGCGGCTCGCACTTCATCCTGCGCGGCCAGAGCGAGACCATGAGAGCCTCCTACATCGGCCTGCTGGGCGGGTTGGCGTTTTCCATCCTGCTGGTCTACCTGCTGATCGTCGTGAACTTCCAATCGTGGCTCGACCCGTTTCTGATCGTCTCGGCGTTGCCGGCGGCGCTGGCCGGCATCGTCTGGTTTCTCTTCCTCACGCACACGCGGCTCAGCGTGCCCGCGCTGACCGGCGCCATCATGTGCATGGGCGTGGCCACCTCCAACTCGATCCTGGTGGTCACCTTTGCCCGCGAACAATTGGATGTGCTGGTGGGCGATGCGCGCCGGGCGGCGCTGAACGCCGGCTTTGTCCGCCTGCGCCCGGTGCTGATGACGGCGCTGGCCATGATCCTCGGCATGGCGCCCATGGCTCTGGGCCTGGGCGACGGCGGCGAACAGAACGCCCCCCTGGGACGCGCTGTGATCGGCGGCCTCTTGCTGGCTACCGTGGCCACGCTCTTCTTCGTGCCCACATTCTTCTCTCTGGTCCACGGCTGGCTGGAAGGCCGCCGCAAGACCGCCCGGAACGTGGCGCGGGCCGAAACCTTCGACGAGTTTGACGAGCTACCGGAGTAACTTCTCATGAGCAATGAATCCAAACCGAAGACCCAAGCGTCCCCGCGGGCGGCTCACGGCAACGAGGCCGCGGACGAACAGAAACCCATCTCGCCGCGCCTGGCCCTGGTGAGCGCGGCGGTTGTTGTTCTCGTCGCGGGCGCGCTGGCGGGCTACGGCATCTGGAGCCGCGCGAATGCCGACAAAGTGTTGGCCCGAGTCACCAACGAACTGGCCGCCCCTTCGGTCATCGTCGCCGCACCGAAGGCGGGCGCGCCGGTGGACAGCTTTGTGCTGCCCGGCAACGTGACTGCCTGGACGGATTCGCCCATCTACGCGCGGACCGCCGGCTATTTGACGCGCTGGTACTTCGACATCGGCGCGCGCGTCAAGAAGGGCGCTTTGCTGGCCGAGATCGCCACGCCCGAGGTTGACCAGCAACTGGCCCAGGCCGAGGCCGATCTGAACACCGCCCAGGCCAACGCCAACAACGCCCGCATCCAGGCGGAGCGATACACCGGGCTGGTTCAATCGAGCGCCGTCTCCCGGCAAGATACCGATACGTTCGTCAATCAGGCCGCATCCACCGCGGCGGCTGTCAAGTCCGCGCAGGCCAACGTCGAGCGGCTGCGCGATCTGCAATCTTTCGAAAAGGTGTATGCGCCCTTCGATGGCGTCATCACCGCCCGCAATATCGACACCGGCCAGTTGATCGACCCCGGCGCGGGCAAGGAACTCTTTCACCTCCAGGCCATTCAGACGCTGCGCGTCTACGCCAATCTGCCCCAGATCGACTCGACGAACGTGAAGCGCGGCGCGAAGATCGGCCTGACCTTTGCAGAGCACGCGGGCAAGACCTACCAGGGGACGTTGGCGCGGACCTCGGACGCCATCGGTCCGGTGAGCCGGACCTTGCTCGTCGAGGTGGACGTGGATAACCAGGCCGGCGAATTGCTGCCCGGCTCGCTGGCCCAGGTCCATTTCAAGGCTCCGCCCGCGGGCCCCACGTTCATTATTCCCGCCGCGGCGCTGATCTTCCGCAAAGAAGGGCTGCGCGTGGGGACCGTGGCCAACGGCAATGTGGCGCATTTGGTTCCGGTGGTCATTGGCGAGGACGACGGGGCGAACGTGCAGATCGTCACCGGCCTTGGACTCGGCGATCAGGTGATCCAGGATCCGCCCGACTCGCTCATCGAGGGCGAAAAGGTCCAGGTCGTCAGTCCCGGCAGCCAAACCGATGCGGGAGGCAAGTAACGATGCGGAACCCTCCGCTCCATTTCGGACAAAGGCTATCGAGACTGGGTGCCCCATCCATCGCGCCCTTTGCGATGGGTGGGAGACCACGAGCCTCAACCATCCCTCTCTTCGTGTGCCTCTTAACCCTCACTCTACTCGCAGGCTGCAAGCCCGTCGGACCCAACTACAATCGCCCCGGCTATGAGGCACCCCCAGCCTACAAGGAGACTGGCGCGACCACGGTGATCGTGCCGCCGCCCAACCCGTCTGGAGGCGGCTGGCAGGCTGCCTCGCCCTCCGACGGCATGGTACGCGGCAAATGGTGGGAGATTTACCAGGACCAGCAGCTCAACCAACTGGAAGAACACATCGCCCCAGAAAACCAAAGCCTGCGGCAGGCGCTGGAGACCTATCTCGCCGCGCGCGAACAGGTGAGCGCAGCCCGCTCCGCGCTCTTTCCCACGCTTTCTGCGGGGCCCTCCGTCCAGCGCCAGAGGGTCTCGAAGAACGGTCCCGACTACGCACCCACCAAGCCGGCCACTTACAACGATTTCGCGCTGAGCGCCCAGGCCAGTTGGGAGCCGGACTTCTGGGGCCGCATCCGCCGCACCGTGGAAGCCGCCCGCGAAACCGCCCAGGCCAGCGCCGCCGATCAGGCCAACATCGATCTCAGCCTCCATGCCGAGATGGCAGTCGACTACTTTCAACTGCGCGGCCTCGACTCCGAGATCAAGCTGCTGACGGCCACAGTCGCCAACCTCGAACACCAGCTCGACCTGACCCAGCGGCTTTTGGCCGGCGGAATCGGCACCGAAGTCGATGTGGCCCAGGCCCGCACGCAACTGGAAACCGTGCGCGCCCAGTTGGTCGATGTCGGCGTGGCCCGCGCCCAGTACGAACACGCTATCGGCGCCATCGCCAACGCCAATCTCTCAACCTTCAACATTCCCCCGTCGCCGCTCGACCTTGCGCTACCCAAGATTCCCGTGGGCGTGCCCTCGCAACTGCTGGAGCGCCGTCCGGACATCGCCGCTGCCGAGCGCCGCGCCGCCGCCGCCAACGAGCAGATTGGCATCGCGGTCAGCGCCTTCTATCCGACCATCACCCTCAATGGCACGGGCGGCTTCGAGAGCGAACACGCCGGAACGTGGATTCAGGGTCCAAGTGCCTTATGGAGTTTGGGGGCACAAGGAGCAGAGCTCCTCTTCGACGCCGGCCAGCGACACGCTCTCACCGACCAGGCCCGCCACAGCTATGAGGCCCAGGCCGCTGCCTACAAAGTTGCCGTCCTCGCCGCCTTCAACGACGTCGAAGACCAGCTCTCCGGCCTGAGAATTCTAGAGCAGGAGTCGACCGTCGAGCAGCGCGCCGTCGATTCCGCCCAACACTCATTCGATCTATCGAACCGGCGCTACAAGGGCGGCGTCACCAGCTATCTCGAAGTCCTCACCGCCGAAGCCACGCTCCTCCAGAACCAACGCGCCTCGGTCGATCTCCAAACCCGCCAGTTCGTTGCCAGCGTAGGCCTGGTTCGCGCCCTCGGCGGCGGCTGGGATTCCTCGCAGTTGCCGAAGTAGAAGCCCGTGCCCCAGAGGCACCCGGCCGCAAAGCAGGCGCCGTAGCCGGGAAACGCGAGGCGTCCGGCTGTTGTTGTGCTTTTTTCCATTCCTTCTTAACTGTCGCACAGGCGCGAATCGCGCCGCATCCCTGCCCAAAAACGGCCAAATCGGCGAGAATGGTAAACGATGACGAAGCGGCTGTTCAGGAGCGGATTGCTGCGCGTGGCCCTGGTTTTGGCCGGGGCGGCGCTGTGCGCGGTTGCGCCCGCGCCGGCCCAGCGCCGCGGTGGCCGAGGGGGCGGCGGATCCGACGCGGACGTGCAGCGCGCCATGGCTGATCGGCTTCCCGGCAAACCCACGCTGCCGCCCGTGTTCACCTTTCCCGTTGCGCCGCTGGGTTTTTCGGCTCCGGGACCCAAATACTTTACCGAGCAAACCAGCCTTGTTTCGCTGGACTTTCTGGATGAGGACCGGCTGCTGTTCACCTTTCGCGTGCCGGGACTGATCCGCCGCGAGGTGGGGGAGAGCGATGCGGGCGATGAGCGGCAGATTCGCGCCGAAGTTCTTTCGTTGTCTGCCGGAAGGGTTGAGGCCGAGGCCCTGTGGACAGTTCACGACCGGGCCCGCTACCTGTGGATGTTCCGCGACGGCCACTTCCTGCTGCGCGACCGGGACAGCGCCGAGCTGGGCGACGCCACGCTTGAACGCAAGCCCTATCTGCGTTTTCCGGGGTCGCTGCTCACGCTGGAGATGGACCCGTCGCAGCAGTTTCTGGTAGCCGACACCCGCGAGCCCGCGGCGGTGGCGGAGAAAGCCGGCGAGACGTCTGGCCAGGCTAACCACCCCGGCGACAAGGATCCTCCGTCTCACCCCAGCGAGAAGAAATCGTTCACAGGGGAGCGCAAGGAGCCGGGGGCCGCAGCCAGCCAGCCCAGCCTGGTAGTGCGCATTCTCCGCCGGGACTCCGGACAGGTTCTGCTCGTCAGCCGGACTCGCACCGCCGTTCATCTGCCCATCAATGCCGACGGCTACCTGGAGCGTCTGCACGCCAAGGGAGACAGGTGGCTGATGAACCTGAAGTCCTTCAGCGGCGGGAGCACCGTCCTGGGGCAGTTGGATTCGACCTGTCCGCCGCTCTTCGATTTTGTCTCGCAGCGGGAGGTGCTGGCCACCGCCTGCAACTCCTTCGGGAGCAGCGTACTGGTGGCATTCGGGGCCGATGGCCGCCGCATCTGGGAGAGCGAGACGACCCTGGCGACCACCTGGCCGCTGCTGGTGATGGCGCCGGATGGCTCGCGCCTGGCGCGGGAGTCGCTGGCCATCAACCGTCCGATCACCAAGGACGCGCCCCTCGATCAAGACGCCGTCAAAGGGCAACTGGTCGAGGTTTTCAATGCGGCTGACGGCAAGCCGGCGCTTGTGACAGAGGCCAGCCCCGCGCTTGACGCTGGTGGAAACCTGGCCTTCTCACCCTCCGGGCGGCGTATAGCCGTGCTCAACGGCGGCCAAATCGAGGTCTTCGATCTGCCGGCGGCGCCGCCAGTTCCAGAGCCGGCATCCCATCCGAAGGGCCGCTGACCGGTCACTCCGCAAACACAGAGATCGGCTCGACTTTTCTCGCACGTCCAGCCTGCTTGCCGTGATAAGTTGTTGGTATCCCCGCCTCTTCCCCGGAGGCAGCCAACAATTTCAAACACAGCGATCCAACGGATCACCGGGCCCATTTTCAGCCTGCAACCCAACAGGATGCATTGACCCAGGCGACCCGCTCGCCATGAGCTGGTAAAGAAAAACTCTGCGACAAGGAAAGACCAGGAGGATCATGAAAGCCGATATCGCTATTTCCCCAGTCATGTCCCGGCGCTTCAACTGGCAAAGGCCAAAGTACCTTCTCTTCGCGTTCATTGGCCTGATGTACGCCTATGTCTTGTGGAATAACGAGAGCTTTCTCTTCAACCACAGCGACCCCGAATGGCCGCACATCGAGTCGTTCAAGTGGTTTCTTCTGCCCCATGGCCTGGCCGCCGGGTGCGCGCTCTTTCTGGGGCCATTGCAGTTTTCCGACCGGCTGCGGCGGCGTTTCGCCAAGGTTCATCGCGTTTTGGGGCGCTTTTATGTGGCCGGCGTACTGGTTGGCGCTCCCATCGGCCTCTACATTCAGCGCTTCGAAGAAAAGCACATGTACGCCGGCGACCCAACCGCGCACTCCCTGACCATCGCCACGGTCTTCGACGGCGGGATATGGATGTTCTGCACCCTCATGGCGCTGATGTTCATTCTTCGAGGAAAAGTTCAACTGCACCGGCAATGGATGACCCGCAGCTTTGCCTGCGCGCTGATCTTTATCGAAGTGCGCGTGGTAGCAGGCGTCTTCAACTGGGGTCAGTTTATAGACATCATTGTCTGGAGTTGCGTCGCGGCGGCTGTTCCTCTGGCGGATCTTGTTCTGTATTGCCAGGAGTTCCTTCTTGCCCACCAGAAACCGGCCAGGCCGGCCAAAGCCACGGCATAGAGCGGTTCTCCAAGGCCAGTTCCCTTTCCCATCGCACACGAGAGCCGCACTGTTGAACGCACATGGCCCCGCTATTTTCGGTTCCGGGGCCCGTTTGCGTTCAACAGAGAGAGCCAACCCGTGTAAACTGAGCAGCGGGAGAGTTTTCTTGTCGACAGCCTCCGTACGTTATGCAGTTGCCGCAGTTTCCGACCTGGGCAGCAGACGCGCTTCCAACGAAGATGCCTGTGGGTACTCCGTCGAGTGCGGCGTTTATGTCGTCTGCGACGGCATGGGCGGCGCGGCGGCTGGGGAGATCGCCAGTTCCGTCGCCATCGACGAGATACTCCGTCAGCTCTGCAACCGAGCAGAGGGCGGGCCGCTCGAAGAGATCATTCAACAGGCGATACGCGCCGCCAATCAGGCCATCTATTCCCGCGCCCAGAACGACCCGCAACTCAGCGGCATGGGAACGACGCTGGTGGGCCTGGTGACCGAAGGGAGCCGCGTGCTGGTCTTCAATGTGGGCGACAGCCGCTGTTACCGGCTGCGCGTTCCCGGCCCGCGCCAGGGCATATCGGCCTTGGCCCCGCCGGACCTGACCGCGCCGGACCCGAGCAGCCCCGATCAGGCCCCTGCTGAACAGATCCGGCCACAGGCCCGGCCTGAGCAAGCCATTCTGGAACAGATCACACTGGACCACTCGCTGGTCGAGGAACAGGTGCGCCTGGGCAACATGACCCCGGCCGAGGCCCTGCGCTCGCCCCTGCGCAACGTCATCACCCGCGCTCTCGGCACCCAGGCCGAGGTTCCGCCGGATCTGTTTGAGCTGGAAGCCGAGCCCGGCGACCTCTTCCTGCTCTGTTCCGACGGGTTGACCCGCGAGCTTGCCGATCCGGTGCTTGAGTCGATGCTCGCCGCCGATCTGACGCTCGAGGAACACTGCGCCCGCCTGGTGCAGGCCGCCAACCTGGCCGGCGGCCACGACAACATCACCTGCCTCCTGGTCCGCGCCGAGGCGTAGGACGGCTCACTGACGAAGCGGAAATTGCAGCAATAACATAGCTGCGGGAAGGCTGCTCCCGGGCCAGAGAGGACTCTTTACATCCTTTCTGTGATATGATCTTGCTGTGAGCCAGAGAAAGCCACCGATTCGAACGACAAAGATCGAGGAACATCGCCTCAAGGGAAAGAGAAAAGGGGCGGTACTGAAAGAGCAGGTGTGGTTCGAGGATGGGCAGTTGGTTGCTTACAGTTTGGCCTACATCAACCTGAAGAGGTGCCGGGTGGATCACGGCCGGGTACTGGGCTTCGACAATAGCCACGGCTATCATCACCGGCATTTCATGGGCGAGGTGGAGGCGGTGAGCTTCACGACCTACGCGGCTTTAGCTGAGCGGTTTATCGGAGAAGTCCACGATCTTTGGAGGTTAGAAGATGAGCAAGAGTAAAGTCACCATCGCGACAGGGAATGTCGAGGGCTTCTTCAACCGTGTGCGCGGCCACGCCGCAAAGCTCGATCGCGGCGAAGCCATTCTTCCGGGAATCACCATCACCTTTGAGGACCCGTTGGAGCTGCTGAACGTGCTTACTGCCGAACGTGTCCGCCTCTTGCGCTGGGCAAAGGCCGGATCGCAGCCCATTGCGGAACTGGCTACAGGGCTCAAGCGGGACGTGCGAGCCGTAAGCCGCGATGTGGAACGCCTGGAGAAGGCCGGCCTGCTGCGCACCAGCTATCGCGTCAATCCCGGACACGGCAGATGCAAAGTCGTCGAACCGGTCGCAAGGGAATACAACCTGACGGCCAACCTTTAGCAATTTAGGGACAGTTTGCCCGCCGCATCAATCCTGCTTCTTGACCCGCTGAAAGAGCAGCACCAGCGGAACGCACAGCAGCGAGAGAACGGCCAGCAAGCGGAAGTTATCCGCATAGGCCAGCAGGACCGACTGCTGCTCCACGCTGCGATAGAGCGCGCCCAAGGCCCTTTGATGCGCGCTAACCATGTCCGTCCCCTGGGAAAAGAGCTTGGCCTGCAAGCCGCGAACCATCGCGCCGGCCAGAGGACTTCCCGCCGCATCCGCCGACAAATAAGTCTGATGCACCTGGGCGCCGCGCACCAGGGCTGTGACCACGCTGGCGATGCCGACCGAGCCGCCGATGTTGCGCATCAGGTTGAAGATGCCGGTCGCATTGCCGATATCCTGCTTGCGCAGCCGGCTCAGCGTCATGGTAGTCAGCGGAACGAAGATGAAGCCCATGGCGAAGCCGTTGAGCACGTTGGGCACAACCACCGACGCCATGCCGATCTCCAGGCTGATCCAGCTCAGCATCCAGGTCGAGAAGCCCAAAATGGCGAACCCGAAGGCCATCAGCAGGCGTCCATCGACCCAGCGAACCAGTATCCCCACGGCAATCATCGAAGCCATGGCGCCGATGCCGCGCGGACTCACGGTGAGGCCGCTCTGCAGCGCCGAGTACCCCAGCACGGTTTGCAGAAACAGCGGCAGCATGGCGGTGATTCCATAAAGGACGAAGCCATAGATCACAGTGACCAGAATCCCCATGCCGAAGTTGCGGTCTGCCAGCACGCGCAACTGTACGATCGGATCGCGGTTGGTGAGTTCGCGGACGATGAAAGCGGCCAGCGCCAGCGTCGAGACGGCAACCATCCATCGCACCCATGAGGCCGCGAACCAATCCGCCTCCTGGCCCTTGTCCAGCACCAACTGCAAAGTCCCCAGCCACAGGGCCATCAGCCCGAAGCCGAGATAGTCGATCGCGCCTCGAAATGCCTTGCGTAGATAAGGCGGATCGACGATGTAGAGGTTGACCATGAAGAGCGCAAGAATCCCGATGGGAAGATTGATGTAAAAAATCCAGCGCCAGGAGTAGCTGTCGGTGATCCATCCGCCCATCGTCGGGCCGATGATCGGCGCGACCACAACCCCGATGCCGTAGACGGCCATCGCCGTGCCGTGCTGCCGCGGCGGAAAGCTCTCCAGCAGAATCGACTGCGCCAGCGGCTGCATCCCGCCGCCGCCCACGCCTTGCAGTATCCGCGCGACGATCAGCATGGGCATGTTCAGCGCCATGCCGCACAGCAGCGAGGCCGCCGTAAAGATCAGGATGGAAAGGATGAGCAGGCGCTTGCGCCCGATGCGGCGCGCGAGCCATCCAGCGGCCGGCAGCATGATGGCGTTCGAGACCAGATAGCTCGTGAGAACCCAGGTTGACTCATCGGTCGAGGCCGAGAGGCTGCCCGCCATGTGCGGCAGCGCGACGTTGGCCACCGACGAATCGAGCACCACCATAAAGGTGGCCAGCATCACGGCTGCCGCGACCATCCACGGGTTCGCCGCCGGCGTCACCGCGTGCTCTTGCGCTAGGGGCCGCATGTTGCTGGGAGCGCTCATCCGGCCGTTGATCCTCGCGGGTTAAGAGGCAGCGCCGTGCGCCGAGCGCGAAGCGCATTCCGGTGCTTTAGCCGCATGGTTCCATCCAGTATACTCGACAGTAAAGTGCGGGCAGCGCAGGGAAAGGAATGAATCTGCATGGCATTGAACCGGGTACCCCATGTCCCGGAACTTGACCTATGACTATGAGGTGCGCGATAGCAACGGCAATCCAGTCGGGCCGCCGAAAAAGTCAAGCGATCAGCTCGAGCCAGGGGACGGCAGCGGGGTGCTGATTATTGGCACCAAAGACATGGTTCTGCAACCGGGCGAGAGTAGGATCGATTACGTTCCTCTGGAAAGTTGGTTCGAAATAAGCCGGCCCGGAACGTACACATTCAGGTATCGGCGCACATTACGAATGATCCAGCATCCGATGTGGTCAAATCGAAGATCATTACCGTCACAGTGCTTCCAGCGAAGAGCAAGCCGTCAGCAGAGAGCAAGCCACCGGAAGAGAACTAGCGGTCAGCGGACGAGACGCCGTCCGAGGCAGATGCGCCGAAGTAGGCCGTCGGCAGGTGGCCACCTGCCCGGTTGGCGAATATTCGGCGGTTTGGGATTACACCCCCAACTAAATGACGATCGTTCGCCTGCTCACACCGGCCGGAACGCGCGGGTAGGACGACCGCCCGACATTCAAAAGCAGCTAGGCAAGCCTACGGCGCCTGAATCGCTGCCGTGAGTATTATGGCCGCCCCTTTGGGGTCCCAGCTGAATCCCACGGTTTGCTCGTCTGCCATGGTCACGTTGTTATTTGGCAACGGCGCGATATTATCGAAGCTAAAGTTATAGTATTGCGCCGCGGTAGGCACCGCTGGCGCAAACCAAGATAGTGCCTCGTACGGGTTAGAGCCGGACGGAGTGATCGGCCAACCATAGGGCATAGATCCCCCAACAGCATTCATAATGTAGCCAAAGGTCACAATGAGATATCCCTGAGGCGGCAATGGGTAAAGTTGCCCATCACCGATATTTATCCCCGCATCGAAGTAAGTGAAAAACGAACCCGTAAAATCCGGCACATTGTAGTTAAGCGTGTTATAGCCCGTAAGTGCGCCGGGCTGCTCCGCCGGGAAGCTCGCCTGGGGATAACCGGAAATTACGCGAATGCCGGTTATCGGGGAATTATAACCGGAATATACGCGAATGCCGAGCATCGGGATCGACGTCGTCACGGTGAGCGATCCGTTAAACGTTGCCGGCGTAACCGTATAACCCAGTCCTCCTAACTCCCACCCCCCCTCGAGTTGCGGTGCAGCGTACGTATCGCCAATGCTGTCAGACACCGTCCCCGGCTGAAAGATTTCCCCCAAAGGCCCGGTGTACCAAGCCACGACTACGAGATCGTTTGGGCCGACGGATCCGCTTGGAATGGTGTACGAATAGACTGGCTCCGTCAGTACGCCTTGAAATGACGGAGCCCAAGCAGATACGAAGGTTTGAGCCGAAGCTCTTTCCGAAATCGCGATAGCGCCGATGAACATCAGAGCGCCGAGCATAATCCCCCGGGATAGATGCTTCAAAACAGTTCGCCGGCGGGGCAAGCGAAAATCAACAATCATTGTCGTCTTCCTTCCTTGAATTGGCCGATCACAACAACATCTATGCCGATCTGGCAAAAGCATACTACCAGAAAAACTTTGCAAGGTTAATACCAGATAAACTTTGCAAGGCGGTCTTTATTGGGATTACCTGGAATCTCCTTTTTCGACCCAGAATCTCTGCAATCGTACCACTCGCGAGGTAGATCGCAAGGCCAAAAGAACGTTGGCGCCCAAAAAAGCCAGGCAGGTGGCCCAGGCGCCGATTATATCTCCTTCGATCATTCGCCAAGATGGGAGTCCGCGAACCCCAGCCCGGCACACAACAAAAAATCCACTCCGCCCTCCTGATTTTTTGCAGATAATTACCGCCCGTCGGCAGACAATAAAAGTAGTCAACAGAACGGGACTCAACTGGTCCCTGATCTCTGACCCCTGTTCCCTGCAAGGAGACGCCATGAGCAACACAAACACTACCATTCCCGCCAAAACCGCTAACTCCGCCAACTCCGCTGTCCTCGGCGTTTTTTTTCTCATTTCTGCATGTGAATCTGTGGAGCTATCGTTAACTAATACAGAATCAAATACTTACAAGAGGCCCCTTCACGGAACCACACAACCTGTGAATCCGTGAATCGGTGGAGCAGCCTCTAAATAATTCAAAATAAATCACATCCACCTCACAGTTTCACCGCGCGGTGAAAGCGTTATAAAGTGCAACCGTGGAGCACTGTTTCCCGTCTCCCCCGCTCCGCAGACGCTGGCCAAGGCGCGGAATCATTCATGCGCAAATCGAAGAATTATGTTGCGGCGGCCAATTGTGCGGTTAGTATGAACGTCATGCCGCGCGTCCGCGCCCAGCGGCCTTGGAGGAATTCCGATGAAAGACAAGCACAAGAAGAAACACCATGAGTCCGCACCCGAGGGTGAGCCCGCAAACGGCAAACAGAAGCGCGGTGACCTGCCCGCGCCCGTGCTGGGCAATGCAGAGACACAGCATCTGGGAAAAGACTGCGACTATGAGCGCGAACTGAGCCGGCTGCAAGTCGAGCTCGTCAAGCTGCAGGAGTGGATTCGCCAGGAAGGCCTGCGCGTGGTGATTCTCTTTGAAGGCCGCGATGCGGCAGGCAAGGGCGGAGCCATCAAGCGCATCACCGAATCGCTCAATCCGCGCGTCTGCCGGGTGGTGGCGCTGGGCACGCCCACGGAGCGGGAAAAAACGCAATGGTACTTCCAGAGATATGTTCCCCACCTGCCCGCGGCCGGCGAGATGGTGCTCTTCGATCGCAGTTGGTACAACCGCGCCGGCGTCGAGCGTGTGATGGGCTTTTGCACCGATGCCCAGCATCAGGAGTTCATGCAGAGCTGCCCGGAGTTTGAGCGCATGTTGCAGCGCTCCGGCATTCGCCTCATCAAGTACTGGTTTTCGGTCAGCGACGAGGAGCAGGAGCGGCGCTTTCAGGACCGCATGAAGAACCCCACCAAGCGCTGGAAGCTCAGCCCGATGGATCTCGAGTCGCGCAAGCATTGGGCCGACTACTCCCGCGCCAAGGACGAGATGTTCGCGGTAACCGACTCCAAGATGTCGCCGTGGTATGTGGTGAATGCCGAAGACAAGAAATGCGCGCGGTTGAACGTGATCCGGCATCTGCTGTCGATGTTCGTCTATAAGGATCTAACGCCGGCTCCGCTGGAGTTGCCGAAGTTGGAAAAGTCGAAGTACGTGCGTCCGCCGATCCAGGAGCAGAATTTCATTCCGCAGGTTTACCAATAGCGAAGGCTGCGGAGGATCGCCCTGTCTCAAGGCTTCAGCGGCGCTTCAAGCGGGACGGCGCAGGCTCAAACGCGCAGGATCTGAATGCCCTGACGCTCGAACGGGGCGAGGGCCTCGGCGCTGGCTCCGGTGTCGGTGATGATCAGGTGGATCTCGTTGGCCTGGCAGATGAAGGCGGGACTCACTTTGCCAAATTTGCTTGAGTCCGCGACGACGATGATCTTCTTGGACTGCTTGAGCATCTTGCGGTAGACCAGAGCCTCGTCGCTCTCCATCGTGGTGGCTCCGCGCTCGGCGTCGAGTCCGGTCACGCTGAGGAAGACCTTATCCATGTAGACATCGTCGAGGAAGGTCAGCGCGGCGTTGCCGGTGAGCGAAAACGACCATGCCCAGGGAACCATGCCGCCGGTCAAATAGGTGCGGATGCCGGGCTGGTTGCACAGTTCCATGCCGATATTGATGGCGTTGGTGACGACCTGAATCTTGTCGCGGTGGCGCAGGCTGCGGCCGATATGCGTGGTGGTGGTGCCCGCGTTCAGTCCCACCGTCTCGCCGGCGAGCACAAGCTCGGCGCCCGCCAGTCCAATGCGGCGCTTTTCGGCCGCATGGCGCTGTTCGCGGGCCAGGAAGGAGCTGTCGTAGCGGAACGGCTCATAGAGCAGCGGCTCGACCAGCTCGGCGCCGCCGTGCGTGCGGCGGATGAGGCCGCGATTTTCCAGCCGCGCCAGATCGCGCCGAATGCTGGGCGCCGACGAGCCGGCGACGGCGACCAGTTCTTCGATGGTGGCAGTCCCGGCGCGCAGCAGAAATTTGATAATCTGCTCGGAGCGGCGATTGATCGATTCAGACATATCCAGAGATTCTACCCTGTCGAACTGGAAAAATTGGGATTGTGGAGAATTTCTTCAGGAAATGATCAACGTTTGGCAGCATGTTTTCATTCTTTTGACCATTATCAAGTAAAATGGTCATACAAGGTGAGACTTCAGCCTGCACTGGCAGGCCACTGGGATGGGAAAGATGCCGAGCTTTGCTCATGAGATGTTGCGCGAGATCTACGAACAGCCGGAAGCGCTTCGCCGCACAATGGGACTCTATCTGCCGCCTCAGGCCAGCAACGGCCTGAAGCCGGACGTAGCCGACCTGCTGGCGGGCTGGTCGATTCCAGAGGGCGAAATCTTGATCGCGGCAAGCGGATCGAGCCGCCACAGCGGCCAGTTCGCGGAGATTCTGCTGGAAGACCTGTGCGGTCTCGCGGTCGATGTGGAGTATGCCAGCGAATACAGTTGCCGCGGCGGCCATCAAGACAAGGGCGCGCGCCATCCCAGCGTTTTGGTGCTCTCCCAGTCCGGCGAGACCTCGGACACGCTGGCGGCCCTGAGCGAGGCCCACCGGCGCGGAGAGAAAACTCTGGCGATCACCAATGCTGTTGACTCCACGATGGCGAACGAGGCGGATGTCTCCATGCCCCTGGCGGCCGGCGTGGAAAAGGCGATTCCGGCCACGAAGAGCTTTACCTGCCAGTTGGCCGTGCTGTTTCTTCTGGGACTGTATGAGGCGCGCCGGTTGGGACGGATGAAAGCGCCAGTGCTGCAAGCGAACATTGAGCAGTTGCAGGCCTTGCCCGGAAGCATCGAAGGGCAGCTCGAAGGTTGGCGGGCGCAGATGTCCGGCCTGGCCGCCAAGTACAAAACCGCCGCTACCTTCCTCTACCTGGGCCGGGGAATCCATTATGCCATCGCGCGCGAGGGAGCCTTGAAGCTGAAGGAGGCTTCTTACGTTCATGCCGAGGGCTACCCGACGGGCGAGCTCAAGCATGGGCCAAACGCGTTGCTCAGCGACCGGGTGCCGCTGGTCGTGCTGGCCGCCGTGGACCACGAGCTGGAAGCCTCGGTGGTCCGCTATGAGAAGACGCTGCAACTGCTACGCGACATGAAGGAGCAAGGGGCCAAGGTGATTGCCATTGCCAATGCGGGAGATCGGGAAGTGGCGGAGCTGGTGACGGATTGCGTCGAGGTGCGGGCGGAGACCGAGTACCTGCTGCCGATCGTCGAGGTCGTGCCTCTGCAACTGTTTGCGTATTTCATGGCTCTGGAGCACAACGTGGACGTGGACCGGCCCAGAAATCTCTCCAAGTCGGTCGTGGAGGAGTAGATTGATTCGGCGCTGGATGCGTTTCCGGCAAGGCATGGGCGTGTTTGGGTTTATGATTGATAAAGCGCGATTTGTTCTTTCAGGTGCGTCTAATGTTGCTGTTTCGATCGGAAGTTTTGACATTTGAGCCGAAAAGAACGTTTGAATAACGTATACTGAAGGGAATTCCAATTGCGCGCCCGCAGGTTAAGGAGCATTCCAAATGATTGACACGAAATTGAGCGTGGCCTTCTACGGCCACACGCGGCAGTATCACAACATCAAGGCGGAAATCGACGCTCAGATCAAGGATGTATTGGAGAGCGGCCAGTACGTGCTCGGCCCGGTTTGCAAGCGGTTTGAGCAGGAGTTGGCGGCCTTCCACGGAACCAAGTATGCCATCGGCGTAGGCAACGGAACGGATGCGATCTGGCTGGCTTTGGAGGCTCTCGGCGTCGGCCCCGGCGACGAAGTCATCACCCACCCCAATACCTTTTTCGCCACAGCGGAGGCGATTTGGCTGCGCAAGGCGACGGTTGTCCTGGTTGACAGCGATCCGCTGACCAACTGCATCGACCCGACAAAGATCGAGGCGGCAATCACGCCAAAGACCAAGGCGATCGTCCCGGTTCATCTCTACGGGCAGTGCGCCGACATGAGGGCGATCCGGAAGATTGCCGACAAGCACAATCTCTTTGTGGTTGAAGACAACGCTCAGGGTATCGCATCCCACGGCGACGGCTTCCGCGTGGGCGAATTGAGCGACGCCGCCACCACCAGCTTCATCATTCAGAAGAATCTGGGATGTTTTGGCGACGGCGGAGCGATCGTCACCAACAACTCCGAGATCGATCGCATCGTGCGCAAGCTGCGTAATCACGGATCGGAGAAGCGTTCCTGCCATAGCGTCGGCTACAACAGCCGCCTGGACGATCTGCAAGCCGGCGTGCTGAGCGCGAAGCTGAAGCACATCGACGAGTGGAGCGATCAGCGGCGCGGCTGGGCAGCGCGCTATACCAAGGGCCTGGCCGATGTGAAGAATCTCACGCTGCCTTACGAGATGCCGGGCTACCGTCACGTCTATCACCTCTATGTCGTGGAAACCAAGAACCCGGCGCACCGCGACGCGTTCCTGAAGTTTTTGAACGACGAAGGCATCGACGCGAAGTGCCACTACCCAATCGCGATTCATCAGCAAGAGGGTTATCCCTGGGGCTACGGAGCGCGCATCGTCGGGCCGATTCCGAACGCGGAACGCAACGCGGCCTGCTGCATTTCGCTGCCGATGTTCCCCGAGCTGACGGCCGAGGAAGTGGACTACACCATCGCCAAGGTGCTTGAGTGGGACGGGAGGACCAAGTGAGCCAGAAGTATCGAGTTGTGGTCGTGGGCATGGGCAAGCGCGGCATGCACCATGCGTTGGCCTTTCAGGCCAACGGGCGCTTCGAAGTAGCGGGGGTCTGCGATATCGACCCGGCTCGGTTAGACGCGGCGGCGGCCAAGTTTGGCGCCGCCAAGGGCACGGACGTGCGGCAGCTCTGCGCGTCCGTCAAGCCCGACGTCTTCTGCTTCTGCACGCTGCCCAACCTTCGCACTCCGATGATCCAGGCGGGCATCGAGGGCGGAGCGCGGCTGATTGCGTTTGAAAAGCCGGTGGCGCTGACGAGCCGAGAGGGCTTCGAGGTGAAGCGCCTGCTCGACGCGGCCCATGTGAAGGCCGTGGTGAGCCATCAGCACCGCTACGGCGAGCACTATCGCAAGGTCAAGGAAATCGTCGCCAGCGGCGCTCTGGGGCGCGTCCATACTGTGTACGGCACGTCCACGGGCTGGATGACGCACATGCTCTCGCACCTGATCGACTACACGCGCTGGTTCAACAACGAAGCGCCGGCCGAGTGGGCCATGGCGCAAGCCGCCGGACGCGGCAAGCTGGCCGACAACCATCCTTCGCCGGACTACATCGCCGGGTTCGTCCAGTTCGCCAACGGCGTGCGCGGCGTCTACGAGTGCGGAGCCGGAGCGCCCGATGTTCCTGAATCCGAAGCCTGGTGGCGCAAGTGCCGCATTGGCGCGCAGGGAACCGACGGCTTCGCGGAAGTCATCACCGGCGGCGGCTGGCGCGCGGTCACCAAAGAGGGCGCATCGTCTGGCCCAGGCAACATGAACTACGACCTGGATATGCCGCCTTACGTCGAGGAGATCGCCGACTGGCTGGACGACGACAAGAAGCTCCACTCATGCAACTTCGACAGCGCCTACGCGGGCTTTGAGATCATGATGGGGCTTTGCCGCTCGGCCGCAACCGGCGGGCAAACGGCGCTTCCGCTGACCGGCCCGCTGGATGAGGTTGAACTGCTCAAGACTCATCTCGCCGACCGTCCGGTATTGCTCTCGTCGCCGGTCAATGCGAAGGAATACGGAGTAGCCTGAAGGACTGGCCTGGCCGCCGGTTTACGCCGCGGAACCCCATGCCGAGAGAAGGATCTTCATGACCGCCAGCAGCATCGCCAGCAAGGAGCGGTCCATCCGCCGGCATCCCGCCGCCTGGGTGCCGACTCTCTACTTCGCCGAAGGGCTTCCCTATTGGGCCGTCAGCTACTTGGCCCTCATCTTCTACCAAGCCATGGGAGTTCGGAACGCCAATACCACGCTGATCGTCAGTTTGCTGGCCCTTCCCTGGACTCTGAAGCCGATCTGGAGTCCGATGCTGGAGATGTACAAGACCAAGAAGTTCTTTGCGGTGGGCACGCAACTGGTCGGCGGGCTGAGTCTGGTCCTGATTGCCCTGTCGTTGAATCTCCCAGGATATTTCCGCTACTCCATTGCGCTCCTTGCGGTGTTGGGATTCTGTTCCGCGACCCACGATATTGCGGCGGACGGCATCTACATTGCCGCCCTGACATCCAAGCAACAGGCGGCCTATGTCGGTTTGCAAGGCGGTTGCTACAATCTGGCGAGGATTTTTTGCACGAGCGCATTGATCTGGCTGATAGGGATACTAGCGGACAGATTTGCTCGCGCGCATGCCGCGAACCCGGTCGTGCATGCCTGGATGGTGGCTTTCGGCATCGTCGGGTTGTTGCTGATTGCTATTGGCCTTTATCACCTGCGCATGTTACCCACAGGCGGAGAACAAAGAGAAACCGAGAGCTTGCGCCAGATGGCGCTAACCTTCTGGGACGTCGTGGTCTGCTTCTTCAAGAAGCCGAACATCTATCTGCTGCTGATCTTTATCTTTCTCTACCGCGCCGGTGAAGGGCAGGTCACCAAGGTTGGCCCGCTCTTTCTGCGGGCCGCGCGCTCGACCGGCGGACTTGGGTTGAGCTTACAAGAATTTGGAACTGTTGGATTCTTTGGCAGTCTGTCTTTCTTTGCGGGTAGCCTTCTGGGCGGGTTCTTCATTTCTCGATTAAGTCTAAAGCGCGCGTTGCCCTGGCTCATCCTGGCTTTGAATCTGCCCATGCTCGCCTACTGGTATTTGAGCGTGGCACTGCCGACGAACCTGATCCTGGTCTCTACGGCCATGAGCGTCGAGATGTTCGGATACGGCTTCGGATTTGTCGGCGTCATTCTGCTCATGATGCAGGAGATCGCGCCCGGAAAATACCAGACGGCGCACTACGCGTTTGCCAACTCGCTGATGAATCTCGGCGTCATCCTGCCCGGAGCGGTGAGCGGATGGATTCAGACCAAGCTCGGCTACACGCACTTTTTCATCTGGGTGATTATCGCGGCGCTGCCCGCGCTGATTCTTTCGCGCTTCATTCCGATTCGTGGAGGAGCCCAGGCGCCTCCGCCACAGATCGCCGAAGCTCAGGGATAATTCATCGTACTTTTCATAGGGAGGTATCGCCATGGTTGAAGCTCCACAAGCGGAGATCCAGGACTCCGCGGAAACTCAAGCCGGATTGAAGGCCGTCATTCTGGCGGCCGGCAATCAGGCCATCACGGCCAATGGCGAGCCGCTGGTGCTGCAAACGCTAGGCGAGCGCAGCATCCTCCAATGCGTTGTACAGAATGCCCTCGAAGTCGTCGAGCAGGAAGACATTTATGTGGTGGTCGGCTATCGCCAGGACGATGTGCGCGCCCATCTGGGCCCGAAGTTTCACTATGTCGTTCAGAAGGAGGCGCTGGGCACCGGAGACGCAATGCTGCAAGCCTCGAGAGCGCTCCGCGATCTGCCTGGCAATCTGTTGATCCTTTACGGAGACACGCCGCTGTTCCGGCCCGACTCGATTCGCGGACTGCTCAACCGCCATCAATTGCAGAAGGCGGATCTGACGCTGCTCACCGCGAACGTTGACCGGCCGCTTCCTTACGGGCGCATCATTCGCGATGCCGCCGGCCAGATCATCGACATCATCGAAGACGCGGAGGCCTCGCCCGACGTTCGCCAGATTCGCGAGTTGAATGTTGGCGCATACGTCGTGAATGCCGAGGTATTCGCGGTGGCGCTTGAGAGCCTTACCCCTTCGCCGCGCGATGGCGAATACCGGCTGACCGATTGCGTTCATCAGCTGATCCGTTCCGGGCTGCGGGTGACGAACTATCAACTCTACGATCAGGACGAAGTGCAGGGCATCAACACGGCAGAGGATTTGGAACATGCCGAGTTCATTTTGCAGAAGCGCCTCTTTCGCCCGCATCGGCAAGAAGAACAGAACATGGTGGCCTTTGGCACGGGCGGCTGGCGCGCCATCATCGGCGAGGGTTTCACCATGCATAATGTCCGGCGACTGAGCCAGGCATTGTCGAATGAGATCACGCGGTGCAGAGACGAGAAGCGCGGAGTGCTGATCGGCTATGACCGCCGCTTTCTGTCAAAGCAAGCCGCCGAGGCATCTTCAGAGGTGTTTGCCGGCAATAACATCCCAACCATTTTGCTGAGCGAAGATGCGCCCACGCCGCTGATCACCTACGCCACTGCGCTGGAGGGCGCGGTCTACGGACTGGTCTTCACGGCTAGCCACAACCCGCCGGAGTGGAACGGGCTGAAGGTCTTTCGCAGCGACGGATCGCTGCTGCTCGACGATGAAACGCACAAGATCGAGGCCGAGACCAACACGCTGGCTCCCAAGGACGTGATCAAGCTGGAACTCGACCTCGCGCTCGAAGCAGGCGTTGTGAAGCGCAAGGACTACACTAACGAATACGTGAACGCGGTCGAGGCGCTGATCGATCTGGATGCGATACGCAAAGCCGGGCTCAAGGCGATTGTCGATCCGATGTACGGTGTCGGTCAGCTTACGCTGGGCATTGTGTTGACCGAGGCACGATGCCGCGTCACTTTCATTCACGAGCGCCACAATCCATTGTTTGGGGGCCGCTCGCCCGCGCCGAGCCTTGAAGGGCTGCGCATGTTGAGTTCGCAGATGCAGGAGGACGGCTACGACGTGGGCCTGGCGATGGACGGCGATGCCGATCGCATCGCCATCCTCGATGAAAAAGGGCGCTACATTTCTGTCAACGATCTGCTGCTGCTGCTCTATTGGTATCTGCACGAGGTGCGTGGCGAACGCGGCGGCGTGGTGCGCAACCTGGCGACCACTCACCTGCTCGACCGCCTGGCCCGCGCCATGGGCGAGGACTGCTATGAAGTCCCCGTCGGCTTCAAGCACATCGTCAACGTGATGCAGCAGCACAACGCGCTGCTGGGCGGCGAATCGTCGGGCGGGCTCACCATTCGCGGGCACATTCTCGGCAAGGACGGTATCTTCGCTTCGGCGCTGGTGGTGGAGATGCTGGCACGCACCGGCCAGAAGATCTCGCAATTGCTTGATCGCGTCTATGCCCTCACCGGCCCGCTCTTTGACCTGGAAGAAGGCATACCGGCCACGCCCGAGATGCGCATCGCCGTGCCGCGTCTCTTGAAAGAGGCGCCAAGCAGCCACATCGGCCGCTATCCGGTGATCCGGATCTCGCACGACGATGGCACCAAGCTGTTTTTGGAAAACGACAATTGGGCGCTGCTGCGCTTCTCCGGCACCGAGCCTGTGCTGAGGCTCTCCGTTCAGGCCGATACGGAGGCAAAGGCCCGTGAGTTGATCCAGTGGCTGCGGCAGTTTGTGACAGCGGAAAAGTGAAGCTTGTTTCACAATGCGCATTGTGTCAGGGCACGACTTTAGTCGTGCCGAAAAGGCCGCAATACAATGGGCTTTAGCCCCTGAGGGATCACAACCATCAACTGCTGACGCATTTTTATTGGAGGTATTGCTTGCACTACGGTCACTTCGATAACGAGAACCGGGAGTATGTGATCGACCGCGTCGATGTGCCGGTTTCGTGGACCAACTATCTCGGCGTGAAGGATATGTGCACCGTTGTCTCGCACAACGCGGGCGGCTATTCCTTCTACAAGAACGCCGAACACCACCGTATCACGCGCTTTCGCGCCAACGGCGTTCCTCTCGACCGCCCCGGACACTACGTTTACCTGCGCGACGACGACACCGGCGAGTATTGGTCCGTGTCGTGGCAGCCGGTGGGCAAGAGTCTCGATCAAGCCAAGTACGAATGTCGCCACGGCCTTTCCTACTCGAAGTTCTCCTGCGATTATCAAGGCATCCATGCTGAACAAACGCTGTTCATTCCCATCGACGATGACGTCGAGCTGTGGAATGTGAAGATCGAGAATACGGGCGACAAGCCGCGCCGGCTGAGCGTCTTCGGTTATGTGGAATTCTCCTTCCACCATATCGAGATCGACAATCAGAACCTGCAAATGAGCTTGTACGCCAGCGGCGCAGACTGCAAGGATGGCGTGATCGAATACGACTTCTTCTACGAGCCGTCAACCTTCCACTATTTTGCCGGCAACTTCATCCCCGATAGTTATGACTCCCTGCGCGACAGCTTCCTCGGCAGCTACCGGACGGAGACCAACCCGCTCGCCATCGAGCAAGGCAAGTGCAACGGCAGCGCTGAGCTGGGCGGCAATCACTGCGGCGCTCTGCAAAAAAGGATCGTGATCGCACCCGGCCAGCAGTCCCGCCTCGTCTTCATGCTCGGCGTAGGCCCAAGGGAAAAGGGAAAAGAGATCCGGAGCAAGTATTCCGATCTGGCCAATGTCGACAGGGAGTTTGCCGCGCTCAAGAGTTATTGGCACAAGAAGCTCGCCGTCCTTCAATGCAAGACTCCGAATCACGGACTCGACACCATGGTCAACACCTGGACGCTCTATCAATCGGAGACCTGCGTTGTCTGGTCGCGCTTTGCCTCGTTCATTGAAGTGGGCGGGCGCACCGGGCTGGGCTTTCGCGACACATCGCAGGATGTGATGAGCGTGGTTCACACCAATCCAGCAAAGTGCCGCCAGCGCATCGTTGAATTGCTGAAGGCGCAAGTC
>Ga0187847_10000996_pt1 | contig 27387 bp, 19 predicted proteins | sample June2016WEW_4_10_FD_132458 | JGI IMG/M metagenome (GOLD analysis project Ga0187847, IMG submission 132458) | Peatland microbial communities from SPRUCE experiment site at the Marcell Experimental Forest, Minnesota, USA - June2016WEW_4_10 | ecosystem: Environmental > Terrestrial > Soil >...
GGCCGCCTTTGATTGGGCGAGTTCGACGGCGTTCCGCTTATCCTGCTTGGCCAACTCAAGTTCGTTTGCAAGTGCGTCTCGCTCTTTCTCTACGGCGCTTAGGGCCTCGGTCACTGCGAGCTTCCGCTCTGCCTCTCCTGCGTCGAGCTTGGCCTTCAGTTCCTGAATTTCAGCGTCCTTGGCCGCGGCATCCTTTTGCGATGCGCTGGCGGCCTTTGTCTGGGCGAGTTCGACGGCGTTCCGCTTATCCTGCTCAGCCAACTCAAGCCGTTCGTGCAACTGGCGCTCGAAATCACCATCTCGCACCTGTTTCAGAATGTCCGCGTACCCTGCCTCGTCAATCTTGAATGCTTTCCCGCAGTGCGGGCAGATAATTTCATGCATTGCCATTCACCTGTAGCAGCCAACGTCATCACAAAGTGCAGATAACAACCCTATTCCATATACGTACAATTGGCATCAGCATCGCTTCGCCTCTGTATTTTGGGAACAATGCAAATATACCCCAGCGCACGCAAGTTGCTTTCGGCAAATGGGCAAGCCTTTAGCGATTCTTCTCACCTCCAGCACCTCAAATGTCGCCCAGGGCAATGCACTCATCCATCATGGGTTACTCACCCGGAACAGATACTGTTGGCGAATTCGGTCACATGACCCATTGCCCCAGCCGGGCGAAGGCCGAAGTACGAGTATTTGCCGGCAAAACGCCGCTCCAGTGGTCTGTTAGGCGCTGGAGGTTGATCGCACAGGCGATCGCCACATTCTGAAGATGTGTCTTTGCTTGGCCTCGGTATCGCGAGCGTCGAAGTCCTGCTGAGCGCACTCCCTGCGAAAATGTCCCTTCGATGCCGGCGCGCGCGTTGTAAAGCTTCTTCCATTCTGGCGTTTGCTGCTCGGCGCGCGCAGCAACCAAGAGTTCGTGCTCTTCGCGTGGAAGCATTCCCAACTTCCTTGGGTTCCTATCGCCGTTCTTTGTGCAAAGACGATTCACAGCGCATTTCTTGCAATCCGTACGAGAAAACTTCGTCGAAATAGTGACTCGTCCAGTCTTGCTCGTGTTCGTCCACCACCCAATGCTGCGTTTTCCCTGCGGACATGTGGCAGATTGACGTTCCCAATCAATATCGAAGGCAGAGATGTCGTAGCCGCTCTCTTTCTGTGTGTAATGGACGTTTTGCTTGACGGGACCAATGACTTCTATACCATGCTTCTTGCGGCTTTCGAGCATCATCTGGGCCCCAACGTACGCACCGTCGACAAATTGCCGAGCCGGAAGCAATCCTTGTTCGGCCAACTCATCCTGACCTCGCGGCAGATGTTCTGCGTCCGCCGCATATGCGGCCACAGTATCGACATTTGTGATCAAGTGAGGTAGTTCCGGCGAGCAGCTTTCTGTAAAATGCACCTTATAGCCAATCCACTCCGTCGTGCGTTTAATGCCATAGCGGGCTTCGGGGTCATAGGGCGAATCTGCACGAATCTGCGATGGCGGAAGATTGCCTGCATGACGTTGGCGCACGACACCGTTGTCTACCCAGAATTGCGCAACCCAACACCGGCGTAGGATTTCGACAGCCGGAAGGGTGCGAAGATAATGAGGCGCCACGTCCTGCCAGATTCTCTCAAGCAGCGTCATGCCATCCAGGCCAATGTCTTCTGTGGCAGCAGCCATGCCTTCTTTGGTAAGTGGCGTGTGGTTCGATTCAAAGCGCTTGGCGTATTTCAAATACCACGAGCCATCGACGTTTGCCGCCAGCCATTTTGGATCGACAGTGGCAATGACGTTCAGGGCAGCGCGCAGAGTTTCTCCGACCAGTTCGCTCCGGTTCATGTTGCGAATCGAAGCAACCACATGCGTCGCGTCAGTGCGCATATCGCAGCGCATTCGGATCAACCCAAGCTTTCGACCCTTGTCCAGTATTTGCCGCAGTAACAACAGCTCTGCATCGCCTTCAATTAGCCGGTCCCGGAATCGCGACAAGATGGAATGGTCGAAGCCGGGATCGGTCAGCTCCAAGCCCAGTAGATATTTCCAATCAATCCGCGCACGAACGGCGTCGGCAGCCTCTCTGTCTGACAAGCCCTCGGCAAACTGTAAGACTGTAACGAGCGCCAAGCGCCACGGAGCGGCGGCAGGTTGGCCGCGCGTGGGAAATAGAGCCTCGAATGCATCGTCGCTGAACACAGTGTCGAAATGCTCTCTGAGCTTTCGATAACGATTATCTTCATCCAACGCCATGCACGCAACGCGCACGGTCTGAGGGGGAATTGAGTCGAGCGGGTTTGATCGAAGCATACTTAAATGGCGGAGAGAGCACAGAGCGTATATGCGATGTTTCACACTCTGTTGTGATTCTATATTTCAGCAAGAGTGAACATGTTGTTGCAACAGGCTTCGTGTAAATCGACTAGAACAATTCGATGGCTGGCCGGCCGTTATCGCTCTTTGAAGCACCGCCGGCAATCGCAAGATGCGTAACCGTCTGGCTGGCCATTTTGTAGCTGTTGAGATGGGACTCCAGCAGTCCTTTGAATGTGGTATCGAAGAGGCCATCCCAGCCGGGACGATCTGGCCTTTCGGCCAACCGCAACAAATGGTCACGCATTTCTACCAGGGCTCCCTGCACGTGTTCCATTCTCTGGCGCATTATGTCCTGAAACTGGATGTGTCCCAACGCCTCCGACAGCCGGGTCACGCTTTCCGCATAGTTCGCATCCACCTCGGTGATCACTTCCAGGAGCAACTGGCTATTTTTGCAGAACTCCGACTGCATTTCACCCAGGCCGGCAGCTAGATGACTCATCGCGGTGCTGGCCTCGTGCTGCTCGAGCGACTCCTGTGCGTCGCACATCTCCTCGTCCACTCTCTTGCAGGTTGCATTGATCCTTGCGGCTATGTCCGCGGCGGACCGGGTAGAAAGCACGGCGAGTTTTCTGACCTCAAAGGCCACCACAGCGAAGCCGCGGCCGGCGCTTCCCGCACGCGCCGCCTCGATTTCGGCATTCAGGGCAAGAAGGTTTGTCTGCTGGGCGATCGACGTAATCACTTTAATTAGTGGCGTCAACGCGCGAACATCGCCGGCCAGTCCTTGAATACGCGCGAAATTGCTCTTGAATAGGTCGGTTTGCGCCTCCAACTGCATCTCGATTGCGGCGATAACTCCCTTGTTGTTTTCGACCCGAATCTGGGTGTTTTCTGTTAGTTCGCCAGCGCTCTTGACGGATTGCGCGATATGCTCCCTTTGCTTACCTGTCTTCGCATTCAGCGTATCGATCTGTTCGATTACTACGATGACCTCGCGTTCGGATTCGGACAAAGAGTCGCCGATTTGTTCGTGCATCACGTCGATGTAAGGCTTGCAGTCCTTGATGTCTACCCCGACAGCCTTGCGGGCAGCCAGTTCTCGAGAAATCTCATCGAAGTCGAGCTCGCCGAAGGCCCACATATCGGAGACCGCGCGGCGGCCCTCGTTCCAATTCATCCATTGCGAGATCAGGAAGGGTACAAAGTTGAAGAGTACTAATATTCCAGGAATGCGCAACGCATCGGGGATAAAAGCCGGTCCCTGAAAACGGGACAAGACCACAAAGAGCAGCACATTGCAAACAAGCCCGAACGCGGTCTGAATGAGCAGGCGTTCTCGAATGCGGCGTAGCCTTAACTCGCGATCATTCATGACCCCGTCTCCCTGATCGCCACCAGACTGATCTGCTGGGCGGAGATTAATCCAAACCTCTCGGAACGCACTGACATCACGGCTTCACGCTCCCGGCAGTAGTTGCTTGACGACCCTAATTAGATCATTGCCTGATACCGGCTTCACCAGCCAACCGGTTGCGCCGAGGCGTCTGCCCTCATCGCGCTTGCTGGCCTCGCTCTCGGTGGTCAGCGTCAAAATCGGAAAGAAACGGCAGCCCGGCAACGCGCGAACTTTGCCGATCATCTCCATCCCCCCCATAATCGGCATATTGATGTCGGTGAGGATAAGGTCGGGCTTGACTCCAGCTTTCAATTTGTCGAGCGCCTGCTGGCCGTTGTTAGCGGTTTCAACCTGAAACCCGCTCATGGACAGAGTGGATTTAAGGCTCATCACCATTGTGACGGAATCGTCGACGACCAGAATTGTCTTTGCCATGTAAGCCTCTCATTCCCCAGAATTCAATGCCGGTTCCAGCCATGCCCGCAACTCAGCATTTTTCGGCCAACTGGATATGCCGGTTTTCGCCGCCATCAGAACCTGGAGATTGGCGGTGTGTAGATGGCTCAAGGCGGACAAATCTGCACTAGCAGTGGGTTTGCCTTGGAGCCACTCGAGCAGCCCTTCCGCTTCTTCGACGCTTACCTCGTCACGAAAGACGGCGCGGTTCTTTTTGAATTCGATAGGCATCAGACAATCTCCCGAACGTTGAGAATCATGAGCACGGAGCCGTCACCCAATAGCGCCGATCCCGAGTAGGCAGAAAGGCCGGACAAGAATCCATTAAGAGGCTTCTGAATCAATCCGATAGTCTCCTTGAATCCATCCACCATCAATCCGAAGACCTCACTGCCAGTCTGAACGAGGAGTATAGCTAGTTCATCGTCCGAATTCGGCCGTGGGACAGTTGGAATCCCTAGCAGCGTGTTGAGCGACTTGAGCGGAACGATGCGCCCGCGCAAAACGGCTGTCAGGCTCTGCTTGATCGCACGGATTGCGCTTCTGGGAACTCGAACCGTCTCGACTACGTTGTCCATCGGCACACCAAACAGTTGCCCGTCGGACTCGATGATCATGACCTGGGTCACAGCCATTGAAAGCGGGAGCGAGATTCGAATTGTGGTGCCCTTGCCCAATTCACTTTCGATTACAACAGTGCCATTGATCTTCTCGACCGCAGAGCGGACCACGTCCATGCCCACACCGCGGCCGGAGAGGTCGGACACCACTTCGGCAGTGGATAGTCCGGCTGCAAAGATCAGGTTGACGGCCTCCTGGTCACCGATGCGCTCGAGCGTTACTTCGTCAATCAACCCTCTCTCGTATGCCTTGCGCTTGATGACTGCGGGATCGATGCCCTTGCCGTCGTCGATAATTTCAATCACAACCCGATCCGCCTGCTGTGCGGCGCGAATGGTCAGTTTACCGGTTTCCGGTTTGCCGCACGCCCGCCTGACCTCCGGAGTTTCCAGTCCGTGATCGAGACTGTTGCGGACGATGTGAATCAACGGGTCGGCCAGCGATTCGATGATGTTCTTGTCGGCCTCCGTCTGCTCACCTTCGAGCACGAGTTGGACCTCTTTACCGAGCTTGCGCGAAATGTCACGCACCAGGCGCGGGAAGCGCTGGAAGACAAACGAGACAGCCATCATGCGTACCTGCATAATGGCGTCCTGCATTTCGTCGGCGATGCGGTTGATCACTGAGTAATTGCCCTTGATTTCGCGAGAGAGTTCGCGGTTACCAAACTGGACCTCGGCCCGCTGGGCAAGATACGGCAGGGCGTTCTTTTCGACCACAAGTTCGCCGATCAGGTTCATCAGCCTGTCGATCTTGGCCTGATCGACTTTGAGGCTCCTTGGGCCGCTCGAGGCGTCTTCAGCCCGGCGTCCGAACTTGACTCCATCATCGGTCGCAAGTTTGCCGGGGTCGCTTTCCAAAAAAGAACCAATGTTCGCGATCGACTCGACATGAACGGCTGAGATTCCGTTCTTCGCGACCTCGGAGCATGGAAGACCGGCCTCCAACATGAGATCCTTGTGTCCATCAAGCCATGCCATCAAAAGCGTGTTGTGGCCGGTCGACAAGGCTTCTTCGAGCGCTACCTCAATGTCGGCTCGGGCAGAAGTTTCGCCTACAGCCTGACTCAGATTTGCCAGCACCTCAGCAACCGACCTGAGCCTGCCCGCGTGCCACACAGGACGATCTTCGAGGAGGAGAATTTGCCGTTGAGCTGCAAGAATCCTGTCGAAAGCGGCCTCGTCGTCGTCCGAGAACGATCGAGCTCGACTCGCAGTCGAGGAGGCCTTGCTCGGTCTTTCCTCTTCCTCCCGTTCGTTCATCAGCCACGACGGACGGACCGCGGCTATTTCCACCTGGTCCGGGAGATAACGGTAGTACTGGTCCAGTTCCTCACGTGGTGCGTTGGTAAGCAGATCGAACCCGAGCAGGCAACTGTAAGTGTCCAGCTCAGCGAGCGAAGGCAATGGCTCACACGCCAGCACCCGGCCCCAAATAAGTCCGGGAGTCTGCCGTGCGCCGTTAAGCGGATCATCTCCATGAAAGAAGCACTCCCGCTGTGGCCTATAGACAATCCAATGCAGTTGATCTCCGTGACGGCTTTGCTCGATGGCCGCCATCCGCACGGCCTCGGGGATACTTCCTAATGGCGACGGCCGGTAACCAGGATCATCTGCACTCGGAACTGCACTATTTGCGCTCTCACCGTTTGATCCAGCTGCCGCCACCTTGTCTACACTCGATATCGGGTTCGGCATCAGTTTTCGAAGAGCTTCAGTCATCTGCTGCGATTCGGCAGTGCGCGATGCATCGATCTCACCCGTAGTTTCAATTTCGCCACAAAGTGCGCCAACATAATCCATCGCGTCCAGCAAGCGGTCCGCCAACTCGCGAGAATAAGTTGAATGGCCACTTCTGACCATGCCCAGCAGGTCTTCTCCGGCATGAAGTACGCGGGTCATCTCGGGGAAGGTGAACAGACCGCTGTTTCCCTTCAATGTGTGTACGCCGCGGAAAAGCTCGTTGAGGATCTCTTGGTCGTCGGGCGCCTCTTCCAGTTGCATCAACTTCTTGCCAGTGTTTTCCAGCAGATCGCGAGCTTCGGAGAGAAACTGTTCCAACAATGGGTTCGGGGGCAACGGTCTCTTGGTTGAGGGGCTCATTGGATTGCCTCCCCAAGCAATAGACGAACATGAGAAAGAAGCTGCGACTGCCGGACGGGCTTGATGAGATAGCAGTTGGCGCCGGACTGGTAAGCCGCCTTCTCATCCCGCTCTTCGGCTTCGGTAGAGACCATAATGGCCGGCTGCTGTGGGATCGGTTGCTGACGCAGCTCGCGCAGAAAGCCGAATCCATCGAGCTTGGGCATATTGATGTCCACGACGTAGAGATCGAATGGCACATCGAGGGCCTTCTCCAAGGCTTCAATGCCATTCCATGCCTCCTCAACCGCGTAACCGGCGGATTCAAGAATACTGCGGTGGTACATGCGCACGGTGGCTGCATCGTCGACAATGAGGACGCGTTTCATTTGGCCTCCAGGTGTTTCCGATAGATGATCGCTGCCGGAAACTTGCGCACCTCAAACAAGGAGGAGATGCGGCTCAATGATTCGGAATGGCCCAGGCAGACGTAGCCGCCCGGATACAGCGCTTCGTAGAATATCTCCGCCGATGACGTGCTCGATGCATCGTCAAAATGGTTCAGCAGATTGCGGCGGACAATCACATTGAAGTTGCGGTGATTGGCCGGTCGCTGTGGTATGTTTTGCTGATGCAGCCTGCGCAGAAAGCCAAATCCATCGAGCATGGGTATATCGATGTCCATGACGTAGAGATCGAAGGGCGCATCGATGGCCTTCTCCAATGCCTCGATGCCATTCCATGCCTCCTCGGCTGCGTAGCCGGCGGATTCAAGAATGCCGCGGTGATACATGCGCACTGTGGCCGCATTGTCAATAATCAGGACGCGTTTCACTTGGTCTCCAGACTTTTCTGATAGACGATCGCTTCAGGAAATTTGCGAACCCTGAATAGAGAAGAGATGCGGCTCATCGATTCGGAGTGCCCCAAACATATAAAGCCACCCGGATTCATTACTTCATAAAATGTCTCGGCAGCCGTTTGTCGGGATATGTCATCAAAATAGATGAGCAGGTTGCGGCAGAAGACCACGTCGAAGTTGCGATAGCTGAGAGTCTCCGACGGTTCCGAGAGATTAACCCGTGTGAACTCTACCGCGTCCCGGATGTTGTCGCACAGTTGGTATTCTTCACCGATGCTTTTAAAGTATCTCTTAAGCCAGGCGGCCGGCATATGCTGCACGGAGCGAAGAGAATAACGACCCGCCCGCGCGCGGCGCAGGATGCTGGTGTCTATATCGGACGAGATGATCTCGACATCCCACTCGGCGATTCCGCTCCAATGTTCCAACAGGTACATGGCGATCGAATAAGGCTCCTCCCCCGATGACGAAGGAATGCACCAGATGCGAATCGCATCCGAGCCGATTCTGTGCCGGACAATCTCCGGAAGAATCGAATTGACCAGACACTGGAACTGATACTCCTCGCGCAGAAAGTATGTCTCGTTCACCGTCATAATGTTGGTGAGCTGTTGTAATTCTTCGCCCGAAGCCTGCAAGCGCAAGAATGTGAAGTAGCCGCGGAACGTGCCAGTGCCTGTTATTCCGATTCGTTCGATCAGGCGCTTATCCACGAAGTAACGCTTGGTCGGTTCGAAGCTGATGCCGGTCCTGCGATAGAAGAACTCCTTGAACTTCAACAAGTCTTCGTCGCTGATGACCGGCTCGGATTCTGGTAAAGGTGCGTATGCCGTGGTCACAGCGTCATGCCTCACGAATGCGTTTGAGCGCCAGGTCGGCGGCAAACTGAATATAGGGTTCGGACTGAAAGCGGGCCTTGAGTCGGAGCAAAGGATCAACGGCCGCCTCTGAAGCAACCTCGCAGAGAAGATCAACCGCGGTGGCGCAGACGTTGACATGGGAATCTTGCTCGATGACTTTGATCAGCCAGCTCTCAGCCTCAGGGTGCCGCTGGGAATCCAGAATATTCACGACGAAGATACGTACATCCGCATCTGAATCGGCAAGCAAGGAGTGCAAAACAGGATCTACCTCACTGCCCATCTTCTTGAATGCCTCTATCACTTCATTACGCAGCGCCGCATCTTCACTACGGAGACAATCGACCAGTCCGCTGACTGCCGATGGATCGTTCAGACCGAGCAGGGTGTTGAGGATTACCTCACGAACAGAGAGATCCTCTTCACGTTTCAGACGGCTGACCAGCGTCTTGGCGGCGCCCAGACAGCGGATGATTTCGCGTGCCGCCTGGCGTCGGCCGGCAGCATTCCCGCCCTCCAGAGCCGCGGCAAGTTCGCCGCACTCCCGCTCGTCGTTCCGCTTGCCACGCTCTGCGAGTTGAATAATCTTTTGTTTTACAAGGCCCATGATTCTTTCCCTTACATTCCCGGCTAGCTCGGTACTTGCACAATGTACTTTTTCTTAACGACCCGCCCACGCAATGAGCTGCCCAGCAACCTTTTCAGCACTGAGAACGAGGCTTGCTCCGCCCTTTCTCACCAGTTCTGCAGGCATACCGTATACCACCGCCGAGTCTTCTGATTCGGCGATGGTTCTACCGCCGCGTTTCTTGATTTCGGTAAATGCATCCGACCCGTCGTAACCCATCCCGGTCAACAACACCGCGGTTGTTTTCGCGGGATCGTAGTGCTGCAGCACCGATTGTCCGAGCAACTCAACCGAAGGGTGCCACAGATACTGCGAATTCTCTGGCGCGGGCAGAACGGTGAGCTTGCCGGCTCGGTTGGCCAGCAGCGTGTCCGCTCCACCTCGCCCAATGTAGACACAGCCGGGTACGATTGGCACGGCACTACCTGCCTCGATGACGTTCAGGGCGCAACATTGATTCAACCGCTCGGCGAAGGCTCTGGTAAACGCCGCGGGCATATGCTGCGCCACCAGCACAGGCCATGGAAAATCCGCCGGTAATCCCGACAACACAATCTCGAGCGCGCGCGGCCCGCCCGTGGATGCGCCGATGACTACCACGCCATCGCTTGCCCCCTTGCGCGCAGCCAGAGCCGTGGAAGCAGCGGCAGCCTTGTTGCGCTCATCCTGCATGCGGCGAACTGCCGCTCCTGCACCCAGACTCTTTGCCCCTTTGCCCTTCGGTCGAGCCCGTGCTGCGCCGCGAACTTTCGCCACCAGTTCCGCAGAGACTTTCTCGATAGACAGGGAGATAGTTCCGCCGGGCTTGGTAATGTAATCCACCGCACCCAGATTCAGGGCCTCGAAGGTGGCCAAGGCACCTTGCGCAGTGAGCGACGAAACCATCACCACCGCGACAGGCCGCTCAGCCATGATCAGAGAAAGCGCTGTCAACCCGTCCATCTCCGGCATGTTGATGTCCAGTGTCACTACATCGGGCTCGAACTCGCGGTTTTCCCGCACCGCCTCTTCACCATTTCTGGCCTGGCGAATCTCGAAGTCTGCCTCGGCCTGAAACATCGCCATGAGCTGGCGGCGCATCAAGGCCGAGTCGTCGACAATCAGCAGCTTGATCATTGATTTATCCCGTGACCGCTGCCAGCGCCACAATTTCCTTTTGTTCCATCAGGTGAGGGGGATCGATCAGTTGAACCATCCGCTTCTGCTTCTCAAGATTGGCCATACGGCTCAGCAGCCGGCTCTGGTCCTTGGAAAGCTGTGGCGCAGGTTCAATCGCCGCCTTGGGAATCTTCAACACCTCGGCCACCTGATCGACAATGAATCCGGTGCGAACATCGGAGATGAGAAACACCATGATCCGTTGACGATCGGTGCGTTCCACCTGCTTGAGCCCCAGGCGCAGGCGCAAGTCGATCACCGGCAGCACGGTTCCTCGGAGGTTAATGACGCCCTCGACAAATGAAGGCGCTTTAGGAACGCGAATGAGTTGTTCTGGCACGCGCACAATCTCCTGCACGCTGGCAATTGGCGCACCAAACTCCTCTTTGTCCAGACGGAATATGACCACTTGTTCGTCATCGTCCAGGTTATCGTTCGCCTCTCTGGCTTTTTGATCCTCTTGAAGCTCATCATCATTCACGGCGCTCAGTGCCTCCTTGATCACGGAATGCCCAAAGAGATTGCGCGCGGTCACAATCGATACCATGCGCTTCCCATTGTCTAGCCGGCAGATCGCGGTTATCTCGGCGAGATTCCCCTCGCGTGCCAGCATTGCGGGAAGCTCGTCGACGCCGGACTTCGAAACCCGGAGCACCTCGCTCACTGCATCCACTACCACGCCCACCGAAACCCCGCCCAACGTAAGCACGACGATGCGACTTTTTTCGTCCAAGTCACGATGCGGCAGGGCGAACATGCTGCGCAAGTTGACTAGCGGCAGCAGGCGACTGCGCAATGTCATCACGCCAAGAACGTGAGACTCAGAATGCGGTACATGAATTACCGCCTCAGGAACCTGCACGATCTCCTGAACTTCTTCGATTGCGATTGCATATTCCTGGCCATCGACATCGAAGCTGACCAACTGCAATTCATCGCTGGAATCTTCTTCCTCACTCTGTACGCTTGCCTGACCGGCTCCCGTCACTCCAGCGCTTTTTGATATGGACGCGATCTGCGAAAATTCGCGCTCGATGAGCTTGGCAAAATCCAGTACCATGACCATCGCGTGACCACCCACATCCTTGATGAGGCCCGACAGCACTTCAGTATTCACCGTGGTCTTGATTGAGCCCACGTCTTCGATGTGGCTACTTTCGACACCGACCACGCTTGATACTCGGTCGACTACGAAGCCCACGGGCTGACCAACGTCCACAACCAGGGCGCGGGTAGAGTCGTCGTGTTCTAACTCGGGAAAACCAAAGAGACGACGTAATGAGATGATGGGCAATACCTTGCCGCGCAGATTCGCCAGCCCTTCCAATGCGGGAGGCGCGAGAGGCACGCGCACCACCTCGGGAACTCGAATGATTTCTTTCACCGGCGACATATCCGCCGCGAAGACTTCATTCCCGGACATGAATGTGACGAACTGTTGGGTGCTTTGTTGTGTGTTGGAGACGCGCTCGTCGACTTGATCCTCTTCGATTGCCGCCTCGTTTAGTTGTATCTTCGGGGCGAGCTCCTCGATGATTGGCTCTTCGAGAAGCGCGACTCCACCTGTTTCCTGCTTCGATGTTCGCGTTTTCATGATGGCCTCCCCTTACGCCGCGCTCTGCAGTTCATCCGCAAGAGAAGAAATCTCTTCGATGGCTGCTGCCAGATCCTCGGCGCCCTTTGCCTGTTGTTGGGCTGCGCCAGCTGCTTCTGTGGCTGCCTTGTCGGCCTCGGTTGCTGCGGCGGATATCTGCTCGATGCCCTTCTTCACTTGGCCGAGAGCCGCGGCGATCTCCTCCGATGCAGAGAGAATCTCTTGCGTACCCTTTTCAACGGCAAGAATGTCGGTCTCTATCGAAACCAAGTCGGTTGTTGTGGTCTTCGCCTTCGCGACTTCGATCACAGCCGATGCAACGATCTCGGTCAAATCGCGGCCTACAATGCCAATCTGATCCTGAACAGCCTTAACCAGGTCCTTGATCCGGTCTGCATTTTCCGATGAGTCATGAGCCAGGTTCCGGATATCGGTAGCAACCACGACGAAGCCCTTGCCAAACTCCCCAGCGCGTGCAGCTTCAATGGCGCCATTCACGGCCAACATGTTGGTTTGGATCGAAACCGTGCTGATCGCTTCGACGATCTTGTCGATCCGCCTGGACACCAGTTCCAAATCGTTCATCTGCTTGATGCTGCCGCGAGAGGCGTCGGCCGATGAAGATAGACCTTCGATCAATCCGTTGACCGCAGTCTTGTTTTCGCCCAGCAGCTTCTTGATTGAAACCACTTTCTCCGCACTCGCAGTGGCGCGCTTTTGGGCGATTTCCAGTCCCTTCTCGATCTGAGTGGTGGCCGCGGCGGACTCCTCTGAGGCTGCGGATTGAACCTCGGCGCCCTTGCGGATCTGGCCAAGAGCAGTCATGATCTGAGCGCTGGAGCGGTTGATCTCCTGCACGGCCGATGAAAGCTCCTCAGAGGAGGAAGCCACCTGCTCGGCACTCTTGGCAACATCGGTCGAGTTCTTCAGATCTTCTGCCAACTCCGATAAGGCCTGCGCTGCCTGCTCACATTCGGCCAAGGCTTGGGTTTGCTCGGCAACGGTCTTGCCCGACTCTTCAGCGGCAGATGACTGCTCTTCGGCCGCGGCAGCAATATTCTGCGAACCCTTCAACGCCTGCTGCGATGCAACGTTGGACTGTGCGGCGTTGGCGGAGATCTCGGCGATGCCCTTCACGATTTCAATCGCATCGAGGCGGATCTGCTCCAGCTGCAACGTTACGATCTTGCCCTTCTCAACTTCATCCTCCATTGTCTTGGCGGACGTATTGATGCCGCCTGCGATGATTTTGACCTCTTGCTGAATCTGCCCAACCAACTCCTGAATTTGCTTGGCGCTCTTCTCCGAAGTCTCGGCCAATGTCCGGACTTCATCGGCGACAACCGCGAAGCCTTTGCCGTGCTTGCCCGCGCGCGCCGCTTCAATGGCTGCATTCAAGGCCAACAGGTTGGTCTGGTCGGCGATGCGCGCAACTGCCTTGACGATATCGCCGATATTGGCTGCCTGCGTCTCCAGCTCGGTGACCATGCGTACTGAAGCGAGTTGGCGCTGCGCTGCTGTGCCAATATTGGTGATCAGCCCGGCAACATCTGCGCTGGTCCGGACGATCAATGTTTGACAGGCCTCACCCTTGCTCCCGCTGAGCTCGGCGTTCTGCAATTGACGCGTGATGGAGACACCCACCTGCTGAAAGGCCGCCAAAGACTCCTGCGCTGCGCTCGATGCCTCTTCAGCGCCGGTTGCGATCTGATCGCTGGCGCGCTTCAATTCTTCAGCAGCCGACGAAGCCTGGGCAATGCCAGAAGCTAACTGTCCTGTGGCTGCAGCAATACGTTCCGCTGCCTGCTGTTGTTTGGCGAGTGTCCTCGCCTTCTTGCGTTGCGCTTCCGCCTCGCGGGCGGTCACAGCCGAGTTCTTTCCTTCAAGGACAGAGATTGCCTGTACGGCAGCCTTCCTGACAAGTGCCATGGGTCCATTCCTTTTGTGCTGGTCATTCCAGAGTCGAAGGTTGTGCAGAATTCTTCGGGTGGAATCCGCGGAGCGTTGAGAAGTGCGTGAGTGCGTGCGTAGACGCGGAAGAGGTGCGCCCTGTTTTTGGGTGATAGTCCTAGTAACGGCTTATTGGCGGGGTTTCTCAACCTAAAACTGTTCACTTTTGCACACATTTGCGAGTCCGTTCGGAATGAGGAAATCGGACCAAATCAGGATGGTCGTTGCGAACTACGCGCCGGCGCGCACTAAAGTGCTGCACTTCAGGTGCGTTGGATGACTGGGAGAAACCGCCGATCATCTGCCTTCGTTTTCAGAAGGCACTACGAATCCGCGGCATCCAACTCCCTGCACAATTGATGCCGGGAAGACCTTATTGTCAAGGAATGCGATACGAGCTTCATCGCCGGACGAGTAAGTGATTTCCGAAAACACGAGGCGACATCCTCGCCATTTTTCAAGCGTGGATTGCGAGTCCAGAGAGTGTACGTATCTCATCGGTCGCGTGGCGAATATCCGTTTTGCACATCAGGCTCGCGCAGCCACGATCTCAAAGGTGCAGCTGTCTGCTCCCGGATCATCAGTACGCAATTGAGAGGCAAGGAAATCGGTCACTATTGACTGCCGGTATCTACGTCCTATTTATGAAATTACGCGATCAGGCCCATCCCGCGTATTTCCGCTAACAAACTAACTTTGTCGATAGGCTTAACAAGGTAGGCGTCACACAGTGCGTGGAACGAGCCCACGACCTTCTTCGGCTCGTCGACACTTGTCTGCATAATGATCTTCACGCCATTGGTCGAAAGAACGCCATCTTCTGTCTCCATCGCGCGAATCTGCCTAACAGCCTCGATACCATTCATTCCCGGCATTTTGATGTCCATGCAAATCAGATCGTAGGGCGCGGCAGCGGCGAGGGCCATGCGAAATGCTTCCACTGCCTCTTGCCCGTCGACGGCAATATGGCATTCGCCATAGTGGGCGAGAAGATTCTGCAGGAGTATCCGGCTGGTAAATTCATCTTCAACGACAAGCGTCTTCATGATGCAACCTTCCTTCCTGCTTCATCATTTTGTATCGACTGACTCAATTTGTTTGATCGCATCCCGTTTGATCGCATCCTGGAGCAGACCGCATTGACGTTCCAACTCGTCCATCCCGGTAACTACTGAGCGCCAATCCCCGGCGTCGGCTGCCCTTTCCATCTCCGCTGCCAATTTCCGAAGCGACTCTCCACCAACATTCGCCGAGGCGCCTCTTATCGAGTGAGCCTGCCGTGCCGAGCCGGCGTCATCCCTATCCGCCACAAGCTTCTTTAATGCTTGAAGCTGGAGTGGAAGATCCTCAAGAAATGCTTGAAAGACAACCTGTACCAATGCATTGTCCCCCTCCAGGCGCGACAGTACGCTGCCCGGATCAAACACAACAGTTTCGCCTTCGATAGCTCGAGGAGTTTCTTGTTGACTGGCCGCAGTCGGAATCACGGCATCTTTGCTGCACAGCCATTTCTTGAGCGTATCGAGCAACATGGCGGTCGATACCGGCTTACTAACAAAGTCATTCATTCCTGCCGCGAGGCAGTTTTCGCGATCGCTCAGCATAGCGCTGGCGGTCATAGCGATAATGGGGACTTGGTGATTGAGAACCCCGGACCGTGGATTGCGTATCTGGTGGGTTGCCTCGATGCCGTCCGTCACAGGCATTCGCACATCCATCAGGACCAGGTCGTAATGGATGGACTCGAGTGCTCTGACCGCCTCGGAGCCATCAACCACGACGTCGGCGCGAAGACCCAGCTTCCCGAGTATCCCCAGAGCCACCTCCCGATTAGTGGAATTATCTTCGGCTACCAGGATTCTCGCTTTCATGCAGGCGAATGGCTGCGGAACGTCGTGGCGCGCATTGGACGTAAGCACAGACATACCCTTGAGATTAGTGGAAATTTTCTCTTTTGGCTGCGCATTTTCTGACAGATTGCCTTGTCCCAAACCCAGGCGTACGGTAAACCAGAACTCCGAACCCTTGCCCTCTTGGCTGGTGACGTCGACACTTCCTCCCATCAACTCCGCCAGTTGCTTCGAGATGGCCAGACCCAGCCCGGTGCCTCCAAACCTGCGCGTGGTAGATGCCTCCACCTGGCTGAACTTATCGAAGAGTATGCCCATCTTGTCTGCCGGAATCCCAATGCCCGTGTCGCGCACCGAGAAGCGAAGCAGGCAATCGGATTTTCCACGCTCGGCCAGCGTTGCACTGATCACCACTTCGCCTCTTTGAGTGAACTTGATGGCGTTGCCCACCAGGTTGGTGAGGATCTGGCGCAGACGCCCCGGGTCGCCGCAAAGAATCACTGGAATCGACGAATCGAAAATCGATAATAGCTTAACCCCTTTGCCCTGCGCCTGCGCACCAAGAGTGGCAGTAAGACCTTCCAACAATTTCTGAAGATCGAATTCTACCGTCTCCAGTTCAAGCTTCTTTGCCTCGATCTTAGAAAAGTCAAGGATGTCGTTGATAATTCGCATCAGCGATTCCCCGCAGGCGCGCACGGTGTCGATATAGCGGCGTTGCTCCGCCGTCAGGTCAGTATCCAGCAAGAGCTCAGTCATGCCTACGACACCGTTCATCGGCGTGCGTATCTCATGGCTCATGTTGGCAAGAAACTCGCTCTTGGCCTGATTGGCAGCATCTGCTTCCTGACGCAATCGAATGAGCTCCAATTCGTAGCGTTTCTGCTCAGTAATTTCCTCCGCGATTCCAGCGACTCTATGCAGTTGTCCCGTCTGATCGCAAATGGGAAACGCCCGGTCGCGGATCCATTTCTCCTGACCGTCCGGTGTAAATATTCGGTACACAGAGTCGATTTTCTCTCCCCGCAACTGCTTCATAAAAGTCTCGTGTGCCTGCTCGCGGTCGTCGAGATGGATGGCTTTCATCCAATCCATCGCAGACTCATAAAGGCCTTCGCAGCTCCGGCCCCATATCTGCTCATATGCGGGACTGATATAGAGCATTTCAGTGCCTGCGGCATTCATCATCCAGAATACTTCTCGAATATTCTCCGCGAATTGTCGAAACTTCTCTTCGCTGCTCTTCAAGGCCTGGTCGGCCAGCTTGCGCTCGGTGATATCTGCTCCAATGCCCACATGACCCAGGAACTCACCACTCTGCGAAAAGCGCGGCTCTGCGAATGCCGCGAGCCAGCGCCACTCACCGTCGGCTCTCCGTATGCGCGATTCGGCATTGAATGGTATTTGTTCCCGCAGCGCGCGGAAAGACTCCGCAACAAACTCTTCAGCATCGTCCGGGTGAACCATGAGCTGCCATTTGTATCCCTCCAGCTCTTCGAAGCCGGTACCGCTAAACTCCCGAAACGCACGGTTGATAAATTGAATTCCGCCGTCAACATTGGTAACCCACATAAGATTCGGGCAACCGTCCGCCATGATGCGGAATCGTTCTTCGCTTTCAAGCAGGGCTTGTGCAGCTTGCTTGCGTTCGGTGATATCGCGAAAGAACCACACGCGCCCCAGATGCCGGCCCCTATCGCCGCGTAAGCCAGTGGAATAGCGTTCAATCGTCCTGCCATCCTTCAATTCGATTTCGCAGTGGTCGTTTGCTTCCGGATCGGCGTCAAGCTCTCGAACCCGCTTCAGGAAAGCATCGGAATCTTTCACGCGCTCGAGGACAGACGACAAGACAACCGGAGGCCGATCTCCGACAAAGTAGTCGGGCATATTGTCTTGAATATCGAGCTCGGGAAACTGCCAAACCTCCTTGAACCTCTTGTTGTGCGAAACAATAGTATGGTCATCTGTTATAACAAGAACTCCATCAAGCGATACATCGTGTATGGCGTGGATCAGAGAATGTTGAAATGTGAGAAGCTTGGCTTCCGCCTCCGCTTCTAACTTCGCTAAATTCAATGCTTCTTCAGCTATCTTTCGCTCGCTGATGTTGATGTGCTCGACCACGACTCGGGGCAGGCCATTCGAGAAAAATTGCGTGACTCGGCCTAGAAACCATCGCTGTTCGCCTGGAGCATGACACGGGTATTCTTTGGAGTAGAGCTTGCGTTCCCCTTGCAGCGCTGCTCGAATACCCTCCGCGAACTCGCCAGCCTCGCTGGCCTCCTCGCCATCGCTGCCAACGCATACATCCAGGTAGTTGGCTCCTACGCCGATGCGGCTTCGCCACGCATCTAAATCCACCTCTTCGCGGCAATCCTCCGGCTTGTTGGCCTCCGCAAAATCTCTCCATGCCTGGTTGACAGTGATGATCGTACCGGTTTCGTCCAGGACACATACGTGAGATGAAAGTGCATCGATGGTCGTTTGGGCAAACTCCCTAGAGTCGCGCAGTGCCTCCTCGGCCAGCTTGCGCTCAGTGATGTCCGCGCCTATGCCGACGTGCCCCATAAACTCGCCACTGGGCGATAAGCGCGGCTCGGCGTTTGTGCCGATCAGCCGCCACTCGCCGTCGGCTCGCCGGACTCGGGCCTCAGCGCCGAGCGTCGTATGTTCAGTCACAGCTCGGTGGAACGAAGCGAAATAATCCCGCGCATCGTCAGGATGGATCAGCAATTGCCAATCGCCTCGTTGTACCTGCTCGACGGTCACTCCGCAGAAGGTCCGGTATGCCCGGTTGATGAACTCCAACTCACCCATGGGACCATTCACCCACATCAAAGACGGACAACCGTCGGCCATGGTTCGGAAGCGCTCTTCGCTCTCGCAAAGCCTCTGCTCAGACTTCCGGCGCTCAGTGACGTCGCGGAGAACGGCCGACATGGCCATCACTTCGCCTGCAGCGTTCTTGATCGGTGAACCAGTCACAGAAACATGTATTCTCGATCCGTCTTTGCGAACGCACAGACTTTCGTATTGCGAGACAGTGATGCCCTGCGCTAGTTGTCCGGTAAAATAAGCCAACTCGTCCAGCCACTCTGGCGCCATCAACAAGGACACGTGCTTGCCGATCACCTCTTCGGCGCAATAGCCAAAGACCTCTTCCGCGCCACGGTTCCAGGCACGAATCAAACCCTCCAGAGTGGTGGCCATGATGGCGTCCTCGGACCCTTCCACAATCGCGGCCAGAAACGCTTGTGCATCCTGGGCCGCGCGTTGTTCGGTCACGTCATGCTTGATGGCGATGTAGCCGTTGGTTACGCCGTTCGCATCCCGAATGGGAGAAACCCGCATCTCCTCGTTATAGAGAGTTCCATCCTTCCGTCGATTGATTACATCCCCTTGCCAAATCCGCCCCGACCGGATGGTGTTCCAGAGATCTTTGTAAAACTCCGCGGGCATGCGTCCCGATTTCAGCAAACGCGGGCTTTGCCCCACGACTTCCTCACAGGAGTATCCCGTCATCGAGGTGAACGCGGGATTTACAAACTGGATATTTGCGTGAACGTCAGTGATGACAATGCCATCGGCCGCATGCTCGAAGACCTCATGAAATCGGCGTTCACTTTCCCGAAGCCTGCGCTCGACCAACAAGCGATTGCGGATGCCATAGGCGATGCAAGCAATTCCCAGACCGAAGACCAGACATATCAAAATGCTGGTTGATGTCCAGTTCACCGCCTTCTTGATTTCGTTGCTCGAGTCGTCCGCATCGGCCTTGTTCCATACAACTTCCGCCTCGGCGGCCCTCAGAAAGTCATTGCGCAGTGGAATCAGCCGAGTTCCGATCAGATTCTGAGCTTCATCAATTTTGCCTCTGCGGCTTAGACGCAGAACGTTGACGTAGCAATCGTCGTACGGCGCTCTCGCGGATTTGAGAGAGTCAAAGAGTTGCCTATCTTCAGGCGAATCGATCAGGTGTTCGTACTTGCCCATCAGATCGTCTATCTGAGTCTTGGAGCTCTCGATCTGCCGGTCCAGCGCCGCCTTTTCCGCATTGTCATTGGGGTCGATGTAGTCGGTCAGCAGGGTAAAGCGAAGCAATGTGACACTCTGCAGTCGACCGCTCAAGTAAATGGAGGACATTGTGTCCCCCGTTATGCGTGTCGCGGCTACCTTGATCCGGTGCATTTCGGTGTAGGCGAGTAACACCAATGCCATCGTTATGAAGATTGCAGCGGCGCCAAATCCGGGGAAGATGCGCCTGATTGCTTTCAAAATATTCATGTCGTTGTGGGCAGCACGGCCATTCCACATTTATCGGCAAACTTCAGCAGGCCATAACATCGCCGGTAGGTTAAAATGGTCCATTCCACGTCCGGTTTCAAGCGGAATCGTGCCGATGCGCTCAGGAAACCCAAGCAGCCGGCGAGACATGTGTGCCCGCAAAGAGCTTCCATAAACCCATTCTGAGAGAGGTAACGGCATTGATTCATGACCAAGATGATTGCGCCGATAAGTAGATTGAGCCTCCGCTCTTCACAGAACGCTCGCACGCTCCGAGTGGGGTCGTTTCCCGAGCGAAGGCGGAGGATCCGCTTTAATCGCAGAGTAGAAGGACCGCACAGTTGCACCTAAAGTTACGGATGTTGGCAAGGCAGGGGAGAATACATTGAGGAGCCTGGTTGCAGAAGACGACGCCACGAACCGAAAGTTGCTACAAACATTCCTTTCCCGCTACGGTACATGTGACGTCGCCCTTGACGGGAAGCAAGCAGTGGAAGCTGCTCGCCTCGCTTGTCATAATCGTCAAAGCTACGATCTGATCTGCATGGACCTCCGGATGCCGCAGATGGACGGGCAGGAAGCGATCCGGGAGATTCGAAAACAGGAAGCTGTGGCGAACGTTTCAAATTCGGCCAAAATCATCGTTACGACAATCCATACAGACATGGAGAGCATTACCACAGCTCTCTTGGGCCGGTGCAACGCTTATCTGGTGAAGCCCATCGATACGGCAAAGTTGAAAAAGGAACTCAAATCCCTTGGCCTGATTCAATAGCTTGCCAATCAGCTTACGTTCTAGTGAGCATGAATGCCCCAAGCCGTGTGTTTTCTCGGAGGAGTTCGAGTGCGAACTCGGCAGATGCCTGTTGCCTAGTGTCAATCGCACGAACGTCCGGCCTACTTCGTTCCGATGCCGATTGTTCCGATCATCAAATCCAAATGATCGCTGTTCCGATAAACGGTGCAAATAGACGACAATAATTTGCCTGAATAAAATACGGTGTTTCATCGAAGTTCGGATCGAATTTGCTGTCTTTGGCTGGAATACTCGATTTGCGCAAATGCGCGATGCTGCTCTTCGCCCGCCAGGCCGGCGGAGCGCCTTACGAGGAATGGACGACCAGGTAGCGAAGGGCTTGCGCCAAATTCGCTGGACTGAGTTCAGTGGTGTTCTCAATCATGCCCAATTAAGCAAACGCGATTTGCCAAGAGCGCGCAGATAGCTTTCGTGTCTGGTTGGAGGAATAGTTGGTGTCCATTGAAAACAAAGGAGATAGAATTCGCCAACAGTATCCGGAACAGGATCGGTCCCCACAGACGCCGTATGGGCCGGGGATCGTTTCGGACAGTTAGAGTCTGAATTCCGGACACTGGCCGACTTAATGGGACCGATCAGTGATATGCTTGCTTCGCAATTCCCTTAGCCCACCGCCGCGTTCCGAAGAAATGAGTTACTCAGTATTGGGGGCTAGTGTGTTCACATTCAGAGACTAAGATGAGCTCTGAACCTACAGCGTGCTTCGCATCTCGCCGCCTAACCGGCAGGGATGCGCGAGGTGACTGTTGGCCAATAAGACCACCAAACGTTCCGCGGAAGCATCGCTTAAGGGCTATCATTATCAGCTTGATAAGGCAATAGTTCAACTGCTTGAAAATTCCTCTTCAACAGCAAATGTCACGATCGAAGGCGTAGAGGACATCGACGTCGACGACGGTCTGACCTATGTCGCAATTCAGTGCAAATACCTAGAATCTGAAACCAGAACACCGTCCAGAATCCGGGGGCCAGTCAGTCTAATGCTGGCTGAATACAAGAAGAATGCTTCAAGGCCATGGGCATTCAGACTCTACGCCTACTTCGGTACCGCAATAGGCCCCGCGCCGGACTTTACGCTGGAATCGATCAAGTCTCTACTGACTTACAAGAGCGGAAAAGGAGCGGACGAGAGGATCATCCGCATCCATGACGACCTCGACGTCTCTGATGCCGAACTCATCGGTTTTCTTAAATGTTTCAAATACGAGGAGGGCCTAGAGTTCGACCGGCAGCGTCAGCTCTTAATTGAACTTTTGAGAACGACATTCTCTGTCGAAACGGCCGAAGCGGTGGATTTTTACTATCCAAAGGCGTTGGCGGTTGCCTTGGAGGTCGCGACCGAGCCCACCGTGCATGATCGAACGACTACAAAAGCGGCCTTCATCAAGGAGATTAGGAATGCCGCATCCTCCGTTGCCTCCCCTTGGCTGGCTAGGCTACTAGGAAAAGAGAAGGCGCTAAAGTTCCTTCAGAGAGTTTGCAGGAACGCCAAACTGTTTGCCAGCACGAAGGAAAAAACATTAGTAATTGACGGAAGAGGCGACGACAACGGGCCGGTCTCGATCTCCCTGCCTGCGTTCATCCAAGAGGTTGTAAACGGGAGTTTCGTTCCCAAGAAAAGCCTCTACGACGCGCAACCCTGGACGATTTTAGTCGATCTGCCCGAAGGCGAAATCAAGGAATTAAAGCGGGAGCTTCTGGTTCTGGATGTTCTTTTTAACGACGGGTATGAGCACGTTCAATTTAACCTTAAGGTCTTCAATGCGCCACCGGTGATAAACAGACATATGGTTGCAAGCAAGAAAGTGACCGACAAGCTAGGGATCGCATCTTATCGGTGCCGCCTGGCATCATTGTCCGCCGTTGCCCCACACCTGGGCGAGCTACGACTCGGGAACGTCCTAATATGCATTGGATCAGTCGAGATGCAGCATCGTCTCAAGCTTCACAGCCGAATCTCCGCTAACATCGGCAACCAATGGGCGAGATCAGACTTGCTGATGCTGCTCAAGTAGTGAGGATACCGTGACAGTAGAGGAAGTCAACTATCGAATCGCATCCGTAGCCCCGAGCCAAATTGAGATCGAGATTATTGACCCCACTCAATTCAAGGGCAGCGCAGAACTCAAGCTAACAATCGGAAGCTACCTTAGGATTTCCGACGATGACGGTCTATCGATTATTGCCGTCGTAAAGAGTTTCCGCATCCAGAGTTCCAGCTCGGACCAGGCGGAGGCAATCCCACGCCCCCCTTCGTTCATCATCCAAGCCCAACCCGTCGGCTTTCTGGACGAGGAAGGGAGATTCAAGCGTGGGGGGCAACAGATCGCAATTCCCCCAACCCACGTAGAGATCGCAAGCGCAGAAGTTCTGCGCGCAATTTACCAGCCGTCGGACCCCTTGAGGCGGTACACCTTCGGGGCTCTCGTGTTAGACCCTAGTATTCCAGTGATGCTAGACGGGAACAGGTTCTTCGGAAAGCACATAGCTGTTGTAGGAGCGACTGGGTCTGGGAAGTCCTGTGCGGTCGCGAAGATCTTGCAGGAGGTTGTGAAACCCTCAGAGGGCCAATCCGCGCGGTCAGTGATAAACAATTCACATATTGTTCTGTTCGACATTCATGGCGAATACGGAACAGCATTTCCAACCGCGAACCGTATCTCAATACTGAATCTCGTGCTGCCCTATTGGCTCATGAATTCGGAAGAGCTGGAGGAAATGTTCATCGAGAGCAGAGAGCAAAATTCGCACAATCAAGTCTCACAGTTCAAGAGGGCGGTGACTCTCAATAAGCGGAGGCACAATGCCAATTATTCGGACGTGACGTACGATTCGCCCGTTTATTTCAGCATTCAAGAGGTGTTTCGATACATAAGGAATCAGAATGCAGCAACAAAGGACGCGGAAACTGGTGCGCCGAAGATTAAGGACAAGGCAAACCTTGAGGGCGTTCCAGAGCCATTCTGGCTTTTCGAAGAGATCGAATTTGAAGAAAAGATTCGATCCAAGATCAACGATGGACCATACGCTGGGGAATTCCACTCCTTCGTTTCCAGGCTGGAGACGAAGCTGGGCGATGACAGATTGTCATTTTTACTAAGGCCGACCAAGGACGACAAGAGCGAATACCTAACAAGCGACTTGGAACTCATCCTCAGACAGTTTCTCGGATATCGTCCGCTAAGCGAAGCCAACGTGACTGTCGTAGACCTCAGCGGCATTCCCTTCGAGGTCCTGAGCGTCGTCGTAGCTTTGGCAACACGCCTTGTATTTGACTTTGCACTGCATTTCAAGAGATTGAAGGCAACCGGCGAGGAGCTCCCCATCCATCTCGTCTACGAAGAGGCGCATCGCTATGTGCCAAATGATGCAAGCGCCCGATATAGCAGCGTTAGAAGATCTATTGAGCGGGTAGCGAAAGAAGGAAGAAAATACGGCCTTTCGCTGATGATAGTCAGCCAGCGGCCATCCGAGATTTCTGAGACCATCTTTTCTCAATGCAATAATTTTGTAGCAATGAGGCTTACCAACCCGGCAGATCAGAACTACGTTAAAAGACTGCTGCCTGACGAACTTTCGGGGATTACGGACGCCTTGTCGACCCTTGAACAGAGAGAATGCATTCTCTTGGGCGATGCGACCTATATCCCAACCCTGCTGAGAGTAGGCGATCTGCAAGACAAGCCTGACTCAGTCGACATTAAGTTTCACGAGGAGTGGTCGAAAGACTGGTATGCGGCCCAGTTCAGCGACGTAGTTTCACAAATGGCAAGGAAAGTGGATGAGCCGTGAAGTCGGGACCAAAAGAATAAGTCCCCGCAAAACGCCCTTTGCGACTGGAGCCCTCAGCTGACCTGAGAACCTGATATCTCAGTCGGCATGCCGACTTTCGAGGACTTATCCGCAGCCTACTGGGCGAGTCGGCAATTGATTACCATTTTTGCGGCTTGCGAATGCCCATGAGGATGTCGCAGACGTGGTTGTCGTAGTTCTCGTGAGGCAGCCGATATGTCTTCGTGCCCATCTCGAACGCACCGCCGTTCTCCTGCATGATCGCGTCCAGGTGGGCAAATTCGGCATTGCAGAAGCAGTGCTCGAACGCATAGCCCGCTTGTCCCCAGTTGATCTCCCTTGTGGTCGGCGTTTGCACTGGCCTGCGATTCGCTACCGCAGGAAGTAGGTGCAGGCAGGCGGTCGGCAACATAGGTAGCGCAACCTCAACATTCGGTTCGTGGAATCCCATGCCGTAGTTCAGCTTTCCATCGACGTCGCGTGCGAACGTGATGACCGGCGAGTCGCCGAGCATGAACGGGTCATCCGGCGTTGTACGTAGCCAGCGCCATTCACTAGCCAGAAGCAATGGGTCTATATGGGACATCTGGTTCTTTATGCCCTCAACGTAGCTGCGCTGGAGAGCGTCGGGTGTGTCGTTCACACGCATTATGCGCTTCACACCCTCAGCCACATGCTCCGGCGTAATTGGTCCGTCGTTGAATCTACGCCCCTGGGCCATTGCTTCCATGTTCCAATGTGCCGCGACCGTTGCAAGCTGTTTAGGGCTATTCAGGAAGGTAGTAAAGGCGTGAGCACGCACAGCCATCATCGGGCCCTGCCCGGAGCGGCGAGCCTGCGAGCGCTGAAACAGCATGAAGATATAACGGGTGAGCGCCAGCTTTCGTTCGTCAGTCAGTACGAACCTTGGATCGCAGACCTCATCCATAAAGTCGTTGACTGGTTGCTCGATCTCCTGAGCCAACTGCGTCTCGACTTCAACTTCGATTGCAGAGTCATTTGGGTCCGCATAGAACCCGTCAATCCGCGTAGCTGACGTAGGTGATTTTCTACTGTTGGGCTTCTTTCCTTTGCTGTACTGCCAGAGCCAATCGGACTGCTCAACCGGGTGCTTATAAGAGAACTGCTTTAGCAGTCTCTTGGGAGTAGTGTGGGATTTCATAACGATCTCCTTGGTGAGTGTCGGAGCCTCCCTCCCCGTGTATACTCTTCTTCGTATTATGTTCGCCTACGTGGCCAACGTGAGTCAAGTCGTCGGAAAGCGCGCAGGATTACTCCCGCTAAACGTTAGGTTCAAACGCCGATGTCGCCAGAATGGATTCTGGGTATACAAGAAAGCGCCAGTTTACTCATTGAGAGCTGCGGCCATTCGCAGAAGAGCGGCATTCGTGACGACTATAGAGGTGGTCATTCCTTCCAAGGGCCTCCTGCTGGCCATGACCTCTTCCGATGCCCCTCGGTCGTCAATCCGGCCAGGAGCGGCATGAGGAACCGCTCGATGTCGGTCACGACGCGCTTCAGAGGAACAGCCTCGATGTAGAGATGGTTCTTGGTGTTGAACGCGCCCCACTGGCGCTGCTTCGATTCATCTTCAAAGAACTCGGCTGTGAACGCGCGCGGCGGCGCGGCGGCGGTGGGAATCGCATTCTTCCGCCGTTCAAATGTCCTCATGATCGCCTCAGCGAGCACCTGTCCGTCGAACGGGAAAAGCTCTGACAGGGCGCGCACATCGTGGAAGTCTTTCATGCGGCTGTTTGCCATGCCGAGCTTGACCATAGCCTCGAACTTCTCCGCCACCACTGTCTCCTTGGGATAGGCCAGCAGCAACGGAGCCGGCCCATTGAGGATCGTTGGAAACGAAGTCTCAACTGGCGGGGGTGTGATGGTGTCCCCGAACCCAATATCGATTTGCATGGGAATCCGCGCCCGCTCCAAATAGCACAGGAAGGTGACACGGACGCCTTCATAGTCCGCATCCTCCTTGATGCGCTGCGCTTTGACGCTCGTCGGGTCAAACTGGAGACCGTCTTCATCGACGGCGAGCGCACAGATCTCCTTGAAGATGGTTGCAAAACGGCTCGGATCGTTGTCGCCATTGGAGAGAAAGTCGGCGTCCCGAGTCGGCCGGTGGGCTTGCTCTGTCCAGAGTTCAAAAAGCAGTGCGCCCTTGAGAACGAAAATCTTCTGGTATTCCGACTGGCTGATGCGGAAGAGAAGGCGTTCCAGAGCATACTTCGTGAGAAGCAGCCCGAAATCCTCATTCCGCTGCCGCGCAAGGTTCGCCAGACGTTGCCGGACTGAAGCCGCGAGATTGGTGACATTCTTGGTCAAGACAGGGACTCCATATAGGGCCGCATCACGTTGGCGACCCTGCAAATTTTCGCCGCTTCCCAGAGTTCGTCCATCGACGCCTTCTTCTCGCGGAAGCATTCCCGAAGAGCTTGAATCGCAAGTTCCGTTCCTACCTTCGACCGGAACTTGAAACAGTCGGCAACCGTTTTTGCCGGGCTGTAAACTTTGATTTTTGCACCCTCAATCGTATGCTCCACTGCGCCGAAGGTAAGAGACGCGCCGGAGAAACGCACCACTCGAATCGGAGGATACTCAAAACTGGGCGTCCAGGCTCCCTGCTTGAGGGCGATCCAAACCTCAAATGGATTCTCGGTCGTGAGTTCATGGAAGCGCAGCGCGGACGAGAGGCAGACGACGGCCTGCGGCACTTTGCGGCAGACC
>Ga0187847_10000997_pt1 | contig 27382 bp, 24 predicted proteins | sample June2016WEW_4_10_FD_132458 | JGI IMG/M metagenome (GOLD analysis project Ga0187847, IMG submission 132458) | Peatland microbial communities from SPRUCE experiment site at the Marcell Experimental Forest, Minnesota, USA - June2016WEW_4_10 | ecosystem: Environmental > Terrestrial > Soil >...
CGGGCGGCATCATCGAAGCGGTAAATATCCAACGATTTCTTGACTTCAGCGGCAACGCGATTAAAGCGCGAAAGAATCCAGCGGTCTTCGAGCGTGTTGCGAGCGAAATTACTGAGATTGCCGGCGGGCCGCATCTCCGGCGCAACACGATCGACATTCATGAACATGAAGCGCGCAGCATTCCAGATTTTGTTGGCGAAGGCCCGATAGCCTTCGGTGCGGCTGGGATTAAAGGCGATGTCAGTTCCTGGCGATGACATTGACGCCAGAGTGAAACGCGTCGCATCGGTGCCGTATTTGCCGATGACTTCAATCGGATCGAGCACGTTGCCCTTGGTCTTCGACATTTTCTGCCGGTCGGCGTCGCGGACGAGAGCGTGAATATACACTTCGCGGAAGGGCACGCTTTCTTTCAACGCGTCTTCGCCAGTTTGCGCGATTTCTCCATCACGCAGGGGTTTCTCCGGCGGGGCCATGAACCAGCAGCCCAACATGATCATGCGCGCGACCCAAAAGAACAAAATGTCGAAGCCCGTAATCAGCAGAGATGTGGGATAGAACGCATCGAGATCAGGCGTCGCTTCCGGCCAGCCGAGCGCGGTGAACGGCAGCAATCCCGACGAAAACCATGTGTCGAGTACATCGGTATCTTGTTCCAGCTTCCTGCTGCCGCACTTGCACTTCGCGGGCGTCTCGCGCGCGACGATGACTTCGTTGCAATCCGCGCAATTCCACACCGGAATGCGATGCCCCCACCACAACTGGCGCGAGATCGTCCAGTCGTGGATGTTGTTCATCCAATTTAAATAAATCTGCTTGTAATTTTCCGGCGTGAAGCGGATGTAGCCCTTCTCCACGACTTCAATCGCGCGCTCGGCCAGCGGCTTGATCTTCACGAACCATTGCAGCGAAAGCCGCGGCTCGACAATCGTTCCGCAGCGGTCGCACTTGCCAATGCCGATGGTATAGTCCTTCACTCCCACCAGAAATTCTTGCGCTTCGAGGTCAGCAACAATCTGCAGCCGCGCTTCGAACCGATCGAGTCCGGCGTACTTGCCCGCATTCTCGTTCATGTGGGCGCGTTCGTCGATGACTTCAATCTGGGGCAGGTTGTGGCGCAGGCCCGCTTCAAAATCGTTGGGATCATGCGACGGCGTTACCTTCACCGCGCCGGTGCCAAACTCCGGCTGCGCCAGCTCGTCGGTAATAATCGGGATCTCCCGATTCATTAACGGCAGCATTGCCTTCTTGCCATGCAGATGCTTGTAGCGTTCATCTTTCTCGTTCACAGCAATCGCCGTGTCGCCAAGCATCGTCTCGGGACGCGTAGTCGCCACCGTAATGAACTCGTCCGAGCCAATAATTGGATAACGAATCTCATACAGCTTGCCGGGCACGTCTTCGTGCTTCACTTCGAGGTCGGAAATCGCCGTGCCGCAGCGCGGACACCAATTTACGATGTACTTGCCCCGATAAATCAGTCCCGCTTCATACAGGCGCACGAAAACTTCGCGCACCGCACGCGAAAGATTCTCGTCCATGGTGAAGTACTCGCGGTCCCAGTCCACGGAAGCGCCCAGCCGCTTCATCTGGTCGAGAATCGCGCCGCCGTAAAGCTTCTTCCACTCCCATACCCGCTCAATGAAAGCCTCGCGGCCCATGTCGCGGCGCTTCTTGCCTTCGCTGGCCAGTTGTCGCTCCACCATCATTTGCGTGGCAATGCCGGCGTGGTCGGTGCCGGGCAGCCAGAGCGTGAGAAATCCGCGCATGCGGTGCCAGCGGATGATGATGTCCATCTGCGTCTGGTTCAGCATGTGGCCCATGTGCAGGCGTCCGGTCACGTTGGGCGGCGGCAGCAGCAGGCTGAAGCACGGACGCGTGTCGCCCTCGGCGGGAGTGGGGGCGTCAAACAGCTTTTCCTGCACCCAATACTCCGCCCAGCGCGCTTCAATCGCGCCCGGCTCGTACGCTTTGGGAAGATCGTGGGCCATGAGATTCAAGAAGTTAGCAGTTGGCAATTAGCAGTTACCCAGTGCTCACAAACGACTAAGTGCCATGTGCTGACTGCTAATTGCTGGATTTTTGATATTAACAGGTGGAAGGAATGTGCCGTCAAAAGTTGGCTCTTATGAGCTTTCGATCAGCCTCGGTCTAGGATGGGAATCCCACAAGAATGCAGATACTCGAATGTACCATCGTAGAATGTGTCGGGACGAGTGTGGTCGGATGCGTTGCCCTTTGGCACAAAAATTACCATTCCCTGCCTAGCTCGCGTCAAAATCACCCGATAGGCATTTTTTAGATAAAGACGTCTAGACTCGTCATTGACCGATAGCCATTTCGTGCCTTTAAAGGTTTGGAATACCCACTTCTCAGGTTGATAGTGGAAATCTCCATCCCAACACACGCCCGCCCAATCCAGTTCGAGGCCTTGGACCGCAAACTCGCTAGCCACATCTTCAAGATAGTATGAAGAGCGAACATCGAACCTGTCGTTCAGAAACCAATCAGCCGGTTCAATTTTCGCTTTGATATAAATTCCGTCTGGCCGAAGGCGCTGGGCGCCCGAAGACGCGATCAAGCCAATGCGTTCCGTGCCACGAGCTCGCGCGCGTAACCAAGTTCTAGCTGCGCCAAGATTTCTCGTTAAATAAATGGGGTAATGTCTTTGGATTTTTTGATAGATGGCGCGGGCGGCATGTGGGGCGTTATCGACAAGATGGCCCACGAAGTCCGAAAGAGCTTCCGCTCGAAACGATCTCATCGAAACTGCGAGATGGAGATGGTCGTCCAGGTGCGCTCTCGGCGAGGCCAGAAATTTCTCCACTTGATTTTTCGAACCGTATTCTGGAAGAGCAATGCGTGGTGATACGTATACTTCCCAATCCCCAAACCTAGTTTCGAGTGCATTAATCCATTCGGAGATACCAGCCTCGCCCGTGTTAATCTCTTGGCCTCCGCCGATGAGGCAAACGACGGTACACCAATCTCGGTGTCTATCCATAACGCTTATCAGGAACTCGGGCTCAGATTCATCGAAGTTAGGTTGGCCTCGTTTTCGCTGCATAAAACTGGCAGCTTGCTCACGGGACCATGCCCGTTGAGCTTCGTCAAATACCACGACTTTTTCGACGGGAATCGCATTGTTGCCAACGTATTCGTCTCTGAAGTGATGGATGTTCTGAATAAAACTGCTAACTTGGCGCGCCGCCGTTTTCTTCGAAACTTCTTCACGCGTGGCTTTGTCACGTGTGAGAGCCTCTCGCAGGACGTCGACGAGTGGGCCGTTGCCCGACAGAAAAACTGCGTGTTCGTCTAGGTGATTGACTGAGCGTTGCGTCGCGATGTTCAGGCCAGCCAGAGTCTTGCCCGAACCAGGCACGCCAGTCACAAAGCAAATTGCTTTCAGGAGATTCTCGCGGGATCGATCAATCACCGAGCCAACGCTGTCACTCGTTTCCTTAAGGTTTTTGGCACCAGCATCCGATCGCGAAATATCCGTCACACCGTGAGTGCGATACAGTACTTCGGCCGCTTGGATGATAGTTGGCGTCGGTCTGTATCCCTTAGCCATCCACTCATCGACATCGAGGGTAGGGAAATTTTGCGTCGCGCAAATGCGATCTATCAGCCCTCCGAGATCGGCAGAGTTAGCGCCAATAGGTAATGCGACAAGGTCATCGGCGAACGTGAGTTCGCGCGGATGCAGAGATTCAGCATCGGTTGATACAAGTACAGGAACGATTGGAGCGGCATGGCTACCTTCATGAAAATTCTTAATGTCTAGTGCGTAGTCCTCCACTTGATCAAACCCGATCGATGAATGCCCGTACGCGCCGGCTTTGAACTCAATCACAAAAATAATATTTCTCGTGATCAGCAATGCATCTGCGCGTTTACCCATTCTCGGGATGTAAAACTCCAGAAAAATCTTTCCGTCCGCTTGTTTCGTTAATGATCCTTTCAGTACCGTAAGTTGTCGAAGCCAGGCCCAACGCTGCGGTTCTTCTAAGGAATGATGGTGCGCGGCGGTGAGAACGCCTAAAATACGCTCGTCGTCCTCTTTGAGGAAATCAGAGACGACTGCGTTGTAGTAGGCTTTAATTGGCATTTCGAATTGCTTCTGCGCACTTTATAGTACATCTGCCGGGAAGCAATACCCTTCGCCTCACCCACCCTGTTACCCTTTTGCAATGAGCGCATGGAATGACCCTGCCCGCTGGGCGGCGCTTTGCTCAGGTGCCGCTTGCCCCATCTGCATCCGTCAGAAGCCGCTGGACATCGTGGCTACACTGGAAGCCTCGTGGGTCACGATGCAGGAAGCCGCGCCTGTTTCCGGATACGTCTGTCTGGTGTCGCAACTTCACGCCGTCGAGTTGCATGACTTGCCAGAGGCGGCCGCATCCGCCTTCATGCGGGACGCGCAAAGAGTGTCGAGGGCATTAAAAACCGGCAAAGGGGCGGTGAAGTTAAACCTGGTGAAGTTGAATTATGAAATGCACGGAAACTCGTTGCCGCACCTGCACATGCACTTGAGCGCGTGCGGGATGCGTTCTTGCTGGCGCTGAACTCAACTTCCTGAAGCTTTAAACCGACGGCCGCCCCAAGCGCCTAAACTTAACACTCGTTAAGCGCTGATGGGGCAGCCCGGACAGCTAATTACTGCTTGTCATACACAGCAACGCTACGGGTCTTCTTGCCGGCGGCATCGGTTCCGGAGGTCGTCAGGGTGCGGCTCTTGCCGTCCGCCGCGATAACGACTTTACCAGTGGCAATTAGCTTGCCGTCTTTTTTTACCGTCAGGTCCAGATGGTGGTCATCAATCTTCTTTGCCGAACGCGCGTCCGAAGACGGATCGCCCGTAACCGGATAATCCTTTCCATCAAACTTTCCCGTCCACTCGCTATGGAAAGCCTTTCCCTGACCATCCACGCCGTCAATGGTTACTTTGATGTTGTCGCCGGCCATTTCATAAACGACGGTATTATTTTTAGTCGTCCCAGCGGCAAGTTTCGACTTGGCTTCATTCAGTTTCCATGTGCCCATGCTGGGATCCTGGGCGAAACAGATCGTCATGCCTACCACTACTGTGAGGAGCGTCAGTAAGGTAAATCTTGTTTTCATGTAGCCTCCATTTTGGTTTGGGAGAAAGTTAGTTACTAGCGAGCACGCGAATCATAACGCCGGATCAAGGCTTTCCGCAATCTGGAGCAGATGCCGATGAGCAGGATGATCATAAACAGACCGATGGAGTTGTTGAGCACATCGGTTATCGGCGGCGGCGAGTTCGGGCCGGTCGAGGGGCAGCCAGATCACACCGGAGTACGCGATCTCTCCGACTTTCCGCCACCAGAGCGGCTCTCGGGTGTACAGTTTGTGCCCGTACCTGGAACCCAGCTGTAGTCCAGAACGGAATCTCAATCCAGCAGAAACAGAAAAGAGAGCCCCATGTCAGATGCTCAAATTAGATCACACAGGGCACCGATTCAAACTCGATGTATGCATTATCGGGAGCCAGTTACGTAAAACCATAACAATAAGAAATTCCCACTCATTTTCGATACGACAACAATGAGTGGGCACAATTTTTTACGTAGGAGTTTCAGGGCACAGAGATCGGGACTATCGCTTGCTTTCTTTGTCTTTGCCCATTTTCTTGGCGATTTCTTTCATCAGCTTCGGCTTGAGCTCGGCGAGCATGGAATCCACCAGACTGGAGATTTCCTCGCCCTGATTTTCCTCGTGGTCTACGGCGCTTGCTTCTGGAGCAGGGGAAGCATCGGCCCCTGGCCGCACGTCCCCGTCGCGACCCTGCCGCCAGCTTTGCCACGCTGCCGCCAATTCGGATTCCTTATTTTCAGATTTTGGTTTCGTGGTTTCTGGGTTGGCCGCGAATGACGGAGCCGCGGCGCTTGCGGCTGCGGCGAAAGCAGATTCCGCGGCGACTACCTCTGGCGCCGGAACATCGGCGTTGGCCGGCGAGGTTTCATGATTTTCTAGTGGCTTGGCGTTTGTGGTCGCAGCCACATAAGCGGCAGGCGCGGACATCCACAAGGCTCCCATGGAGGGTCTTTGCACCGGTGTGGCAGCTTCCTCTGTCGACTTTGGTTCTGTTTGCGCCGTCATTTGCGTTCCGGCGGCTAGGATCGGAACTGCCTGAGGTTCGGATTGCTGCCCGGAATCAACAGGGCGTGGCTCTGTTTTCTGCACGGCTACTTCCACACGCGTCGCATTTTTCGCTTGCGACGGGGCTTCCTCTTCGTCAGGCGTGCTGAAGCTCATGGCCTCAAGCGGCCCCATGACGAAGGTGGCACTGGGCTCGGTTGCGGAGAATTGCTTGAATGCCCGTTCCATTTCTTGCTCAAGGAGGCCGGAGGATTCTTCCTGGCTTACCAACACGGTTTGCGCTATCCATCGCGGACCGCGGAGTTCACTTTGACCAACTGCCGTCGGAACGAGTCTGCGGTCATTTTCTAGCTCGAGATCCGCCGCGTTCGGAGCGGGCACCAGCGAAGCGAGCGCATCGGCGACATCGCGGTCACCCGCATCCCGTCCACCGTGGTCTTGCTTTGCGGATATATCTGAAGTCTCCCCCGTTTTGGGTTCCGCTGAGTCTTGTTCCTTCTCGGCTTTAACGGCGGCTTCCGCTCGGGCGACGATTTCGGCTGCGGACCTATAGGAAACGACGGCGGCGGATTCGTGGTCGTCGGAACGCGCTTCGCGGTTCCGCTCCGCGTTTTCGTCTGCTGTCTTGTCGACTCTTTTTTCGACTGTCTCTTCAACCTTCTCTTTCACTATTTCTTGCGTGGATCCCGGTGAAGCTTGCTTCGCCGCAGCCGCGGTTTCCTCAGCCTCGCGGGTAGATAGCAAGGTTCGCCAATCTGCTGTATTCAGCGTGTGTTCTTCGGCGCCTTCATCCATGGTGTAGGAACGTGAGGGTTCTTCCTGGCCCTTGAGTTGTTCAAGGGTTTGCTCCCGAACTTCTTCCCGGCTCTCTTCCCGGACTTCTGTCTTCAGCTCGGATTTTTCCGCCTTGGCCTTTTTCCGCGGCGCGATGAGGCGGCTCTTCCAGCCGCTTTGCTGATCGCCAAAACTATCTAATGGTGGACCGTCTTCGGCGCCAGGCTTGGCGAAGCGGCCTTTTTTCGGCATTTCAGCCTGAGCCACAATGCGATCTTCGAGCTTAGCGATCGCCGAAAGGAGTTCACTCGTATCGAAAGGCTTGACGATATGCATGTCGGCCCGAACGCGCCGGGCCTCTTCGGCTTTAAAGGGTTCCAGCTTACCAACAGTGAGCAATACGGGGATACGGGCGGTTTCGGGATTTTCTTTCAGGCGATGACAGACTTCAAGGCCGCCGTAGCCCGGCATATATACATCAAGCACAATGACATCTGGCTTCTGCTCGGTGATGCGCTTAAGCGCGGCCGAGCCATTGTTGACCGTGATCACTTCGTAGCCGGCTTCCGTGAGGATTTTCCGGCCCATGTTCTGGGCGGTCACGCTATCGTCAGCAAGCAGTATTTTCCGGGCCAAAGTCAGTCCTTTATCTATCCGTAGAGAGAGATATAGCGTGAAGTTATCGTGCCCTGAAACCCAAGTCAACGAAGATGGCGGTTACTCAGGTTACGATGGTGCTGAGCCATATGGGCGAGGCGCTCTGCAGGTGATACGTGCCTTAAATAGTGGCTATTTCGATTTTGCCGCGCCGCGTTGAAGCTCATCGATTTCAGGAAAAGAACGAGGGGAAATCAATGTACGATCGGCCGGCATAGTCCCGGCGGCCGTGGCCTTGGCCAGCGTTTCGAGGGCAACTCCCGCAGCGGGGGGGGTAACGATGGTTGCCCGCAAGTATCCGCGACGCACCCATTCCTGACCGGTCTTGGAGAGGCCATCGCAACCAGTGAACGGAAGATTCAACCAGTCGTCCCGGTCATTTTCCGTGAGATCGACAAAAGCCTTACGGGCCCCCATAGCCATGGCGTCGTTTTGGCAGACAATACCACGAATTTGCATCTGACGGGTTGAACCGAGCGACACCCAAGATTTCACGACATGGTTCGCGCTTTGCTCGGTCCAGTCGCCCTTCAGTGTTTTGAACTCTACGCCTGCCGGTTTGGTCGAGAGAGCGCCTTTAGTCCGAAGTTGAGCGGCCGTGCTATTGGATGGGCCTTCGATATAAACGACGTTGCCACTGGGTACCAGCACACCGAGTTGTTTGCCCTGGATCCTGCCGACTTCAAACTGATCGGTACTAACGGAAAAAACTGGCAACGAACCGCTACGACGCAGTTCCCCGATGTAGTCAGGGTCGCTATTTATAACACCCCAACCAATGCCGGCTGCAACGGCGGCTTTCGCAATTTGCGGCATGCCGGTTCCAACGGGTTCGACGAGTATGGCTTGGGGCTTTGGGCCAGGGCTTTGAATGATCTTGATGAGTTGTTGGGTTTGATTGACTGCATCGTTTTCGGCGTAGATGACTTGGATCGTGACTCCGAGTTTAGCGGCCATTTCAGCTACGGCCACCGCCTGTTCCGCCTGGTAATCGTTGTCTCTGGTGGTAAGAGCAACAACTACATTGAGTTTATCCATTTGCTGGGGGTCCGGTATTTCTGAAACCAGCGCGATTCTGTCACAAAGATTCGGGTGGTGCAATAGTTACGCCGGTACTAGAACGGGTTTAGCTTTTCAAGGCCCTTCTTCTTTTTTGGTTTACTAGAAGAAATATCATTGTCACTAGCCAGCTGGTCTGAGGAAGATGAATCCGCAGATGCCGAAGAAGACGCTGCAGTTGAGTCAGCGCCAATTTGATTGACCTGCTGGAGCGGCGGTGGAGCGGGGCTATCCGAAGCAACGTTGGGCTTAAGCTCGTTGGGATCGGCTGGCACGTTCGCGTCGGCGGCCGGTTGGTTCGCCTTGAGCTCGTTAGAATCGGTCGCCGCATCGGCTGGCGGCTGCGCTGCATTGCCTGTGACCGGTGGCGTGTCGGAACGCGGCGCGGCTTCGTTGGGAGGCGGAGCGCCAGTGCCCACCGTCTCAACCGCGAGCCCCTGTGACTCTTTGCCACTATCACCGAGAGCCGCGCGATTGGCCTGGCGAGCAACTTCCGTGGCGCTCATCGGCTCCGGATCTACCATGGTAGGTTCGCCCTTGGTGGCCGCGGAACTCACGTCCGGATGTTTTCCGAACTCGTGCCGCATCTTCGTCAACTCATTTTCCTCGTGACGGCTTGCAATCTCGGCTTTGTTCTGCGCGACTGCTGCCTTAGTCGGGCGGGGAACAGGCTGCTTTAGATCGACGAGCCGCGCTTTCGCGTCATCCACACGATCCATGAGCGGATAGCGGGTCACAATCTGATCGTAAGCGGCGGAAGCTTTCTTGGTGAAATCTTCAATAAGGCGCGCTTTGGCAGCTTCATCTACGCAACCAAAATGCTTATCTCCAGTGCACGACGGACGGGAGCGCATGATCGTAATTTCACCCTCATACGATTGGCCCAGCAGGTAGAGCGCGTCATCGGCTCTGCTGTAGAGAGGATAGCGATCCACCAGCGTGTGCAATCGAGCGATTGCAGCGGGGTAGGAATTACGCATGTAATAAAAGCGCCCGACTTCAAACTCACGTTCGGCGATGATCTCCTGCACTTCGAGCAACCGCTTCTTGGCTTCCGGCACTAACTTACTATCTGGAAATTCGGTGATGAGGTTGCGGTATTCCTCTTCGGCGCGCATGGCATGGGTGTAGTCGCGGTCCGGTTTTTCCATCTGCTGGAAATGGATGTTGGCGATTTTGAGTTGCGCCTCGGCCGCTTCCGGCAAATTGGGGAAGAAGGTCTTGAAATCGTTGTACTGGTTTTCGGCTTCCGCCAAAGAGGCAGTGCCGCCTTCGTCATACCAGGAGTCGGCGAGAGCGAGCTTGGCGCGGGCGATGAACTCGGAATCCGGATACGTGTTTATAAGTGTTTGCAAGGTGAGGCGAGCGACATCGTAGCGTTCGTGCTTCAAGGCGTCCATGGCGCGGTCGAATAGCACCTTGTCGGGCTGTTTGGAATCAACGTTGGCAATGGGATTAACGACTTTTTTATTGGTGCAGGCGACAGCAATCGCCAACAAGCCAAGGAGCGCGATGATGGATTTTCGACGAACCATGACGACCTCAAATTCAGGAATGAGCAGATTTCTCGCTGCGCTTCAAATGACAGCCTTGTTACGATAACTACACTTTCACCATCATCGCATCTTGCGCTGTTTTCAGTAGTTTTTCGGCGTTACTCTTTGGATCGCCTTTGCCGAAGACGGCATTGCCCGCAACGAAGATTTCTCCGCCGGAACGCACGACATCCCCTACGGTATCGAAACCTATACCGCCATCTACTTCGATCTGGAAATTTAGGCCACCCAGCGCCCGCATGTCAGTTAATTGACCCAACTTGCGAAGCGTGTTGGGGATAAATTTCTGCCCCCCGAATCCAGGATTGACCGACATCACCAGAACGTAATCCACGATTTCCAGCACTTCCGTTAGCGTGGCAACGGGTGTCGCAGGATTGATCACCACGCCGGCACGACAATTGTGACTCTTAATGAGATGCAAAGTACGGTCCAACTGAGGGCAGGCTTCCTGGTGGACGGAAATCCAGTCGGCGCCAGAATCGGCGAAATCGGGGATGAATTGATCCGGATTCTCGATCATCAGGTGGCAGTCGATGGGCAGCTTGGTAAACCCGCGTAAGGACTTAAGCACCGCGGGTCCGATGGTGATGTTGGGGACGAAGTGCCCATCCATTACGTCGAAATGCACGACCGAAGCGCCGCCATCGGCGGCATCGCGCACTTGATCGGCGAGATGGGCGAAATCGGCCGACAGAATCGAAGCTGCAAGTTGAATCAACCTGGCTCTCGGGGTAGTAAAAGCTCAATAAAAGTTTATCACTAACGCCGTGCCCGGTGCAGAGCGCAGCGGGTCGCGGTTTTACTTTCGCAGCAGGCCGAAAACGGCAACGCCGTTGCTTGTGCCCACGTAAACTTTGCCCTTGACGATCAACGGCGTCCCGAAGTGGCTGGCGGTTCCAAACGCATCGCGCGAATGAGCAGCTTGATTCGTGTTGTATAGTTCTTTGCCTAGATTGCTCGCAGTGTAAGCATGGAGCACGTCATTGGGATCGCTGTGCTCAATGGCCCAAACGATTCCGTTCTTGTTGCCGTTGGCGGAAATCCCTGGCGTGGTTCCCGGATAGGCGAAATTCGTAGCACTTTTGCTTTCCGGCGACGTGGACAGCTTGGCGTTCGAAAAAGTGAACTGCAGAAGATTGTTGGAGACGGGTCCAAAATACACGCTGCCGTTGAAAAATGCCGGCATTGACCACACTCCGCCGCCTAGAGCGCCATCAATCTCCTGGTAGATCGCGTTGTCATTGTTGGGATTGAACTTGCCCATGTTCGTGGCATCCACGATGTATATGTTGCCGTCTTTCCCCGCCCCAACTCCCAAGTAGTGGAGTAATCCCTTGGAGTCTTTCTGCGGCGGCACCAGTAGAGCCCCACCCGAGCCCAGGTCTTCGTCTTCATCCGATTCGGTCACTGTGTTGGACATAGTGAAATAATCTGCCACGGCGAGTTTGTTGTTAGTTGTTGAGATTCTGACAAAGGCATTTCCAAAATCTCCGCTCTCAGGAAATCCCTTGGCATTGAGGGTCGTATCGAAGGTCCCGTTAGCGTCTAGGAGAAAAATGTTCCCATCAGCGGCGGCCATTCCCCCGCCGGCTTGCCAAATGGCACCCTCGCTGCCGTTCGGCGTCAGGTTTAAAACCCCAGTCTGGGCAAGGGTGCTCTCGCTATAACCAATCACCCATCCGGTATAAGGCCGGACGTCGCAGTGTGACGTCCAGCCTGTATAGACCACGTGATTCAAAAGCAACAAGCCCTGCCGTTCAGCATATTGTGAAGGATCAAAGATGACATAGCCACCCTGGCTGTTGTCCCCGTTGCCGGGATACTTGGCCTGGACCGCCGCTGGCCCGCCAAATTCTTCCTGCCCAGTGGTGATGTCCAAGGCATGCAAACGCTGAAAATAAGACGAAGATTGCTTGCTCATTGCGACTACGTAGATGGTGCCGTGAGCGCCGCTGGCGCGATCAATGACTGGGGTCGAAGTAATTCCGATCTGTGGACTGATTTGTCCACAACCGTGATCGTCGGATGGCGACTCTCCCGCTCCCAGCAAGGACTTGCGCCATAGTGTTGTCCCGGCATCGGCGTCGAAGGCATAAACGCTGTCGTTTTCCGTTACAACGTAGACGATATTGTGCGCACCCCCTCCAGGAATCGAAACGCCGGAAAGATAAAGCGGCTCGGCGTCAATGATTCCATCCACGGCCAGAAAGCCGAGTTTCCCGAAAGAAGAGGAATTTACATTGCTTGTGGTCAGGATCGTTTCGTTCAAATTCTGCCCGGATCGCAGATTGTCGTTATGGTAGGTAGTAATGTCGGTAGCGAGCGCGGAGGCAGCGATGAGCAACAAAAAAACGAGACAATTTAAGACCTTCATGGGAACTTCCTCCTAGCGCTAGTCAGGGCGCTTCTGCGCTCTGTCCAAATTACGAACCACTTAGATGATGATACCGTCTCATTAACTTGACCGTTACACACAGGTGCACAAGATCCGACGCTGAAACTTTGCCGGAAGTGATCCACACGTCTCCACTTGCCTATTCCCGCCGACGGTGCTTACTATAGGGAGGTTTGCTCGCTGCCCCTTCACTCATCCCGGTAGCGGCAACTATCTAAATATTCATTAATCCAGCCACGTTCCGGAGACTTTTATGACTACGTCTGCGCTTGACCTCGAACTCAATCCAAAAGAAGCCGCTGCTGCGCGATTTGATATGGCCGCTAAGAAATTGAATCTCGATGAAGGCCTGATGAAAGTGCTGCGTACCCCTAACCGGGAAATCACGGTTTATATCCCCGTGGCCATGGACAACGGCAAACTGGAAGTTTTTACCGGATACCGTGTGCAGCATTCCATCGCGCGCGGCCCTGCCAAGGGCGGCATCCGCTATTCTCCGGACGTCACGCTGGATGAGGTGCGTGCTCTGGCGGCATGGATGACGTGGAAGTGCGCCGTGGTCAATATCCCTTTTGGGGGCGCCAAGGGCGGGGTCATTTGCGATCCGCACAAGATGTCTTCAGGAGAGTTGGAGCGCATGACCCGCCGCTACACCGCGGAACTGGTCGAGTTCATTGGACCGGAAAAAGATGTGCCCGCGCCCGACGTGAATACCAATGAGCAAATCATGGCATGGATGATGGACACGTATTCAATGCACGTGCGCCAGACCGTGACGGCGGTTGTGACCGGCAAGCCGATTAATATCGGGGGATCGCGCGGACGCCGTGAAGCCACCGGCCGCGGCGTCATGATCGTTTGCGACGAAGCCATCAAGAAGCTCGGTCTCAGCCGCGAGAGCACTCGCGTAATTGTGCAGGGCTTCGGGAACGTGGGTTCCAACGCCGCTCTTCTTATGCACGAAGCAGGATATAAGGTCATCGGCATCATCGAAATGGATGGAAGCCTCTATAACAAGAATGGAATTGACGTAAAGGCGCTAGCCGAGTACCGGACGAAAAATAAGACCATGGAAAAGTTTCCCGGCGCCGAAGCTGCGGACCCAGCTGAGCTGCTGGTTACTGAGTGCGACATTTTGATTCCCGCGGCCACCGAAAACCAGATCACGAGCAAGAATGCCGACCGCATCAAGTGCAAGATTTTGGCCGAGGGCGCGAATGGCCCAACCACGGCGGTTGCCGATGACATTCTCGCCGACAAAAGAGTGTTTGTGATCCCTGACATTCTCGCCAATGCCGGCGGCGTAACGACGTCTTACTTCGAGTGGGTGCAGGACCGCCAAGGCTATTTCTGGAAAGAATCGGTGGTCAACGAGCAACTCGGCGACATTATGAAGACTGCATTCCGCGATGTGGTGCAATACGCTGAGACACACCGTGTGAACAACCGCATTGCTTCTTATATGCTGGCAATCGATCGCGTGGCATACACGATCCGGCAGCGCGGCATTTACGCCTGAAACGCAAAAGAGTACACTGTGGCCGCATAAAATCACCTCCTAACTTTTGGGGCTAAGGAGAATTGAGATGAAGTGTCCACGGGCGAGAATACTTGTCTTTGCAGCAGCGTTGTTCGTACTTTTCGGTTTGGTGCCGTTCGGGCAGGCGCAAAGCAGCGCCACCACCGACCAATCCTCTTCAACTACGTCGAGCACGCCGAGCAATAGCACGACAAGTAAAAAGAAAAGTAAGAAAAAGACCGCTGCCGACGCATCCGCGAGCGATCAATCTACGACTTCGGCCGACAGCAGCGCCGCTGGCACGAAATCCAAGAATTCCAAGAGCAAAAAGACCGCCAGCGCAGATAGTACGGCCTCCTCGGGGGCGGCGGACGCGTCTTCTACATCCTCTACCTCGACTGGCAAGAGCAAGAAATCGTTAGACCCGACGACCGCTGCCGGGTCCAGCGATACTTCTGCACCGTCAACCAGCAGCAAGAAAAAGAGCAAGAAGTCCGGAGCGGCCGACAGTTCTTCCCCAGCCAGCACAGGATCTTCCCCAGCCAGTACAGGATCTTCCAATGCGCCGGCGGCGGCCAGTGCTCCTGCGAGTACGTCGACCAAGAAGAGCGGCAGCAAGAAATCCGATGGCGACAACACAATGGTACCCGCAGCCACATCTACACCCAACGCTTCGCCTGCGGCAACGAGCGCGCCCGCTTCTGCTTCCGCGAAATCGGCTGCGGCGCCAAGTGATCCAACCACTTCCGCGAGTGCTCAGGCGAAGAAGCCAACATCGAAGGCGACTTCGTCCGGTCCTGCCGCTTCAAGCGCAGATGTTGCGTCAGCTAAAGCCAGCGGGAAGGTTTGGGTCAATACGGACAGCGGCGTGTATCACAAGAGCGGGCGCTGGTACGGAAAGACGAAGTCCGGCAAATTCATGACCGAAGATGAAGCCAAAGCTGCGGGATACAAAGTTGCGGAAAACGAATAAGTTCACTTCCCAGATTTAAGGAGAGATCATGCGCAGAAATCTAATTGCACGTTTGTCATTTGCTGTTTTCGCTCTGGCGCTCTTTGCCGGCATAAGCGTCCCCACTGCCTTCGCCCAGGCGTCCTCTTCGAGCAAGAGCACGATGGCACCGGCCTCTTCCGCCGATCTGCTCGACATCAACACGGCAACGAAAGATCAGCTCGATGCGCTGCCGGGTATCGGGGCAGCCTACTCGCAGAAGATTATTGATGGCCGTCCATATGCCAAGAAGACGGACTTGGTACGGAAAAAGATCATCCCCCAAGCGACGTACAGGAAGATTTCAGACAAGATCATTGCGAAACAGAAATAGTTATGAAAAGGGGGCCAGGAATGGCCGCCTTTATTTGAAGAAGCTTTTTCTCATCTGGCGCAATACCTGGCCGCCCTTATTGACAAGCTGGCGCCGCAGGGCAAGGTGGCATAAGCCCTGCGTGCGTTGCTTTCCGCCTCACGGTGGAGCATAATTTCACTGTTGCTGGTTCCGGCGTCGCCGGGTTGCGTGCCAGTGTATGTGTGCCAGTGAACCTGCCCAACTCCATCACGCTCACCCGCATCCTCAGCATTCCCTTGCTGATCTGGATTCTTTCAACCAGCCACTTTCAAGGCACGAGCGGAGAGCAGGAGTTGCTGGCGTCCGCGTTGTTTATTGCCGCCTCCATCACTGATGGCATCGACGGCTATCTAGCGCGGAAGCGCGGGCAGATCACGACCATGGGCATTCTGCTCGATCCCCTTGCTGATAAATTGCTCATCGCGGCCGCATTTATCGTGCTCGTACAATACAACCCCAGTTTAGTTCCGGCCTGGATGGCTGTGATCATCATCGGCCGGGAATTTCTGGTCAGCGGGCTGCGCTCCATTGCCGCCAATGAGGGTTTCACGCTGGAGGCTAGCAATCTCGGCAAATCCAAAATGCTGGTTCAGATCGTCTCCGTCGTAGCAGTAGTCCTCGACCATCGCTGGAAGCAGATACCCATCTACGGCAGTTATTATTTGCCGGTGCATTGGATTGCGGTGTTTTCGATCTGGATCATGATTCTGCTCTCGTTGTTTTCGGCGGGTGATTATTTTGTGGCTTTCTGGTCGAAGATCGACCGGCAGGTCGTGCGCAGCCGTAAACGCGCCTTCGTTCTCAGCCGGCGAAGGAAACGCAATGTCGCTGCCACCTAAAGATCACTCCCACGACGAATTCTCTAGGGCATCCAGTACGGCCATCTCAGCCCCCGAATTTGACGCAGAGGCGCGCCGGTTGTTGCTCGCGGTCGCTCATGAGGCTATCAATTCCGCTTTCGACCATCGCGAAGTTGACCTCACGCCTCCCTTGCCTCAACTCGCGCAACCACGCGGAGCTTTCACCACGCTTTACTTACATAGCTCGCTACGCGGTTGTGTTGGCCATATAGTGCCAGCGTTTTCCCTTTATCGCACCGTCGCGGAGACCGCACGAGCCGCAGCTTTCGAAGACACGCGTTTTACGCCGGTACGCCGCGAGGAGGCCCCCGAATTGGAAGTGTCGCTGAGCATACTGTCTCCGCTGTTTGAAATTCGCCCAGATCAGGTCGAGATTGGGCTGTACGGCTTAGTCGTCAGCCAAGGCAACCACCGGGGGCTATTGCTACCCCAAGTAGCTACTGAACATGGCTGGGATCGGCTCACATTTCTTGAGCAAACCTGCCGGAAAGCCGGGCTTCCGACGGATGCATGGAAGCTGGGGGCGCGCATTCAGGCCTTTACAGCTGAGGTATTCAGCGACCGATGCCTTTAGGGAAAATTCCCCGAGGCTTTCATCGAAAGTGCACTTTCCTGCAACCCTCCCGAAAATGAACTTGTCGTTAATGTCGGATGACAATCTTCATCCGCTTAAAAATCAATGAGTTATACAGAGCGTCCTGTAGTTCGCCAGAGCGGCGTTTTGGCTGGGCAAATGCTCATATACCGTGCAAGTGAAAGAGGCCGTACCGCAAGAATGACCCTCGATCTTTATGTTCTAAAACTCGCCCTTGGCCATTCCTTCAGCCGGAATGGCGCCTCGCATCGCCTACCCTAAATTGCCCACCCTTTGCCTCTTTTGAGCAGCGGCCCCAGAAATGGGGCCGATTGTTTTGCCATAAATCTTTCAAGGTGCCGGTCCAGACTTCAGCTGAGGCGTTCCCACCACAACCATCGTTTTGTCGATACACTGGTCGTGCATGCGCCTCAAAATTTGCGTCGTCCTACTCGCGATCGCCCCCCTTGCATCGTCTCAGAGTCCCGCACAAACTGGCCCCGATTTGTCTCCGCAATTGAAAGACTCTCTGGTCGCTGTTCGCGATGCGGCATTGCGGGATGACTATGCTTACACCCAGGTCGCATACCTCAGTGACCATATGGGGCCAAGGCCCGCTGGGTCTCCTCAGTCATTGGCTGCTGTCGAGTATGTCGCCGGCGAACTGCGCAAGCTGGGACTCGACGTTCACCTGGAAGAGGTGCTGGTTCGGAGTTGGCAACGAGGCACGGACTTGGCGGAGTTGGTGGCTTGGCCGGGAGCGACGGCAGGCACAACGCAGAAAATTGTGGTGACCGCGCTGGGCGGCAATAACCCGACGCCGGAATCAGGAATCACAGCAGATGTAATCGTCGTCCACACCTTCGCCGAGTTGCGCTCGCTGGACCGCAAAAAAGTCGAGGGCAAAATTGTGTTGTTTGATTTTCCTGTAGACCTACAAAAAGCCGCTAATGGGCTGTCTGGCGAGGCCTATGGCGAGGCGGTGGCTTATCGTGTCGCTGGTGCGAAAGCTGCGGAGGCAATGGGCGCTGTTGCAGCGCTTGTCCGCTCCGTGGGTACGGCGGATTATCGCCTTCCGCATACGGGTTACAGCCTGCCCGCCCGCATTCCAACGGGGGCCATTACTTCCGAGGATGCCATGCTCATCGCCCGCTTGGTCGAGGAAGGTACTGTTCGGCTTCATCTGACATTGACCACACACACCGGCCCGGAAGTGAAGAGCTACAACGTCGTGGCGGACTTGAAAGGTTCGGAACATCCGGAGCAAATCGTTGTCGTCTCAGGACACTTGGATTCGTGGGACCTGGGAACGGGCGCGCTGGATGACGGCGCAGGGGTTGCCGTCGCAATGGAAACAGCAGAAGTTTTGCACTCATTGCATTTGCGTCCCAAACGGACCTTGCGAGTCATCTCCTGGATGGATGAAGAGCGGGATGGCCGTGGGCACGACGCTTATGCCACAGCCCATCGCTCCGAGTTCAACCACTATAACGCTGCCATCGAGAGTGACTCCGGAGCTGGGCATCCGTTCGGCTTTACGGCGGCTATGAGCGCAGCCGCGCTTAATCAGCTCAAGCCGGTGTCCGCGCTACTACAGCCCATCGGAGCAAATTTGCTCCATTTCGTGGAAAACAGCCCTGAAGCTGACATTGCCCCAATGTCTGACGCCGGCGTCCCGGTCTTAGGCTTGATGCAGGATACACGTGCCTACTTTGCTTATCACCACACAGCCGCAGATACACTGGATAAGATCGACACCCAGCAATTGAGGGAGTGCGCTGCGGCTATAGCGGTGATGAGCTACGCGCTTGCTGAAATGCCCGACCCCCTAGTTCGGTAACGATTTCGTTCCTATTGTGGTACCCCGTACCAAAGTGTCTGCGGAATCCTCTTGTCTATTTGACGCATCCAACTCAAGCGCATATGATTTTGGTTTCTCCGGTGCTTTTGGAGGGCACCGAATGGCGCGGAAAGCACTTTAACCATGGACAAGAAGAAGATCGAATATTTCAGAAAACGGCTGGAAACGAGGCAGCAAGAATTGCGCCGGATGGTGACGCGAACGGAGCAAGATGGCCGTAGCGTGGATGAAGGTTCCGCGCAAGATGTGGCTGATAAGGCAGCTAATTCATATAACAAGGAATTTTTGTTTCATCAAAGCAATAACGACCGTCAGCTTCTCCAAATGGTAGACGGCGCGCTTTCTCGCATGCGTGAAGGAAATTTTGGCGAATGTATCTCATGTGGAGACGAAATCAACGCCAAGCGGCTGGAAGCCGTTCCCTGGACGCGCCATTGCATCGAATGCCAAGAAAAGCTGGAGCAGGGATTGCTCGAGGAAGCCCAGCGCTAGTCGTTTCCTTGCGTTTTGTTGGATTTTCTCGCTTCAGCCGATAGCTGAATGAATTAAGTGTTAAATTTGCGTTTTCGGCTGCTTTCCGGTTTGACACCGCTCTTGAGCGGTTGTTATAGTCATTAAGTTCCCTTTGGACGCGGGTTTCGATTACTTCGTCCGACCGCTGGGATTGTCCGAGTTCATCCGCCAGGGTGGGCCCACCACAACCTAAGACTCACGCCAGCAGTCCACGCAGTTGACCCGAATCCGCCCCGCACTATGTGCGAGAACACCGCAGAGAGGCCATGACCTTGCACGACGAAAACACTCACAACTCGAATTCCGCAACCGCAACCCAGGAGATGGAACCAGCCACCAACTCCCATGATATTTCCCCTATAGAAGCCGGCAGCCCGGAGATTTCCGCAACCACCGAGGATTTCGCCTCCGCGCTCGAGAACTTCACGACGGAAACGGAAGAGGCCGCCAGCGAAGATAACGTGCTCAAAGGCACAGTTCTCAAGCTGACCGCTTCGCACGTCGTGGTGGATATTGGCGCAAAGTCCGAAGGCATGCTGCCTCTCTCCGAAGTGCTGGATCACGAAGGCAACCCGCGCTTCAAGCCGGGTGACGCAATTGACGTGATGCGCGAAAAGGGTCAAACCGAGGAAGGCTACATCAACCTCTCCTTCCAGAAGGCGCAGCGTCTGCGGGCCTGGGATGAAATCGAAAAAGCCTATAACGACAAGACTCCGATCGATGCGGTTGTGGTTGAGCGCATAAAGGGCGGCTTAACAGTGGATATTTCCGGCGCGCGCGCTTTTTTGCCCGGCTCTCAGTTGGACTTGCGGCCGGTTCGCAACCTCGAGCATGTCAAAGGCCAGGTCATTCAAGTTGCAGTCATAAAGCTCAATAAAAAGCGGGGCAACATCGTCGTATCCCGCAAGCAGTTGTTGGAAGAAGAGCAAACCGAGAAGAAAGCCAAAGTGCTGGAGCACCTTGAAGAAGGTGGCATCACCACAGGCGTGGTGAAGAACCTAACGGAGTACGGCGCATTTGTGGATCTTGGCGGCTTGGACGGCCTTCTGCACATCACCGACATGTCGTGGGGGCGTCTTACGCATCCGCGCGACTTGGTGAATGTTGGTGATCAGATCCAAGTAAAGGTTCTGAAATTCGACAAAGACAAGCAGCGGGTCTCGCTCGGGTTCAAACAGCTCACGCCCGACCCCTGGCTGGACGCCACGCAGCGCTATCCCGTGGGAGCGCACGTGAGCGGACGCGTGATCAGCGTCACCGACTACGGCGCATTCGTCGAATTGGAGCAGGGGATAGAGGGTCTGGTCCATGTCAGCGAAATGACCTGGTCTAAGCGCATGAAGCATCCTTCTAAACTCGTCAATACGGGCGATTCAGTGGATTGCGTAGTGCTCAATGTTAATCCGCAGGAACGGCGTATCTCCTTGGGAATGCGGCAGTTGGCCACAAATCCCTGGGATGCGCTGCACAGCAAATATCCCGTCGGCGCGACGGTAGAAGGGCGTGTGCGCAATCTGACCGATTTCGGTGCTTTCATTGAAATAGAGGATGGCATTGACGGTTTGGTTCACGTCAGCAACTTGAGCTGGACCAAGCGCGTGAAACATCCTTCGGAAGTTCTGAAAAAGGGAGACAAAGTTCGCGCTATCGTTTTGGCCATTGAACCCGATAAGCGTCGTTTGTCTCTGGGCGTGAAGCAGTTGCAACCCGATGTTTGGGAGAGCTTCTTCCAGCAGCACAAAGTTGGCGATGTCCTGCATGGCAAAGTATTGCGGGTGGCAAGTTTTGGCGCCTTCGTGGAAATCGCGGAGGGCGTGGAGGGACTCTGCCACGTCTCGGAAGCGGTGGATGCAAATGGCCAGCAACTCACGCTGGAGCCGGGCCAGGAGCATGAGTTCAAAGTCATCAAAATGAATCAGGATGACAAGAAGATAGGGCTCAGCATGAAGGCGATCGGCGAAGAAGCTTCGCGCAAAGAAGTGGAAGCGTATAAGCATCCAGCCGCAAGCACCGGCGGTTCAACCATTGGAGATTTGATTTCCTGGAAACGCGCCGGAAACGAAAGCAACTAGGCCATCCAGCACCAAACAAAAAGCCCGCCGCATTCGGCGGGCTTTTTCATTTCGATAAATCCGCGCTAGCGTGTATCCACTCGCAAATTGATGTTCACATATTGGCGGTTGTCGAACTGGCTCACCGTCTTGGTTTCACTCTTGCGGCCCTTGTACTGACCATAGAGTTCATAGTCGGTATTCAAAGACAAAGCTGGAAAGTGGAATGCGCCATCGGGTCCGGTAATATACGTTTTAACCGCATGTGTTCGCGTATCGGATAGATATACGACAGCATCGGCCAATGCACCGTCCTGCCGGTCAATGACTTTGCCGCTAACCAATCGCCCGGTCTCGCCCTTCGACTTATCTTTCGGCGTGTAAGACGTGGCAAGAGGCGCCATCGCGAACAAAATCGCTAGAACAATGACACTGTGTCTCTTCATTGAACTCCTCCACCACCCTATATTTACTTTAGATGCAAACCTATATCTTGTCGCTCTTCTTTGTCGAAGTGGACGTTCACGTCTTCTCCAGCCTGTAATTCCTTGCCGTTCGCATCTTTTATGCCCTTCGTATCAGCCGAAACGACATAGTCGCCGGGGCCTGGCGGCAGGCGTTGGGCTGCTTCTCCGCGGCGATCGGAATAGACCTCCCAGTGGGGTTTCTTTTGGTCCGCTCGGCGGACGCGAACTTTCACGCCGTTAACTGCACGGTTATCCGGCCCCCAAACCGTAACGAAGAGTAATGCATACGGCTTTTCACCGACGCTTCCTTGCGGCAGGAAGGCCGGCGCAATCACGCGATTTTGCGCTCCTGCAGGAGTTTGCGCCCCAGCGAACACGATCAAACCCAAGGTCAAAATCGGGATATAACGACTCAGACGGGAGGATAAAAGCGAGGATACATCGGCCCCAACCAGACACACCTCAAGCATCCTCGTCTTCCGTTTCCAACTCCTCCTCCTCTTCGTCCTCGTAGCCTTCTTCAACCTGTTTGAGCTCAATCGGATTGATCGTTATGATTTCATAATCATTGCCGCACTCGGGACAGGAGACAACTTCGCCTTCATCAACCGCCTCCTCGTCAACATCGAGGTCGGTATCACATTCTGGACAAGTTACCATGATAGCCTCCACATAATTACAGCCCTCTCGATAATAATTAGATTTTCCTTGGGCGCAGTCAAGTCTTTCATTGCAAATTTTATTCGCTTGCCTTTATGGCCTTTCGTGACCCCCGGAAAAGGGGATACATCCTCGAACCTGATAAGATGAAAGCCACCCCGGCGGATTGGATCCTCGGCATCCCGCTGCGCGCCTGAATAGGTCTTATGAGAAGTTCACGAACATTTTCTCTCAGCCTCCCGCCGTTCACCAAAGCTGTGAAGTGGCTTGTCGGAATTAACGGCGGTGTTTTCCTAGCAATGACGTTGCTGAAAGTCGCGAATCCCGCCACGGGAGAGCCGGTCGAGCGGATTCTCGCTCTCATTCCCAGTGCGGTCATGCATGGCCTCATCTGGCAAGTCGTCACCTACTCGTTCTTGCACGTAGGACTTTTTCATATTCTATTCAACATGCTGGCGCTTTGGATGTTCGGCGCACAGTTGGAGATGGACTGGGGCTGGAAAAAATTCACCGAATTTTACTTCTTCTGCGTCATTGGCGCAGCTCTCACGACGATCGCAGTCGCCTACACCGGCATCGGCGGGGTTTCCCCGTTTTCCGGAACCGAAGGCGCATCGGGTGGAGTGCTGGGCATTCTCATGGCTTTTGGCGTTCTCTACGCCAACCAGGAAATCATGCTCTTTCCCATCCCTATTTCCATCAAAGCCAAGTATTTTATCGGGGGGCTGATTTTTATTGAGCTCATCAGTGCCATCAACGCCGCCGACCCGCGGCAGCGTGGCGATTCCGTCGCGTACATCGCCCACCTCGGTGGATTGCTTTTCGGATTCCTGTATGTGAAATTCGCGCCTCCGCGTGGATTTCTGTTCGGCGCTTCGGAACAATACTTTGGCTTACGCAACGGCTACTACCGTTGGAAGCGCCGCCGCGCCGCGAAGAAATTCGAAGTTTATATGCGTCAGCATGATCGCACCGTCAAGTTTGACGAACACGGAAATTACCTTCCACCCGACGATGACAAGAAAAACCGCGGTTCAAAGTCGGGCTGGGTCAATTAGGCTGGGTAAATTAAAAATGCCTGCGGAGCGGCTGAGCCTGTCGAAGGACATCCTCAGCTGCCAGATCGGGCGAAGCTCACCAGATCATCATATCTCTGCAAGAAGTTGTGTGAAAGCGTCGACTACCGCCTTCGGCACTTTCTCATCCGCGCTCTTCCCCTTAAACCCCAAGTCATGCCCCGCGCCTTCCATCAGCAATAAAACATGTTTCGCGGGAATCAGTCTCAGAGCCGCTTCCATCTCTTCAATTGAGCCAAACGGGTCGCGAGTTCCATGAACAAACAGAGCCGTACTCTTTAGTTTGGGAAAATGCTGAGTTCTCAACTGCTCTGGCTTCCGCGGCGGATGCAAGGGATAGGACAGTAGCAACAGGCCCGAAGCGACTTCCGGTTCCTCAGCACAAAGCATCGTCGCCTGTCGGCCGCCGTATGAGTGCCCACCAAGAAACACCCTGCCTGACACAATTCCACGCATGGCCGTAACTGCATTTTTCAAACCAGCGCGATCTCTCGCGGCCGTGCCCGGATGCGGCGGCCCAGACGGTCGTTGCTGACGAAACGGCAAATCGAAGCGCAGCACGGTCACTCCACGTTCAGCTAAGGCATTTGCCACTGCAACTAATAACGGAGCGTTGCAATTCCCCCCTGCCCCGTGTGTCAGCACGAGGCCATCATTGTTCGAGTTGTCGGGGTGATGCAAATATCCGCGGACTGGCGGATCTAGAGAGGAGTCTACAAATGCTGCCATTGCACTTCTTCCAAGGTCTCGTAAATCTTGATGATCTTGATCTCATGCGCCAGACGGGCCCAACAGCGCTGCGCATCGGGATCCTCTTGAGCATTGCGGCGTGCGTCTTCTGAAGTCCAGTGCCGCAATAGTATGTATTGCGATGGCGCGGCGTGATAAAGATGATCGCGGCTATAACCGCCTTTGGAAAGAATCCCCATCAACTCCCGGATGGTAGCCTGCGATTTTTCTTCCATCCCGGGCAGTGGTTCATAAATCGCAATGGAGAACACTTCGTCAGACATTTCGCGCCCTCGGTTTCTGCTTGGCCCGCTCGTCTCCCACGACATGCAATCGCATAAAGTTTGTCGAACCCGACGCCATCTGTGTACCGGCGACCACACCCATTACATTGCCGGCTTTCACGCTATGCCGCCGCAAAAGCTCACGTTCCGCGGCTGCAACCATGGTATCGGCATTTTCCGTCTGCTTGTGCCGGACCGACTGCACGCCCCATAGCAGATTCATCCGATTGCATACCGCCTCGGACTGACTAAAAGCATATACGCCCACTCTCGGCCTGTATTTCGAAATCAGCTGCGCCGTATTCCCCGTTTCGGTGAAAATGGCGATTGCGCCCATCGGCAAATCGTCGGCTGCATGCGCGACCGATTCGCAAATGGTCTCGGCAATAGTCTGCGATGGACGATCCCGCCGCCGCCGGGCCTGCGCTGGTTCCAACATGCTCACTTCCGCTTCGACGACAATCCTAGCCATCATCGCGACCGCTTCGCGTGGGTACGACCCACTGGCCGTCTCGGCTGAAAGCATCACTGCATCCGTGCCATCAAAAATCGCGTTCGCTACGTCACTCGCTTCCGCCCTTGTCGGGCGCGGATTCTCGATCATGGATTCCAGCATCTGCGTTGCCGTGATCACCGGTTTGCGCCAGTACCCGGACCGCTTAATCACATGTTTTTGGATTACAGGCACTTTCTCGGGCGGCATCTCCACTCCCAAGTCGCCGCGCGCCACCATTACGCCATCGCAAGCCGCGAAAATTTCTTCGAGGTGGTCGATTGCCTGCGGTTTTTCCAGCTTGGCGATCACAGGTACGTCGCATTTTTGTGCGCGAATAATTTTCTTCGCAGAGAGAACATCTTCCGCTGAACGCACAAACGAAAGCGCGACCGCATCCACTCCGTGCTTTAGGCCAAACACTAGATCAGCGCGGTCTTTATCCGTGAGCGCGGGAATGGACAGCGCCACTCCGGGAAGATTGATGCCCTTGTTCTCGCCTAGATAACCGCCGTTGACGACCTCGCATTGCACGGCCTGCCCGCGAATTTTCTGCACACGCAGCTCGATTAATCCATCGGACAGCAATATCCGCGCACCGGGCTTTACTTCCTGCGCCAGAGTTTTAAATGTCGTAGAGATTCGTCTGGCCGTGCCTTCAACTTCCTCAGGCGTGATGGTCACTTCACTGCCGGCCTTGAGCAACACCGGCGAGTGGTCTTCGAGTTTTCCCGTGCGGATTTTCGGGCCTTGCAGATCCTGCAAAATGCAGATGGTACGATTTTCGCGTCCAGCCGCTCGCCGCAAGCGTTCGATGTGCGCCGCGTGTTCCAAATGGGAGCCGTGCGAAAAATTCAGACGCGCCACATCCATCCCCAGCCGGATCAGTTGCCGCATCGTGGCTTCGTGGTGGCAAGCTGGCCCAATCGTGCAGATGATCTTGGCTCGCCGTCCCGGTGAAGCGCCAGCCGCGAGAGAATCCGCAGGCCTGTTCTTCTTCATTGCAAAACCTTTCTCAGTATTTGAGATTCTAAATGGATACTAAATGGATGAGATAACGCTTCAGGACACGAAAGTGGTCACCGCGAGGCTGTTCCCGTGGCTGGCATCTCGCGCAATTCACGCCCCAGCATGGCCCGCGGAAACAGCATGGCATTGAATTCCGCTCCAACGAGAATGATCAGCGAGACCATGTACATCCATACCAGCAGTGCTATACCTACGCCCAACGATCCATACAAAATGCTGTAATCGGCGTAGTGTTGCAGGTACCAGCCGAACGCCAGCGTCGCGCCGAACCACATTACCGTCGCAAGCGTGGCGCCCGGCAATACGCTGTGCCATGGCTGAGTGCGCGGCACGGCATTGTGATAAATCAGCGAAATCACGGCAATGCTGGTAAAAAGCGCGACCGTCCAACGCAATACGAGTCCCAAAACCAAAATGACCGGCCCAAACGTATGGCCAATGTGGAACAGTACACGCGCTTCAATTCGATTGCCGAAGGCCACAAAAATCGTCGCAAAACTGAGGGGTACGCCCGCTAAAATCACCAGCGAAAACGCGATGCACCGTTCTTTTACCAGTCCCCAAGTCTTGGGTAACTGATAGCTGCGGCGAAATCCTTCCATCCACGAAATAATGGCGCCTGAGGCGGTCCATAAAGTCAGCAGCGAGGCCGTGACCAGCAACCCCACGGGCCGTTGCAGTGACGAACCTTTCAAATAGGCAATGGCCGTGGCGCCACCCGCGGGTAGTATGCGGCCCACGGCATACGAAATCTCCCGCAGATAAACTTCTGTCTTCCGCGACGTGGCCAGCACCGATCCCACCACAAGCAACGCCGGGAAGAAAGTCAGGATGGAGGAATAGGCCGACGCTTTCGCAATGGCGAATGCATCGTGCTCAAACGCCCGCCAGAACGCCAGACGCAGCAATCGTAGGAAGCGGAGAACCAATGGCCCCAGAGTATTGCGCACAGAAGTCGGGCGCAATGGGGAAATCGCGGCGGGTGCCCGATCCGGCAAGTCCGGCCCAGGCAAATGTTGAGGATTCGCGTGCATAACAAGAAGCAAAATAATGGGGCGGGCGCGATTCTACCCGCCCCAGATTGCCTTTAATTACTCCGCTGTCATTTCCTCGGTCTCGCCCTCGGTACGCATCAGCTCGAGCGCGCGCTCGGCTTCCTCGTAGGCGGCAGAGACTTCTTCCTGCACTTTGGCGGCCGCCTCTTCCATTTCTGGCGAGAGACGGACGTTGCGGTAGTACTCCATGCCGGTACCAGCTGGAATCAGCCGTCCGACAATCACGTTTTCCTTCAGACCGCGCAGATGGTCCACCGCTCCCTGAATGGAAGCTTCGGTGAGCACCCTCGTGGTC
>Ga0187847_10000998_pt1 | contig 27352 bp, 31 predicted proteins | sample June2016WEW_4_10_FD_132458 | JGI IMG/M metagenome (GOLD analysis project Ga0187847, IMG submission 132458) | Peatland microbial communities from SPRUCE experiment site at the Marcell Experimental Forest, Minnesota, USA - June2016WEW_4_10 | ecosystem: Environmental > Terrestrial > Soil >...
CCATCCAACCGAGGAGATGTCGGAGCGACACGATCATGGAAAGAATCTTATCGGAACAGTCCGAATCGAGCTTCTCGCCAAGTCATGGATTCTGCGGGTGTACGACGTTTTGGCGAGACACAGCCTTACACTCTACCCTACAGGTGATTCCAATCACGTTCTGTTGTGACTCGGGTCACGGAGAGCGTGGCCGCCTACATCGATAATCCCGCAACGCAGAAAGTTACAAGGAGCGGCCATGCTGCCCTACAAGCTTGTTCACCTGATTCAGTATCATTCCGACAAGCTTGCAGAAAGCTTCCTCCGCCGGGCGCAAACCTCCGAGCGCGCCGGGTCTTACCGCAACGTATCTCCCGTGGAGCTGAAGGAACGAGTGTATGAAATCTACCACCACTTGGGTACCTGGCTGCTAGACAAGAGCGAAACCGATATAGAACAGCGATACATGGCAATTGGCACTCGTCGGGCCGAGCAGGACGTGCCTCTGAGTGAGCTGGTCTGGGTCATCGTTTTGACAAAACGCAATCTCTTGGAATTCATCGACGATGTGTCTTTTCCAGGCCGTTCGGTGGACGCCTCTGAGAAACAGGAATTGTGGCAGCGATTAGACGAGTTTTTTGACCAGGCAATTCATGCTGCCGTTGTCGGCTACGAATGCGGCGCCGAAAAGCGCGCATGTGCAATCCAGACGACCGATGAGATAAAGAAGAACACGCGAAAGGCCAGCTAAGCTCTAGCTTGCGTAATCCATGCGGGAGATTCCCAACCGTTGTATTTTGTATTGTAGAGTCGTGCGCTGAAGTCCCAGTCGCGCCGCCGCGCCAGTCGGCCCCGACAGTGTGCCCCGTGTCTGGCGCAGGATCTCGATAATATGGTCCCGTTCCCGGTCCCGTAGCGTCTCTTCGAAATCCACTGTCTGCCGAGAGGCCAACTCTCGCAACTCGCCCAGCAGCGGGCTCAAACGGTTGTCCTCAGACAGAATCACCGAACGCTCGACAAAATTCTCCAGCTCGCGGATGTTTCCCGGCCATCTCCACTGCATCATGGCTCGTACGGCTTCATCCGGGATCACGTCGATGCGCTTGTGCAACCGTGCAGCGCATTTCTTAACGAAGTGCAGAATCAACTTCGGGATGTCCTCGCGCCGTTCGCGTAGCGCCGGCAGATGCAGCGGAAACACGTGCAAGCGATAGAATAAGTCGCTGCGGAATTCCCTTTGTTCGACAGCTCGTACCAAGTCGCGATTCGTCGCCGCGATTAGACGCACGTCCACGCGGATCGTCTTCGTTCCCCCTAGGCGCTCGAATTCCTTGTCTTGAAGTACGCGCAGCAACTTTGGCTGTAACTCCAAGGGAATTTCGCCCACCTCGTCGAGCAGCAAAGTACCCTTATTCGCCAATTCTAGTCGGCCGATCTTCCGGCTGATCGCTCCGGTGAACGCCCCCTTCTCGTGGCCGAACAACTCGCTTTCCAGCAGCCCGTTGGGAATGGCGGCACAGTTCAGTTTAATGAAACTGCGTTCCTTGCGACCGCTGAGTTCGTGAATCATACGGGCGATCCGTTCTTTGCCGGTCCCGGTTTCGCCGGTGATGAGGACGGTTGAATTGGTCTCGGCGACGATGGCGGCATACTCCTGCACGAGCTTCAACGCTGGGCTGTCGCCGACGATATCGTCGAACCATTCCGCGTTCCGGATTTCGTTCTCCAAATACCGCTTCTCCTGGGCGAGGCGATCTTTGAGCTGCGCGATCTCGCGATTGGCGTGCGCATTTTGGAGAGCGGTCGCAATCTGATTGGCGACCTGCTCCAGGTATTCAGCTTCCCCCGGCCCAAAAGCATTCGCGATCACAGTGGTCGCATTCAGCGCTCCCCAGACGGCGTTGCCCGTGATCAGCGGCACGCTGCAAACCGACTGAACTCCAGCTTCAAACATGGCTCTCGGCAGAGGTGCCTGAATGGCGTGTAGATCATCCTGGCTAAAGAACGCAACCTTTCGCGTCTGGATCGCCTGTATCGAGATTGGATCCTCCATCGGAAGCGAACTTCCACGGTTAAGAACCGGCGCCCATTCCGGAGTAGCTCTGTGCACGCGCAGATTGGTGCCATCCTCGTCGAGCAGCAACAGTACGGTACGTTCGCAGCGCGCGATACTCCGAACGCTGGAGAGTATGAATAGCAACAGCTTATCTAGGTCATGGCTGGAACTGACTGCGTGGCTGATCGCGACCAGGCTTTGCTGTTCCTTAAGAGCGCGCTGGGCTCTTTCCCTCTCCAGCACTAGCGCCCCTAGCAGCGCGACGGAAGAGAGGAGCTTTACGTCCTCGCTTTTCGGGACCTCGGGGACACTCTTGCCCAAACCTAGTGCTCCAAAGTGGTGAGCGGGTGTGCTCAGGGGAACGACCGTGTAGGACCGGATTCCGTGATTGAGCCAAACGGGAACGCAGCTGGGAAAGCGCTGCTCTCGCTGGATGTCGGGAATAGCGATCGGCTTTTGATGAGTCCATGCCCATCCCGCTGCCGCCTTGTCCATCGGTGCGGCATCAAACTCTCCGGTCTCAGAGTTTCTCTTCCAGTAGTGATTGATCATGCGATCCCGGTGCGGGTCGTGCAGGCAAAGACTCAGCAACTCGCCCCCCGTCAGCTCTAGCAACGGTCCGACGATTTCCCGGAATGCGTCTGACAGGCTCTGGGATTGAACGACCGCTTCGGTGATTTTGAGCATCGTCCGATACCTGGAGCGTCCGGACAGGAGTGTTCCCCTTGCTTCAGATCTGCTTTCTGACATGCGGAAACCTCCTGCGCTTGCTGTCAGACAACTTGCATGAACCGGAACTGGGGTCATCGTAGCCGGCCAAGCCACGAGAGGACAGTTCAACAACGCCGACGCGGACGTTGTTTCTTCATTGTGGGACCAATCTCTTATTCCCCGTTCAGAGAAACCCCAGGCTTGCTACGAACAGTTGTTTTCCCCCGTATCCACATTGAAAAACCTTGCTTGTAGTGTGCTCCCAGCACGCTAACCCTTTGGTCGGTGCAGTGTAAATGGCTCGGATCGGCTATCTGCTACTATCTGCTACAGATCGATAATAGGTAGCCATTTGGAGCGAATTGTAAATAGGGTCGTCGAGAGAATTGCCACGAGACGTATTACAGGGAATCCCCGATTGACATTTACAACCTTCCTTGTTTTATTTTGAGTGGAGTTTCTTGCTCTCAGGTATATCGAAGGGGCAGTCCCGCCAGCAGACGACCCGCATCCTTCCCCCCAAGCGGGACTGCCCACTTGGGAGGGTTCCAATGGCTCATGCGTATCCAGGAAGGGAAAGTCGATGAGAGTCAGGCAAGCCACATTCTCGACTTTACATCCAAGCCTGCTCGAACATAGATTAGGATCGACAGCTCGAACAGCGGAGTCGCAGATTGCAAGCTTCCTCGGATCATGGGCAGCACTTCCCCTCGCCTGCAGCTAAGCTTGCGGTTGAAGTGTTCTTTCCAGGGATCTCCTCGAGGCCTTCCCCGATGCCATCGTTGCCGTGGATGGCGGTGGAGTCATCGTTCAGGTCAATTCACAGACCCAGGCGCTATTTGGCTATACGCGGGACGAACTTATTGGCCAGCAAGTCGAAGTGCTCATCCCGGAGAGTTGTCGCCTCCGGCATCGCCAGCATCGCGCAAGTTTCTCGGAAACACCGAAGATGCGCCGAATGGGAGCCGATTTGGATCTCTACGGCAGGCGGCGCAACGGCTCGGAATTTCCGGTAGAAATCAGTCTCAGCCCGGTCTCCACCGACAAGGGAATGTTCGTTTTGAGCGCGATCCGCGACATCAGCGAACGCACGAGAATCGCACAAGAACTGCGCCGGGCGAACGAAGAACTGCATCAGAGAACGACCGAGCAGCTTGGAGAATACCGGTCACGGCTGGTCTCGATTATCGATTCCTCCGACGAACTCGCAAGAACTCTTTATTCGTGGGTAATTCTCGGGGAGGGCGAACCGCGGCGATTCTGGCCAGCTTAACCAGCACCTGTCGCCGGCACGAGGCGGATCCCCCGCTCTATCTCATGCAGCTGTTGATGAATCTACCCCAGGCAAAAATGAGCGAATTATCCGATTGGCTCCCCGACCAATGGAAGATCCGTCGCCTCGCTCGATTGGCGAGCTTCCAGAGCCCCTCCGCGGGTAGCTAACCTGTGGTTCGTGTATCGCTCACGAAGTGGGAGGAAGACCAGGTGAAGCTCCTGGGGGAGCGGCTTCGGCGGCAAGGCGCCTGCCGCGGGCCTCGACCTCCGGCCTGCCAGGGTCGTTTCACGCCTGCCGATGTCCCGCGGTTCCCCCCGAGTACCGAAGAGGAAGAACTTAATGGAACAGGGCGGGCGCCGGCCGGGTCCTCGCCCGGGTCGGTCGGCAAGGGCAGCTGACAGGCGGCGCACAGCGAAATCATCAGCGCCGGTTTCGAAACCCCCGGTACACGATGATGTATTCCAATCGCGGTCCCCTAGTGCCGGACGATAGAAGCATCCCTGGCAGGTCTAACGGTCGCGGCGCAACACGGCCTCCCGGTATCCGCCGAAATGTTCCCGGTCGACCCCGGCTTCAAGCAATGGCTGCGGGCGCGAGGATGTTCATCGACGTTCGACGCACTTGGCAACGATGAGAGTGATGTCGTCGTGCTGTTCGTCGGGGCTGAAGCGTTGAACTTCATCGACAACTGCCGCCAGCAAGTCGCGCGAAGATAATCCGCGATGGCGCAGCAGGGCTTCGGTCAAGCGCCGCTCTCCAAATTCTTCTCCGGCCTTGTTGAAGGATTCGGTGATGCCGTCAGTGTAGAGGGCAATCGTGTCACCGGCGAAAAGGCGGCAGTCGGCGATCGAGCAATCCCATTCCCTGAAGAGGCCCAGAACGGTGCAGGTCGAGTCCAGCTTTTCGATGGCGCTATTTCGGCGAAGCAAGAGAGCGGGGAGATGTCCGCAGTTGGCGTAGCGCAAGTGTTGCGCATGGTCGTCATATTCGGCGAAGAAGAGCGTGGCATAGGCGCTGTCGTCCGTATTTTCGTAGAACAACTGGTTGACGGATCGCAGGAGGCGTTGTGGTTCATGACAAGCGACGACGCACTGGCTGCGAAGATTTGCCTGCAAGTTCGCCATTAACAGAGCGCCAGCGATTCCCTTGCCTGCAATGTCGCCGAGTACCAGCCCGACCCGATCTTGACCGAGATGGAGGAAGTCAAAATAATCTCCGCCCACCTGGCGCGCCTGAATGCAGACGCCTGCGTAGTCGAGCGTGCTGAGCGACGGAAAAGTCTGGGGGAAGAGTCTTGCTTGCACTCGCTTGGCTATCCCTAGTTCATGAGCGGCACGGCGTTCGGATTCCAGTTTCTGGGCTTCGACACGGCGTTGGGCTTCGAGCGCTTGGGTCATTTCGTCGAAGCCGACGAGGGAGAAAGAATTCTTGTCGATATCTTCGAAGCGGGTGAATACTCCGCCCCAAATCGGAGCCTGCTTTCCCAGAAGAAGCGACGAACTATTGGCAGACGCGTCGGCGCCCTGCTGCTGATACTTGACGCGCCGCAGGCGCGGTACATGGCGAAAGCGGACTCCGCGTTTGCTCCATTGGGTGTAGGTGGCGACGACATCTTCGGCAACAAAGGCGACGCCCGTTGGGCGGCCGATCAGCTTGTACTGGTCCGAGTCCGGGTCAGGGGCGATGAGAGTCAGAACCGCTGTGCCGTGTGGAGGCGCGACCCCTACCCAGCGCTGTCCCTTTTGCGAGCGCAGATCGAAGGCGAGACTGAATCCGAGCTGATCGACGTAGAAACGCAGGCTTTGATCCTGATCGCGCACGAAGACATTGACGGCATGAACGCGGAGGTATGAGGTCTCGCGGTCTCGAGCTGGGGGCGAAGCGGACTGGTTCGTTACACCAAGCGAAGGAGAACTGGCCATGGCGTCAATTATAGATTCGCCAAAGGGTCCGGGTCAGGTGTGGAAGAAGTGGAGGACGAATGCGATTTGTGCTTGTTTTCACTGACCGCGTGTTAGTGAAAAGAGTGGAAAATGTGGTAACCCCTCACTCAGCGGTAAACGCATCGCGGCGGATTTCTGGACGGTAGTTGAAGGCAATTGTCGCCAACCGGCCCGCAGGTGTCGAGCTGTATTCAACCTGTAGACAACGTGTGCGGTTCGTGTCGGAACTCGCGTGTGCGGAGAATTGGATGTCTGTATGGAACAAAGAGGATTGCGTAAGTGGCTGTAGAATCGATTCTCCTGAAGAGCCCGGATCCATTCTCGACTCCGGTGTGGCCAACTCGCGCGGGGACCTCCGCGTTTGAATGCATCAAAGATTGCAGCCGTCTACAGGTGGAGTGCAGGAAATCTACAGGTTGAGTGCAAAATAATCGGCGCAATACGGTCGTGTTGATCGGGTTTACGATGGCGTCGCCCGAGATAAGTTCTGGTTCTATCGACGGCGCGCGCTCCTTTGAACAGAGGAGGCCGTATGTCCTAGTGATGTCCCACGTGATGTCCCACCAATTCTGCTGCTTCCGCTTCCGCTTTGGTCTTGTGTATTGTCCCGTCCGGATGATTCGGGGGAGAGTAGATGGTAGAGATCTTCAGCATCGCCGTGTTCGACGTATTCACCACGTTGTGGTACGTCCCTGCCGGAACCACTACCGCATCTCCGTCGCGCACTGCGCGCGCCTCCTTCTCGTCAAAAACGAATTTGGCCTCCCCCCGTTCGATGCGGAAGAACTGGTCGACCTTCGGATGCACTTCATCGCCAATGTCTTCGCCCGGCCGGAGGCACATCACGACGAGCTGGGAATGTTGCGTCGTGAATAGCACCTGCCGAAAATACGTGTTCTCCAAGGTCTGCTTTTCAGTTTTTCAATCGCTCCAACATATTCAGTCATAGTCTTAGTCTCCCGTTTGTCTTTGCCGTTTACGGGCTGATGCGGGCGCCAGGAGGCTGCACGAGACCTCCTGGTGTCCTTCTGCGTTTCTTCAAACCGCGCTTCGACGTCCGCTCACCAGGTTAATGACCAAGATCACAAGGCCCACAACCAAAAGGTTCGGGCACGCCAAGGTCAATCCGACTTTAGCGAATCAGGATTGAAAGAGTCTGAGCAAAAATGCTCACGCTTAGCACACGGAAATTCCCGTCCAAATCGACGCGAAGAAATCTAGCTTCATTTGCTCGCATGAAGCCGAGGCACCACGGGAGATGTGGTCAATTCTGCTCAGACGATCGGAAAGGCGGGAGATTAAAAAAGTGTAAGCCCTCAAAATGGTTTCGAAAGCCACCACTCGGCGCTTTGCGAGGGTGAAGGAGGAATATGAAAACCAGCACGAAAGACCAGATCAAAGGCAGCTTCCACGAAGTGAAGGGAACAATCAAGGGAGAGCTCGGAAGGGCTACGGGTAACCCCAATCTGAAAGCCGAAGGGAAAGCCGAAAAGGAGGCGGGTAAAGTGCAACAGCGGGTGGGCGACGCTAAAGAAGCCGTCGTAAAGTTGAAAGGACAGCTGGCAGAGTTAAAAAAAGCTGGATAGGCCACCTGCCGCCGTGAGCGTCGCGTTGGTGGATGCCCCCGTCACCGCAAGAAATGGCTAACCACACAAGGCTGACATATCGGTCAAGCCGGCGAAACGGAGTTCATCGAATGGACCTATTCGGATATCGGCACGTTCCCACAATTTTGCTGTTGGCTGCGCTTGCGGGCTGCACTCAGCCGCAAAACACACAGGAATTGAAGGAGAAAACGGCGCAAGCAACCGCGGAGGTAAAGAATGAGGCGGAAGCTGTGGCGGCAGGAATACGGGAGGGCTGGAGCCGCGACAAGCCACTCGATTTGAATACTGCCACAAAAGAGCAGTTGCTGAGCCTGCATGGCGTGACCGAGGCAGAAGCGAACCGGGTGATTGCAGGGCGTCCCTATACCGAACCCGGCGAGGTGGTGACGCGGCGCATCATGCCGAAGACTGAGTATGACAAAATCGCGGACCTAGTCACAGCCAAGAAATGACAGAAATAGCCGCTTCAGAAGATCGCCTCTTTTTGCCGGGGATTTCTTCCATCGTTCTGGCTGAAGCGAGCGGTGTTGTACGGATCTCTTGGATCGGAACCTGATTATTGTTGCGGCACGTGATCTCAAGGTAATCAACAGAGGAAGTCACATTGTCGTTCCGGGAGGTGCTATGACATTCACACCCAAAACCTTGTCGTGTTTGGTTGCAAGCGCGGCCATTCTTTTTGGCGCGTCCACCTCGATCGCAACCAGCCGGCCGGCTCCGTCAGCCCGGTCAGTCGGGTCCGAACAGCTCGTAATGCAGGTCCTTCTTGATCGAGCCAACTTCTCGTCGGGTGAGATCGATGGGAAAGGTGGAAAGAACAGTCGCGAAGCCCTGGCAGCGTTCCAGGCCGCGCGCGGGCTTGCTCCAGGTGCGCGGAACCGGAAGGCGTTGCTCAAAGCGCTCGGCGCCGATGCTGTTAAACCGATCGTGTCCTATACGATTACTGCGGAAGACGTTGCCGGGCCGTTCAACAAGACGATTCCGGAAGACGCGACGGAGCAGTCGAAACTGCCGGGCCTTTACTACACATCCGTGCTGGAAGAGCTTGGCGGTAAATTCCACTCGGGACAGGCCCTACTCAAGCGCTTGAACCCCCGCGCCCGGTTCACCGCGGGAGAGCACATCCGCGTCCCAAACGTATTGGGCGCTGAACAAGCGACGCGGGCCCAGACTGGGGCGGTTAAGATCGTTGTCTCGAAGAAGGCATCGGTGCTGATGGTGTATGACCGGGAAGGTCAGGTCATCTTCTACGCCCCGGTGACGAGCGGTAGCGAGCACGACCCGCTCCCGTTCGGGAATTGGACGATCACGGATGTGGTGCGAAATCCAATCTACAACTACAATCCCAACTTGTTCTGGGATGCCGATCCCGCAAATGCCAAGGTGAAGATCGCTGCGGGTCCAAACAATCCGGTGGGTGTTGTATGGATGGGGATCAACGTGCCGCACTACGGCATACACGGCACCCCGGAAGCGGGGGAGATCGGCCACTCCGCGTCTCACGGGTGTGTGCGGATGACAAACTGGGACGCCACTAGGGTCGCCGACTTGGTCAAAGATGGGACGCCGGTCGTGTTCGAGGAATGAGATAGCGAAGCTCCGACCGCTCCGGGATCGTTGCGGAGTCACTCGCCGACGCGATTGCTATTTCGTCCGCTTCAGCGCGTCTACCAGGCTAGGGTATGGGTTAACCGCCTTCCCCTTCCACCATTGCCTTTCCGATCCCAACTCGAAGATCGCAAAATGCAAGTGCGGCGTGCGCGCATCTGCATTTCCTGTGGACCCGACAAAACCGATGACGTCCCCACGCTCGACCCGCAATCCCTCCCGCAGCCCTTTCGCGTAGCCGTCTAAGTGCGCGTAGTAATAGCAAAACACTTCCATGTCATCGAACTGGTATATCGTGTTGCCGCCTGGTTTGCTGAGGAACAGCTTGCGGATGGTTCCGGATACCACCGCATGTACCGGTGTCCCTCTCGGCTCCAGAATGTCGATCGCCTCATGCCGATGTCCGTTATGAACTTCTTCGAACGTATCCTGCAGATTCGCGAGGGACAGCCCGCTGATGGGCGGAATCACGTCGGGACTAGAAGAGGTCGCTCCGACGGCAAGAAACAAGGCGAAAAACACGACAATCCCAATACAGACCCTCAAATCGTCTCCTCCACGTGACCGGTGTTCCGGGTCGAACCCCGTGCGGCAGTTCCATCCACAAACCAAATGTTCATCCTGATCTCCCCATAAGGCAGATCCACGCTACGCGGGCGGCACTGTTCCGGTCCCATTTCTCGTAACTGCTCGTCGCTCCTTGGTCAATGTGCGGGTCTGCCTCGCTAGGATATTGCCGACGTCGTGGAGATTTTGGACGCCCGAATTGCGCTGGCCCCGTCGGACGGGTTGCCCGATGGGTCACGCAATACTTACGACCTCGTTCAGCCGCAAACTTACACTGTTCAACTCCCCCGGCAAACTGGCAACGCCACGCCTCGCAATCGCATCGGAGACCTCCAGCGAGACTCTTGTACCAATGATGAACATGCTTTCGACGCGAGGAGACTGGTATAAACCTCACCTTGCCTCGCATTCTACTTCTGTGCTTTCTATCGCGAGTGAGCAATTGTGAACAGCGCCGCTCCGGTTTAGGTTGCAAGCTGAAAATGGTTGTAGCTGTTTGTCCGACAAACCCGAGATTTCGGTTGAATGTCATTTCGACCGAAGTCCGATCAAGACGCTGCACGCATTCCTTGTTCCATGTTGTGATGGGGAAATTTGTAGCCGAAGAAACCGCCTGGAAACTTGAACCTCCGAAAGAGGCCCTACACGGCCCTGCACCGAGATAAGCAGAAAATTCAGCCTTACCCACACAAAGCGGCGGATTGCCGCGCGAAACGTCACTGATTTCACGTTTCTGGGTCGGGCGAAGGCGCATGCCAATGAGGGAGGTCAGAATAGAGCGAATCAGCATTGCTGACGAATGCAAAACAAGTTACATTCCGAGTCTATGGTGGAATTTTACGCTTATCTCGGCGTGGGGCCTTATTGCGGATCGTTGACATAGAGCTAAATTGGACAGCTTGGCAGGCGCCAGTTCTGCCACACTCTGGCTATGACAACGAAGACGATTCCAGCATACCTAGCAGACGAGCGAAAAAAAGAAGGCGACGCTCAGATGCGAATGGAAGAAGAAGCGGCGCGCATCCAACCGCTGAACCATGGCCATCATCGCACTGCGAAACAGCCCAAGCGGGAATTGCCATCTGTGGTTAAATCCGCGCCCACAGCAAGGAAGACCGCGGCGCAAGCTCGGAAAAAGCCAAGCGCCGCAAAAAAGACGGCGACGAAAGCCCGCAAGGTGGCGTGAATCCAAGGCCACCCTCGCAGAAGTGACAGGGCGGGCTCTATGGGGTAGCCCCAGTGCGCGCCCGCGTCATTCCCGGACAGGCCGATATGTTGAACCGGTAGAGATCGCTACGATCCCTGCATGATCTTTGCGGTCGGAACATCCGGCGGAGAGTCACGCGATGGTTGGCAACCTGCTTCGATTGATCGATTCGTACCGGAGGCGGAACGTGAGTATCCCTGCGCTGAAAGCATCGTGGTTCATCGCGAGCGTCGTATTATGCATGGGAATAGCCGCACCTTCGCATGCGCAGGCCATTCAACCAGTCCCGCCAACCCCTATCGACGTGAAAAAGGTCGAACTCGGTGGGACGCCCTGGAACCCACAATGGGACGAGATCATCGAGAAGGCCCTGCCGCCGGAAATGTTGTCCTCGCAGGTTCCCCGGGGCGTGCGTCGATTCTGCCCACGATTCTACGAGATGGCCGAATCCGCCAAACGCACATTTTGGGCATACTTCTTCCAGGCGCTTGCAGGGGCTGAAGCCGGACTGAATCCGAATACGAGCATTCGTCACACCAACCCGGAAGGCGCCATAGCCCTGCGCAGTGAAGGGTTGTTGCAGCTTGCATACGCAGACCACAAGCGTTATGGCTGCGATTTCAATTGGGCAATAGACCGAGCGCTAAAGGCGAACGATCCGGCAAAAGCCATTCTCCAGCCGAAGAATAATTTGGAATGTGGAGTGAAGATTTTGTTCAACCAGATCATCGTTCAGCACAAACCCTTGCTGAGCCGATCAGGGTACTGGTCGACGTTGCGGCCAGACGGACCGAGCTACCGTGTATTCGCCACGCAAATGACGAATCCCCCTGCGGCGTGCGGTTCGTCCACCAAGTCTGTGATCGCCAGGTCGGTTACAACAAAGTCCGTGCAGGATGACGCGAACCGGCCTGAGACGCCCAAATAGCTTTGCCGCCGAACTCTAAAGGGGGTTCACCATGAAAGTCGGCTTCATGGGCGCCGGGTGCCCGGGTGGTGAAGGCATTCAACAGCGTCAGCCTCCAGATGGCGTGTCCTCATTTTCACGCCAGTCATAGTAGCACGGTATTCGTCGAAGATTTCGTGACTGGATCTCCCAGAGCCGCAGTGACCAATTCGGTATCCAAGTATTCGGTCATCTCCTGGAGCTTTCCGTCCGCTAGGCGAAAGACGTAACAATAGGTGTTGTTATATGGCACTCCATCTTTCGTGGTGTTCCTTCCCCGCGCTTCCACAACCACATAATCCTCGTCGGCGATGAAGCGGTGGGCTTCCACAACGATTGGAGGAACGAGTTTGGTGCGCAGAGCGCCGAATAATTCGTCGGCGACCGCCCGCTTGCCTTCGTATCTTTTAGACCATTGAGTGGTGCCGGTTATCGTCCAGCTAAAGTCGTCAGCCATGCTCTCAGCAAATGGCCGAGAGTTGCCTATTGAAAGCTCGGAAAAAATGTGTTGCATCAGTTTGTTGTTCTCGCTGGCGCGCATCACGCATTTCTGTTTTCCGGTTGTCTCTGCAACTTCGTTGGCAATGCAAGGGCCGGTCTTCGTCCCGTAGCCAGCCACTGTCCGTAGAAATCGATCTTGTGATCGATGAGTTCCAGTGCCTGCGCCCATTCCGCGATTCTCGCTTCAACGCGAGTGCGATGTGACGCGAGGATCGCTCGTCTTCGCCTCAGCGATCTACTTCCTTGCTTCACCAGTTCAGCATATTCGCGGATCTGGGCAATAGACATGCCTGTGCGTCGCAACCGGTGGATGAGATCAAATCCAGCTGAGATGCAGTTCGCTATAGACCCGCCGATTCCCACTATCGCGCAGTACTCCAGGCATCAGTCCCTGCGTTTCGTACCAACGGATGGTGTGGACGCTGCGCCCCGTGCGGGTTGCAAGTTCACCTGCATGGAAGGTCAGCGACATCGGTTACCTAGGGGCGTTCACCTCGCAACAGATTCATTAGAAATGCTAGAGCGCACTCTATGTCAAGGGAGAAATCTGCAATCTCACAAGTGAGCAAGCTGCCGACGATCCACTCCCTTCTAACAACTCGCTGTCTTTGAGGCGGGGCCTCCTTCGCCAGACGTTGCTGGCAAAAGTTTTCGATGAAACGAACTTTGGCGAAGCGGGTTGTCTGCTGCAACCTTTCGAGCTTGCACCTTCCGGATCATGTAAACCGCTACGTAAGCTTGCGTCGTTTCGCCGGGCGACCTGGAATTCTCGGAAGCCCGGCTGGACGTTCACTCGACGTTTCGGAACAAGCTTCCACTCCAAGTACGTCCTTTCGGACATGGCCAAATGGCCGGACCCTGTTGTGCTCTTTTCCGAGATCAAATACGCCTTTAGAGTCTCAAGTCCCAGCAGGCTGCGCCGATAACTGTGCCTGGGTGAGATCACATGAAAATGTGATGTATATCACAAAGAAGGGATCGGAAAGGCGGTTCTTGAAGTTGTTTCACCTGCTTGCGTCACGACGAGAAGGACCGCAGCCGAACCCTTAAAGATATGCGTCAGGTGCTTCTCGTCGATGCCAACCCCGACCGGCGCGTGTCAGGTTGTGATGTCGGTTTAGAGGCAGTCATCGGATCGGCAACAAATCGAAAAGAACAGTGAGGAAACGATGGCTAGCAGTCAATTGACGAATATTTCGTTCGACGCAGCGAATCCCGAGGGGCAAAGAATAGTGAAGGAGCAGGATTTTGCGAAGATTCTGCTGGTTGCGGACAAGCCTGGAGACGCGGACTTGGTACGCCTGCGCCTGGTGGATAGCAAGTTCCGTATAAACTGCGTCACGCGGCTTGAGGATGCACTCGCTTGTCTAGAGGTAGAAACCCCCTCTTTGATATTGCTCGATCCGAATCTTTCCGATTGCAGCGGCGCGGAGGCAGTTCGGCGAATCATGCAGAAGGCGTCGAACGTGCCGGTGGTGATCCTACCCGGGCAGTACGACAACGAACTCGCGATTAAGGCGGTGCGACAGGGGGCGCAAGACGTAGTCGCCAAACGAGACGTTGCGTGCAAGAACTGCAAACATCTGGAACGCTCTATACGGAATGCGGTGGAACGAAAAGACTTAGAGAGCGCGATGGAAGTGACGCGGAAGCGCCAATTGGAATTCAAGGACCAGTTTCTGTCGCACGTTTCGCACGAATTACGCACTCCGTTGACCTGCATCCATCAGTACGTGACGCTACTGCTGGATGGACTAGCGGGCCCGCTGGCTCCAAACCAGACCGGTCACTTGAAATCGGTGCTTAAGAGTACGAATCAGTTGCATGCCATGATCCGCGATCTGCTAGAGGCGACGCGGGCGGAGAGCGGCAGGCTGCGGATCGAGCAGCGGTGCATCGACATCGGCGAACTGGTCCGACAGGCGGTGACGATGATGCAGTCGACCGCGGCCGAAAGACATATCGCCCTCGAAGCGGTGTTGGAGCCGTGTATTCCGCTCGTGTATGCCGATGCCGATCGCACGCTGGAGGTGCTAATCAACCTGATCGACAACGCGATCAAGTTCACTCCAGCGGATGGGTCGGTGACGGTGAAGGCGTCGATGGTGGAGACCGATCCGAGCTCAGTTTATCTGTCGGTCAACGATAGCGGACGGCGCATTCCGGCGCAGAGCCTGGCGCAGGTATTCGATCGTCTGTATCAAGATCCGCAGGCGGTGGACGGCAATCGGACCGGCCTTGGCCTGGGGCTGTACATTGCGAAGGAGATCGTAGCTCGGCACGGCGGAAGGATGTGGGTGGCGAGCGAGCCGGGATGTGGCAGCACGTTCTCATTTACTATGCCGCTTTATTCTCTCGCCAAACTGCTGGCTCCGGCGATCACATACCAGGGGCGCTTGCGAGAGGACCTTGTGCTGGTGCGAGTGGAGCTGACGCCATTGTCGAAGGCACTGCGTGGAAGCTGGAAAGAAGTCTGCCAGCGCGGTCTCGAGCGGTTGCGCCGGTGCATCTTCGTGGACAAGGATCTGGTGCTGCCGCCGATGGAAAGCAGCGGCGCGGCGGAAACATTTTTCGTGGTGGCTTCCACCGACATGACGAGAGTCCGCATCATGATGGAGCGTATTCGAAAGCAGCTGGACTCACTGCTCAAACTGAAGGCGAGCGGGACGTTGCTGGTGACGGCCGAGGCGATTCCGGGAGCGCCGGTGGGCGATCCGAGAACTTTGGACCAACAGGTATGGGGAGTTGCCGATTACGTGACGGACATTATTCAGCAGGGTCTTGGAAGAAGCACAACCGTTCATCAAAAAGGAGGAGTGCAAAATGCAAACTGAAGGTAACGGCGAAGGAAAAGCGATGCATCGACCGAAGATTATGGTTGTGGATGACGATTCCGATCTGAGACAGGCGCTGAGTTTGCGTCTGCGGGCCAATCAATTTGAGACCATAAATGTCTGCGACGGTTATTCTGCGATTGCGATGGCACACAAGGAAAGGCCGCACCTGATTATTCTCGATCTGGGGTTGCCGGCGGGCGATGGATTTGCGGTGCTAAGACTTTTGCAGGAGTATCCGGCTCTGGCGCGGATTCCCGTCATCGTGCTTACGGCGCGCGATCCGGAGGGAAATGAAAAGCGCACTCTCGAAGAAGGATTGACCGCGTTTTTTCAAAAGCCGGCCGACAACGAGGAATTGCTGGGAGTGATTCGCGCCTGCTTGGAGACGGGCTGGGGGATGGGGAGAGACCTTGCCATCGTAGCGGGCTTGTGGGGCCGTTTTGGAGGCAGCGTCAAGTGGAGGGTAGAAATATTCCATCGGGTTGTCACAATCAGTCCGCAGTCGAGTCGCGACGTTCCTGCTCGAAACGGTGAGCGGTGGATTCCTCATCGATGGCATCATTCGCACCAAACTCGCATTGAGCCATCAAGACATTGCTCAGCCCACGGCGCGTCCCGAGAAACGGCATCGCGCACTCTGACAACGCTCCGAAACAACGGCGTCGTCGAATGAAAACGGTACTACCTTGATCATCTACAACTCTGCGTTTGGTGAAGTTGGCGGCTTAAGTAGTTCGGGGGCGAATTATGCGCAAGGAGACCTCAGTCATGGTTAAGAAGTGTGCAAATCCAGGTTGCTGCGAAACGTCTCGTGACGGCCGCAATGGGAGGATCTACCAAATCGACCGTCGCGATTCGATGCCACACGCACAGCAGTGGCAAGAACGGGGCGAGGCTGAGCATTTTTGGCTCTGTGGCAAATGCTCCGCCAAATTGTCAGTCAAGTTGCTCGTCGATGGTTCAATCGCCCTCGCAGAAGCGCGCTCGCCGCAGCAACCTGAGTACACTTTGATGCGGCAGGAGGCGCAGCCTTCGGAGTATATGCCGCGAATCCTCATTCTGGACGTGGAATGGAAGACATTGGCGTTCATAGAGCAACTGCTGCAAGACTCGGGGTTCGGAGCAATCACAAGTTCGAGCGTTGTCGAAGCAATCACCCTGCTTGCCACCGGACACTTTGATTGTTTCATCGTAATTGATCGCCCGACGCAGTCCCACGCCGCAGCTGCACTGCGGGCCGTGGCCAATGCCCAGGTCCATTGCGAATCCTGTTTCTGTTGGAATGTGGAAAGTGTCAGGCAGCGATGCAGCGCTTTCGTGGAGCAGGCCAGGAGAGGGAATCGTGGTACGGATTACAGGGACGACTTTTTCAGGAACGTTCCGTTGCAGACGGGATCGGTCGGGCGAGTCAAGGAAAGACGAGGAAGTGTGGTTTAGAGACGTCCTCGTGAAATGTCTGACGTTGGGGAGAACATGGGCACGCAATCACAAATGAGTGCGAGGTCTAAACGGTGTCTTGACGATTCGGTCCCCATCGTGCCGTCAAGAGTACGCTTTGCTTTAAAGTCAGGCCAACTTCTTGTCGGTAGGTTTACCTCGCGGCGAGTGTGGCCTGAGAGAGGCTGGAGAACGCGGTGACTCCGAATGAACCGAGCTTCTACAAAGAACTGTTGGAGCACATTAGCGATGGTGTGTACTTTTTGGATCGGGATCGGCGGATTCAGTATTGGAACGAAGGCGCTTTTCGTCTGACCGGCTACACAGCCGAAGAACTATTGGGTCGACACTGCCCCGACTACCGCATGTGTCAAGTCGACGGCCCGGGAGGACAGAGAGTGTGCGAGGAGATGTGTCCTTTGACCGCCAGCGTCGACACCAATGGGCCGCATGAGATCCGATGGTTCTTGCAGCACAAGCAAGGAGGTCGGGTGCCGGTGGTGCTGCGTGCGGAACCCATTCGGTCAGCCGACGGCTCTATTGTGGGGACGGTGGCGATCTTCCGAGACGATTCGGTCCAGCAAGAGACACGACGCAAGAGTGAAGAAATGGAGCGGTTGGCTTTTCTCGACCAAGTCACGCAGCTGCCCAACCGGCGGTATGTGGAAATGCGACTGCGGACCGTGTTGGATGAATTTCACGTGCATCACGATCCCTTCGGAGTGCTAGTCATCGACCTTGACCGGTTCAAGGCAATCAATGACGACTTCGGTCACGCCACGGGCGACCGAGCCTTGCGGGAGGTCGGCAAAGTCTTATCGATAGCGCTGCGCGGCATAGACATCGTCGGTCGGTGGGGCGGCGACGAATTCACCGCGATCGTTCCTCACGTGAACAACGAGAACCTGAGAGCGCTGGCAGAACGATGTTGTGTCATGGTTGAACAAATCTCGGTTCCGACCAGCGATGATATCCCGGTGTTTATATCGGTTTCTGTCGGGGGCACTCTTGCACTTCCCAACGACACTGTTGAAGGGCTGATCAAACGGGCAGATCGGTTGATGTACGAGTGCAAAGCGAGTGGTCGTGGTCGCGCTTCGACCGATAAAGCACTGACCATCCAGCCGAGGAAATGTTGGAGCGACACGATCATGGCATGAATCTAATCGAAAAGGTCCGGCTCTAGCTTTGCCCCAAGTCATTCATTGTGCGCATGTGCGAGGTTTTGGCGAGACACAGGTTACGTTACCTACGGCATCTCTGTAAGACGGGCGAAGGGTCAACCACCATGAATGCGGTCTATGCTGGATTCAGATCATTCAGAGATGCTCGGCCTTTTCCACCAAAGCCACCACCTGATTCCAAGGCATTGGCGGCTGATGCATGGCGAAGACGGTCTCGATCTGGAGATGGTTTCGCTTCGCTGCCTGGACGACTTCGTACACCAATTCGGGATCATACAACGTGCCATTATCGTTCATGGCCAGTGTGACGCCGGCATAAAGCAAGCGGTGCTCCGGAAAATAAACCATATACTGGCGCTCGGTGGAGGCTCCGCGCAAGGGATACAGCTCCATGCGATTTTCGCCGCTGCCAACGACTTCCTTCACGGTAACAATTTTCCACCTTGGCTTCGGCAGGGGCTTCGCATGAGTGAGTGCGTCGGGGTCCAGCGCGCCCGAGAATATTTGGAGGCGTAATAGCACCTTCGCCTAAGACGAAATCCCCATAGCGCGAGGCCTCCACGCGCCCAGAACGCGCCCTCGCGAAAATCACGACTGCCGCTCCGCTCGCGATCGGACATCATCGTGCCGGAATGGAGACGACGTTAGTTGGGGGTCTGGCTGCGGGTGATGCGCCTTTCGATCCTGGCCACGAACTTCGGAGTGAGACCCTTCACCATTCGCTGAATGCCAGGTCCAAATTCGTGATAGACGTTCATCCCCGTGTCGCTGCCAATGGTTGAACCAAAATTGTTGAATGTCTCCGAAGTGGAACGTGCCCCAGATGGACGATAAGCAACGTGGAGGGCGACCGAACTTAGCACCCCGAGGAAATACCGCGTGTTCAGCCTCCGCTTTCCGGAGTAGTCACGCGTGACAAAAATACGCGAAGCTGCGTAGGAGGCCCGGCCCATAAAGTTGTCGCTAGTCGAAGCGTAATAACGTGAGTTGGGCAACGGCGGAGACAGGTACCTACTCAGAAAGGCGCGGGACTCTGTCGGGATGAACGCCACTCGATAAACGGCGGTTAAGCTCGGCGGCGGTCCGGGATTGATACGTCCCAGTTCTGTGCGCATTTCGCCCGCACTGAACCTAACCGCGCTAAGAGTGAAAGGCGAGCTCGCCTCATTGACGAACCGCTGAGCCACCTCTGCTTGTGCTGGATGGTCTACCGACGACGGCGCATCCGGGAGTGCAGGCATCTCTTGGCGCTGAATTTCGGGTGAGTTTGAGATGGCAAACTGTGATTCCTGAAGCAAGTATGACGGAGGAAGTTTCTGGCACAAAGTCTCGCAAGCAGCCAACACAAGAAAAGAGATGACCCGCGTTGTTGCAGTTCGCTTCACCATGACTCAGCCATGCCAAGCCGCAAGCGACTTTTCGGCCCTTCGAGATTCGACCGGAAATACAGGTCGACCTTAGCAGTTCCAGGGGCATTCGTCTGAGCAAGAGTGCTCACCTCTCAGTTTCGATAAACTGTCAACAGGTCGAATACAGCTCGACACCGACGCAATGACTGCCGAGCTGTATTTGGAGGCCGGATCCGTTACTTGAATTCTCGCGTTGTTTAGCTGCTCGGAACGTATTCAATGGCACCGGTATCCATGTCTTCGATCATTTCCTCCGGGAACCAGTAAATTTCCTCGTTGCCGTACTCGTCCGTGTAGGAATAACCGATGTAGACGGTGCCCATATCCTGCATCTGGTCCTGAGGGAAAGCCGCGTACACGATGTGCGCGGATGTGGCTTGAACCATCTTGCGGTTGGTCTTGTACTTTTTGACGGGAATCTCACCTTTGTCAGTGTGCTTGACGTGGAATGAGGCGATCTTTGCGTGCCTTACTTCGACCGAGCTGGTGTATTTTCCCTTGTGGTCGATGTCATGGTGACCATCATGTTTGATGTTTTCCCCTACCAGGCTCTTTGCGTCGTGATGATGTTGGGCCTTGGCCGCTGCAAGTGCCGTCTCTCCGGCCAGCAATAGGCTGAATATCAAACCGACGATGACAGGGAGAAGGCGCTTTACACGATGTATGTTCATATTTATCTCCAGTTTCGCACAGCGTTCTTTGCAGTTCCGCCGAGAAGCTCGACCCACGTGCAGTTTCTTGGACGAACTCTTGCAAGATGTTTGTGAGAGGGAAGCTTACGCGTTGATGGGGCTGGGTGCAAGGCCAGATCGAAAGAATCCACGGTTAGAAATGTCTTTAATGGAAAAGGTCGCAAAAGAGATAACCGCCGCGCCGAGATTTGCTGATACAACGCCAACGAGAAAGCACATAAAAGAACGCTGGAACTCTTAAGGCGTATGGACCGAAGAACGCTCATTTGGGGCAGATAGAAAAGTGAGCAGTAGTGCACAGACTCGGCCAGGTTCTCCGTGAAATCCTTGCACCGAAACGACGCCGCTCAAATCCGCCCCCGTGAGCCTCTCGCCGTACCGGGAAATAGATTGAGGATGAGCAGCCAGAAGGAAGCACAATGCGTACGAGGGTTGCTATTCGCTCGTTGCTATTTTCGTTTGTCGTGCTGATTTTCTCCCACGGTGCCTTCGCTCAAATCGGTATCGGCATTTCCGTGAACTTCGGTCCCCCGGCGCTTCCCGTCTACGAGCAGCCAATCTGTCCCGCAGACAGCTACCTGTGGACGCCAGGTTACTGGGCCTATGACGAGGACGGTGGCTACTACTGGGTACCCGGCACGTGGGTCGAGGCACCCCAGGAGGGCTTCCTATGGACCCCAGGCTATTGGGGCTGGGGCGGCAGCGCGTTCCTTTTCCATGAGGGGTATTGGGGCCCGCAGGTTGGCTTCTATGGCGGTATCAATTACGGCTTCGGCTACGGCGGTGTTGGATACGAAGGCGGCCGCTGGGAAGGTGGCCACTTCTCCTACAACACTTATGTGAATCATGTAAACACTACCATCATTCACAACACCTACAACACCACTGTGACCATCGTCTCCGAAAATCATGTCAGCTACAACGGTGGTACCGGTGGGATTGAAGCGCGTCCCACACCGCAGGAAGAGTCTTACGCTAACCAGCACCACGTCGCTCCAGTAGACGCGCAAACGCAGCACGTTCAGGAAGCCCGCAATAATCCCGAACTGCGCGCTTCCGCCAACCAGGGCAAGCCGCCCATCGCGGCTACCGCCAAGCCTGGTGATTTCAAAAGTGGCGTCGTAGCCTCCAAACAAGCGGGAGGCGAATACAAGACTCCTCCAGCGAATGCTGCACGCGTCAATGAAGCGCGTTCAGGAAATGAAGCTCTCCCCGGCACGGAAAAGCGTTCCGAAACTACTACCGAAGCTCGTCCCACTACCAACAATCACGCCAGCGAATTGCAGTCGCACAAGTTCACGCCTCCAAACACCGGCAACGCTGCAACCGACAGGAAATATCAACAGCAACAGGACAAGCTAACTGCCAAGCAAACGCAGGATCACCAGAATCTCCAACAGCAGCAGGAAAAAGAACATCAGCAATCCACCACGAAAAACTACAACGACGCTCAAAAACAGCAGATGGAACAGCGCCACGCTCAGCAAACGCAACAGATCGAGCAAAAGCATGCCACTCAGCAGAAACAAATGGAGCAGCGCCAAGCGCCGCGCCAAGTTGCACCAAAGCCGGAGAGCCGTCCTCCGGCGGAAAAGCCGCATTGATTGCACTCTAGCCGCGGGCAGGGCCGGATAGCTGCAGTCTTTGCAAGACAAGGGTCCAATCGGGCTGGTGGCGACTGCGTCAACTCGCTGCCGGCCCTTTTTTACTCCCCGCGTACAGTGCGCAACTCATTGACAACAAAGATGGGCTGTCTATAGGTCGAGTACAGCTCGAAAAGAATCCGATTCCGGTAGTCGCCAAACCCCAGGTCGACAGGTTCGGCAGTTTGACAATAGTGTTTCAGAGGGCTAGCGTTAAAAGTGAGGTGGCTTCCATCTCTTTCAGGTTCCCTGAAACTAAGTCAGCCCATCTGAAGTTATCTCCTCTTAGCGTTAGCGACAACAACCTATAGGAGGTTGATATGTTTGCACGCAATGTCTCCTTTCATCTGAAATCGAATATGCTTTCTGACTATAACCGAACGCTTGAGAACGAAATTCTGCCTTTACTTCGCAAGCAGAAGGGCTTTAAGGACGAAATCACATTGTCGAATCCTGGCAGCGCGGATGTGATTGCGATCAGTCTGTGGGAGAACAAAGCCTATGCAGAGGCTTACAACACCAATACCTACCCAGAAGTTTTGAAAACCCTCGCAAGAATGATCGATGGAACGCCCAAGGTTCACACTTTTGAAGCCGTCGCATCGACCTTCCATCACGTTGCCGTAGCCGCGTAACGGGGACTGTCCGCCGCGTACGGGGTGGCCTCAATAAAAGGGGCCGCCCTTCATTAATTGGCTAACCTGATGTTCACCGACCAGAGCTGGCCATCCAATACCACGGCGTATGCTTCCGAACACCAATCGAACAATCACTTCGAGTCGAGGCATTGTTCCATGAGGTGAGTACGAGGGGGATTGACTTGGTCCTGTTGGATCATCTGCCCTGTGTCCAAAAGGCTTCAGCGCGGAATATTGAACGCAGGGACGGTCTGGCAACGGATGTACCAATTTTCTCTAATGGACACGTTGCCATTATCTATCTGAGTATCCCAGGCCCGCCCTCGATTTGTAGCGTCGTAAGGAGACTGCGAGGACAAAACGAACCAGCTCAGGGTATGGCCACCGCAGACAGAGCGGGGGTTATACGAGGCGATCCGGCAGCGATACCTGACCAACAAAAGCACGAAGAAGAGTCAGTTAAACGGAAACGAAGGAGACTCGGCCGTCGCGGCGCAATCCTACTTTTCGATAGCTCTGACCTGCGAATCTCCGGGGAAATCTGGCCCGTTACGCTATGCGACAGAGCACGGCGGCAAGGTCCTTTATCTCCCAGACCTCGCGATCAGTGGACTTTCCCTGCGGAGCTACATTGAGCACTTCTATCAACAGGTTTGAGAGCCGTAGTGTCGAAAGGAATCAGGCCGGTAGCTCACGAAGACGCGTGCGCACGTGATGTTGAAGAGGGACAGTGCCGATCCTTCCTCAATGACTATCGCTCAACCAAAGTGCTCCTGCTGGACAACTCGCCCACTGTTTGCATGCCCCGAGTCTACGCCATATAGCGTGCAAATATCTACGCCAAATAATTTGCAAAGCAACATTCAAGGGTTCCTGGCCGAGGTCTTTCCCATCAAGGCTAGCCACCACATATAAAGTGATCCGGAAAGAATGCTGGCGGTTACCCGATGAGGCCAAACGCGCCCAACACCGCCTAATCAGAAAGACCCCAAATCAGCTACCATCCAGGCGGCCCCGGCAATGAGGAAATTCAGGGCGAATTCGGACCAGTAGAAATGCGCCTCTGGGTGAGCGATCAGGAGAGGAATCCAAACCAGCACACCGAAGAATGCCAGCATGAGCGTCATCAGACGTATCGCAAGCCGCGCCTGGCGATTGATGAGAATAGCAATTGCTGCGAGTCCGAATGCGACCGTCGTAAGGGTCGCCCAGAACATCTGGCTGGGTGGAATCCACTTTGGAACCAGGCCAGCCGTCTCACGAGGTAAGAGTATTTGACCCAGCGTAAATGAAATCGCACAGAGACCGAGTCCGAGCCGTGCCACTCGGCCGAACACTAGCGCCCGTGCTGCATTCGCCTCACTCGCAGCGTACAGGGCAATCGCGCCACAGAGTAAAGAAAAGAACAGGAAGAAGCTCCCCCCGTAGCGCTCATAGATGTTCGCTGCGGCAATGATGCCAGGGATGCAGGCCAGCGAGAAACATAAATAGACAACCCAAAGTACGACCGCAGCCAGACGCACGGTCCGGGGGAACTGCATCCCAATCCCACCGGCAATTAGAGCGGTCATGAGACACCCGCCGATCATCGTTCCAAAAGGTAGGCGCCAGACTTGGTGCAGGTTTTGCCAGGTTTGGGGGTCGTGCCACATCAGTGTGATGACGCCAAACAGCACCGCCGACGCGCCAAAGACGATCCGCCCGTAGAACACTGTTTTCATGCAAAAAAGCTAACAGATCATTTCCCTCTCCGGGAGGCTCACCGCGAAAAAGAAAAAACATCGTAAACAACAGAATCTTTGAGTACGTCATCGAAGGTTACAAACTTCAAAGGCAAGGATTGTAGTTTTGGTCGCCATTCAAGGTGACGTTGATGGAATACCGAAGCGGTCGCATCACGCAAGAGTACCGCCGATGAGGTAGACCAGCAAAATTTAGGCTGTCGTGTTTCGTTAATAAGTGGACTGACGGCATTTCCAGGGGGAATTTATTTTCAATGATTGGACGAATTTTTTCTTAATTATTGCACTCCTTTGAAAATACGGTGCTTCTTTGGATTTGCGGCCATGCCGCGACGCGGCGGTGCCGCTGGTGAAGCAAGCGATCGACGGGTGGCTCGATACGGCGGGAATTGAGAAAGGACCGATCTTCCGGCGCGTGGCGGCGAGCAAGCGTGGGCGCGGACGCGTTGACGGAGCGCGCGGTGTGGCAGCTGGTGCGCGAGTACGCGCAACAAATCGGGATCGGGGAGCTGGCGCCGCACGATCTGCGGCGCACGGCGGCGAAGCTATGCCGCTCGAAGGGCGGGGAGTTGGAGCAAATTCAGTTTCTGCTGGGGCATGAATCGTGAATACGCGGCACAGGTAGGGATCGGGGAGCTGGCGCCGCACGACCTGCGGCGCACAGCAGCGAAGCTCTGTCGATCGAAGGGCGGGGAGTTGGAGCAAATTCAGTTTCTGCTGGGGCATGAATCAATTTTGACTACCGAGCGGTACTTAGGGTCTGAACAAAACCTGAAGAATGCAGTCAACGATGCGTTGGTATTTGAATGAAGGCTCGACGTCGAGTTGTAAGGAAGATCAAAATGGCGTGTTCCATATGGCGCATAAACCTCCGTTTGTTCGCAATCGGGCCAAGTAAATTTACAAGTCAATGCCGCAGTGCCGCCGAAGGAGTCGGCAGCTTTTTCCGAGGTGCTCCTTTGGGGATGCGATCGGTTCCGTGGGTGACGAAAAAAGGCTCGCCCAGTTTTGGGCGAGCCTTCCTTTAGCATGGTTTCGGATTGGCGGTTTGCCAACCGGCGGTGCAAACCCTAACGACTGGCTTTAGTAAAACAGGTACGTGTAATCGTAGTAGGGGGCGACAGTGTAGGTGTTGTTTACGTAAACCCAGTCGTTGCAGCCGGACTGGAACACGGATCCCGAAAAGGACGGAGACACGTGGTTGAAGTTCGGGTATCCGTGGTCGACGCCGCTGTCATAGAAGAGGGCGTAGCCGCTCGAAGGCAACTGATTGCACGCATTCACGTTGTACACCTCCAGCACACCTTCATAGGCATCGGACCACTGGATACCAGACGACGAGACGTTGAGGTAAGAATAGGCGCCCGTGGTCGTATCGTAGGCTTCGACGAAATAATTCAGCGAGCTTGCCGGGGCCGTCTGCTCGGTAAAACCAAACAGCACGTTACCGGCGTTTACCCCCTCGAGCGGGCTATGGAGATAGTTACCGTTGGACAACGGGCCAGCCCAACTGGCGATCGCCCAGGACTTTCCGCCGCCAGCCGCGCTCGGTCCATATTGCAACACGGGCTGGATGATGAAATTCTGCGCTGCCGGAGCGATGCCGTTGAACAGGAAAATCGTTTGACCGGTGTAGGAGGAGGGCGCGTTGGGTACGTAAAAGTAACCATCCTCGAGGTCGATGTTATCGCCGCCACCCAAGGAAAGATTCTGTTGCGAATCTTCGACCCAGCCGTTGAAAGGCGGGCCCGGAACGTGGCCTGGCTTGTTCGGTGCGCTTGCCGTATGCCGGGTTGAGATGGCAGCTTCCGGACACGCGTCATAGTGCGCGATGACCTTGCCTTTGAGGGTTACGTCGCCGGCGGATTGGCCGTCTTCGCCCAAGGTGACGGTTGCGCCGTTGGGGACTTCGTGTACGCAGTCGGGACGCACCAAGGCTCCGGGAACCTGCACCCAGTCCGGGTGTGCGGCGACGAGCTGGTCATAGGTTTGTTCAGGGGTTTGTGTTTGCCCGGGCTGCGCGCTCAGGGTGCCGCTCATTCCGAGCAGAGCCAGAGCGCCGCAGAGGACGCCGTTTCCGATCATTTGAGACACACTACGAAAATGCTTCACAATCATTCTCCTTAGGATTTGTCTGCGGGAAGATTCAGACTGCGATCTGGCTCTTCAGAAGATTCTCTGGAGTTCCGTCTACATCAATAGTGAGCATTGGGTCGACAACGTTTCACTTTCAATTTGTTGCAGAGGGGAGTGCAAATCGCGAGAGCATCGTGGAGCAGCCGTTTTCGTTTTCGGAAAAGGAAGGATATTTATGGGAAGAGCTGGGCCACTGTCGCGCTGCACCTAATTAACCGGGAGACCGGGCGGGTTTACTGCGCTTAACTTGGAGATTGTAGTGCAGCAAATACTGCATCTAACCTGGAGACAGATGCGCGGACGGAATGTCGGTACTACTTTCTTTTGTGGGTCTTCGCAGGCTATCTCAAGATTTAGAGTCGCCGACAACCGCCCAAATAATCCGCGCGATTATTTCTCCAAGTTAAGTGCCGCAATCTCCTGGTTCAGTACAGTGTCTCCTGGTTCAGCGCAGTATGCAACGTACTGAAAACATGGGTCCGCTGTCTCACGGTTAGGTGCAGCGCGACAGGAACCCAAGAAAATGCGGTTCCATTCCCGTGTGATTCGAGCTTGCACGCGAGCCGGAGCTTGACGTATTCCGATTGCTGCGGCACTGTAGGCCGTCGTCATGGGCAAATCGAGAGTCAAGTCGAACTATCGTCGCCGAGTGCTCCGCCTGCCAGACCTGGATCATTGTAAAACGGCAGTTCTCAATAGCCTCGGCTCGCCAGCTTCGCGTCGAGTCTACGAGTACGCCATCGACCAGTTCATCGCTTGGTACTGCTCCGAGCCTCGATTGGCCTTCAACCGCATCGTCGTCGTGCGCTATCGAATGTACCTGGAATCGCGGCATCTGGCAGCCAACACCATCAACCAGCAGCCTGCAGCCGTACAGTCGCCTAGCTCACGAAACCGCCGACGCTGGCTTGCTAAGTCCCGAGTTGGCCGCGGGGATTAGCCGCGTCAAGGGGGTCAAGCAGCTCGGATTCCGGTCCGGGAATTGGTTGAGCGCGGATGTCGTTATTCACCGAGTAGCTGGCCCCCATCGCTGGGGGCCAGCCCTCTCAGAACCGGATGTCGCGCTGTATGTTACTTGGAGACTGGGCGGGTTTACTGCAGCTAACTCGGAGACTGTAGTGCAGTAAATACTGCGCTTAACCTGGAGACAGATGCGCAGAAGGAATGCCGGTACTACTTTCTTTTGTGGGCCTTCGCCGGCTATCTCAAGATTTAGAGCCGCCGACAAGCGCC
>Ga0187847_10001000_pt1 | contig 27326 bp, 21 predicted proteins | sample June2016WEW_4_10_FD_132458 | JGI IMG/M metagenome (GOLD analysis project Ga0187847, IMG submission 132458) | Peatland microbial communities from SPRUCE experiment site at the Marcell Experimental Forest, Minnesota, USA - June2016WEW_4_10 | ecosystem: Environmental > Terrestrial > Soil >...
CCAACGAGATCGAGATCGCCCAGATCGACGGCCGCTGGGAGGTGGTCGGCGTCGACCCCGGCCGTCGGCCCTTCTTCCGCCGCGTGCTCGGCAAGAGTTTCGGCCAGCGTGTCAAGGCCGAGTCGATCGTCGACTTCGCGTCCATCGAGCCCTTCGTCTCCCCCGTGCCCTCGGCGCGGCTGCGCATCCCGTACCGCAAGCTGGCGCGGCTGCACCCGGCCCAGATCGCCGACCTGGTCGAGCAGGCCAGCCACGAAGAGGGCGAGGAGATCATCGAGGCGGTGGGCCTGGACCGCGAGCTCGAGGCCGACGTCTTCGAGGAGCTCGACGTCACCCACCAGCTGGAGTTCCTCGAGTCGCGCAGCGACGAGGAGGCCGCGCGACTGCTGTCGCGCATGGAGCCCGACAACGCGGCCGACCTCATCAGCGAGATCGACCAGGACCGACGCCTGCCGATCCTCGAGCACCTGCCCGCGGCCCAGCAGGTCAAGGTGCGCAACCTGCTCTCCTACAACGCCGACACCGCCGGCGGCATGATGAACACCGACTTCGTGACCGTCGCCGCGGCGGCGACCGTCGCCGACGCGCTCGAGGCGATCCGCGTCTCGTCGGCGCCGGCGGAGTCGCTGCACGCCGTGTTCGTGCTCGACGAGAACGGCCTGCCGATCGGCGCCGCCTCGGTGGCGCCGCTGGTGCGCGCGAGGGGTTCCGAGCTGGCCCTCAGCGTGGCGCGCACGCAGATGACCTACGTGCACCCGCACTGGGACCTGCACCGCGTCGCGCGCAAGATGAGCGACTTCAACCTGACCGTCCTGCCGGTCCTCGACGAGGAGAACGGCGCGATGATCGGGGTCATAACCGTTGACGACCTGCTCGAGGAGCTGTTGCCGCAAGGCTGGCGAGGCGAGTTCGGCATGACCGCGGCGGAGGAGTGACCATGGTCCGCCCGGTCCCAGGTCCCGTTCTAAGGGGGTCTCTCTGAAACCCCCCAGTACCGCCCTCGCGGCGGACAACGTCTCGAGACAACCTCGCACGACTCCTCTGACGGGCTGACGGCCCGCCTCCCGGTTTCGCCGTGGTTGTGTCAGCGAACAACCACAGCGAACGAAAGGAGGTGAGTATGGAGCGCGATCGGACCCAGCAGATCAGCGGTGCCTTCGGCACCATCAAAGAGCACGACACCGGCGACCGCCGGGGTCTTCGCGCGCGCCTGCTCACCCTGCTCGCCATCATCGGGCCCGGTCTCATCGTCATGATCGGCGACAACGACGCCGGCGGCGTCTCGACCTACGCCCAGGCCGGCCAGAACTTCGGCTACACCCTGCTGTGGACGCTGCCCCTGTTGATCCCGGTGCTGATCATCATCCAGGAGATGGTGGCCCGCCTCGGCGCCGTCACCGGCGTCGGTCACGGGCGACTCATCCGCGAGCGGCTCGGCCGGTACTGGGGCAACCTCTCGATCTTCTCGATCCTCTTCCTCAACTTCCTCATCATCATCACCGAGTTCATCGGGGTCGAGTACTCGATGCAGTACTTCGGGGTGAGCAAGTACGTGGCGGTCCCGGTCGCCATCGCGCTGCTCTTCGCGGTGACGGCGTCGGGGTCGTTCAAGCGCTGGGAGCGGTTCATGATGCTCTTCGTGGCCATCAACTTCCTGGTCGTGCCGCTGCTGTTCATCACCAAGCCCCATGTCACGAGCGTCCTTCACCATCTCGCCGTGCCCGGCGTGCGCGGCGGCGCCACGTCGACGGCGGTGCTGTTGATCATCTCGATCATCGGCACGACGGTTGCCCCGTGGCAGCTCTTCTTCCAGGAGTCGAACATCGTCGACAAGAAGATCTCACCGCGGTGGCTCAACTACGAGCGCGTCGACACCATCCTGGGCTCGTTCATCGTGGTGATCGGCGCGTCGGCCCTCGTCGCCATCTGCGCCGCCGGACTCGCGGGTCACGGCGGCACCAACGCCTTCACCAGTGCCCTCGGCGTCGCCCACGCGCTCAACGCCCGAGTCGGCCACGGCGCCGGCGCCCTCTTCTCGCTCATTCTGCTCAACGCCTCGATCATCGGCGCGACGTGCGTCACCCTCGCCAGCTCCTACGCCATCAACGACCTTTCGGCGTCGGTGAAGGGCCTCGACGTGCCTTTTCGTGAGGCCCGGGGTTTCTACCTGGGCTTCGCCGGACTGCTCTTCGTCGCCGGCGTCGTCACGCTGATCCCCGGCGCGCCGCTGGCCCTCATCACCCTCGCCGTGCAGGCCATCTGTGGGCTCATGTTGCCGAGCACGACCATCATCGTGCTCCTGTTGTGCAACGACCGTGAGATCATGGGCCCCTGGGTCAATGCCAAGTGGCTCAACGCGTTGGCGATCATCATCATCACCGCCCTCGTGGTGATCTCCTTCACTATGATGATCTCCACGCTCTTCACCTCGGTGGACGTGATCGGGCTGCTCGAAGCGCTGGCCGCGGTCGCGGCCATCGGTCTGGCCGTCGGTCTGCCGCTCGGGCTTCGTCGCACGCCGCCGCCTCGCACCTACGACATCGACCGCCGTGACTGGCGCACCCCCCGGCTCACCCTGCTTGCTCCGATGGCCAGTTCGCGGCCCCGACGGATCCTGATGCGCACGCAGAGCCTCTACCTCTTCGTGGCCGGCGCGGTGCTGCTCGTGCGATTCATCCAACTGGCGACCAAATAGTCTCCCTAGATGGTTCAATCACCAACGCTGGTCTGCGTGCACGCCCACCCCGACGACGAGGCGATCTTCACCTCGGGCGCCACGTCGCACTACGCCGCGCTCGGGTACCACGTCGTGCTCGTCACCTGCACCAACGGCCGTCTCGGCTTCGACGCGGCGCGCCGGGCCGGGAACGATCCCGAGCACGACGACGACGAGACGCGCGCCACGCGCGCGTTCGAACTGACGCGCAGTGCCGCGCTGGTGGGGTACGGGCGGGTCGTCTCGCTCGGCTTCGACGATTCGGGCATGGTCGGCTGGCCCCAGAACGAGGAGGCCGGCGCGTTCACCAACATCGACGTCGACGCCGTCGCGCAGACCCTCGCCGCGCTGTTCGACGAAGTCGGCGCCTCGGTCGTGCTCACCTACGACGAGAACGGCTTCTACGGCCACCCCGACCACGTTATGGCGAACGTGCTGACCCGACGGGCCCTCGAGGTCGCGACTTCGCCCCTGCGCCTCTACTACCCGGTGATGCCGCGCAGCGTCATACGCGAATTCGTGCCCCGGGCCCGGGCGGCGCAGGTCTTCCTGCCGGCCTGGATCACCGAGGCCGACGCCGGCACGCCCGACGAGCTGGTGGCGACCACGCTGGACGCGCGCGCCTACACCGGGGTGAAGAAGGCCGCGATCCACGCCCACGCCTCCCAACTGGACAACGCCGACCTGCTAACAATGGACCCCGAGCTCTTTACGCTGATGTTCGGCACCGAGCACTACCAGCGGGCCTGGAGTCGCGGTGCGGCTTCGGGTGACGGCACCGATCTCTTTGGAGGACTGTAGATGGAACAACTGACCTTTCTGGCCGTGCACGCGCACCCCGACGACGAGGCCAGCTCGACGGGCGGCCTCTACGCGCTGCTGGCGACCCAGGGGGTGCGCACGGTCCTGGTGTGCTGCACCAACGGCGAGTGCGGGGACGGACCGGACGGGGCCAAGCCCGACGCCGACCACCACGACGGCGACGAGGTCGCCGCCATCCGCGCCGTCGAGCTGGACAAGGCCGTCGAGGTGCTCGGCATCAGCCGCCTCGTGCGCCTGGGCTATCGCGATTCGGGCATGAAGGGCTGGCCCCAGAACTCGGACCCCGAGTCCTTCTGGGCGACGCCGGTCTCGGTCGCCGCGGAGAAGCTGGCCGCCGTGCTGCGCGAGGAGCGCCCGCAGGTGATCATGACCTACAACGAGTACGGCTTCTACGGACACCCCGACCACATCCAGGCCCACCTCATCACCCTGGCCGCGATCAAGCTGGTGGACTACGAGCCGACGCTCTACTTCAACGCCATTCCCGACTCGGTCATGGAGCGCTTCCGCGAGCGCTGGCAGCAGGAGGAGCGTGAACGCTCGGAGGCGGACGCCGCCAAGGGCATCGTGCGCGAGCCCGACCCGCCCAACGAGGAGGAGGAGATCCCGATGGGCACGCCGGACGAGAAGATCGACGCCGCCATCGACATCTCGGCGGTCACCGACGCCAAGTTCGACGCGCTGGCCGCGCACCATAGCCAGATCGCCGACTCCTTCTGGATGAAGATGGGCCGCGAGCAGTTCAAGGAGGTCATGAAGACCGAGTGGTTCGTGCGCGTGACCAACCCTCGCCACGTCGAGGGCTGCGTCACGGACATCTTCGCCGGCTACCGGTAGGCGACGGCCCGGACTCAGGTCCTCGACGTCACGACGGCTGCGCTCTGAAGCTGACGATCGGGGCCGCCTGGGCCGTCGAGTCCTTGCTCGATTTGGGCCGGTCCAGGTGCACCTCGACGAGGAAGGTCTCTCCGGCCGTGCTGGCGCGATAGTCGATGTCCCAGTAGTACTGGCCATCCTTGCTCTTCGGTCCGCCGACGCTCTTCGGGGTCCCCACGAAGTCGATCCGCACCGCCGCACCGTCGTACTCGGCCAGCACCGCGCGAAGGTGCGAGAGCGAGGGGTCGGCGAAGGCCGTGCGGGCCTTGTTCAGTTCGTCGCTGAAGGAGACCGCGTTGACGAAGGAGCTCACCTGCACCGCGACCGGGGTCGTGTCGTAGGCGGGGTAGTTGTTGAGGTGGGGAGCCTTGTCCGTTCCCGAGGCCGGTGGGCGCAACGCGGGGCAGTCCTGCTCGACGGGGTCGGTGAACGTGTGGCTCTCCATGACGTAGGAGGCTTGGGTGAAGGCCGCAAGGGCCTTCGACGCCAGCGCGGTGTTGGCGATCTGGCCGGTGTGCTTCGTGTAGTAGGTCACGATGTTCGCGTCCTGCAGCCAGGCCACGAACTGCGTGGACAGCTGTTTCGAGTACTCCACCAGCTGGGCCGTCGGGGCGTCGAGCGCCGCGGTGGCCTGCGCCTGGTCGAGCTTGGTGAGCTCGCTGCGCTCGTCGGCGACGTTGGACCACGTGAGCGGCACGCCCTTGTCGCCGTAGAGGGTCGCGCCGTTGGTGTCGAAGTGCGCGACGTAGGTCTCCGCCTTGCAGAAGGCGGCGATCTTGGCGGTGGTGGCGGCGTCGGCACCGCCGTGCAGGACGAGGATCGAGGTCGCGCCCACCAATAGCGCGGTGCCGAACTGGAGTGCCCGAGAGCGGGCCGGCGGGCGACCAACTGGTTCTGGCATCTGGCGACTTTCGATTGGAGGACGTGACATGCCGGCACCAGCGTACTGTCGTTCGCCCACCTTGCCCGGCGCCGGCCAAGCGTGGGCGTCAACCGTCGCCGTGGGTCGATGGCCATCCAAACGGACTTAGTAGCGGTACGTGTCGGGCTTGAAGGGACCGTCCACCGAGACGCCGATGTAGTCGGCCTGGCGCTTGGTGAGCGTGGTGAGCTTGACGCCCAGCGCGTCCAGGTGCAGGCGGGCGACCTTCTCGTCGAGGTGCTTGGGCAGCACGTAGACCTTCTTCTCGTAACGCTCGTTGTTCACGTAGAGCTCGATCTGGGCCATGACCTGGTTGGTGAAGGAGTTGCTCATCACGAAGCTCGGGTGTCCGGTCGCGTTGCCCAGGTTGAGCAGCCGGCCCTCGGAGAGCAGCACGATCGCGCGCCCGTTCGGCAGGATCCACTTGTCGACCTGGGGCTTGATGTTCTCGCGTCGCACGCCCGCGAGGTTGGCCAGTCCCGCGATATCGATCTCGTTGTCGAAGTGGCCGATGTTGCCCAGGATGGCCTGGTGCTTCATGCTCAAGATGTGCTCGACGCTCACGATGTCGCGGTTGCCCGTCGCGGTGATGATGATGTCGGCGATGGGCAGGGCCTCTTCGAGCGTCGTGACCTGGAAGCCGTCCATGGCCGCCTGCAGGGCGCAGATCGGGTCGATCTCGGTGACGATCACGCGTGCGCCCTGGCCCCGCAGCGATTCGGCGCAGCCCTTGCCCACGTCGCCGTAGCCGCAGATCACGGCGACCTTCCCGCCGATGAGGGTGTCGGTCGCGCGGTTGATGCCGTCGATCAGCGAATGGCGGCAACCGTACTTGTTGTCGAACTTGGACTTGGTGACCGCGTCGTTCACGTTGATGGCGGCGAAGAGCAAGGTCTGGTCCCGTTCCATCTCGTACAGCCGGTGCACGCCCGTCGTCGTCTCCTCCGAGACGCCGATGATCGAGGTGCTCATCGGGCCAAAGAGCTGCTCTGCGCTCGAGACGATCCGGTCCAGGGTGGCCAGGATCACGCGATACTCCTCGGAGTCGGCGCTCTCGGGCGCGGGCACGAAGCCGGCCCGCTCGAACTCGAGACCCTTGTGCACGAAGAGGGTGGCGTCGCCACCGTCGTCGAGGATCATCGTCGGTCCGGGCTGCCCGGGCCAGCGCAGCAACTGCTCGGTGCACCACCAGTACTCCTCGAGACTCTCGCCCTTCCAGGCGAAGACCGGCACGCCCTGGGGATCCTGGGCGGTCCCGCCGGGCCCCACGACGACGGCCGCGGCGGCGTGGTCCTGGGTGGAGAAGATGTTGCAGCTGACCCAGCGCACGTCGGCACCGAGCGCCACCAGCGTCTCGATGAGCACGGCGGTCTGGATGGTCATGTGCAACGAGCCGGCGATCCGCGCGCCCCGCAGGGGCTGAGAGTCGCCGAACTCCGCGCGCATCGCCATCAGTCCGGGCATCTCGTGCTCGGCCAGGGTCATCTCGGCGCGGCCGAAATCGGCCAGCGAAAGGTCGGCGACTTTGAAGTCAAAGGGGGCAGAGGTCATGGTTCTCCTAAGGATCTAGTGTTCTCCCGGCGCCGACCTCTGTCGAACACGCCTGGATGAATCGTAGTGGCTAGACCCCGACGCGGAACTCCACCACGTCGCCGTCGTGCATGACGTACTCCTTGCCCTCGATGCGGGCCTTGCCGGCGGCGCGCACCGCGGCCATGGTGCCGGCGGCCATCAGGTCGTCGAAGGAGACGACCTCGGCCTTGATGAAGTGCTTCTGGAAGTCGGTGTGGATGACGCCGGCCGCCTCGGGCGCCGTGGCGCCTTGGTGGATCGTCCAGGCCCGAGCCTCCTTGGGTCCGGCCGTCAGGAAGGTCGCTAGGCCCAGCGCGTCAAAACCGACCCGTGAGAGTTGGGCCAGGCCCGACTCGCTCTGGCCGAAGGACTGCAGCAGTTCCAGGGCGTCTGACTCGTCGAGGTCGGCCAACTCCGCTTCGACCTTGGCGCAGAGAACCACGCTCGGCGCCGGCGCGACGGAGTTGACGAGTTCCCCACAGCGCGCCTCGTCGGCGATGGTGGCCTCGTCGACGTTGAAGACGTAGATGAACGGCTTGTCGCTCAGCAGGTGCAGGTCGGCGAGCGCCTCGTGGTCGAGTCCCTTGGTGACCTTGGAGATGACCGTGCCGTCGTTGAGGTACTGCTGTGCCTTGAGGACTTCGGCCAGTTTCAGCGCCGCGTCGGGCAGGCGCCGGGCCTCGCGCTCGAGGCGGCTGACCGTCTTGTCGATGGTCTGCAGGTCGGCGAGGATCAACTCGGTCTCGATCGTGGCGACGTCGCTGGCGGGGTCGATCTTGCCGTCGACGTGGATGACGTCGTCGTCGACGAACACCCGCACCACCTCACAGATCGCGTCCGACTCGCGGATGGCCGCTAGGAACTGATTGCCGAGGCCCTCGCCCTCCGACGCTCCACGCACGATGCCGGCGATGTCGACGAAGGTGACGACCGCCGGGATGATCCTCTCGGAATGGAACACCGCCGCCAGCTCGGCGAGACGGTGATCGGGTACCGCCACGACGCCGATGTTGGGTTCGATCGTCGCGAAGGGGTAGTTCGCCGCGAGCACGTTGTTCTTCGTGAGCGCATTGAACAGTGTGGATTTGCCCACGTTCGGAAGTCCGACGATACCGATAGAGAGTGCCATGGCGCTTTCGAGGCTACTCCGCGGGTCCGATTACATTTGTCGCGTGGCCAGCGACCTCCCGCAACGATTCGGCGTGCACGGCCCCCCCGATGCCGGCCCTCGGCTCGGCGTCATCGGCAGTTGCAACGTCGACCTCATCGTGCGATGTCGGCGCCTGGCCCGCCCCGGCGAGACGGTGGTGGGCGACGACGTGGTGCGCCTGCCGGGCGGTAAAGGCGCCAACCAGGCCGCGGCGCTCGCTGCTCTCGGGGCCGACGTCTCACTGCTGTGCAGCGTTGGCCAGGACGAGGACGGGGAGTGGCTCCTTCGAGCACTGCGTGGGCGAGGCGTCAACGTCGACCTGGTTCGTCGATCGCCGCGGCCGACGGGCGCGGCCTTCATCACCGTGGACGATGCCGGTGAGAACGAGATCGTGGTGTCCCTGGGGGCCAACGCCGACCTCGAACTCGGCGACGTGGACCTCGGGCGATTCGATGTCGTGCTCGCGCAATTGGAGATCGCGGAATCGATCGTCGCCGCCGCAGCCCAGCGAAGCCCCACCTTCGTTCTCAACGCCGCGCCGGCGCGGCCAGTGAGCGCCGAGACGCTGGCCCACTGCGCGGTCGTCATCGCCAACGAGGTCGAAGCCGAGTCGCTGGAACTTTCGGGCATCGAGCACTGCGTCGTGACCATGGGCGAGCGCGGCGCGGCCCACTACGCCTTGGGTCGCGAAGTGGCGCGATGCGTCGCCCCCCGTGTCACCCCGGTCGACACCGTCGGCGCCGGCGACGTCTTCTGCGCGGCCTACGCGCTGCAGTTCGCTCGTGGCGCGTCGGCGCTCGACGCGCTGCGTTTCGCGGTGGTGGCGGCGACGTTGGCCACGCGGGCCCAGGGCGCACAGGGTGCCCTGCCCACGCGAGAGGAAGTGGACGCGGCGCTCGCCCGGGCGTCGTAGCGGTCATCGATTCGACCCTGGCCACCTCGCTCTCGACACGAGTTCGCGCGTCGTCCGCCGACTGTCGAGCGGGCTGACCCCTTACCGCGTCCTTAGCGATGCCGCGTCGCGGAGCCGTCACAATAAGACGGCAATAAGACCGCGCTAATAATGTGGCCCCGACGTAAATTTCGCCGTCCTCGATGTATCGAACGTGCCTATTGTCTCGACGTGCCCAAACAACTTGGTCGCCGTGTGAAGAAGGACGACAGTGTTCTCGCTTAGTTACGCCTGGAATGAACTGCACCGTCGGTTGGGCCGAACGCTCGTCACCGCGATAGGTCTCGCCGCCGGCGTGGGCCTGGTGATGGGCATCATCGGGGTGTCCCAGGGTCTCAGCGACGCCCAGACCAAGGCGCTGTCGCCGCTCGGTTCGGTGGGCACCGACATCATCGTGACGCGCACGGTGGCGCCCACCCTCTCCACCGCCACGACGACCACCACGACGTTCGGCGGATTCGGCGGTGGGGGTGGTGGCGGCAGTTTCGCTGGTGGCGGTGGCGGTGGCGGTGGATTCTTCGGGGGGCGCGGCAGCTTTGCGCTCAACTCGAAAGACACGTCCGCCCTTGACGCCGCCAACTCGTCGGTCATCACCGACCTCGCGAAGCTCGGTCCGGCCGGCACCAAGTTCACGCACGACTTCTTCGTGCCGGGAACCCTGATCACCTTTCCTTCGCAGGCGGTCGCCGACGTGGTCAAGGTCAAGGGCGTCACGAGCGCCGTGGGCGCGCTGTCGCTCGATGCCCTGCACGAGAGTGGCACCGTGCCCAAGATCACCGCGTCGGTGAAGACGGGCGGTCAGACCATCTCGGCGACGGTGAAGCCTCCGGTACTCTCGCCCGGGCAGCAGGCGGCCGAGCGCACCTGCATCGAGGGGATCATCAACAAGCAACTGGGGACCACCACGACGACGACTCCCGGGTCGGGGTCGGGCGGCTTCGCAGGCGGCAGCGGAGGTTTCGCCGGAGGCGGGCGCTTCCGCTTCGGCGCCGGCGCGACCTCGGCCTTTGCCAAGTGCCTCACGCCGGCGCAGAAGGCCTACCAGCAGGACGTGATCGTTCCCGAGCAGACGGTCAACGAGGTGCTCAATCCGCCCACGACCAACACCAAGACCTCGACGTACACCGTCGGCGGCGTCGATCCCTCCGACACGACCTCCGGCCTCGTCACCAAGTCCCAGTTGGTCAAGGGCACCTGGATCTCGACGAACCCCGCGACCGCGGCGACGCAGGTCCTCGTTACGACCGCCTACGCCTCCCAGGAGGGACTGAAGGTGGACCAGTCCCTGACCATCAATTCGGTGAAGTACCAGATCGTCGGTCTGGTGAATCCCACGCTCACCGGCGACGTCTCGGACATCTACTTCAGTCTCGCCAACCTGCAGTCGCTCTCGACCAACCAGAACCGTATCAACGAGGTCCTCGTCTCGGTCGCCAACGCGAAGGACGTCAACTCCGTGGCCAAGGCCATCAAGGGCGAGCTGCCCGGTGCGACCGTGCTGACGTCTAAGTCGCTGGCCGATCAGGTGACGGGCAGTCTGACCAACGCGCGCAAGCTCGCCAACGACCTGGGCGGCGCGCTGGCGGTCGTGGTCCTGCTCGCCGCGTTCCTGATCGCCGGATTGCTCACGCTGTCCAGCGTGTCCAAGCGGGTGCGTGAGATCGGGTCGCTGCGCGCCATCGGCTGGTCCCGCGGCCGTGTCGTGCGCCAGATCATGGCCGAGACGCTCGGCATCGGCGTGCTGGGCGGCGTCGTGGGGATCGGCATCGGCGTGGTCATCTGCCTCATCATCGGGGCCGTCGGACCGGCCCTCAGCGTGTCGAGCACCGGACTGGCCGTCGGCGCCTCCACCGTCAGCAATCTCCTGCACCAGACGACGTCGGCCACCGTGGCGACGACGGTCCACCTCACGGCGCCGATCCGCGTGCTGACCATCGTGATCGCCTTCGTGTGCGGCCTACTCGGCGGCGTCATCGCCGGAGCCGCCGGCGGTTGGCGCGCGGCTCGACTTTCACCCGCTTCGGCTCTCCGAGACCTCGGATGAGTTTCACGACGAGAGCAAGGACAACACTATGACCGAGACCTCCACGGTCGACAGCGCCGGTTCGGCACCGGGGTCGGCCCTGTATGAACTGCGTGCGGTGACTCGCACCTTCGCCAAGGGCAGCGTCGCCGTGCAGGCGCTACGGGGCATTGACCTCGATATCGCCCGCGGCGAGATGCTGGTCCTCGAGGGCCCGAGCGGCTCGGGCAAGTCGACGCTGCTCCAGCTGCTCGGTGCGCTCGACACGCCCACGTCGGGCCAGATCAGGTTCGCCGGGCGATCCCTCGAGAACGAGCCGGACCAGGTCTTGACCGAGATCCGCTCCAAGGAGATCGGCTTCGTCTTCCAGCAGTTCAACCTGATCCCGACGTTGAGCGCGGACGACAACGTGGCCATCGCCATGGTCCCGCGCGAGGCCTCGCGCGAGAAGCGTCAGGCCCGCGCCCAGGAGCTGTTGACGCAGGTCGGGCTGGAGCATCGATTCGGCCACCTTCCCTCGCGCCTCTCGGGCGGCGAGCAGCAGCGGGTGGCGATCGCGCGGGCCCTGGCCAATCGGCCCGAAGTGATCATCGCCGACGAACCGACGGGAAATCTCGACTCGGACAACGCCAAGGAGTTCATGGCGCTGCTCCATGACCTGCACCAGCGATCGGGCGTGACGATCATCATCGCCACGCACGACGAGGACATCGCGTCGACCACGCAGCGTCGCATTCGCCTGCGCGACGGTTCGATCCTGTCCGATACGAAGAACTAAGGTCCGCCTGCCCTCCTTGTGGGCCGACCATATAGTTGGGCCGTGAGTCCGCCCACCGACGTCGAGGGCATGATCCCGTTTCGCGAGTACGAGACGTGGTTCCGCGTGTTCGGTGACCTCTCGTGGCCCAAAGTGCCCCTCGTCGCCGCACACGGCGGTCCCGGCTGCAGCCACGACTACCTGGTGGCGTTGGCCGAATTGGCCGCGCAGGGCCGGGCCGTCGTCTTCTACGACCAGCTCGGCGGGGGCCGTTCGACCCACCTGCCCGAGCGGGGTGGGGATTTCTGGACCGTCGACCTCTTCCTTGAGGAACTGGAGAACCTGCTCGTCACCCTCGGGATCGCAGAGCGCTACGACCTGCTCGGCCAATCCTGGGGCGGCATGCTCGGCGCCGAGCACGCGATCCGCCAGCCACCGGGCCTCAACGCCCTGGTTATCAGCAACTCGCCGGCCTCGATGGCGTTGTGGTCGAGCGAGGCCAAGAAGTTGCGGGCCCTGATGCCCACGGAGGTGGAGGCGGCGCTCGATTGTCATGAGGCCGACGGCACGACGAGCGACCCCGAATACCTCGCGGCGACCGCCGCCTACTACGACGAGCACGTCTGTCGCGTGGTGCCGAACCCGCCCGAGGTGGTGCGCATGTTCGAGCTGCTCGAGAGCGACCCCACGGTCTACAACACGATGAACGGTCCCAACGAATTCTTCTGCATCGGTACCTTGCGCGACTGGTCGGTCGTCGATCGCGTGCACAAGATCACGGCACCCACGCTGCTCGCCTCTGGCCGCTTCGACGAGGCGACCCCGGCGACGGTCCAGCCGTTCTTCGATGGCATCCCCGACGTGCGCTGGGAGATCTTCGAACAGTCGAGCCACATGCCCTTCGTGGAAGAGCCGACGCGTTACCTCAGCGTCGTCGAGACCTTCCTCGCCGAACACGACTAGGGGCACGGGGTGGTGGAACCGGTGTGCCTCGGTGGACAGGACCCGGAACGTGACCTAAAATTGCCTTGACGTGAGGCCGTGATGTTGGTGATCGGCGAGGGCCGGCGACCACACCAGAAAGGGCGACTCGTGAACGCTTTCCGGGGTTACCGCAGTCGGTGGGCCGTCGTGGCCGCTCTCGTCGCACCCCTGGTGCTCGCCGCGGTGCTCGTGCCGTTTCGCGGGTCCTTCGCCAACTCGGCCGCGGCCCTGGCGCTCATCGCGCTCGTCGCGGCGGTCGCCGTCGCGGGCAACCGTTTCGCCGGGGTGCTGGCCAGCCTCTCGTCGGCGCTGTGGTTCGATTTCTTCCTGACCCGGCCCTACGACCGTCTGGTGATCAGCCATCGCAACGACATCGAGACGACGGTGAGCATCCTGATCGTGGGCGTCATCGTGACGGAACTCGCGGCGCGCAGCCGCCACCACTTCAAGGCGGCGAACGAGGGGTCGAACTACGTCGAGATGATCCACGGCCTGGCCCTGCTCGCCGCCGGCACCGAGCCAATTGAGGGGGTCGTCGAGCGCGCCGTGGCCACCCTGCGCGAGCTGCTCGAGCTGCGCGACTGTCGTTTCGAACACGAACTGGTCGAGCCGCCGCTCGCGCGCATCGGCACCGACGGCGAGGTGCTGCACGTCGGACTGCTCTGGCCGGTGGAGAATATCGGGATCCCCGGTCCCGAGGCCGAGATCCTCGCGCAGTGGCGCGGCCGGGTGATGGGCCGCTTCGTGCTCACGCCGACGCCGGGCCAACCGGTGCCGTTGGAGCGGCGTGTCGTCGCGCTGTCGCTGGCCGAGCTAGTGGGTGCCGCACTCTACGAACGCCGTCCCGTCGCCTGAGGATCCGGCGATCGACGGTGGATGGGATCTAGGTGCCGCGCACGTTCGACGGGGGTAGCAGCGGCTGCTCGGCGACACGGGCCCACTCCACGCGCGGGCACGTGAAGCGCACGTGCAGGTCCTCGATGATGCTGTCGTAGTTGACGCGCCAACCAACGAAGTCGTTCCACGCCACGTCGTGGTCGGCGACGAGCGGTACCCCGCTACGGGCCAGGTGCTCGAGCACCAGGTCGAACTCGTGTCGGGTGATGGCGATCGGGATGTCGCGGGTGGGGTGCACGGGGTAGGGGACACGGAAGTAGTCGGCCAGGCGGCGCAGTGCGATCCAGCCCGAGCGGATGCACAGTCCCGCGACCGGTGACGGGGGGACGTCGACCGCGGAGTTGAAGATGGCCGCCGCGTCCAGGATCGTGGCGGCGGCGCCGACCCAGGTCTGGTTGGGATTGGGGGAGCGGTAGAAGTTGAGGATCGTCAGCGTGGTGTGGGTCTCGCCGACGTCGATGAACCACTGCTCCCATTCGAGCCAGAGCTTGTCGAGGGCCTCGTAGGACTTCACGCTCTGGGCCACCTCGAGCACGCCCCAGGGCGTGGCCGGCTCGCCGGCCCGCACTGAAAGCCGCGCGACGGAGAGTTCGCGCCGCTGGAAGGCCTGGTAGAGGGTCGGGATGAAGGCAATCAATAGGGCCAGCAGCGTGAGCCCGATGGCCGCCTCGAGGTAGCCGAGCGTGACCTGGAACCCGCCCCGGCCCGAGACCGTGCCCAGGGTGAAGAGCGAGGAGCCCGACGTCTCGAAGGCCAGGCTGAAGTTGGACGTCCCGGCGGCGACGAACCCGAAGCCGAACGCGATGACGCTCAGCGCCAGCCACATGGCCTGGTACGACAACAGGACGACTGACGCGAAGAGCGAGAGGACCCGGTCCTGGCCGAGGTACGAGGGCCGGGTCTTGGCGATGAGGCGAAAGACCGCGCCGATGGCCTTGGACACGAGTCGGCTGAGGCGGACGTTGGCCACGCGGGGTAGGAGGAATGTCCGAACTGCCGCGTCCAGCACCAGCAGTTCGAGCAGGAATCCCGCCACGCCCGCGAGCACCCGAACCCAGACGGCCACCTCGATCAGCCCCCGTCCGGCCGGTGGTCCTCGGGGGACGACGTGAGAGAGGGGTGCCGCTGCATGGCCAAGCAGGAAGTATACGAGGCCCCCTCGTGCATCGCTGGCGTCGCGGTCGTCGTGCGGCGCCGCCAGATTCGCGCCTTCGACGTCACATAGCATGCGATGGTGCGCACAACGACTGAAACCATCACGAATCCCTACCGCCTTCCCCGCACGGTCGTACCGTCGGCCTACCGACTGCGCCTCGACGTCGATCTCGACGGAGCGGCGTTCGCCGGATCGCTGGACATCGACGTCGAGTTCAACGAGTCGGTGAACTCGTTCGCCCTCAACGCGATCGAACTCGATGTCTCGACCGCGACGGTGCGCGTGGACGGTGCCGAGTTCCTCTCGAGCGCGCCGACGTTCGACGAGACGTACGAGACGGCCACCTTCGACTTCGCGAGCGACCTGCCCAAGGGGCGGGGCACTATCTCGCTGACCTTCACGGGCGTGCTGAACGACAAGCTGCGCGGCTTCTACCGCTCGACCTACGTCGACACCACTGGCGTGACCCGTCTCATCGCGACGACCCAGCTCGAGTCGACTGATGCCCGTCGGGCCTTCCCGTGCTGGGACGAGCCGGCCTTCAAGGCGACGTTCCAGGTGACCCTGGTGATCCCGCAGGAAATGGCGGCCTTCTCGAACACCACCGAACAGTCGTCGACGCCGCTCGGTGCTGGCCGTCGTGAGGTTGTCTTCGCCCAGACGATGGTCATGTCGACCTACCTCGTCGCCTTCGTCGTGGGACCCTTCGAGGCCACGGCGCCGACGTCGGTGCTCGGTACGCCGGTGCGCATCGTCTACCCGATTGGCAAAGGTCATCTCGTGGACTGGGCGATGGAGATCTCCGTGCACGCGCTCGAGTACTTCAGCGACTACTTTGCCATTCCTTACCCCGGCGACAAGGTCGACCTGCTCGCGATCCCCGACTTCGCCGCCGGCGCGATGGAGAACCTCGGTTGCGTCACCTTTCGAGAGAGCGAACTGCTCATCGATCCCTCGAGCGCGTCGCACGCCGAACTCGAACGGGTCGCGCTCGTCATCAACCACGAGTTGGCGCACATGTGGTTCGGCGACCTCGTCACCATGGATTGGTGGCAGGGCATCTGGCTGAACGAGGCCTTCGCGACGTTCATGGAATCGATCTGCACCGACCATTTCCGTCCCGAGTGGAAGAAGTGGGTCGGCTTCAACTCCTCGCGCGACGCGGCCTTCACGGTTGACGGTCAGCATTCGACTCGGCCGATCGAGTATGAGGTCGTCTCCCCCGACGACTGTCGAGGGATGTTCGACGTGCTGACCTACGAGAAGGGTTGCTCGGTGCTGAGGATGCTCGAGCAGTACCTCGGCGAATCGACGTTTCGCGACGGGATCCGGATCTACCTCCAGCGCCACGCCTACGCCAACACTGTCACCGCGGACCTCTGGTCGGCCCTCGAGGCGGCGTCGGGCGAACCGGTCGGCGACATCATGGATACTTGGATCCTCCAGGGCGGCTACCCGTTGCTCACCGTGACGGGAACGACCGTCTCGCAGGAGCCTTTCGCCTACGCCAAAGCCAAGGGGGAGTCGAACATCGGTTCAAGATGGCGGGTCCCGGTGATCACGCGCTCCCTCGATAACGCGTCGACCGACACCTTCCTGCTCATCGAATCCGCCCAGAAGGTCGCGATCGATGACACGACCATCGTCAATGCTGGCGGGTCCGGCTTCTACCGCACCACGTACTCGGGCGAGCACCTGAGGGTCATCGCGAATCGGCTGCATGAGCTCGACGAGATCGAACGGGCGGTCCTGTTCTCGGACACCTGGGCGTCGATCCTGGTCGGTCGGGCCCCGTTCGAGGACCTGTTCACCCTCGCGCGAGGCCTCGAGCCTCTGGACGAGCCGACCGCGTGGAGCGTGGTGGCGACGGCCGCCCGCCTGGCCGATCGATTCCTTGACGACGACGGACGTGACGCGCTGGCGCAGGTGGTCAGTCAGCTCCTCGGGCCGGTGCTGTCGCGGCTCGGTATCACTCCGATCGCCGGCGAGTCGTCACAGGCCGGTGAGTTACGCGCGGTGGCCTTCGCCTCGTTGGGGCTGGTCGGCCGTGACACCCAGGTCATCGACGAGGCGACCAGGCGATTCGACGCGAACAGCGTGACGGGCGACCTCGCGGACGCCATTGTCTCTATCACGATGCGCCAGGGTCGTGCGGGCGACGTGGCCATCTGCGAAGAACGGCGCGCGTCGGCCACGACCCCCCAGGATGAGCTGCGCTACCTCTACGCTCCTGCGAGCTCCGTCGACCCGGCCGTCGTGCTTGACGCCTACGAGCGGGCTTTCACCACCGTGCGCACTCAGGACGCCCCGTACCTGCTCGGATCATTGGTTCGCAACCGCGTAGCTGGTCCCCAGGTATGGCACCTCGTGACCGCCCGCTGGCACGAGGTCGAGGAGAGATTCCCCGAGCGTTCGCCGATTGCCATCGTCGCGGGTGTGCTGACCTTCATGACGGATCCGGCGCTCGCCAGAGAGGTTCGCCAGTTTCACGAGTCCCATCCGGTGTCCGTGGGCCAGCAGCAGGTGGCACAGATCCTGGATCTCATGGACCTTAACGTCGACGTCGCCCAGCGAAACGTCGCCACGCTCGCCACACGACTTCGAAGCGCCTTCGGCGCCTCGTCAGAGACCTGATACCAACTCGGTTCCGCGTCGTCGATCTCGGATTGCGAGCACCGGTCTAATCGGTCGTCCTACTGCGAATCGCCCTGGTACCCCGCGCTCTGGAGCATCCGGCGCAGATCGACCACCACCTGGGTGTCCACGTCCTTATGCTTAGGACGCTCGAAGGTCTCCGTCTCGGCTCCAATAGTCACTACATATTTGCCGTCGTGACTCTCGTCGACTGAGCCCACGACCTCGAGCAGGGACAGCACGTCTAGCCACTCGATGTTGTGGCTCACGGGATGGCGGGAGATCTTTTCGAGTGTGTCGCGGTGATGGTTGTTCAGATGAGCGTGTTCCGGTTCCACCATCGTCAACTCCTCGTACTCTCGTTGATTCATCGTAACCCTGCCATCGGCACGAGACTCACGGTGAGCGCCGGCCGATCGCCCTAGAGCTCGTCGACGGTCAGTTCGGCGGCCGGGTCGGCCTCAAGTCGTTCGTCGGGGATCTCGCGGCCGCTACGGATGGAACGGCCGTAGGTCCCGTCGTCCAAGCGTCGCTGCGCCCTCTCGATGGCGTCGAGGCGTTCGCGCAGTCCCCGGGCGACCGCCTCGGCCTCCTGCTGGGCCACGAGGGGTTCGGCCGGATCGGTCATGTCACCCTGCTCCGTGGAACTCGCCCTCTCGGCATTCGCGTCTGCGGTGGTCTGGCGGAGAAGTTCGTTGATTCGTTCATGTTCGGCGCGAAGTCGTTCGCGCGCGGTGTTGTCGTCCATGGCATCTCCTGTTCACGTCACGCCATTGCCGAGGCTATCGGCAATGGCGTGACGCAGACTCTGAGGGAGCAGAGGTTCGCACCTCTTAAGCCGCAGTGGGGACGTGGCTCTCGTCCGAACGTACGTCGAGGGTCATGGCCCGACTCAGCACGTCGGCGATCGTCCCGGCCAGGTGGAACGTCATGGCGTCTCGCACCTCCTCGGGTACGTCCTCGAGGTCCGGACCGTTGCGTTCGGGCAGCACGACCTCGGTCAGCCCGGCGCGATGGGCGGCCAAGACCTTCTGCTTCACACCGCCGATCGGCAGGACCCGGCCCTGCAGCGTCACTTCGCCGGTCATACCCACGACCGATCGCACCGGTTCGGCGCGCAGCAGGCTCACCAGCGCCGTGGTCATCGTGACGCCGGCTGATGGACCGTCCTTGGGCACGGCGCCGGCCGGTACGTGGAGGTGGAACCTCTTGCCCGTGAACGCCGTCGGCGCGATGCCCAGTGCCCCGGCGTGGCTTCGCACGTAGGACATCGCGATCTCGGCCGACTCCTTCATCACGTCGCCGAGTTGACCGGTCAAGGTCAGGCCCTCGGGCCCGTCGGCGACGCTTGCTTCGACGAACAACACGTCGCCACCGGCCCCGGTCACCGCGAGTCCGGTCGCGACACCAGGCACGCTGGTGCGCTCGGCCGGTTCAAAGTAGAAGCGGGGCCGCCCCAGCCAGTTGCGCAGGTCCGCCGCGTTGACCGCGACGGGGGCCTCTCGCTCGCCGGCCGCCAGCTTGGTCGCCACCTTGCGCAAGAGCCGCCCGATTTCGCGTTCGAGGTTGCGCACGCCCGCTTCGCGCGTGTAGTCGGCTACGATGGTGCGCAGCGCCCCGTCGTCGATGGCGACCTCGTCGTCGCGTAGCGCCGCGCGGGCCAGCTGACGGCCCACGAGGTGGTGGCGGGCGATCGCCACCTTTTCAGTTTCGGTGTAGCCGTCGAGACGGATGACCTCCATGCGGTCGAGCAGCGCCGAAGGGATGGTGTCGACGACGTTGGCCGTGGCTACGAACATCACCCGGGAGAGGTCGAGGTCGACCTCGAGGTAGTGGTCGCGGAACGTGTGGTTCTGCGCCGGGTCCAGTACCTCGAGCAACGCCGACGAGGGGTCGCCCCGGTAGTCCGCACCGATCTTGTCGACCTCGTCGAGCACGATGACCGGGTTCATGGTGCCAGCCTCGCGCAAGGCCCGCACCAGGCGACCGGGCTGGGCGCCGACGTAGGTGCGCCGGTGGCCCCGGATCTCGGCTTCGTCGCGGATCCCACCCAGGGCGACCCGCACGAACTTGCGCCCGAGCGCGGTGGCGATGGACTGACCGAGCGAGGTCTTGCCCACCCCGGGAGGACCGACGAGGGCGAGGATCGCGCCCGATCCCCGCCCGTCCACGGGCGCGAGGCCGCGCTCGGCCTGCAGTTTCTTGACGGCGAGATGCTCCAGGATGCGGTCCTTGACGTCCTCGAGCCCGTCGTGATCGGCGTCGAGGATGGACGTCGCCTCGGCGATGTCGATGCGGTCCTCCGATTCGACGCCCCAGGGTATCTCCAACACCGTGTCGAGCCACGTGCGGATCCAACCCGTCTCGGGGCTCTGGTCGCTGGTGCGTTCCAGCTTGTCGACCTCGCGCAGCAGGGCCGCGCGCACGTGGTCGGGCAGGTCGCGCTCGGCGACCTTCGTGCGGTAGTCGTCGGGGTCGGTCTCGTCCCCGTCGCCGAGTTGGCCCAGTTCCTTCTTGATCGCCTCGAGCTGTCGACGCAAGAGGAACTCGCGCTGGGTCTTCTCCATGCCCTCTTCGACGTCGTTCTTGATCCGTTCGCGCAGCGTCAGGTCGGCGAGCACATCGCGGGCCCAGCCGAGCACGAGGCGCAGCCTCACCTCGACGTCGATGGTCTCGAGCACTTCGACCTTCTGGGAGAGCGAGAGGTCGGGGGAGTAGCCCGCGACGTCGGCCAGCTGGCCCGGTTCGGTGATGTCGCGTAGTTGGGCGGCCACCTGGCGCGCCCCGCGGCTCAGCAGGATGTTCTCGAGTACCGCGCGATACTCCCGGGCCAGTTCCAGGGTGGCCGCAGTGACCTCGCCCTCCTCGATGGGCTCGGCCTCCACCCACAGCGCGTCACCGGTGCCGGGTACGCCGGTGCCGATCGTCGCGCGCCGGTCGCCGCGGATCGCGATCGCCTCGAGCCCGCCCGGCAGGGCCCCCTTTTCGAGCACCTCGGCGATCACGCCGACGTTGGCGTAGCGACCCTCGATGTGCGGTACCAGCAAGAGGTGGCCGCCGGCCGATCGCGCGGCCTCGACGGCCGCTCGGGCCTCGGGCGATTCGAGCGCCATGGAAAAGACCATGCCCGGCAGGACGACCCCTGACTTGAGGGGGAGGAGGGGAAGCGTTACGTTCTCGTTGGTCATCGTCGTTCCTTCTCAAGGGTTCGAATGGACCTATACGGCCGCTACTGCGGCCGTTGGGCCCATCCCCGTCTGGCCCGCCCCGTAGATGGGACCGACCCCGACGGCCGAATGAGAGTTCGGGACGTCAATTATAACGGGCGCGATCGGGATTCTGGCACTCGAAGCTAGAGAGTGCCAGAGCCGTGAAGGGCCGAAATGTCCTGATATTACGGGGTTTCGTCGGCCGGTTCGCCTGTCACGGGGCGGTGCCTAGGGCCTGCCGGGCCCCGCTCTCACGTTGGCGACGCCCACATTCGCCATGACCGTGCAGGTCGACAGCCGTCGCGAGCCGAGTGGGAGGGTGAAACTCGAGGGCGAGTCGAAACTGAGCCGGATGGTGTCCGCGACTTTGGCGCGACACGTCGAGGGCGGCTGGTAGGTGGACGTGGGATTGATCAACAGTGCGACGCTGGCCACGCCACCATGGGCCGCCAGCGTCACGAAGCCGTTTCCGATCGGGTTGTTGACCGCGGTCACGGGAGGGCCCACGTACGAAGAGTCGGCGCTGAGCAGACGCGCCGTCGGCGTCCCGTCGAGGTAACACCGCGTGTCGCTGGTGTTGGTGAAGTCCACGTACGTGTATCGCAGGCCGCCGGACTTGACGTGGCGCAGGCTGACCTTTACCCGCTGCTTGGTGCAGATGGACAGTCCTCGGTACCGTCCGGCCGGGAGCGGGGGCAGCAAGTGCCACGTTCGGCTGTTGTCCGTCACGTACATCGGCCCCTGGAACACCTGATAGATCGACGAGGTCGGTCCGTAATTAGACACCGACCCCGGCGAGCCACTGGTGTAGCCGAGCACGCGGTCGGCCCGCCAGGTCGTGCCCCCGTCGGTACTGGTCATGAGCCCGCCGGCGGGGTTCATCATGGCGGCGTAGAGGGTGGAGTCGTCTGCGTTGAAGAAAAGGTACGCCGGCGTCCCGCCGAGATTGCCCACGATGTTGCGTTGGGCCGTGTCATCGACGACGGTCGACCAGCTCACGCCGCCGTCGATGGAGCGAAAGATCTTGGCGGTGCCGTGGTACATCCCCCCGTCGAGGAAGCATGAGAGCAGCCACTGACCGTCGCTGGCGACGATGAGTTGTTCAATCATGAGTTGGGCGCAGGGGTTCGAGAGTGGCACCCACGATCGTCCGTCGTCGTGCGAGATGATCAGTGACGTCGGGGTGGAGAGGTTGTCGCTGTCTAAGTTGACGATTTCGGTCGAGTCGGGCGCCACCGCCAACAGGGCCGCGTCCCACCTGAAGTCTCGCCGGGTGTCGGGTATCAAACTGGAGCGTTCGGGACGCGTCGTACCGGCGACGTACTCGTTGAGTCGACTGTGGCAGAGAAGGGTCTTCGATCCGTGCGGCGTGCGACAGGTGGTGGTCACGATGCTGGCCGCCGAACCGACGACGCCGTAACCCGACGAACTGTCGCGGTCGGCGACCTTGCTCCACGTGAGGCCGGCGTCACTCGTGACGTAGATCGATCCACTGGGTCCGTCGACGTATCCGACGTCGCGATTGACGAAGTAGAGGAAGGGGTCGCTGTCGACGGTGCTGAAGTCGCTGAAGATCGGATAGCGTTCGTCGTCGCTCGGGATCTCCCCGCGCACCGTCCAGGTCCTGGCGAGGTTGGTCGTGCGCACGAGGTAGTAGCGGTAGCGATCGTGACCGAGCGACTGGCTGGCGAGGGCGTAACCCAGCGCGGGCGAGAGCATGTCGACCTGGTCGAGCTGGGTGGAGGCGCCGAAGGTAGTGTTGGTGAGCAGAGTCCCAGGACGTACGTGCGGGATCGACGCACTACTCGCGCCGGAACTCCGTCCAAAGACCGAAAGTGCCGGCACGACGACCAAGGCCAACAGGATTGCCGTTACGTGACGCCATTTCATGTGTCGATCGTATCGATGCCGGTCGACACCGGGGGGCCGTCGACTTGCCAGGATTTGGCGAAGACCGCGTTCGTCAGAGGACCAGAACAGGAATCGATAACGAGATTGGTGCGTAGTGGCGGCGCATAATGCCACGACGAGCACCTAGAAGACCAAAGTGTCCCACACCGAAGTCGGCTTGGTTCATGACCGAGTGGCGATGTGGTACCCATTGGCGTGTTTGAATGGTTTCGGCGATCAATCGTGATGTCGCGTCTCAAAGGTTGTGCTGAGGTCGTGCCGGAACAGAACTACTGTCTAAAAGTTGTCTGAAAATCCAATCATGCTCCCGTAGCTCAGGGGATAGAGCAATGGTTTCCTAAACCGTGTGCGCAGGTTCGAATCCTGCCGGGGGCACCAAGTGACGGTTACGGCGACATCGCGGGACAACCGACGTCACCTACGTCGATCGTCAGGATGCGCGACGACGGGCCCGGCGTGCGCCCACTGCTCGGCTTGAGAAATCCGTCGAGCCGTCCCTCGCCCGTTTTCACGAACCAGGCGCCGCCCTGCTCGGTTGAGGTCCGCAAGGACGTGCCGTAGATCGCCCGGGCTCGGGCCAGGGTGTCGCCGAGAACGAGTCCGCCCGACGTGCGTCCCGCGGGTTTCGTGCCCGGGCCGAGTGAGAGGCCTACCAGTCGATCGTCGTTGAAGTACGCAATCAGTGCGTGCCAGATCGCCATCGCATCGACGCCGCAGTTTTCTATGCCGGGTGTCGGCGCCAGGGCCATCGACGGCTCTCCGAGCACGTGTTCCAATGACGCTACGGCCGTCGTCTCGCGGACGCCGAGGTGAGCGATACTCGTTCCGTTGCCGGCGAGCACCAGAGCGGGTCCCGAGTCGGCTCCCGACGTTGCTGGGGGACAAAGGGCTAGAGCGGCCACCACCGTCACGGTGGCCAGCCAGCGATGACGCATGATTGCTCCCATGTCTTGATTATTCACCCTGACTCACTGTCCTTCTCGAGGCACCGCGAGAGAAGGGGCCCGTTGATGATACCGGCTCGTAGGGGCCAACCATGGAAGGGCCATACTTCCAGAGGGGGGGAGCCCGCGAGGAACGTGGAGGGTGGTGACTCACGTTGGCCGTTCGGATGACACGTTAAGGTTCACTCCGGGAGGAGTTCGTATGCAGGGGGCCCGTTACATTCGCCGGATCAAGGACGGCGCCGCGCCGTACCTGAAGCCCGACGAGACCGTCGACCGGGTCGTCGCGGCTCAGACTCTCAATCAGTTCGTCCAGATCCTTCCGATGGTGGTCATGGTGGTCGCCTTCGCCATCGTCAAGATCTTCTTCGACGTGACCAAGTCCTACATCATCCTGGGGCTGATCGTCTTGTTCGTGACCTTCCTCGTCGTGTCCAACAAGGTGGAGTACCGGTACGTGATCATCACCGATCGAACGGTCCTGCTCGTCGACGGGGGATACTACGGCACCAACCCCGGCCACCGGCTGCTCGCCCGGTTGCCGCTGGACGCCGGTTCTGGCGTTCCCTCGAAGAAGGGCACGAGATTCGACGGCCTCGGCGAGCGGCTCTACGTTCGATACTCGCTCGCGACGGACAGTGCGGCCTCCGCATCGGGGACCTAGCCGCGCTTTTCCAACGGGGAATCAGCGCGTCGACATCCGGTCGGCGATGGCGCATCTCTCTTGACACCACCTTCGGGTGTCGACCTCGCCAACGTCGGTGCGGGCCGGTGACGGTCTCTCCGACCACGTCGGTCTCAGACTTATGCTTTGCGGATGAAGACGCGTGCGGCGACGGACATTGCGTACGGCCAGATCGGCTTCGTGCTCTTCCTGGTCGTCTGCGTGGCGCTGCATCCCGGATTCGTGTTCAAGGCGAACGAGGGCGGGATGAGCAACTACGGCATCCATATCAAGACCGCGGCACCGTACACGTTGGCCCTAGGGCTGCCGGCCCTGCTCAGCTATCGAGCGGCACGACTCATCGGCGAACCTGACCCGATGGCCCGGCGATTCCAGAGGTTCCTTCGCGCCTACAGCCTCCTGCTCGCGTTGACGCTGCTGAGTACCTACATCTATTCGCTCAACGAGGCCTTGCGTGATGTGCACGTCGTGGTCGGCGCGGCGCTGATCATCCTCGAGACTGGCGGTGGCGTGTGGATGTACACAATGCCAAGCCACCGTCGAGGGGACGGCCTCATCCTGACGATTCTCCTCGTCGGCTTTGTCCTGGCCGCGCTGACGATCGTCGGGGTCCTGCACATCTTGTTCGTCACCCAAGTGGTGACGGGCGGTGCGTTCGCCTTCCTACTCGTGCACGCGACCCAGGGGCTGTGCGTATCGAGCATGACGACAGGGAGTGCGTCGGGCTAGGGGGTCTTAGCAGTTTCTCGGTACACAACGAAAGAGTCCGCCCGGTCCGACGGGTGTCAGACCGGGCGGACTCTTAAGTGAGGCTCAGTGTCCTACGGTATCCGCGACGACCACGCTGCCGATGTAGTCATCCATCTCCTTGTTGGAGAGGCGACTGGCGATGGCCCAGTAGTAGATCCCCAGGGAGAAGACCGCGATGACGGCGAGGTCGTAGTACAGCTTGAGGCGGCCGTCGCCACCGATCCAGACGGTCTGGAATCCGCGGATGCCGCCCATCATGGGGCCCGATCCGAAGCTCCCGAAGTACGAGATGATCCCCATGCCGATGAAGTAGGCCAGCACCCACTTGGCGGCGCCCCAGTCAATCTTGGGCTGGTGTGAATTGGAGTTTGTCGCTCGGGACAAGAACATCAGGGCGTAGCCAATGAGCAGCGCGAACATCAGGGTTGTGTAGGTCCCCCAACCGGCCCAGTACACGACAAAGCTCGCGAACACGAACGAGAGCGGCGTGAGCCACGCTGAACCTGGCAATGTGTACGTCCGGGCCATGTCGGGGTGGGACTTGCGGAATGCGCCCAGGGCCAGCGGCGCACTCGAGTACATGATGACGGACGCACCGGTGACGATGCCGACCAGCTTGCTCCAACTCGGGAAGGGCAGGAGGAAGAGCAGCCCGATGATCGAGGTGAACAAAACGGCGAACACCGGAATCTTGGTGCGCTGGTTGACCTTCTCGAAGGCTTCGGGAACGTAGCCGTTCTTCGAGAGACCGAAACCGATTCGCGACGCCGACGTCAAGTAAATGAGACCCGTGCCGGCCGGTGAGATGACCGCGTCAATGCGGAAGACCCAGGCCAGCCAGGCAATACCGGCCACCTTCGCGACCGTGTAGAACGGTGCGGCTTCAAGCGACGCGTCGCCGGTCAGACCGGCCCACGAGTGGTACATGTGCAGCGTGTGGGGGCTGAGCGCCGCGATGAAGGCGAACTGGGCCGCGATGTAGATGAGGGCGCCGACCAAGATCGACGTGATCACCGCTCGGGGAAGGTCGCGCTGGGGGTTCCTCGCCTCTCCTCCGAGTTGTACGGCCTGTTCGAATCCGAGCAGGGAGAACACGATGCCGGCGTTGGCCACCGCGTCCAAGACCGCGTGCATGCCACCCGTCGAGCCGGGGGTGAAGAAACCGCCACCGGCCTTGAAGTTACTGCCGTGGAAGTTGGCGAGGCACAGGGTGATGACCGCCACGACCGGGACGATGACCTTCCATGTCGTCATGGTCGTGTTGGTGTGGGCGAGCCAGCGGATGCCGATCAGGTTGACGATGACGAAGGCGATCATCAAGAGGACCGCGATCACGATGCCCGTTCCGGAGAGGGTGTTCGTGGCCGGCTTGTACCAACTAGAGGCCCACGATGCCGTCGACGTGTACTGGATCGTCGCCAGCACCTCGATCGGGGCCACCGAAGCGGCCTGCAGGTAAGCGAACCACCCGTAGGTCAAACCGGCGAAACTGCCGTAGGCGTAGTGCGGGAATCGACTGGTGCCTCCCGTCACCGGGAACATGCCACCGAGTTCGGCGTGCACCAGAGCTAGCAGGATCACGATGACTGACGCGATGCCCCACGAAATCAGAGCCGCCGGACCCGCAATCGTCGTAGCCACCAATCCAGCGAAGAGCCAGCCTGATCCGATGATGGATCCTTCGGAGGCCCACGCAAGGCCCCAGAATCCGACATCTCGCTTTAGCCCATCAGCCGAAAGAGTCGACGTTGAACTGTCCATGTGTTTCTCCCCCAAACGATAGATTTACTTCTTGCGCGAAAGAATAGTACGGGTCGTACGTCGCGGTGCTGATATTTTTCACAAAAGATAAGGGTGTTTATCAGGGAGTAAGCCGCCCGTTGAGAAAGTGTGCACAAGGCGCAACGTTGTACCGCCGAGTACACGCTCGCGCCACACTCGTGGTCTCGATGACATCGCGCTCGCCGCGCGTGGGGACACGCACCGGTGTTGTCGTGTCGCCACGGCCGCACCACGAAACAGCGAGGGCGCCTGTAGGAGACGTCAATAGTCGTCAAAAAGAGAAGATCCCCTGCCGTTTTCTGGCAGGGGATCTTCTCTTGACGACCTACCTCGCTATTGAAGCCACTTGGGAATCAGCTGGACGATCGGATTCTTGACCACGTTCAACGGCGACTGATTCGCGTCCGTCGACGAGTAGATGGTCTTGGTGGGCACGGCGTACAGCGGGGCGCTGGTGCCGTTGGGGGGCAGTTGCGCGATCGCCAAGCCCGTCAGGCCCTGGTGGTTCCCGTCCGTGTAGCGCAGCGGCGTGATCGCCGGCGTCGAGAACGCCGTGTTCTCGAGCGTCTTGACGAAGCCGGCCC
>Ga0187847_10001001_pt1 | contig 27324 bp, 18 predicted proteins | sample June2016WEW_4_10_FD_132458 | JGI IMG/M metagenome (GOLD analysis project Ga0187847, IMG submission 132458) | Peatland microbial communities from SPRUCE experiment site at the Marcell Experimental Forest, Minnesota, USA - June2016WEW_4_10 | ecosystem: Environmental > Terrestrial > Soil >...
CGATGTGTGGAAGGCGTGGCTGACCGTCAACGGCGCCACTTCGTAGCCTGCTTTTCGAAAGGCTTCCATGGCCCGTTCGACGGACTCGCTCGCGCCGCCGATTACTGCCTGGCGGCTGCTATTGACGTTGGCGATCACCACGTACCCGTCGATCGTCTTCAGTATTCTTTCAACCTCCTCAATCGGAGCGAAGACGGCAGCCATCCGGCCATTGTCGTCCATCGCGACTTCGGTCATGCCGCGGCCGCGAGCGCTGACGGCTTCGAGCGAGTCGGTAAACGGGAGCGCGCCAGCCGCAACCAGTGCTCCGTATTCCCCCAGACTGTGCCCCATGGTGAAGTCCGGTTCGATGCCGTAAGCGGCCAGCAGGCGAGTCAATGCCAGGTCAGTCGCCAGAACCGCGGGCTGGGTGATTGCAGTCTGGCGCAGATCGTCTTCAGCCTTCGCCAGGGCGTTGGCGTCGGCATGATCGACGAAGATAAATTTGCTTAGCGGTTTGCCGAGCAAGGGAGCCATGACGCGATCGGCTTCGGCGAACGTCTCGGCCACAATTGGCTCGGCGGAGCGGAGCTGTTCGAGCATGTTGACGTACTGCGAGCCTTGACCTGTATAAAGAAAGGCGACTTTGGGAGCCGGGCCGCGACCGCGAAAGATGCCCTGGGCACGCAGCGCTTTCCACATTGCCGGCTGATTGGCCGCGAGCGCTTTAAGTGCGTTGGCTGCTTTTTCCGCCAGTTCGGTTGCGTTGGCATAGTCAATGGCTATGCGCTCGGGTGCGCGCAAGTCCGCTTCGGCCGGAGCCGCCGTTGCCGGTGCCCAACCCGCTCTTGCATCCTTCTCTACTTCGCGCAACCGCTCGACCAGCGCGGCCGCAGAGGCAGCGCCGAGCACCAGAGCTCCGCGTAAAGGAGCTTTGTAAGTAGAAGCGTCAGGGGTGCCGGGAAAAGAAGGGTGCGAAATATTTTGTGATTTCATGATTGGCTCTTTCGTATTAGGTATCTCGCTGACAGCCACCGATCGCTTGCCGTTTCCATTCAGGCGATGAGGAATATATTCTTCGAGGACCGCATGGAAATTAGTGCCGCCAAAACCAAAAGCGCTCAGGCCGGCGCGGCGCACGCCATCGGGCGGCATCGTCCAAGGTTTCAACTCGGCGTTGACGTAAAGCGGAGAGTGGGCAAAATCGATGTTGGGATTAAGATGCTCGCAATGCACGCTAGGCGGCAGCACTTTGTCCCGCAACGCCAGCGTGGTTTTCAGCAACCCGGCCGCGCCCGCCGCTCCTTTGAGGTGCCCGAAATTCGACTTCACCGAACCGAGGGCGACAGAGTGCGGGGGGAGATGAGAATCACTGAGTACGTCAATCACGCTTTGCACTTCGACGACATCTCCCACTGCGGTGGATGTGCCGTGGCCTTCGATTAACGTGACGGTAGCCGGCGATAATCCGGCGTTCTGCCAGGCGCGCTCAATGGCCAATTTCTGGCCAATGGGATTGGGCGCGGTGATGCCTTTTCCTTTGCCATCGCTCGATCCGCCTATGCCGCGCAGCACGGCGTAGATCTTGTCCTCATCCCGCTCAGCGTCGGCCAGACGCTTGAGCAGAAAGATCGCGGCGCCTTCGCCCATTACGAAGCCGTCGGCTCCCTCTGCGTAGGGACGAGTGCCGGTTGCCGAGAGGGCGCCAATCTTGCAGAACTTGACGAAGCTCGAAGCGCCCATGTTGCGGTCGATGCCGCCGGCGACAGCCACGTCGAAATCGTGTTGCACCAGCCCTTCCGTTGCCGAACTGATCGCAGCCATCGCTGATGCGCAGGCGGCGTCGCAAACATAGTTGGGGCCATGAAAGTTGAAAACGTTCGCGATGCGGCCTGGAATGCAGTTGGACAATTCGCCGGGCATGCTGTCTTCCGTAATCTCCGGAAAAAGGTCTCCCATACGGTCGTGGAATTGGCGCGTAATGTCGCGGCGGACAGCTGCGGGCAAGGCAGCGAAACTTGCAGATTCGGCCAGTTCGCGCGCGAATTCCGGGAAGAGCACGCGGGCCACGGTGAAATAATGTTTTTCGCCCCCGATGGCATTGCCCAGAATCACCGCCGTGCGATCGTTGTTCAGTGGACGCTTGGGATACCCATAGTCCTCCAGCGCTTCGCGGGTGCATGCAATGGCCCATTTTTGCGACTCATCCATGGCATCGACGACACGTGGCGGAATCGCGAGCCGCCACTTCATTGGCTCCCAGGTATGCTCACGCACCCAGCCACCAATTTTCGAGTAAGTCTTGTCCGGAGCACTATGATCGGGGTCGTAGTAGAGCGCCGGATCCCAGCGGTCAGGCGCGACTTCGCTGATGCTGTAGCGGCCTTCCTTCACATTGTTCCAGAAGGCAGGCACATTCGGAGCGTCGGGTAATACGGCTCCAACTCCTACAATTGCGATGGCACGATAAGAAGTGTCTTCCATTACGAGTCTCCTATAAAGAAGGAGAACTCAGGTATTAGTTTTGTTCTGTGTTCTCCTGTGAACCTGTGGTTAAGGACATCGTTCTAACCAGCAAGGGAAGCAGAAGAGCAAAGAGCAAGCTCACACGACGTTCGTCCTTCCAACGCTACGCAGCCGCTACCGTGGTTCTAGCCGCGCGGCCATACAGTACGTCTGCTACGTAATCCAAATCCGAAATAAGGCCCGCCTGCGAACGGTGAATCGCGGGCAGACCCAAACTGGTTGAAAACACGGAGATCTCGGAATCACTGACGCCGCCGGCTCCGATAATCCAGCGCAAACCGTCCTCGGCAACCTTGAGCGCGGCATCGCGAGCAAAGACACGGCTGATAGCCGCCAGTGCGTTTGCATCGAAGCGCCCGTTCGCCTTCTCGTTGAGTTTGCCTTCCACCAGAAGCGCGGCGCGGCGGGACAAACTGCCCGCGCACTCGGCATAGGCAATCAATTCACCGAGGCGCAGAAGGATATGTTGGTAGCGGGTCAACCGCGCCACCCGCGCCTTCTCCATGACCTCGGCCAATGCGTGCAAAGCGAGCGCGGCGATATCAGCCCCCACGTTCGGCAGCCGAGCGTGCAACGTTTCGAATTCCCGCGCGCGCTCGTGATAGTGCTGTCCGCGCGTTTTGAGATGAGACTGCCAACGGTCCCGGCTGATGGTCATCTCCATGATCTCGGATGTGCCTTCGTAGATCGTGGTGATGCGAACGTCGCGGCTGATTTTCTCCACCATGTATTCGTGCGTGTAACCGTAGCCCCCAAGAGCCTGAATGCTGGCCTCGGCGGCAGCGTTGCCGGCCTCGGTTGCCATATATTTCGCGATGGCGCCCTCCGTATTTAAGCTGCCTTCGGTCCCCGCGTCGATGCGTTCGGCGGTTTCTTCGATGTAGGCCCGGGCCGCTTCGAGACGAGCCACGTGCGGCACGATGAGCTTGTGCGTGTAACCTTGCTTTTCGGAAAGCGGCGCACCGGCTTGAATGCGTTTGGTGGAGTAGGGAATCGCCCGATCGAGCGCGGCCCAGCCCGCTCCCAGGCCGAAGGCCGCCACCATCAGACGGGTGTAGCCGAAGACGGCCTGCGCTTGATTCAATCCCTGGCCTTCGACGCCACCGAGCAGCCGGTCGGCATCAACATAAACGTCGCTGAACGCCAACGCTGCCGTGTTGCTCAAGCGTATTCCGTGTTTGTCTTCCGGCTTGTCGTGCGTGAACCCTTTCGCGCCTTTTTCCACTACGAACCAGCTCGGGCCGCCGGGCGTGTTGGCCAGAACCGTGTAAGCGTCGGCGATTCCGCCGTTGCTGATCCATTGTTTGTTGCCGTTGATCTTGTAGCCGACTATGCGGCCGTCCTTGATGACCTGATCCGCCGTGGTGCGAAGCGAGCCCAAATCGCTTCCGGCTTCCGGCTCCGTGGCGCCGTAAGCAAACAGGATTCCCTCTTCCGCGATGCGAGTCAGCCAGATTTTCTTCTGCTCAGGGGTGGCGCCGACCGTGATCGGATCGCTGCCCAGAAACGTGGCCAATACCGCCGTGGCCACACCGAGGTCGATGCGCGCCATCTCTTCGCAGACACAGTACACATCGAAGGTGCCGCCGCCCATCCCGCCAAACTCCTCGGGAATGAACAAGAGTTGAATGCCCAGCTTGTCCGGGCTGCACATGTGGTGGACAATCTCGAGCGGACATTCATCCCGTTCATCAAGCCCGCGGAGCACTTCGTCCGGCAGACGTTTCTTGGCAAAGTCTTTGAGCGATTTCAAACTTAGCTTTAGAGTTTTACTGGTGATCATCGTCGGTGCCTCGCGTTTCTGACCATGGTCTTCAACCTGCTGCTCGCGCTGCTACCTGGTTGCGGCGCCTTGCATTTCACGAACTTTGCTGGTCAACTCCGGCAGAAACTCCAGGATGTCGTCGACAATTCCAACATCGGCAACCTGAAAGATTGGAGCCTTTGGATTCTTGTTAATGGCGATGAGAAACGGGCTGCCCTTAATGCCAGCGAGATGCTGGAAAGCGCCACTGATGCCGCATGCCAGATAGATCTTGGGCTTCACGGTTTTTCCTGACGAGCCAACCTGACGCGATTTCTCCATCCACTTGGCATCGACCACTGGTCTCGAGCAGCTCACCACCGCGCCCACTGCGTCAGCCAGTTCCTGCGCGATAGCCACGTTGTCTTTTTCCTGGATGCCGCGGCCGATCGAAACTAAAATGCTGTGCCTGGTGATATCGACGTCGCCCGTCTCGGCGACGAGCGTTTCCAGGTAGCGGCGGCCTGCTGTCAAAATGCCGTCCGACGATTTGTCGATGACACTGCCATTAGCGGCAGCATTCGCCAACGGTTTGAACGCGCCGGGACGTATAGTGAGTACCGCGCCCGCGCGGGCATCACAGTGAACGTGCGTGCTCGCCTGGCCGCCGAATTCCTGGCGAACAACTTTGAGGTTGTCGCCCTCAACTCTGGCGATGCTCAACACATCGGAGACAAAAGCTGCATTCATCTTGATGGAAAGCCCGGGAGCCAGGTCGATTCCCAAATGGTCATGGGCAAGCAAGACAATGCTGGCGCCCGGAAGCACCTGCAGCAAAGCCTTGCGGACCAATTCCGCATTAGGATAGGCAAGAGCTTCATGGGCAATTTTCCATATCTCGGGATACGAAGCGCGAACTGCGTTGCAGGCGGCATCGAGGTCTGGACCCCATCCTGTGAGAACGGCCGTCAGCGAAGCTGCGGGATCGATCTGGCGCGCAGCCGCGGCCAACTCGTATGCGGAATCGTCAACCACTCCAGCCCGGTGCACGATGTAAGCGAAGATGCGAGCCATTATTTCAACCCTCCTTTGGCTTCCAGCAGCTCAAGGACTCTGTCGATGTTTTCTTCCCGGCTCCCTTGCAGAATCTCTGCGCCCTTGCCGAGTACGGGAACGAAATAGTCGACACGCTTCACCTTCGCGCCCGCTTCTCCTACCGCGCCAGGGCCAATTCCCAGGTCTTTAGCGTGGAAGGTTGGAATTGGCACGCCGGCTACCTGCCGGATGCCTCTCATGCCGACATAACGCGGTTCGTTGATGCCGGTCTGAATGGAAAGCACGCAGGGCAAATCGATTTCATTGATCTCTTTTTGGCCGCCTTCAATTTCGCGGCTGATTTTCAACTTCCGGTCCTCGAGCACTTCGATCGACGTGACCAGGGAAGCGAAGGGATAGTCGAGCAGGGCGGCCAGCATTCCGCCAACCTGAGCGCCTCCGTCCTCAGCCTGAACGCCAGTCAAAATCAGATCGTAGTGCCCCGTTTCAACGAAGGCGTTCAGAATGGTGGCGATGCCGCGGCCGTCCGATCCGTTGAAAGCGTCGTCCGAGATCAGCACGCCACGGTTCGCGCCCATGGCCATTTCGCGTCGCAGAACTTCTTCGTCGTCTTCGGCGCCAACCGTGGCAACCGTGACGGTTCCACCTGCTTTAGCGACGATCTGCAGCGCCTCCTCGACCGCGTAGTTGTCCGCCTCGTTGATGGAATAGACCAGGTCGCCGCGCTCGATGTCGTTTCCCGCGCTGTTCAGCTGGATCTCATTTTCCGAGGTGTCAGGCACTCTTCTGACGCAAACTAGAATTTCCATGTTCGACCTCCAAAGTATTTCGTACGCCAGACTCGCTCAATCACTTAGCCGAAAGCGCTACGCATTCCTTGACTTCGCTTGCCTGGGCTGCTATCGAACGGGCTTTCAAATCGGGGCAATCGCGCGCGATCTGCTGGTCGACTAACTCGGCCAGATCGATGGCGGTCATTTTTCCTTCCAGTCCGGCAACCTTGATGGCATCCTCAATATTCACCATGCAGAACGGACACGCCGTCACCATCACGTTGGCTCCGGCCTCGGCGGCCATCTGCACCCTCTTCACTCCCATGCGCTGATCTTCCTTCGGTTCGTAGAAGAGCATCAGTCCGCCACCACCGCAGCAAAAGGAGCGGTCACGTGATCGCGCCATTTCGACTCGCTTGAGTCCGGGAATCGCATCCAGCACATCGCGCGGCTCGTCGTAAATCTGATTGTGGCGTCCCAGATAGCAGGGATCGTGATAGGTGTACACACTGCTGTCGTTGGCCACGGGATTGAATTTAATCTTGCCGGCACTTACTTCACGGGCGATCACCTGGCTGATGTGCTCCACCGCCGGCACATCTTTGTAGTCGTGCTTCAGCGCGTTGTAAGCGTGCGGGTCGGCGGTGACGATCCGATGAGCTCCGGAGGCTCTGATGGCCTCTACGTTGTGGTCACGGAGGGCCAGGAAAAGCGTTTCTTCGCCGAAGCGCCGGACTTCATGTCCACTATCTCTTTCCGCCGCGCCGAGGATTCCAAAACTTTCTCCGACGTGGTCGAGGATGCGTGCCGTTGCCCGTCCGATGGACTGCATGCGGTCGTCGTAGGAGGTAATGCTGTCCACAAAATACAAAGTGCCGGCGCCGTTCGTTTTGTCGAGGATCTTGACAGGACAGGCTTGTTGAAATTGTTTGGCGTTGACCCAGTCGGCTCTCTTCTTCTCCATCTTGCCGTAAGGATTGCCCCGGCTCTCCAGCGCTTTCAGCGGCTTTTGCAGAGACTGTGGCACGTTTCCGTCATCGATCATGCCCCGCCGCAAATCGACAATCTTGTCGATGTACTCCACCAGGAGGGGGCATTCCTGCTCGCAGGCCCCGCAGGTCGTGCACGACCAGATTTCATCCTCGGTATAAATGCTGCCGGAATCCTTGTTGCCGACCAGCGCCGTGCCATTCTTACCGGGTCCAAAAATGGGATAGTGCTGAAAGCTGTAATCCCGGGCCTTGATGGTGAGGAATCGCGGCGACAATGGCCTGCCCGCGGCATTGGCGGGACAATTGTCGGAGCAGCGGCCGCAGTCGGCGCAGGAATAGAAATCAAGCATGTGCTTCCAGGTGAAATCCTCGAACGTTTTCACCCCGAATGATTTGACCTGATCGAGGTGCTCGTCGCTGATGCCCCAGCGCACCGGTTTCAGAATCTCCCGGTCCAGCTTGGCGAAGTAAATATTGAAGAGCGAGGTTTCCACGTGAAACTGGATTCCAAAGGGCCGATAGCAGAGCAGGAAATAAAACGTCAGTTCATGAAGCAGATATGCGCCGAAGTAAAGCCTGCCGAGAGTGGACAGAGAGGCGGAGAGCAGAGCGTTCTTCAGCATCCACGGGAGCGAAAACGCAGCCAGCGCTTCGACGGGATAACCTGCCTGTGCAGGAGCGGCGGCTCTGGCCGCCGCAAAAAGGCTGTCGGCGAGCATCAGGATGGCGATCAGTGACAACAGAAAGACAGCGTCAGCCGTGTGAGCTTTGCCGAACTTCGCCGGCACGGCATAACGGGCAGGTTTGAAAACCACGCGGCGAATCACGGCGATCACCATGCACAAAAAAACAATGGTGGCGGCGTAATCCGTGATCACGTCGTAGATGGGGCCGGCTTTCCCCGCCAGGCCCGGCATGACGAAATTCTCAGAGACGCCAACGAGCAACACGGAGAAGGCGCGAATCGCCAGCAGTATGAAGCCCGCAAAAATAAAGATATGCAGGGTTCCCGCGAGTTTGTAGCGCGGTTGCCTCCACTGACCCAACCAGAATTGCAGAACCCTCCCCAGTCGCAACCAAGGGTGGTCAAAACGCAAATCCGGTTTGGCGCGAAGGAGCGGGACCAACCGCTTCGCCACAATGTAGGCAAAACAGACGATGCCCAGAAGATGGATCAGCAAAAACAGGATTCGGCCTGTGGCCAACGACGACGCCAACGACGACGTCACTTGCGCAACTGACTCCATGCCTTCCACTTTGACTACTCCTGCTTGATCCCTTCTAAGCGATCAATTGCGTCGGAACTGTTTTCTCCACAATCGAAGGAACTGGCCCTCTTACCGGTTCGAGCCAAGCGCCGGTTCGAGCCGGCACGGACGCCGCTACGGGTACAGGTGAAGACGCTGACGGCGCGGGCGTCGATGTAACGTTGGCCTTTGTTTTTCTTCCTGTCTTCGTCGTTGTTTCTTTTGTGATCGCCGCTCTTGCGCTCAACCGCTCTTTTGCATTTTTGTTTTTCTTCTGCTTATGCGCGGTTCTCAATCCGGCGGATTCATACAATTCCGCAAAACTCAACTTCAGAAAGGTTTCGAGGCGCGGCAAATCGGGCACTGCGTGCGCATCTGCGCTGAACCCGAAATATGCGGCGCCGTCGTAGGTGAGGATCGCGCTGTTGAGGGTCATCTCGCCGCCGACTGGCACGTAGGGATAACAATGCAGCAGTTTGCGTCCGAGGAGGAACAGCGGATATTGCGGCCCTGGCACGTTGGTGCAGACCATGTTGAAAGGCGTGAAAGGCAAGCGGCTTATGACGTGACCAGCCAGTTCCCGCGCGGAAGTCGGAATCATGCCGATCAGCCCTCCGGCCAAACTCACGAACTCGGCGGCCTGCCCGCGTTTGAGGAATTCCGTTCTCTTGTGCACGGCAGCCAGCAACTTGCGTGGATCGCGAATATCTAACGGAACAGTGACCGGGACCAGCGAGATGCAGTTTCCCAATTCGCCGGGGCTGTCAGTGCCGCGAAGATTGACCGGGATCATCACGCGGAATAGGCGGCCCTTTACGCGGTCGCCATGCATTTCGAGATAGCGCCGGATGGTCGCGGTTACGAGTGCGAGAATGACGTCATTCACACTGGTTCCACAGGCGCTTTTTATGGCTTTGATTTCTGCCAGCGGAATTTCCGCCCAGGCAAATTTCTGCGGGCCCCGGTAAGGAAGGTTGAAGCGCAAGGGCTTGGTGGATGCGCCGATTTCGGGAAGCAGACCTCTGAAATCTTCCGTGCCCAGCTTTGCGCCGTTTCCGGCCATGCGACCCGCCATGGTCGTAACATCTGCGTAGCCGTCAAGGATCCGCTTGACCAGATCAGAATAAGAATCTAACAGGCTGGTGGTCAGCGAGGTAACGACGTCAGGTGTTTGCGGCACCGGGACGTGAAGCTTTTGCCGGGCACGACGGGGCATCTTTGGGGTCGTGTCGAGAAGCACGTTCATGATTTCAACCCCGGCAATGCCATCGGCGAGGCAGTGGTGCAGGCGAAAAATGAGGCCACTCCGGTGACCTTTCAGCCCATGTACGAAGGTCAGGTCCCATAGCGGGCGTTGCCGGTCCATCACCGTACTCAGAATCTTCCCGGCGAGCGTCTTCAGTTCAGTTTCGGAGCCGTGCTTGAGTGTTATTTCCCGCACGTGGTTGCGAATATCGAAGGCTGAGTCGTATTCCCAGTGGGGAAGGCCGAATCCAAGCGGCGCGGGCACCACTCGCTTCAGGTAGCGGGGAATCAGCGGCAGCTTTGATTCGACAAACTGGAGGCAGGCCTGGAAAGGGATGTCGCCCTCAAACACGCAGACGGAGGCTACGTTGAGCGGCATACCCTCGCGCTCAAGATGGAGAAAGATCGTATCACCCCAGGAAAGGCGGTCATCTTTCGGGTCGACGCGTGCCAAATCAACGCCCGCCGAGTCGACGTTCGCGCCACCCTTCCCGGCAACCTGATTTTTGTTCCCCATGACGCTCCTGATGACGTTGCGCATGACAGCTCTCCGATTCCATGGCCGACTTTTACTGTCGAACTTCCATCCGAACTTCTGTCGGAACTTCAATTACTCAACCCGGCATTAGAGGTCCGTTGCCAGATATTGACCGTTCAGTTGACGAAAGAAAACCTCGCAGCCAGCTTCACCAGCTTGAGCACTCTATAGACAGCAACGTCGACGCCGCGCAGTACGACTTTGGCGCCTCGATCGTCAGCTGCGCCGGCCAACCCCTCCAGCGTTCGGATCGCATTCGCATCGATCCGGCGCACGGAGCAAAAATCCAAAGCCACTTCGGCACCGACATTCGCCAGTCTTTCTCGAGTTTCCTGCAGCGCTTCGACAAAGCTCTCTTCGTCGATCTTGAGCCACGCAGCAATCATTTCCATTCCCTGAGTACCATCCGTTACGCAAGTTGTTGCTGCGATGTGTTCGGTTGAGACACGGCCGCACACTTCGCCAAACCTCGCCCCTTGTAGGCTTTCCAAAACAGGTCGTCTAATTCGCTGATCAGGGGCATGCGAGGGTTGGAACGCCAGGACGGGTCATCAAAGGCCAGTCTGGTGAGATCCGGCAAGGCTCGTTCGAATTCGTCTGGTGAGATTCCGAGGTCGGCGATCGAACGCGGAAAATCCAAACGATCGAGCAATTGTTCTATCGCCGCCACCAGGCGGTTTACTTTTTCGTTAATCGTTTGGCCGCCAAGGCCCAGCAAATCAGCGATCATCGCGTATTTCTTGTGGGCAATGTAGCCCTTCTGGTACGGCGAAGGCAGGAACTTGGTGGGCACCGCCGCGTTATAGGCAATGACGTGCGGCAACATGAGCGCGTTGGCTCGGCCGTGTGCCACTCCGAAGCGGGCCCCAAAGGCATGCGCCAGCGCGTGATTCACTCCCACCGATGCGTTGGCAAAGGCCATGGCGGCAATGCACGCGGCGTTGTGCATCATGGCGCGCGCCTCCTCATCGCGCGGTTGCTCATACGCGATGGGGAGATAGTTGAATGCCAACCGTAGAGCGTGCATGGCGTTGGCATCGGTGTAGGGCGAAGCGTAGCTGGAAACGGCGGCTTCGAGCGCATGAGTCAGGCAGTCGATGCCGGTATCGGCGGTAAGCCCCTCCGGCATGGACATAACAAATTGTGGATCGACGATAGCCACATCCGGAGTCAATGAGTAGTCGGCGAGGGTCACTTTGCGGCCGCGCGCCTTGTCGGTGAGGACGGCAAAGGGAGTTACTTCGCTTCCAGTTCCGCTGGTCGTGGAAATGGCAATCAATCGTGCACGCTTGATTTTCTCTGTCGGGTACTGGATCACGCGCTTGCGCAGATCGAGAAAGGGCGCGGCCAGCTCTTCCAGGTCGGCATCGGGCGACTCATACTTCAGCTTCATGATCTTGGCGGCATCAATCACCGAGCCGCCGCCGAGCGCTATGATCTGGTCTGCTTTGTAGAAATTGAGCGCCTCAACTCCCTGCGTTACCACTTTGATTTCGGGCTCTGCATCGGGAATCACGGAGACGTGGACGCGGGTCCCCTCTGGAATGTAGCGCCGGACGATGTCGAGGTGGCCGAACTGTTCCATGGATGGACTGGTAACGATGATGGTGGAGCGGGAAGGGAACTGGTGCACATTCTCCACTGCGTTCCAATTGAAATAAATCTGACTGGGAACCCGGAACCACATATGGGCTTGCGTCCTCCGAGCCACACGCTTGATGTTGAGGTAGTGATAGATATTGACGTTATCGGTGGTGCTGTTGCCGCCGCCGGTGCCGCACCCGAAAGAAAAGGTAGGTGGCAGGTCGTTGTAAACGCCCCCCACCGCTCCCACGGAGCCTGGAGAGTTCACGAGGATGCGGCCGGCGTTGATCACTTCGCCAAACTTACGGATGATCTCATCGTTGCGCGAGAAAATAACCGCCGTATGCCCCAACCCGCCAGCATGATTGACATCGACACACACCCGGAGCGCCTCATCGACAGATTTCGCGCGATAGACCGCGAGCACGGGAAATAACTTCTCCACCGACAGCGGGTGCTCACGGCCGACGCCTTGAATCGGCGCAATCAGAAGCTTGGTGCCCGGTTTCACAGAGAGACCGGCAAAACGGGCGATGTCGCTGGCTTTCTGCCCGACTGCCATGGGCTGCATGAACCCAGTCTTAGGATCGATTACGGCTCGCGCGAGCAGTTCGGCGTCGCTCGCATTGCAGATGTGCGTGCCCAACTCCGCAAACTTCTTCAGCACCACCTCATAAATCTCATCATCGATCACCAGGGTTTGCTCGGAGGCACAGATAGTTCCGTTGTCGAACGTCTTGGAGAGGATAATGTCGGTCACGGCCGTGCTCAGATCCGCCGACTTCTCCAGGTAAACCGGGGTATTCCCGGCGCCGACACCGAGAGCGGGTTTGCCGGAACTATAGGCGGCTTTGACCGCTCCCGGGCCGCCCGTGGCATCAATCAGACCCACGTCTTTATGCCGCATCAGGTAGGCGTTGTCTTGCAGCGTATGCGATGCCAGGCAAGAAAAGATTCCGTCGGGCGCGCCATGCTTCAGCGCGGTCTCATACATAACTTTTACGGCTTCGGAACAGCAGCGCCAGGCGTTAGGATGGGGACTGAAAATAACCGCGTTGCGCGTCTTGGCGGCCATGAGGCATTTGAAAAGCACGGTGGAAGTCGGGTTCGTGATCGGCGTGATGGAGAAGATGACTCCGATTGGCTCCGCCATTTCCACAAGGTTGCGCTCGGGAAACTCGCGAATGACGCCAACCGTACGTTTATCCTTTATGTAGTTGTAAACGAATTCCGTGGCCACCATGTTCTTGATGACCTTGTCTTCCATCACTCCAAGCCGGGTTTCTTCCACCGCGAGGCGGGCAAGAGGTTGAGCCTGACCCAGGCCGGCCAGCACCATCGCTTTTACGATGCGGTCAACATCCTCTTGAGAGAATTGGGTAAGAACGGCAGCGGCGGTTTTAGCGTTGCTGGCAAGCTCTTCCAGGTAGGCGGTGCGTTCTTCACTGAGAGCTTCTGCGGCCAGCGGAATCTGAATCCGCTCCTGTACCAGTTCGTCCGCGATCATTGCTGTCCCCCCTTACTAGCTGAAAAAGTCGCTTGCTGTGAGGAACTCGTTTACTGTATTGCCCGGACTCGCGTGTACGCCGGCAGTTCTTACGCGTAGTCGATCGGATGCTTGGCCAGCCAGCGCTCATCGCGCACCCGGCCCATGTTTTTCAAAGCGCCGCCGGCGACGCTCGCGGTCAAGCGCCGGCTCTCCCAGACCAGCCCCGCGCACAGGCCTACTGCACCCCCGAGCAATCCGTACGCCAACGCTCTCGCGATGGACTTCTGCCGGCAGGCCGGGTACCCGCTCAACATGCCAATGCACGCCCCGAGTACAGCGGGCTTCAAGGCGCTTCTGACCGACTCGCCGAGAAAGGGAGTAATTGACTTGCCTTGGAGAAATGCTTCCTGACCGGAACGCGCTCCCTCGATTCCCGAATCCAGGAGCCTTCGGCCATAATCGGCGCTTGATGTCGACCAACCGCGTAAGTCCATCGAATCTCCTCGCTGTTCTCCAACGAAGTTAACAAGTTCACTACATCACCATGCGCGGGTTGCGTCGGTAGCGCCGGTCACACCTCTTTGTGACCTCATCTCAATTGAGTATTCGCCGCCGGGAACTGCTGCGCGCAGCTGCGGAAATCCCTGTTCCCATCGGCCTTGAACAGAAACATTCATGCGAAGGAAAAGAAAAACGCCAACGTGACCTTGCAGGGGACAAGGGCACGTTGGCGAAGTGCTCAAGTTTCGTCCGCTGGTTTGCGGAACAAAACGGTACAGACTCACGTCACATTACAACCTTGAGCGTCGGTACAGTCCGCATCAGGCGGCTGCAGCGGCGGCTTTCTTCGGCGACCGCTTGGCGCGATTTGCGACCTTGGTCGCGGTCTTGTGCTGGCCATTCGGTTTTACGACGACATCCACCAGTGCTTTTTGAGCATCGACATAGCTTTTCACGCCTTCCCGCGTCAAGTCTGCCAACGGCAGGAGGGGAAATGGCCGCAACAGCTCCACGGCCTTGCCGGCGCTTTTTACTTCGGCGTTCATTTGGCGTCCGGCGACGTCAACGAGTTTCTTCTGCGCGTCGATGAATGATTCGGTAGCCTCGCGTGCAATCTGCGACAACTCGGTCTTCTTTGTTTTCTTGACGCCATCGGCCGGCTTGCTACTGATCGCCTTGGTTGTCTCCTCGGCGATTACGTCCATAAAATGTTTCTGGGTTTTGACAAAGTGGTCCATGGCCTCGCGGGCCGTTTCCACCAAGTGCTGGGTATCGTAGGGCTTACCCGTTTTGGCTGCTTCGACCCAGCTATGAGTCTGCTTGCCGGCAATCTTCAGGAACTCCTGCTGCATGTCGATGAAAGTTTCGACGCTGCGCCGGAGCAGATCGACCACGGCTGGCCCTGCAGGGCACTCTTCGCCGACACGTTCCTTTACGCCGTTCAGAAGAATCTGATTCTGTTTTTGCGCGAGCTCAAGAAGAACTTTTTGGCCTTCAATGAAGTTCGCTACGCCCTCGGCAGTCGCTTCGCTGAGAATGGCGCTCGGCGAATGCTCGGCAGAGGACAGTTGTTGACGCACAGAGTGCATCAGGCTTGCATTCTGGCGCATGGCCAGGTCGACCAGGATGCGCTGTGTAGAAAAAAAGCTCTGGACGCCTTGCTGCGCCCAACCCGAGAGCAGGGAAACAAAGGAGGACTCGTTGGAATGAGTTCGAGAGGCTTCAGACTTTACTGCGGTTGGCATTTAGATACCTCCAGCATTACTAATCACGATTTGCTGCAATGCAGCATCAACTAAAATATACGATTCCGCCGCAGATGTGTCAATATGTATTTATCCTGTATGCAGAGCAGCATAGGTAGGGTCGATATGAAGCCGGCAGCCGTCCTGATCAAGAAATATGGCAATCGCAGATTGTACGACTCCTCTAACAGCCAATACGTGAATCTGGACGATATCGCCAAATTCATTCGCGAGGGCAAGCAGGTCCAGGTCGTGGATGCGAAAACGGGTCAGGATTTAACCCGGGTCACGCTGACGCAAATCATTACCGAGGACGCCAAGGGAAAGCCGACGGGCTTGCCGCTCGAGCTGCTCCGCCAACTGATCGTGGCCTCCGATGAGGTGCGGCAGGAGTTTGTCATGTGGTACCTAAAATCCGCTTTTGACACGCATCAGAAGATGCAGGACGCGGTGCAGAACCGGCTCGGCGAAGTTCAATCTGCCATTTTATCGCCGGTGGATGTGATGAAGAAGTTTCTGGGAGCGGCAACGCCGCCTGCAGCGCGAGTTGAGACCGAGCCGGAACTCGATGCCTTGCGGAAGCGAGTGGCGGAGTTAGAGGCGCGGCTGGAAAAGCCCAAGCCTAGTAAACAGGCCTCCCGCCGGAAGCATTAGAGAGGCGGCGTATAATTTTTGAGGGAACGTATCCGAATAGTTAGTGTGAGGGTGCGTAACGGCCGGGCGAATTCAGGGCGAAATTGCGTCGCAAACCGAAAAAGGCTAAAGGGGCATCGAAGGCGGGACCTCGGAAGGACACGCACCGGGATGACGTGGAAGCCGATATCTCACCCTGGACGGAGGCTCTGTTTGCCGCCGAAATTCTCATGTTGCACGCGACGCCGGTCTACTATGGTTTCGGAGTACCCCGCGGCGATGGTTCGGGCGTAGTCGTAATTCCCGGTTTTCTCGGCACCGACCTTTATTTAATGGAGCTTCACTCGTGGTTGGGGCGCATCGGATATCAGCCATACTTTTCGGGTATCGGGATCAATGCCGAATGCCCGAATCTACTCGTCCAGCGCCACTTGAACGAGACCATCGACAGAGCCCTGGCCGAGACTGGCCGTAAGATCCACTTGATCGGTCACAGCCTGGGAGGGGTGATCGCGCGCTCGGTGGCGGGCCAAAGGCCCAAAGACGTAGCTTCAGTGATCACCCTGGCGTCTCCCATCCGGGGGACAGCTACCAGCCGGGCCGTTTTGCACGCGGCCGACGCGATTCGCCAGCGGATTTTGAGCGAGCATGGGCGGGCAGTGCTCCCCTCCTGCTATACCGGGCGCTGCACCTGCAGTTTCGTGGACTCATTGCGGCGCGAGGTTCCGGAGTCTCTGTTCGAAACCGCGATCTACACGCGTGATGACGGCATCGTGGACTGGCGCTATTGCAGGACGATGAAACCGGAATTCGACTTTGAAGTTCCTGGCACTCACATCGGGATGGCATTTAATGCTGCGGCGTACGCCATTGTCGCCGAGCGCCTGGCGAGGGCGCGACTGCCAGCGCCCAAATAGGTTCAGCGTGCATAGGAACGGCCCCGGTTGTCCAGCAGAGAGTTCACCCGCTTGGTCACCGTGGTCGCGGCGATTCCGGGCATCTCTAGCGTCCCACCATCTCCAATACCGCCCCGTCGCTCGTGGCTAACGTCTCGAGCGGTCTGCCCGGACGCTCCAGGCGAAGTATGGCTCTGGACAGGCTGTTGTTCGCGACCTCAAAACTGCCGCTGCAATCGGTCTTGAGGTAAGGCAAACGGTGGATGCCTGGCGCGGCGCCATCGATCACTGCTTCCAAGCGGAATCCATTTTTTTGGGAACACCGAAAATTCCAACCCAATCCAACCGCGTCTCTTCTGCTCTCTCGCAGATTCCGGAATGCGTACGCTTCTCCTTCATGCCAAAGCACCGCTTTGCGAAACAGCAACCCGAAGGGCATTTCGTAGATCAGCGCCTCCAAGGTGCTCGCACTCCCTGGGGTCGGGGTCGGCGACCGATGGCCGGAAGGCAAGAAATAGGCGTGGGTCCAAGTCCAGAAATTGCGATGCCTGTATCCGCAGTTGTGTCCCTGAACACCGAACCCCAAAGGATCTCCATCAAAGCGCCGGCCGTCGAGCGTGATGTGTCCGGAGAAAACCGCGTCGGAGTGCGGTGTTCGAGAGAATCCAATCCAGCTCTTGTCGCTTATCGTGAAGCGAAGTGAGGAATGGCAGTGTAGATCCCAGGAAATCGAGTGCCCTTCAACTGCCAATTTTCCCCGGCAAAAACTGTCTCCGATTTCGTTGCCGGGAACTCGAAAGTGGAATGGGTTTTGCCCTCTCGGGCTGAGGTACAAGCCTGCAAGAGGAAATCCTTGAATGAAGCTTTGCGGCTTTCCGTCGCGCGGGAACCATGTCGCCCACACCTGAACCGGCATGCCACTCGGATTCCCTGAACAACCGGCACGTCCAGGATTTAACAGCAAATATCGGAACCACCAGGCTCCACTGCCATCGGCGAGTCCCAAACGAACGAACCAGACCTCATAGCGGCGCCGGGCCGACGGGGAGGAATAAACCTCGTTCAGTGTCTTCACGGACTCATCATACTGAAATGAAGTTTTGGGTCAGAAGCGCAAGCGGTCAATCCACTTCTTTCTTGTGTCCCAGCTTTTCGCGATCTGCTTTTTCACGATCCAGTTTTTCGCGATCCAGCGTTTCGCGATCCAGCACGACCTGGTCGAAGGCCTGGAGCAGCGACTCGCAACGGGAATAGGGGCCGGGCGTATAGGCGCGAGAGCTGATTCCGGCCTGCGAAAGTTCCGAGATGTTCCAGTCTTCACGGTTAGTGCTGTCCCAGAATTCAACCGCATCCTCACCTTCGAAATCAGCTTTAATTATCTCGTCGGGATGGAAATGCCACTCGCAGATGACATCCGTGCGATCAACGGCGCGCGGCCAAAGCGTGTGGGTCATGACGTAATCCGGATGGAGGCTTAGCAGCAGATTAGGAAAAATCGCATAGTAATAAACCTTTCTGCGCTCTTCCGGGGTGAGTCCGGGGAGGTAGTCCCGCCGCAACCTGCCATCTCTGCTCATGGTCCTGGCGCCACCCTGAAACTCCATCGATCCGCCGATGTATCCGCGATGAGGCCGATCGTTGTCGCCAGAAAGGTAGTCGCTGATGGCGCTGAGCGCCGGATGCAGAATTGGGCAATGCAGGCACTCATTGTAATTCAGCATGATCAGCTTCCAGTTCGCCTTCACGTTATAGGTAATGCTCCGATAGGTGCGCAGATCGGTCATGTGCCAGTGCTGGAACTTCTGCGGCAGGTCTTCTAATTGGCCAGCCAGCGCGGCGGCGGGGTCTGCTTTGAAGCTGATGAAAATGTGTCCGTCCCAGACGTCAACCAGAACGCGATTCAGCGGATAGTCCTCACGGCAGAAGCCCTCCTGGGCGTGGGGAGCGCCGAGGAGGCGTCCGTCGAGGCCGTAGGTCCAACCGTGATAGCCGCATTGAATCCGCCCGGAAAAATGTCCTTCCGGGCTCGCACAGATGCGAGTGCCGCGATGCCGGCACACATTGAAATATGCCCGCAACAGGCCGTCCCCGTCGCGAGTGATGATAACGCTCTCACCAGCGACCTCGCGCAGAAAATAATCGCCCGGCGCGGGGACCTGGCTCGCTCGCCCGGCGCAGATCCAATTCTGGCAGTAGAAGCGTTCGAGTTCATCGCGGAAAACGTCAGGGTCGGTGTAGTAACGAGCGGGTAGAGTCGTCGCAACGGATTTGGTGTCGAAACTTGGCATTCAACGGTTCGCCGCCGGCGGCATTCAGCATTCAGACATTGCCATTCAATCGGTCAATTTCGCGAGGACAGAAAATTCGTGCAGCGCCTTAATTGTCTCGAGACCAGCGAAACTGCGCGACATGTTGAACCGGCTGACAATGCTTTCAGATTTACCACCGCTGAAGAGTTCGCGGTCATAAATTTAGGTTGCAGCCATATTATAAACCGCAAGCCTTGACCCCGGTCCTGCCTCAAACGGACGAATGACAGGCTGACGATATCCGCGAAAAGGCTTGTTGACAGCGGCATTCCGAAGGGGTAAATATATTTCACTCGTTTTTGCCCTGGGTACATCGATGACCCTTCCACGTTATAGTCTGGCTCATTGCGAAGTACGATTGCTTGCGCTGGCCGACTTAGTCGACCGTCCTGGACGTCCCGGACGTCCCGACTCAGCAACTATTCCCAACACGATGTGTCAAAGGAGATGTTATGAAGTTTCTCAGGAACTCGCTGTGGATCAGTGTCACCTTGCTTCTGTGCGGCACTCTGGCGCAAGTTGCTTATAGCTCGTCCAGCCCCGCTAACCGGATCGTAACCGCCGTCAACGCATCGGATTTAGTTCAATTAGGCGGCACCACGCACCGGCTTGCTCTCTCGAAATTCGATCAGGGAGCGGTACCGGACAGCCTGCCGCTGGAGCATGTGTTTGTAGTGCTGAGGCGCGGCGCCGAGCAGGAGGAGGCGCTGCAAAAGTTGCTCGGAGAGCTCCAGGACCCACATTCGGCAAAATATCATCACTGGCTCACGGCGGAGCAGTTGGGCAGCAAGTTCGGACCCTCGAAGGACGACATTGACACGGTCGTAAACTGGCTGAGTTCGTATGGCTTGCGGGTCAACGTGGTCCACAAGAGCGGAATGACGATCGACGTGTCGGGCACTGCGGGACAAATGAGCAAGGCTTTCAACACCGAGATCCACTATTACAAGGTGAACGGCGAGCAGCACATCTCGAATTCGAGCGACCTGAAAATTCCGGCCGCGCTAGCTCCCGTGGTGTACAGGGTTGTTTCGCTGAATGACTTCAAACCGAAACCCCTGATCAAGAAAGCGTCGCCGGATTTTTCGTTTCGCTGCAAAGGCTGTCCGGACGGATTTAACAACACTGAACAATACGACGAGTCTCCCGCGGACTTCGCCAGGATCTACAACGTTGCACCGCTGTATAGCGGCAAGACTCCAATCACCGGCAAAGGGCAAACTATAGCTGTCCTGGAGATTACCGATATCAAGTCAACGGATGTGGCTACGTTCCGGTCGGCTTTCGGTCTTTCCTCGTACTCGGGCACATTCACACAGGTTCATCCCGGCCCTGGCTGCGCCGACCCTGGAACAAATGGCACAGAAGGTGAAGCCGCGCTGGACGCCGAATGGTCGGGCGCGATCGCTCCCGACGCCGACGTCGAACTAGCTTCGTGCGCCGAAACCGCCACAGCCTTCGGCGCATTTATCGCCGCTCAGAATTTGTTGGACACCACAACCCCGCCTTCGATTATGAGTCTCAGCTTTGGGGAGTGCGAAGCCGAGAATGGACCTGGGTTTCAGTTTGAGGGCAATGCTTTTGTCAACGCCCTCTGGCAGCAAGCGGCAAGCGAGGGAGTCTCGGTCTTTGTGTCCGCTGGCGATGGCGCCGCGGCGGTCTGCGATGACTTTGACACCGCGAGTTATGCGGTCGATGGCATCGCGGTCAATGCGCTGGCCTCGACTCCGTACAACTTTGCCACCGGGGGAACGGACTTTGCCGATACCTCCACGAACACCATCAGCACCTATTGGTACGAGAGCAATAACTCGGCGGGAAGGTCGGCCAAGTCCTACATCCCGGAGATACCCTGGGATGACTCCTGCGGCAGCAACATACTTTACAGCTTCTATGGATACACCAACGGAGTTACTTTCTGTAACAGCACGATTGGTGGTTTTTTTCTTGACATTGTCGGCGGTAGCGGCGGTCCCAGCTTTGTGTACTCGAAGCCTTCGTGGCAATCGGCATATGGGGTGCCAGCCGACGGCAAGCGGGATCTGCCGGATGCTTCTCTTTTTGCGTCGAACGGCTTCTGGAGTCATGCGATCATCCTGTGCATGTCAGACCCGGCGCAAGGCGGAGTTCCGTGTGACTACTCAACGCCTTTGGACGTGTTCTTTAACAGCGCGGGTGGAACCTCCTTCACGGCGCCTCAATTCGCCAGTATTCAGGCGCTCATTAACCAGAAAGCGGGCGGTCCTCAGGGTAACCCGGCGCCGAATTATTATGCTCTGGGAGCCGGGGAATATGGCACGCCGGGCAGTCCCAACACTGCCAACTTGAAAAGCTGCAATTCCAACAACGGCGCCAAGGTTGGAAGCTCGTGCATTTTCCACGACGTCACCAGAGGGACTAACGACGTTCCGTGCTACGGTACGAACAATTGTTACGTTCCTGAGACAGAACAATATGGCGTGCTTTCCAAGTCTGACAAGGCTCCGGAGCCGGCGTACACAACAACCAACGGCTGGGATTTCGTGACTGGATTAGGCACTCCGAATGTCACTAACCTGGTGAATAACTGGCCATGAGGAGCTTATAACTACAAAACCATCGCGGGCTGTTTTGTTGGCAGCCCGCGTTGCTTGTTTTTGGCGGCAAAACCGGCAGGATCACTATTCTGGCCTTTTGCTGCAAATTATTTCCATGCGCTGAAAACCCTTGTTGACAGCCGCATCTCGACTGGCGTAAGTATATTAAGTTCGTCATTCGGGTTTATTCTCCGGTGACGGCACCTGTCGTTCCTCTCGGCGTGTTTGTTACGTTTCTCACTTATGACCCTTCCACGCTTTAGCTTGGCAATACGTGGAGGTTTTCGGCGGCGCCAGTTTGTCTTCGCCAATGTTCACTGCAGTGTGGGCGATCGCCAATCAGGCGGCGGGAGTTCCGCTGGGACAGGCGGCGTCGTATTGTTTACAGCCTGACCGGAAATGCACTCTACGACGTGGTCCCACTCACGTCAGCCCACAACCCGACCGGAATTATTTACGCTCCGCCAGCTGCTAAAGTCTTCGAGAGTGCCGATACCCTCGCGGGCCCGCTGCAAAATACAACCGAATACATCAGTGCGATCTACAACAGCCCATCTTCAACCCGGTGGGACGTGTTTACATTTGCCACTGACTCGTCACTTACGACGGGTCCGGGATGGGATAACGCGACGGGCGTAGGCACTCCCTATGCGTTGCCGTTGATCTAGCAGGTCCTGGGATTGGTTACGCCGTAGTTTTTGCCAACCGACCACATTTCGATTAACTTATTTCATTCCAACGGGCCGCCGCGAGGCGGCCCGTTTTTCTCTGACGTGCTTCCTGTTGCAGCATTGTTGCAATTTTTGTGCGCCTCCCTGAAAACGCTTGTTGACAGCGGATTCCGACTGGCGTAGTTATTGGTGCGCTCGGTACTAGAGATTTTTTCTTAATTCTAGACGGGTCGGTCGTTCCCGCGGCCGGTGTGGTGTTCTCGAAAAGATCTATGACCCTGCCACGCGTCAACCCGACTTGCGCCGAGGTGCGATTGCCCAGTCTCGCGAGCAAATCAACTCTACCTTCCAGGAGATGTCACTCTATGTCCCAAGACAGACGCAGCATCGTATGCGCTGTATTGTTTGCCAGTCTTGCGGTTCTGCTGATCGCCGTTCCCGCGTTTTCGGCGAACAGTGGCCGCGCGCTACCCAACACTCAAGTCCTTGGCGCTGAAGATCAGACCAAGGAGATTCGCGTTAACTTCTGGCTGAAGCAGCACGACAAAGCCGGATTCGATGAACTGGTGCGGCAGATGTACGAGCGGACTTCTCCGAACTATCACAAATGGATGACGGAGAAAGAATTTTCCTCGCGCTTCGCGCCGACCCCAGCCGAGATGGCGATTGTGAAGCAGCATCTCGCAGCACATAATCTCAAGATCGTTTCGACGGATAAGTTCAACCTGGTCGTGACGGCGCGTGGCACGGTAGCGGATGTGCAACGCGCGACTGGAGTGAAGCTCAACCGCGTGTTGATCAATGGCCAGGCGCATCGCCTGCCGAGCGGCGATCTGGCAATCCCAGGGCTTGCGGGCAAGCTGGTTTCCCACGTGCAAGGGCTGACCGATTTCAAGTATGAAAGCCACGCGAAACGCGCAGTCGACCCGGAAACCGGAAGAGCGTTTCCGGGGACGCCCCTGTCAAAAATGACGCCGCTGTCAACGGTTGGGCCGGCGTTGCAGTACTTTAACGCCAACTGCCTCGGCAATAAGCAGGGTGTGGATTTCACGGGCCCGGTCGGAACTGAAGCCCACTACACCGGCACGCGCTATGGAACCAACATTGCCAACGGTCCTCCGAGTCTTCCGCCGTGCGGATACGATACACCGCAGATTGATACGGCGTACGGCCTGACTTCGCTGTACGCGAGCGGTCTCGACGGAACGGGAGAAAACATCGTTATTGTCGATGCCTACGGTTCAGACACGATCACGAGCGATGCCAATACTTTCTCGTCAATCAACGGCCTTCCGGCTTTGGTCCCCGGCACCAACTTCTTTATCCTCCAGCCCGGCGGTCCCACGAATTGCGGGGGCAATACCTGCGGCTGGGATGTGGAGGTTAGCCTCGACGTGGAATGGGCGCACTCGGTTGCACCGGGAGCCACCATCGTCCTGCTAGAGGGGCTGACCAACAATAATGGCGACCTTGACGTCGCGGTGCTCACTGCGGTTGAGAACGGGTATGGTCCGGTAATCTCGAACAGTTACGGTAGCCCAGAGTTGTTTCTCGAGATCTTCGAACCAGCCGAACTCCTTGTTGAGAACGCGATCAACGAGTTGGGCGCCTCGTTTGGCGAGTCGGTCAACTTCTCCAGCGGCGACAGCGGGGACTTCTACGAGGACTTTGGAGAGACTACCGTTTCCGCGCCTGCGGATTCTCCCTATGCAACTGGTGTGGGTGGGACGAGCTTATTCGTAACCACGTCACACAAGGGGCAGGTCGCTGCGATTAAGGAGCAGACTGGTTGGGGCACCAACTTGACCCGCATCGCTGACTACGCTACTTCAGGCGACACCGGCCAGCCGCCCGTTGTTCCGCCGCTCCAGGTTGGTTTCTACTTTGGCTCGGGCGGCGGGGTTAGCGATTTCTATGCGATACCAAGTTACCAGTCGGGCGACGGCCTTACGGGCGACGCACGGCTCGTTCCTGACATTGCCATGATCGCTGATCCTTACACTGGCGTCGAAGTCATCGATTCGGGACCGGACTTCTGTGGCGGTCCAGTTACATGTATAAACGTCGTCGGTGGAACCAGCCTTGCATGTCCGACGTTCTCGGCCATCTGGGCGATCGCGAATCAGGCTTCGCCGTACTCATTTATCGGCCAAGCTGCTCCGATCCTCTATAGTCTGCCTTCGGGCGCCATCACGGACATTGTGCCGATAGAAGGACCTGCCAACGTTAACGGTCACACGCACGTGGTGGGGGCGCACCCTGCGACGGTGACCTACACTTCGGCGGAGTTGTTGGAGGTTCCGTCGACCACGACCGATTTCATCGGCGCGCTCTATAACGGCACTTCGACGCGATGGTACGCGCTCAGCTTCGGTACCGACAGCTCGCTGAACACCGCCCCGGGATGGGACGATGTGACGGGACTGGGCACGCCGAACGGCGCGACCTTCGTCAACGATGTAGCTGCTTCGATACCCTAAACGAGAATATGGGGGAAGCATAAAACCAGAGCAGGCCGGAGCGATTCCGGCCTGCTTTTTTCATTGGACGCCGCGAAACGCGGGCGAGGGCGCCCGCGCCACAGGATCGAGATGCCTTACTCGTTAACAGTCTCTCGGTTTGATGACTGAAGTAACGGCGCACTATGGCGTCTTCTGCTATACTGCTGTTAACGCTTTTGCTACGGTTTGCTCGTTAAGCGGGGATCCTGTTGGATCCGCTCCACCTCCGCATTTCCTGCCCGCCGTTCGGTTCCAGCGCCAATTTAATGCGAGCGGCATGCGAACTCTCGACATGTGATGACACAAGTCTGAGAAAATTGAGATCAAGCCCCTCCAGAAAGAAAACAAACGAATGACAACATTTACAGAACTGCCCCTATCTGCTCACTTGCAGCAGAAGCTGGCGGCAGCTCAATTTATTACCCTCACACCCATCCAGGCGCGAGCCATAGCTCCTGCCCTTGAAGGCAAGGACGTAATCGGCACCGCCCAGACCGGCACCGGCAAAACTCTTGCCTTCCTGATTCCGATCATCGAAATGCTGCGCGCTGAAGCGTCGAAGCACGAATCGACTTCGTCCAGGCTCGAATCAACTAAGCACGAATCAACCAAGGAAACATCCAGGAACGTCCGCGCCCTCGTCTTACTGCCGACGCGGGAACTGGCCATGCAAGTCCACGAACAGTACGAACAACTGCGCGACAAGAAGATGCCGAAGGCTGCGCTCGTCATTGGTGGCGTATCGGAGAAGGCGCAGATCCAGAGCCTGCGCTCGGGCTGCGAATTTGTGATTGCCACTCCCGGACGCTTGCAGGATTTCATCACCCGCAAGTTCGCCGACCTGCGGCATGTGAAGATACTGGTGCTCGACGAAGCCGACCGCATGTTGGATATGGGTTTTCTGCCCGCCATCCGGCGCATTCTGCAGATTCTACCGCAGCGCCGGCAGACGCTTTGCTACTCGGCCACCATGGAGCAATCGGTGGCGTCGCTGGTGAATGACTACACGCGTGAGCCGGTGCGGATCGCGCTGGGCTCGGTGCTGAAGCCGGCGGAGAGCGTGCAACTTGAAGCTTACGAAGTGCGCCCGTCGGAAAAACTCGACGTGCTGCGGCAGTTGCTGTACGAAGAAAAAGGACAGACCCTGATCTTTACCCGCACCAAGCGCGGCGCGCAGAGGTTGGCCAGGGAACTGGAACGCGACGGCTTCTCGGCGGCGATGATTCACGGCGATCGCACGCAATCGCAGCGCAACGCAGCGTTGAGCGGATTTCAGGAAGGGAGCTACCAAGTGCTGGTGGCAACCGACATCGCGTCGCGCGGCTTGCACTGCGATGACGTAGCCCATGTCATCAACTACGATTTGCCGAAGATGGCGGAAGATTTCATCCACCGCGTCGGGCGCACTGGGAGGGCTGGATCGCAGGGACGGGCTTCAACCCTGGTCACAGGCGTCGAGGTTCTGGACTTGCGCAACATCGAGCGCACTTTAAAGCTGCGCATCGAACGCAAGCAGATCAAGGCCTCGACGAACGATCAACCCAAGAGGATTGTGCAGAACACACTGGCATCGCGGACGCTGATGGCTTTGCCGGGTGAGGTTTTCGTTTAGCTTTCCGGTGGAGTGCCGGGCGTCATGCCCGGCTGGACGGGCGAGGACGCCCGTCCCTCCCCCAGATAGGTTTAGCGGTCGAGCCCCTTGGTGCTGTGCGGGATTGCAGCCTCGACAGAGTCGGGTTCGTCGTCGGCGCCAATGCGGAACAGCGCGGCTTGGGCTTCGGCGAGTTCGCGCATCTCGCGCATTTCCTGTTCTTCGTCCACCACTACACCTTCGGGTTTTTCTTCCTTCCGCTGAGTCTTGCGCTCATTCTTGTCCCGCTGTTTCTGCTGGCGCGCTTGTTCTTTTTGACGTTTGGTAAAAGTTGATCGGCCTCGTGGCATAGAAATCTCCCCGTGTTTCCAATTTTATAATGGCTGGCTGAATGCATCTCCTCGCTGGCTTAGCCAGGTGTTAGGCCTGGGAATAAACCGCAGAAATCGGCCAGAAAGTTGCCGCACTCGTCGTTTACGCTGTCACTTGATTCTAGTATAACCTCGAAAAGCGCGGGAGGTACATCGGGTCATTGGTGGGGATTGGTTTCAAGCATGGAGAAGCAGTCAGACTGTCAAGAATGACGCAGGCTATTCGTTTTTGAGAGTGCTCGTGCACCTCCGCGGCGTTGGTGATTGCGCTTTGGTGATTAATAATTTTGAGACTGACCCGTAACGGTCAACCGATGGTTTGCCACTTGCGACAGCAGCGTGATACCATCAAACACGTTACGAAAACGTGAAGAGACAGGAGTGCAACAGGTTAGTGTTAGCCAGAGAGCAAAAACAGACCGTCGTTGACACGTATCGCACGCACGCTACCGATACCGGCAGCCCCGAAGTTCAAATCGCGCTGCTCAGCGAGCGCATAGGTCAACTCACGGAACACTTCAAAACGCACCAGAAAGACCACGGCTCGCGCCGCGGACTTCTCATGATGGTGAGCCGGCGTCGAAGTCTGCTCGACTATTTGAAGAAGTACGACTCGGAACGGTATAAAACCGTTATTTCCAAGCTCGGTATCCGCAAATAACAGCGCGACCGGCTCCGTGTGGGGCCGGTTCCGGACCTGGGTTTCCAGACCTTGGTTTCCAGTCCACGAGAGCCTTTGCACAGTGCGTTCCCAACCGCGGCCCTGGCATACGCCCGTCCAAGCGGACTTAATACCTTGGCGAATGGCCCTTCTGCCTACTTCCGCCCTACAAAAAAGGATGAACTATGAAGCCTGAA
>Ga0187847_10001002_pt1 | contig 27283 bp, 28 predicted proteins | sample June2016WEW_4_10_FD_132458 | JGI IMG/M metagenome (GOLD analysis project Ga0187847, IMG submission 132458) | Peatland microbial communities from SPRUCE experiment site at the Marcell Experimental Forest, Minnesota, USA - June2016WEW_4_10 | ecosystem: Environmental > Terrestrial > Soil >...
GCGTTTCATTTGAACGACACGGAACTTGACCTGATCGCAGGTCTCGTTCCACCGGGCCAGATGCTTATTCGCAAGGCGCAGACCTCGAAGAAGGTCCAGTTGAATGTGGACTCCGTCTCGCATTGGATGGCGACGAACAATGCCCGCGACAACTTGAAGAAGCGCGAATACTTCGAGCGATACGGTATTGCCGATGGCTTGCGCCGGCTCGCCGAAGAACATCCCTTCCGGCCACGCACGCAGGCCGGCTCTCAAAATCCCAACCCCAAAGGAGCTACTGTATGAACCACAGACTCGTTTTCATCGCCGGGCTTGCCCTGGCTCTCTCTTCCCTGGAGGCCGTCGCGCAGGAAGCGTCGGCGCGCACTGTGCAGTACCATTCGCAGGACATTGTTCCGATCCACGCCAAGCTGAAGTACACGACATTGATCGAGGTTCCGCCCACCGAGAAGATCATGGAGGCCGCGACCGGCGATAAGGACTTCTGGATCGTCGATGTGGTCGGCAACTTCTGCTTTGTGCATCCGGCCAAGGCAGGCATCAGTTCCAACCTCAATCTCATCACCGACAAAGGCAACATCTACTCGTTCACTCTGGAGGATGTTTCCGGCACCTCCACCGCGCCGGACCTGAAGGTGTTGATCGAGCCCGCCGACCGCTCGGCAATCATCGCGGCCAGCGGACCTCCGCAGTTCGTGCCAGCAGCGCAGCTTGAGCAAAGTAAACAGCAGATTGCCGCGTTGCAATCGCACGTCGAGCAGGCCGTCGATGAATTCAAGAGCGCGTACCCTGTGCAGTTGAAATTCGACTACACCTACAAGGAGAACGAAGCGCCCTTCGACATTCAGTCGATCTACCACGACGACAAGTTCACCTACATCAAAACCAATGCGCCGGAGAAGTTCAGCGTCTACGAGATGAAGGACGGGAAGCCCAACCTTATCACCTATGACTTGCGCGATGGGACCTACATCATCCCGAAGGTCATGGATTCGGGGTACGTCGAGCTGGGCAAGAAGCGGATGGAATTCTCGCGGAAGGGATAATCGCCATGATTGAGAACAATGTCATTCCACCAACAGATCCTCTGCCGGAGCCAGAGTTGCGTCAGTCCAAGGTCGATCCCAAGGGCGTGCTGCAAAAGCACCTGAAGTCTCTTGTCTATCTTGGCGCTGCGTTGCTGGTCATTGTTGCGGCGCTCTTCAGTTCGACGAACAAGAAGACGCCAGCGCAGCAGCAAGCGGTAAAGGGCCAGCCGCCGCAGCCCACGCTCCAGGACAACACCGACAACAACGTGCAGGACTTGAAAAACCAGCTCAAGGCCGAGCACGATAAAGAGCAGCAGCAAGCCGCGGCGAATGCAACGACTGCCGGTGAGCCGAGTACACCGGAACGTTGCTGCGGCGCGGAAGGGTCAATGAGCGATGCAAGCTCGGTGCCTTTGACGCGGCGGTCGATCTCTTCGGGGTGCGACATCCAATGCACCAACTGCTGCGGCGATGGCAGGTCGAGCAGCAAGTGCGCGAAGATCTTCTGCGGACTTTCAATGAAGAATTCACCTTTCCGATCGTTGGTCGGCTGGAAGAGAGAAGCCGCGACAGTCCGCGCCTCGGCGCGGCGAACAAGTTCTTCCGACGGTCCCCAATACGGGCAGCGGCGGTCCAGTGGATTGAGGACGATGTCGCCGCGGCTCTCATCATAAAATCGCTCGATGAACTCGCAGGCCGGGTCGTAAAGAATCGCCGAATGACGCCGCGCCTGAATCTGGCGGAGCATCTGCATGATGATGGTTGTCTTGCCTGGGCTCCTTCGCGCGCATCATCGCCAGGCTTCGATGCGATATGCCAGACCGACACGCACCGCAAGCCAGTCACTTTCGACGACCTGTTGAAGGCTGCTCTGCGCTGGCGGCCAACGTGCGCATGGCCCACCGCGATAGTGTGCGCGTCGCGTTAGAGCAGCTTGAACACTACACGCAGGCTCGCATCGGCGGCAACCACGCGCCCGAAACGACGGCAAAATTCGTTGCCGCCAAATTCGAGCATGACACCGCCCGCCCGGTCGATGGTTACGTTGCGCCGCAGCTTCATACCCACGCGGTTGTCTTCAATATCACCGAGCGCGACAACGGCCACGCCCGCGCCATCCAGCCGCAAAGTCTCTTCGCATCGCAGCAGTTCGCAACTGCGGTGTATCAGTCGGAACTGACGTATCAGTTGCGGCAACTCGGCTATGAAATCACCGTTGGCCGCAGCGGAGCGCCGGAGATCAAGGGCTATACGCAGGAATATCTTGACGCATCCAGCCCGCGCAGCCAGCAGATTCGCGGGTATCTGGAGCGCACTGGACGCACGGGGTCTGAGGCCGCGGAGATCGCCGCTCACTCCACCCGCGACCGCAAGGAGATTCATTCTCCCGGCGAAGTCATGGCCGCGCATCGCAAACTCGCTGCCGACTTCGGACACCAGGCCGAGGCCGTTGTCCGCGCCGCCCGCGAGCGGCTTGAGCATCAGGAGAGGCCGGTCAATACGATTGACCGCGTCCGGGAATCGCTCACGTTCTCACGCGACAAGAACTTCGAGCGCGAGGCCGTAGTCGATGAGCGGGCATTGATCCGCGACGGCCTCCGTCGTGGGATGGGCGACATTACTTATGCCCAGGTTCGCGGCAATCTCGACGCACGTCTTGCCTCTGGAGAATTTCAGATTGTTGACCGTTCGCAGAGTCAGCCCGCGCGCCAGTTCACCACTGCGAAGACCATCGAAGCCGAGCATGAAATTGTTCGCCGCGTACGCGAGGGAAAGAACCAAGTTGAGCCGGTATTGTCACGGATGCAGGCTGTCAACGTGGCCGACCAGCATCCGCATCTCAACCGCGCTCAGCAATCCGTGGTTGAAGATGTTTTGAGTTCGCCCGACCGCATCCAAGGGATTCAGGGATTCGCCGGCGCGGGGAAAACGACCACGCTTTCCGTCGTCCGTGACGCCGCCGAGTCGCAGGGTTACACGGTCGAGGGCTTCGCCCCGACCTCCCGCGCGGCTCGCCAGCTCGGAGACGCTGGCGTCGATGCCGGCACACTGCAAGGTTTCCTTGCGCGTTCGCCCGATCCCGCCGCGCAGCAACAAAAGCATTTCTATTTTGTCGATGAATCCAGTCTCGCCAGCACCAACCAGATGCGCGAGTTCCTTGCGCGCCTCGGCCCCCAAGACCGCGTACTCCTTATCGGTGACACGCGCCAGCACCAGGGCGTTGAAGCGGGCCGCCCCTTCGAGCAATTGCAGGAGGCCGGGATGCGCACGGCGAAGCTCGACGAGATCGTTCGACAGAAAGACCCGGCACTGAAATCCGCCGTCGAGTTGCTGGCCAAAGGACAGGTCTCCGCAGCCCTTGAATCACTCCAGCAACAGGGACGCGTGAGAGAAATTCCCGGCACCGAAGAGCGCGTTCGAGCCATCGCCAAAAGCTATGTCGAGTCGCCCGAAAAGACCCTGATTGTCTCTCCGGACAACGCCTCGCGGCGCGAGTTGAACGTCGCTGTTCGTCAGGAGTTGAAGGCCAACGGAACCCTCGCCCCGAAGGATCATTCCTTCCGTGTACTCGTTCAGCGCCAGGACATGACCGGGGCCGAACGCTCCTGGGCCAGTCACTACGAGATCAACGACGTGGTGCGCTATTCGCGCGGCAGCAACGCTGCCGGAATTGAAGCCGGAGCCTATGGAACGGTTGTCGGCATCGACTCCGCCGCCAACCTGCTCACCGTCGAAAAGCTTTCCGGCGAGCAAGCCACGTACGACCCGCGCCGCTTGATTGGCGTCAGCGTCTACCGCGAGATCGATCGCGAGTTCTCCGTCGGCGACCGCATCCAGTTCACCGCGCCGGACAAGTCGCTTGGCGTTGCCAACCGCGACCTTGCCGCCATCGAATCCATCGCGCCTGACGGCCAAGTTTCAGCCCGTCTCGACAACAACCGCCAGGTCGAATTCAACGCCCACGACCACCGCCACTTCGACCACGGCTACGCGGTAACAAGCCACAGTTCCCAGGGCCTGACTGCCGAGCGCGTTCTTGTGAACGCCGACACCGGCGTCCACCCGGACCTGCTCAACTCCCGCTTTGGCTATGTCTCCATCTCCCGCGCCAGCCACGAGGCCACGCTCTTCACAGACGACCTAACAAAACTCAACCCCCAACTTGCCGCCGATATTTCCAAATCGTCCGCACTGGAGATCAACCAGGCATCATCAATCTTTCAGGGAATCGGGATCAGTTGAGCCTGCCGAGATACATTGCAAAAACAACGTCCGCAAAATCCCGACGCAGTCTCGGAGGCTCAGGCTAATCGTCGCTTGCCGAATCAAGACCACCGGGAACCTCAACAGTCAACTCAGGTTCAGGTAAGTGCGCAAGCTCTCAAGCACGCTAATTACTCCGGCCATATCGGAATGGATCGCATTCATCTTGACGAACCGATGAAAGCGAGCCTTTCCATCTGCGGTGAAATCTCGGTGGTTCTTTCCTCCCGCAGTTGTTCTACGAGCGGCGCCATGCTCATCTTCGAACGCTCGCATGAATGGTTCTGGAAGCAAGTCTTCTGGTTCCCAGTCCAAAGAGCGGTACTCTTGATTGGCCCCTTCGAACATGCGCTTCATGCTTGTCGGATCGAGGTTTTTTGTCGGCGGCATTACTGGAAGCAGCAGGAACACATCCTTCCATTCGATTATGCTCAGGTCCAGCTGGTAAGCCAGCTTGCTGGCCTGTCGACCAGACTTGTCATTGTCAAATAACGCTACAACTCTGTAACGACGGAATCCGTTCGCCGCTAAAGTTCTACTAGCGAGCGCCCTGCAAGCAATCAATTCACGAACTACGCCGCTGGTCCCACCATTGTCACGTTCGCCCGCCGGAACAAAAGCCAAATCCTTGAGCAAGTCCTTCCCGCTAACCTTGAGTTCCATTCGAGCGGCCAACGCAAATAGATCCAGGTCGGTCGTGCCTTCCACGAGGACTATTCTTGACCGCGGCGAATAGCCTTTGGACTGTATATATCCAGCCAGTTGATCGCTGAATTCAGGCACGGGTCACCCGCGGAATTGGATTTGGTCCGGCGGTGACTGGTCGGAGAAATGGCCCGTTATGACCGAATGACACATGCCCGGAAAAGCGCATCCCTGCGTTCACGACTCGGAAACCAAACTCTTCAGGACGGAACGGAACAGATGAGTTTGGAAATTCCTGAACTCGCGCAGCAGGGCGAATCCCCGAATCCATTCCGATCATCGCGTTGACTGTTCGTAATATTTGGAAATCAGGACCCCGTAACCAGCGCAGCCTGTCCGGGATTTGTACGATTTGATCGCTTTCCTTCCACAACCGCCTAAGATCTTTGAATATTCTCTCTCCCTCCGCTGGCCGTTCCTTCTGGAAGAGAAGAATCCCATATTCCAGCTTCACCTGCGCGGGCAGGCGGTAATCCGATGTCGCAAGTTGGTCCAAAAGCTCCAACTGCTCGGCAAACGCAAGCGGGCTGTGGATCGATAGAAGATCATAGGTCATCCGAATCACCTGCATGTTTCCTCGACCAGCGGGATGTCGCAGCCACTGAAGTGCGGCGGTTCTCCTCTCCTCGCGAATCTCAGCGAGCGACAATTGTGCGATTTGTCCATCAGATGCAAGTGATCGCCACGCCTGCACGAGTACCTCGAGAGCAGTTTGTGGCTCTACGTTCGCCGTTTGAGGAGCTGAGCACTCAAACAAGATAGAGAGTAGCTTGTCGGCCAACGAGCCCAACTGAGCGGCTCTGTAGCCCGCCTCATTCATAGTCAAAGCAGAAAAGAGAATTCCCAACCCTTCAATACAGATTTCTGGTGCCCTCACAGTCTCGATCCGGGCATTCTGTATGAGGTTCTTGATGTATGTTTCAATAACAAAGGAATTTGTTGGGCTTTCTACATATGCCTTCTTCGTCGCATCACTTCCGAGATTCCTGAGATGCATTAGACGCTCTGGAGCTGCTCCGGCGGCAGCCTCCGCCTCAGCTAAATCAAAATATGCGTTTGCAAGTGAGTTGTACAGATTCAGATTTGTTTCGGAACCAGGTACATAGTCGATGAAGTCAAGTGCGTATCGAATGTCTTCGACCGCCTGTTGGAGCAATTCAACCCGATCCTGCGTCGAGATGTCGTAGAAGCGGCCGTCCAACTTCGCGATTCGCCGCCGTGAGATCGCGCAATGGTGCCGGAACAATCGGCTGGTATCTCGCAGCCCGCGAGGCATTGCGTTCAAGGCATCGAGTACTTCACGCCAGAGACTGACGAAATTGCCGTGCCCATGATCAGGATCAATCTTAAAAATAGTCGTAGCAAATTCTTCTCCGACCGTACGATACGCCCGTTCGCCGAGTGCAGAATGAGCAGAGATCTTCCGCAGTAAGAGGAATCTGAGATGCTCAGCGTCCTTTGCGTCCGCAAAGCCAAGATCAGCACGCAAAGAGTAGTCGTAGAAAAGTGCATTTATCAGGAGACGGCCCAAAATGTCGTGGACCAAGCTCCAATATCTCTCGCTCTCATGCGCAAACTTTACTAGACCAATGGCCGCCAAACCGCTTTGTCGGTCAGACAGTAGTTGCGACATTGGCCAATTACTCCCAGAGATTGGGAGCAGTACCTCCGGCGTTGGGACTCGCTCGGAGCTGAGAGCTGCGATTTGGATGATTGCATTCCGGATCGGCGCGTTGTCGGTATTCTCTTTGAAGCAACGGTACATCCATTCCTGGATCGATTCTGAAAGATCGTACTGGCCCTGAATCCAGAATGAAAGCGTTACCCAAAAAGCCGCGATCCCCTCGACGTACCGAACGGTGTGTTCTCTATGAAAGTACTCCCATTGAGACAACGTGCGCTCGCGTCCGTAGCCCTTCAGAAACTGATTTAAGTGCACACCGAGCTTTTGGGCCTCTTCCAAATCAATCGCATGTGTTAGCTCGGCTAGCCGGCACACGTCCGCATTGATGAAAGCGAGCGGTATCGTGGGTCCGGTCACCAAAAGAATGCAGACAGGTCGACCGCCCTTCGTCAGTTCATTCTTGAATCTAATCAAATCGGACTCTCGGAACTCCCAGTGGAGGGTGTCAAAAACAATCAGCCAGGGAGCTTCGTATCTTCTGCTTCGCTCACCTCCACGTTCTCCGGCATGACCCGCGGTCGTTTCATTCGAGATCGATTGTTCTTCAGAGGCGATGTGAATCCGACTCAGGAAATTTGTCATCGGTAGAGCTTCTGGCACAAACGGCACTGGTCGAGCCACGAGGACTGGGTATCCCTGTCGCGCGAAATCCCATGCGAGTGCTCGTACCAGAGTGGTGCCTCCCGCTCCTGACTCAGCTGCGACATAGGTGATGCAATTCTCCTCTGATCCAGAGATGTCCAGATTCCGCAGACGCTGGAGGAGGCCCTTCGCAATCGCCGGATCCCGCATCCATGGCAGCCCTGCCGCGTAGGGCTTCCATGAGGAAGCCGGGTTTCTGAAGAAACCTACGAAGTCGTCGTAAGCCAGCTCGGTAGCTGTCAGCGGTGCTAGGTCGCGCTCTTCAATCAAGCCGTATGTTTCTAGAATTGGGCGCTCGGGCTCGTCCAGCGTCGTGATATCCAAACGGTGAAATCCCCCGTTTGAATCACGTACACGAATGACGTGGCGTTCCTCCGGGTACGTGGAAGTGTAATCAGCTATGAGGTGAGAAATGGCAACTTCTGGAGGAGAAGTTAGTAATGTGATGATCCCCGGTCCATCGCTCTCGTGTAGCCATTTCTCAACGGTCGTAAGCCCGGTCGAGTTTGCGGAAAGGATCGTAATATTTGAACGAAATCCGGAAGACCACAATTGCTTGAGATCAGGCGGAATTGGATCCTCTTGATCCGAGATCACCAGCAGTTCTCGGGGGCTAGATCTCCGGAGCGACTCTAGCATTGTCAGACGACGCAATGAATCAGCGAACCCGCCCTTAGGCTCTTGAATTGTGCTCCCGTTGAGCAAATAAAAGGGCAATGAACGGTCTGGAAGCTCGATCCGGGAAGGATCAGAGTCGACGATTTGAACGTATCCTCTCTTCCGAACAAGTGGGTCGTCTATGCTGCCAGAAGTCTGAAGATCTCGAAAGAGAGCTGGTTCTGAGACCTCAGATATCGCCAGGCGCCAGGGGAAACCTAGGAATCGTAGCAGTGCAGATCGATCTATGCCGCGAGGTAGGCCTCTAATCCAGATAGCTACGTCTCTTGAATCTAAGCTGGCAATGACGTTGGCAGAGATTCGTTCGTTTTGGATGACGCCCTTATTGACCACTGGAAGACCTCCGCTAAACCGCGGTTGCATCAATGAAAAGTGGTAAGTTCCTGATTGAGAATATTATACCTACACCAATGATTAGTGAGCCGCAGGGTGACCACTGCACTTAGTGAGCCTTAAACCCCGTCAATCGCAGAACACTCCACCGATCATCAGGCTGACCAAATCCGGCTTATGGGCACGCCGTGTAGGTTAGCAGAAAATGGAATGACTTCTGTGCCGGCGTAAAGCACTAGACCGCGCACCCAATGTTTACCGGCAGCGGTTGCCAGCGCCTGCAAGCCGCGCACATCGTTGCCGCTCAGGGTTGCGGCGGCTTTTACCTCCACTCCGACGACTCTGCCTGCGCGATCTTCTAAAACGACATCCACCTCTTGCCCGGAGGCCGTGCGCCAGTAGAAGAGTTCTGGCTGAGTCGCGCTCCATGTGGACTGCTTCCGCAACTCCATGAGAACGAAATTTTCCAGAATGCCCCCGGCCAGATTTCCCTCTGCTTTTAGACGGTCAACGGTCGCTCCCAGCAAGTAAGCCAGCAGTCCAGTGTCGTTCAAGTAAACCTTCGGAGTCTGAATGATCCGCTTTCCCAGGTTTCTCGCCCACGGGCGTAGCAGTTGCACCAGGAAAGTCCCTTCCAGCAGGGCGAAGTAGCGTTTCAAGGTCGTTTGCGGCAAGGCGACGGATCGCGATAGGTCGGCGAAATTCAGCAAACCGCCAGCGCGTGCAGCAACCACCGAGAGCAGGCGTGGAACGGCCGTCACGTCGGCGATATTTGCCAGATCGCGTATATCTCGCTGGAGCATTGTCATGACGTAGGACTGAAACCAGGCGTCGCGGCGCGCGGCGCTCTGGCGGGCTACAGCAAGCGGATAGCCACCGGCCAGAGCGGTCTCTAACAACTCGTCGCGCCGGACTGCGGCGGTCTTTCCCGTCCATCCGACGGGCTTCGGTGAGAACAGCGTGTCCACAAAACTCTCACGCACTCCATGGATCTCGCCCTGAGAAAATGGCCAAAGGGTCAGCACCTCCATGCGTCCCGCCAGGGACTCGGACAATTTCGGCAAGAGCATGACGTTTGCCGATCCTGTTAGTAGGAATTGCCCCGGCTGGCGCTTTCGGTCAATGGCGGCTTTTATCACAGGAAAGATTTCCGGAACATGCTGCACTTCATCCAGCGTGACCGGCAGGTTCAGTCCGGCAACGAAACCGTTCGGATCGCGCTTGGCAGCCGCCAGAATGCCGGGATCATCGAAGGTAAGATACTGGCGATTTTGTCCCGCCAATTCGGTTGATTGCACGAGTGTGCTTTTCCCGGCTTGGCGAGCGCCGTTCACCAGAACAGCGGGCGTGTCTGCCAATCCGTCAAGAAGGCGCTCGATAAGGTTGCGAAGAAGCATGGCGATATTATCAACCAAAGAGCGGATGATAATCAACCACGGAGTGGACGATTATCATGGATGTTGGCCGTGGCATACAACATCCGGGTCCGCCACGCCAATTGTCAATATCGTTCTACGGCAGGACGATATTGAGCCACTGCCAACACCGGGATCCGGCCCGCCGCGCTTCCATTGCTCGGCAACAACGATTTAATTTTCGCACAAACAACTGGTACATCTATGACTTCTTGTATCCCTCCATCTGCGAGAGTGCAGCAGCTGATGCACTAAAAAACTCGATTCAAATCCCTTCAAATCATCCGGGAACTACAACAAAGGTGTACCCTAGAGGAGCGAACAATGAGCGAAGGCATGGATCGCTGCAATTCCAAGTGGGACGATCCTAATCTCCGACTACTGAGGCGTAAATGACAGAATCTGTGTCACAGGGCAGATCGCCCGAACGGAATATGATCTTCTTGAGCCACGCGACTCCTGAAGACAATGATTTCGCGCGCTGGCTAGCGCTCCAACTAGCCAACGAAGGCTACGCAGTATGGTGCGATCTCACGAAGTTACTTGGAGGCGAAGACTTCTGGAAGGATATTCAAGAGGCGATCCGGACACGCTCAATTCGATTCCTATTTATTCTGTCCAGAGCCTCAAACACAAAAGACGGAACATTGCAGGAATTGGCCTGCGCCAAGGCAGTCGCTGCCGCCCTCAAGCCTGACGTTCGGGATTTCATCATTGATCTGAAAGTCGATGATCTGCCGTATTCCGAGGTGGATATTGAGATTCAGCGATTGAATCACATTTCATTCCGTACTTCGTGGGCTGACGGATTAGCCAAGCTCTTGGAAAAACTTACCGAAGACAATTTGCCTAAAGACCCTCGCTTCAACCCCGAAGCTGTTGCCACATGGTGGCGTGCGCAACCTACGCTCAGCGCCAAGCAAGGACTACTGGAGGAGCCGGAAACCCAGATTTCCAATTGGTTTCGGATCGAGGAATTTCCCGAAACTGTATGGTGTCACCATGTGACCCGGCACAAGCCAGGAAAATTGGATTTCGATATTTCAATGCTTACCTACCCGGCAGTTAAACCAACTGACTTGAGCTTTCTGTCTTTCGCCAATGCAAAGCAAATTGACGGCGAGCTGGATTCGAGCATCTACATTCACTCGTCGCAAGAGATCCGCCTCAGCGACGTACTAACTCGCTATCACCCGCTAGGACACGACCTTGTAAACATGCTCCGTCAGGGATGGGAAAGAATGATGGAGGCTGGAGATTTCTCGGTCCAGCGAGTATCTCCACAACCCTCTCGCTACTATTTCAAGAAGGGCAAGATTCCCGATGACCGCCTCTTCTTCATGGGACTCAGCGGCAAACGGACCTATCGCGATATCGTCGGATTTGCGACAAAAAATGGCGTGCGGCGGTATTGGCACTACGCCATTAGTGGTAAGCCAGAACTCTTTCCATTTCCGCATCTTGTCATCCGCGGTCACGTTCTGTTTTCAGACTCTGGTGGTCCTCTCTGGGAAGATGCCCAGAAAGCGGCCAAGGCTCGTCGAAATCAATGCAAGACTTGGTGGAACGACGAATGGCGCGACCGGATGCTCGCAGTGACCGCTCACATAACGGACACAGACGGCATGATATCGATTCCAATGTCACCCGATCATTCCATACGTCTGAGCGGTGCCCCAGAAACCTTTGAAAGCCCGGTTTCCTACCAGAGTGTCGCAGAAATGGATGAGATTCTCGACGACTACTTTGAAGACGATGATGACGATGATTTTGAGGAAGTAACCGCCAATGAAGATCAACCAGTTGATTCACCTGCCTGAACCGCTGCTGCTTTTCCGACATGCACAGGGGATGGAAGATCCTCGCGATGGGTTGACCCTGTTCGGGCCGCTCGATCTCGCATCTCCGCTCGGAGTCCGCGCTGGCGTAGTTGGCACTGCGACGGGGATTGCAATCTTTGAACAGTGGGTTGAGGTTTTGCACCATCCCGTTAAAACGGCGACGCCAATCACCTCTAGGCCACCATTCGCAGGTTTCGAGAGCGTCTTTCGTATACCGTGGCAAAGCAAGCCTCTCCATCGAGCTACCATCGACGAGGATGAACTGAAGAGCAGGCTATACCAAGATGATCGCCATCAGCGTGTCTATGAAACAGTGGAACTGTTTGCCGAAGCTATACTGCGTGTGCATCGAGAAGAAGAGGCTAGACCAGATATCTGGTTTGTGGTAATACCCGATGATGTAAGGAAATACTGTCGGCCTCAGGCGGTTGTCGAAGCAAACCTTCGACACGAGGCACGAAGACTCTTCGCGACAACCCTCAAAGATAATGTTCGAGTTGCGAAGAAACTTCAGACCAATCCCTCGCTCTTCCCCGAACAAAACGAGGCGGCCGAGCCTTATGCATACAAAGAGCATTTCCGTAACCAATTGAAAGCGCGTCTTCTCATTGATCGCATACCAACTCAGGTGGTACGCGAGAGTACGCTCGCAAACGTTGGCCCGCGTGGGACAAGTGCCAGAGAACAAACCGATGAGCGTTTGCAATCTCAAATTGCCTGGAACATCAGCACCACTGCTTTCTACAAACTCGGAGGGCGCCCGTGGAAAGTGGCGGGCATTCGCGATGGGGTCGCATATGTTGGTCTAGTCTTCAAGCGTAACCTAAACGCCGGTGTCGGGAATGCCGCAGCTTGTGGCGCGCAAATGTTCCTCGACTCCGGGGACGGCCTAGTATTCAAAGGAGCAGACGGTAGTTGGTTCAACACCGAAACTCGCGAATGTCATCTGAATCGAGCGGCAGCGAGGGATTTGATCGCAAAAGCGATCGAATCATACAAGCTCAAGCATGATGGCCATGGCCCAAAAGAGTTGTTCATCCATGGACAAACTCGATTCAACGGTGAAGAATGGGCTGGGTTTCAAGATGCGGTCTCGTCTGGCACCAAAGTAGTCGCAGTACGAATCCGCGACGAACACTCATTCAAGCTTTTCAGCCGACAGACCACACCAATCCTCAGAGGGACTGCCTTCATCTCCGATCCAAATCGGGCATATCTCTGGACAAAAGGATGGACTCCTCGCCTCCGCACCTACCCTGGCATGGAAGTCCCAAATCCACTAATCGTCGAAATCTGTAGAGGTGATGCTGATATTGAGACCGTCCTTAAGGATGTTCTGGCGTTGACTAAACTGAATTACAACACCTGCCGGTTCGGGGATGGAAAGCCCATCACGCTAAAGTTTGCAGATGCAATTGGAGAAGTTCTAGTCACTCGTCCCGTCAAGAATGCGCCCCCGCTTCCATTCATGTACTACATGTGAGCACACTCGAAGAACTCGAAACGCTGATCGACGCATTCCACAAAGAGCATCCTGAAAAGATGTTCCTCTTTCGAGGGCAGACGACTTGTTACCCGACCGTGCGATCCGGAATGTCTCGACCGAAAGCACGCTATCAGCCCGACGTTGAGCAGGGGTTGGGCGCAATCATCGGAGGGATACTCGGACACGAATCGGTCACCATTCGCAACGTACCATTCCGGCGGGCTGTACTTCAGCATTACAGCGTGCAAACGCATTACATTGATCTGACTTCGGACACAGGCGTCGCCGCATGGTTTGCCACAAGCAAACTCCAACCGCGCCGTGTGATCTACGCCGGTGCCCCTCTCCGCACCCTCGATCAATCCTCTTACGAGCGTCGCACGGATGGATTGGGCTACATACTCATATTTGCCATTCCGAATGCGGATGAATTGATAGCGACTCAGCGGCTTTTCGACATCTCCAACCTAGAGCCTTTTCTACGTCCGGCGAGGCAGAAGGCGTGGCTGATGTCTGATAGAGCGCCGCTACTACCCGATCCGAATGACTTCTGGGCGGCGACGATCACAGTCGATTGTGCTCGCTTTCAATCTGCTCTCTCGATGCCGCAACTATTTCCGGCTCCGGCTGAGGACAAAGGATACGCAAGTCTCACTAATATTCCTTTTGTCGAAATACCTGATGAATGGATGGGAAAAGATGAGGAGCCACGCACGGAGAAGAAACTCAAGATCGACTTCGGGATTCGTGCTCTGCCCGTTCCGGAGTATACGTCCCGAACCGACAAAGACGAGTTCGATCACAAGTGGTCAGATCGCACTTTGACCGAAGCGAAGCCGATGCAGATGTGGCCGGCTTGGAACTTCGAGCTTACGGATGAGATTCCCTCTATTTCTGGGAACGTGGCAAAGGCGACCAAGCTCACTCTGTCGCCTCGTGCTCAAAGCTTCTTGCATAATCCCGTCGACGATATCCCGCTGCGATGGCCGAACCTCGGCACAGATGAACTGCTATTCACCTTCGCTCAATTCGGGCATGACAAGGTGTGCGATATCGAGTATCCATATCACGGCGTTTGGCTGCACAGGGACAAAGAACTTGTGATCGAGCACCCGATGACGGCAGACGAGGATGTCATGAACGTACACGCTGGGCATGTCTTTGAGTTCATCGGCCAGGACTTGCAGCGTCACGACATAGAGGCGTCCTGCAAGTGCGGTAAACCGGAGGGCCACGAGGCGCGAGTTCGGGCAATGCTGAGACTGTCAGCACTGGTCGAAATTGAGGTGCTGAGCATGATTCCGCACCCGTTGAACTTTTCTAACTGGTACTTCGTGCTGTAGAGCGCGAGATCAATGCCGGGTGTACGCGGGATAGTGTTGCTCCGGCGAGAGCCTGGGCCTATCATGTGGGGGCCTTAAAGGCACCTACGTGGCCGTAGAACCGTTCCACTTGGACCGTTACCTAGACGAGCAGGTGTTCCGCTACAACAACCGCGCAACCAAAGACAATCCGCTGAATGATGCAGATCGTTTCGTGCTGGCAGAGTCGCAGATCGCAGGGAAGAGGCTCACCTAGGCAGAACTGACCGGCAAGGTGGGAGAAACGAAACCCGAAGCGTTCTAAGAAGAAGGCAAAGTGGATGAAACGGCAGGGGCGTGGCAAGCGGAGGTCCTAGGCCTCCGCTTTTTTGCGGTCTATAATTGGGCCACTCGACGGAGAAGGCGCAGATGAGTCCTCAAATAAGCCGGGATGAGGTGTGGTGCGAGAAGTGTGCAAACCCCATCGTTCTCCCGCATCAAAGCCCATTAGGAATATTTCAAGGCTTAAGAGATCAGCCCACGGATGAATGGCCCGCAAATTTTCTATGCCCTCTCTGCGGGCACCGGTTCGTCTGTTCGGTAGATATGATCCAGACTTCCGCTCCAGTGCCGGTCCCAGATTCACTGATACCTGATCTTTTGCGAGTTGAGTGCATATGTGACCACAAAAACACCGCAACGAAGAAAGTAGTGTATACAACTTGCCCCAGAGGACGGGACCCAAAAGGCGAAGTAGAGCGGCTAATGCGGCGTCTGGTAGATATGCACACAATCTTAAGGATGGATGCTTATCCTTACGGCGAGCGGGCTCAGTAGGGCAAGGATGTTGCATCACGCGGAAAGAGTAGCACGCCGCCAACTCGAATCACTTCGCTGGCCTTTTCTTTCCCGCCTGCACGACAGCTTTCGGCACTTTCATAATCACGCGCATCGCTTCAGTGAACCGGGCGAATTCGGGACTGTCGGGCGGCTTCTTCATGGGATTATTCTACCTCTTTTTGCGCTCTCATTAGCTTCTGAAAGCGCCTGAATACATTGTCCAAGTTCCCGTCGTTCATCGAAAATGAAGTCCACAATCTCCCCAGGATGATGGTCCCTCGCGTATTGGAGAACCCCGGAGGTTGCTGTAAAGAATCCCCAGTCGTAGGTGCGGCTGCCAGCTATCCGTTTTGTGGCCGCAGGGTCACGATGCGCAAGTACCTCGTGCGGAACAGAGGCGCAGAATCCCTGTAGCTCTGATGCCCCTACAATGTCGGCCAGATCGCTAATTTTTTTGTCGGCTGTCACGCGATTGAAGCGTAAGAATTCGCCTCGGAGATTCTTCGCGTCATCGCTCTTGAAGTACTCAATGCTAGGAGAAGCGTGCAGACCTTCATCCCAAACCTCCGTTACACTCTCCCATTCCTCGACAGTGCCGAGATACCCCCCCATCACGAGTGCTTTGTCCTCGTGGGGATTCAAACCGCTCTCGTCGAAGAATGCTTTCATGCTCACGATTAGCCTCTTCATGCGAAATCTCTTAGCCATGCCGCAAAGATGTGGCACAATCTGCGAGACCTTGCCCCCGCGAGTCAATTCTATTTCGGTGTGTATCATAGCGATGCACATTCTCTCACGGGTTTTCAAATGGAAACGATTTCAGAGGGGCAAGTCTCCAAGTCTAGGGATAGTAGCATGCGATCATTTTTATCTATGCCTATTGTAGGTAAGAATTATGGTGTGTCAGATATATTGTTGCCAAGATAAGCCATTGATAAATATAAGCATTACTTAAATTTGGTGAAATCCAATTGACGGCGGGCCGGGTCTTGCAGGAAAATGAGGCGAAGATATGGCGAATACGCCTTTGGTCCTGCTATGCCATCCGTCGCTGCTCTTCGCATCGAAATCGAGCGCGCCCTCGAACGCCGCTTTCCGGCGGCGCTGACACCTGTTCCGCGGACAATAAGCGAAACTGCGTCAACCGGGGTTCCTGAAATTGACGCACTACTGGACGGCGGGTTGCCGTTGGGGGCTATCAGCGAAGTGACCGGGCCTCAATCGTCAGGCCGGACGGGGCTGGCGCTCTCTTTTCTTGCCCAAGAGACGCGGGATGAGCGCGTCTGTGCTTGGGTGGATGCGGGGGACGCATTCGATCCGGAGTCGGCAGCGGCCAGCGGAGTGATTTTGAGGCAATTGCTTTGGGTGCGATGCCGCGCTGCCGCGGCACAATGCGCGGAGAGCGGGTCAAGAATCTCTCCCGGTTGGAAGGGAAAGACTCAAGCAACAATTTGGACGCGACTCGATCAGGCTCTGCGAGCCACTGATCTATTACTCCAAGCGGGCGGGTTTGCCGCCATTGTGCTGGATCTGGGAGACATGGCGCCAGAACACGGATGCCGGATTCCGCTGGCGACCTGGTTCCGGTTTCGTCAAGCGGCGGATCGCACACGCTGTTGCTTGGTTGTGTTGGGCCAAACAGGCTATGCGCAATCGAGCGCGGCGGTCGTTCTGGAATGCGCGCCGTGCGAGCCGCACACCGCGGGCGGCACCGTACTCAACGGCTTTTCGTTTGAGGCGCGTCGTGGACGGCAGCGTTTCACTCCGGGGATGCAAAGCGCGAAAAAGCCGCCCGCATCAACCTGGTCGGCAGCCAGCGCATGGGAAGCGGAGGAACGCGCATGAGCGATGAACTCTATGCCTGTGTTTGCGCGGCGGAGTTTCCCGCCCAGGCATTGTTGCGCTTGCGGACCGAGTTGCAATCGGAGCCAGTGGCCGTGCTTGAAGGCCGAGCGCCACTGGAAACTGTCTGCTCATTGAATCGGGCAGCGACTCTGAAAGGCGCAGTCTTGGGAATGACGCGGTTGGAGGCTGAAGGCATTGCCGGCTTGCGATTGCTGGCGCGCTCAGTGGATGTCGAGTCTGCGGCGCGTTCCGTATTACTGGAATGCCTATCGCAGTTCTCGCCGCGTATTGAAGAAGCGAGCACGGCCACGACTTGCGGATTTGTTCTCGACATCGCAGGTACGGGACTGCTCTTTGGACCACCCGAAACACTGGCTCAAAGATTGCGCGCTGCACTAACCACTGCGGGTTTTCGCGCCTCGATTGCCGTGAGTACAAACTTTCATGTGGCCCGTTTGAAGGCGACAACCACACGCGAAATTACGGTAATTCCCGAAGGGCAGGGAGCGACGGCGCTTGCAAAGCTCCCGCTTGCCGCGTTGAATCTCGAAGAGAACCACGCGGAGACCTTTGCCATTTGGGGGATTCGCACGCTGGGAGAACTGGCCGCGCTGCCGGAGGTGGATCTGATTGCACGGCTCGGCCAGCAAGCGAGGCACTGGCGCGATCTTGCACGAGGCGTGGCGGCCCACACGTTTCAACCCATCGAGGCAGAGTTCACACTGAAGGAGTTTTTCGACTTCGAGACGCCTATCGAAGAGATGGACTCGCTGCTCTTCATCGGCGCACGCATGATTGATTGCCTGGCTGCGCGAGCATCTGCACGCGCGCTGTCGCTGGCTTCATTGACGGTCGAAATGACGCTTGCAGGGGGAAGGCAACACAAGCGAGCGATACAGCCTGCATTGCCTTCGATTGACCGCAAGTTTCTGCTCAAGCTGCTGCAACTGGAGATCGCCGCACATGCGCCACAGGCCTCAGTGTTGTCCTTCACGCTCACGGCAGAGGCCGGGCAATCGAGCAAGGTACAACTCGGACTCTTTGCTCCGCAGATGCCTGAACCGTCACGATTGGATGTGACGATTGCGCGCCTTAAGGCAATCGTCGGCGAGGATCGCGTCGGCTCGCCCGTGCTCGAAGACACGCACCGGTCTGGCATCTTCCGTATGGAAGGCTTTTCTGTATCCGGCGTAACCGCTGCTCCAAAAGTCGGTAGGCCGCGAATGGCTTTGCGGCGAATGCGGCCACCTGTGCCGGTGCGCGTCCAACTGCATACAACAAAGCCCGCGGCCTTTCGCGATACTGATGGCAACCACGAGATCACCGCAGCCTATGGCCCGTGGCGCAGTAGAGGCTGCTGGTGGTCCACCGTTGGGTGGGACGAAGAAGAGTGGGACGTGTTGGCGCGGGCGGGCGATGGGGGCGCTGTCGTGTGTCTGTTGGTACAAGATCGCCGCAAGCGCGAATGGCGATTGGAAGCCTACTATGACTGATGGCAGCGAATACGTCGAGTTGCACGCGGCCAGCGCCTTCAGCTTTCTTGCCGGTGCATCGCAGCCCGAGGCACTTGCTGAACGCGCGGCACAACTCGATATGCCTGCCGTCGCGCTTGCCGACCGGAACGGCCTATATGGTGTCGCGCGGTTTCATACGATGGCGAAGAAGCACGGCATCAAGGCTCATATTGGCGCGGAGATCGCCGTTCAATCAATCGGCAACAAACTCACGCCGCCAGCTTGGTTGCCACATCAATACCCAACCGCTACACGAGTAGCCAGCGCAATTCGGAAGCAAATCCGCGAAGAGTTATATCTGACTGCTTCTGCTGGAGTGGCGCCTAACAAGTTCCTCGCAAAGATCGCCTCTGATTGGCGCAAGCCGGACGGTCTGTTCGTCATACAACCGGATGAAGTGGCTACCTTTCTACCACCTCTCCCTGTGGGACGCTTGCCCGGTGTAGGCAAGGTGACGGAGGCTCGGCTCGAAAAGCTTGGAATACTGACCGTTGGGGATTTGAAAGGTTTAGAATTGCCCGCTCTCGAAACGGCGTTCGGCAGTCATGGCCTGCGTCTCTATCAGTTGACCCGAGGAATTGATGAGAATCCCGTCGTTCCCGACAGGCCCACACAATCGGTCTCCGCTGAAGATACGTTTGAACGCGATGTACCGCTATCGGAAACTGAGCCGATGATTCGCCGGCTTGCAGAGAAAACCTGGGCTGCCTCTCGCAAGGAGTCACGAATCGCTCGCACCGTGGTTCTCAAGCTCAAAACCAGCGAGTTCAAGATCCTCACTCGCAGCCACACGTCGCCGCGCCCGCCCTCCACGTGCGATGAACTGACCAACATCGCCCTTTCGCTAAGAGATCGTATTGGCCTCGGTCCGCGACAACGCTTCCGTCTGGTCGGTGTTGGCCTGAGCAACTTCCACAACACTGAAGACACACCCTCGCAGCCAGTGCTTTTCGAGTGACCTCGTTCTGCGCGGCTGCGCAGACATGACAAGAGAGTTTTGGAACGAACTCGGAAATCGCTCCCGCTCCTGGACGTTTAAGCCTTCCAGTTCTCATTTCGAGGAATTAACTGTTGGCAACAGCTGAGATTTACACGTACACAATTCGGTGAACATTGGCCGACTTATTGTTCTCAATTCAGTATCTGCGTTCGATGTTAAACTCCGTGACGCCTCGGTTATTCCAGCTTGCGCAACCATAGCTCGCGCGCACCCTTGACCAAATCCGGCCGGAAAAACTGCACGTGCCCGCATTTATTGCATACGGCAATCATGTAGAAGTTGTAGCTGTATTGGGCTGGCTGTGGATTCTGCGCTGGGGCTGTCAAGCCCATCGCGTCAGATTCCGCAGCATTCCGTTGCAAATCTTCAGGGCCGTTGTGAAATTTGTACTCGCCCTGCCCGCAAAAACTGCATCGGTGCGCGAAATTTAGCAAGATAGGCCTCCCATTTGCCTCCAGCACCTGAATCAACCCCGTAACAGCTTCAACCACTATTGTGGCGTTCTGGTACCGCTGCAAAGGTTCTTCAACGATCATTCTGTCCAGCAACTCGTGAACTAGTTCGAACTCGCGGTGATCAGGCAGACCTTTGCCAAGCCTGTAACGATCCGCCCGATGGTTTTCACGATCGAAAATTTGGCATGAAAACATCCAGTGGAGCAGCTTGCCCAGCGAATAGACATCGCCTGCAGGTGTCACGTCCTCTAGGCGGCCATCGCGCGATTCAGGCGCACCGAACCAACGCGGAGCGGCGACCTCCATCGTCTCGGTCACGCGGTCGTTTCGAGTCTCATCGTCCAGAAGAAAACAGAGCCCGAAATCGCCGACGACGGGATTGTACTTCGCGTCCAGGAAGATGTTTCTGGGCTTTAAATCACGATGAACGACGTTTTTTTCGTGCGCGTGCGCCACACCCTTGCTTATTGCGAGGAAACGCCGCAGTGTTTCTATTACAGTCCCGGCGGACAGGTTTTCCAGGTTGCCATTTTCGCAGTATGGCGTCACGAGATAAGGAGCGCCACGTTCATCGTTGCCGTAATCGACAATCTTCAGAATGTTGGGGTCGTCCAGCTTTCGCAGTGCCTCGATCTCACGTCGGAAGCGTTCCTGTCGCTCAGGCCTGCGGGCTTGTGCAGGGAGCATTATCTTCAATACATACAGCGCACTGTCGGTATCACCGATGCGTGTTACCTTGCGCGCTTCGCCCTGCCCGCTCTTTGGAAACGGAGAACCAGCCGCCTTCCACGACTTGAAGTTACCAATATCCATCCAGCAACGTCCTGATACACGGGCATCATAGCACTTGCTATCGGCGGGTGACTCACATCTCCCTTGCCATCAAAAGACTGGGTGCCCCAGGTCTCGATTTTGAAGCCTGGGATCGAACGAAACCCATCGATGCATTGATCGGTCTCCAGAAACGCCGTAGTGCCAGGCCATCGTTTCGTTCTGAATGTATTAGACAGATTCCATGGACCTGCCAATCCATCAATATCTATCTGGCAGCAGGCTTAATCCGAAGCCGCAGCCAATGCTCTCGTGGGAGCAGTCTCCAAGATCAGCAACAATCCAAGCTCTCAGTACGGCAAAACCTCAATCCTCAAATCGTAACTTTGCCGTCATCAATCTCGGCACTCGCAGCAACACGCACCGCCTCCTTTACCCTTTCCAACTCCAGTGGTAGCTCGCAATGCAGAATATCGACGCCTTGGACCACCATCCCCGCGGATTGCTTACAGAAGAGCCTGTAGAACTCAAGATCGGTGAGAACGAGAAGTCTTTTTTCGGACTGAACTAGGGAAAGAAAATAGATCTCCGCATAGCTGCTGTCGATCTTGGCAGACGGCAGGTTTTTGCCGGTGGTCCGACCGGAAAGGCTCTTCACGCTCGCCACAATCTTGCCATCCTCAGACACCGCCGCGAACTGGTGCTGGCCCGCGGTTCCATTCCCCGTCAGCAGTACCGTCTGCCTTCTGAATCGCACCCCAAATTGCTTTCGCAGCCATTCCTGAACGTGCGGCTCAATTTGCTTCTTAAGCGCCGTCGTGTCTACCATAGGATGCCCCTTTCAGGTTGGAATTATACAGATGTGCTGGCCTCGATCACTCACACCGAAGTCATCGGTGTACTGCCCACATCACAGACCACCATCGTGTCTGGTCACCAGCCTCACCCCTTCGGTTCCACCGAAGTAGCAGATCTCGCTCAGCTGCCGACTGCGCGGTGTACGTGCGTGCAGTATTCTTTTGGAATAGGTCTCGGTAAACGCCGACCAGACCAGTCTTCCGGCAACGAGCCCTGTTTCCTTCATTGTCGCGGTACTCCTCAGTTGAGAGAGGCGCGGTGTGCCCAATACTCTTCTATCGCTTTATCGCAATCGGAACCATCATCGTTTGGTAAATGGGGGTCGCTAGAGAGTTCTTCAATAGATTGCCTCAACAAGTTCCGCACATAGTCGTGGTCAGAAATGGCTTCAGGCCGGGAGTAGTTCAGCCTCTGAGGTCCAATCTCCCCATTCAAATCAGCCAAGAGAAAACCAAAGGGTCCGGGGATATTCCCGAATGGTTCATCGAACAACTCATCAAGGACATCATCCCAAACGCTCGCGCTCACACCTAATCCTTTGAGTTGATCGTAGACAAACGGATTTGACGATACAGTGCGGTCCATGTCCTCTGAGTCCATTCTTAGCTTTTCCCTCCATTCCCGAAATGTTCAGGCATCCGTTCTTTGGCTTCAATCATAACGCTGGCTACTCGCCTGAATGCAATACTGGCGAATGAGTCCAAGTCATTCTTGTACTGCTTCATTGCCTCTCAACACAATCGGCAATTGCAGTTGCAGCGGTGCACGCTGCTCCTCGACCCGTTTCATGAAGCCGCGCACATACTCGCTGACCAATGGCGAGTTGTTGTTTGCCAGCGTCGCAAGGCGCATTTCAAGATGAATTTGGGAATCGAGAAGTGGTACGAATTTTAGCTCGCAATTCGACAACTTGTCTCTGCCAGTTGGCGTAATCCAGGCTACAGTCTGGTTGTCAGTCAACAAAGCTGCGATCTGATCCTCACTGCTGATGTAGTGACGGACGCTGATTGGTCCGTATTCTTCCTTGACCCGCTGCTGAATCATGTCGTGCAGATGGTAATGGACGCTCCGGTTAAAGAAGATCCAAGGATACGGCGCAATCTCGTTCAGCCGGACAGATGGTCTGCCAGCCAATGGATGATTCTCCCGCACTGCAATCATGAATGGATTTGTTGCAACATGGACAGATGTAATTTGCGAATTCGGCGGAGGCGTCGTGACCAGGGCCAGATCAAGTTCGTGCTGTTGAACCCGTGCAATGAGATCCAACGAGTATGCGCTGAAAATTTCAACGGAGAGATTACGGTACAGACGAAGTTCGACAGAGTGCAACAACTGAATAATAGAAGGGGGATGAAACATGGATACGCCTATCCGCAGCCGATGAGGTTCGTTATGCTTGCTTTCGTGCGCATCGTGCATGGCTCGCCGGAATAACTGAATGATCTCCATCGCATGTGCAACGAAGGCGCGACCGGATGCGGTAGCCACAACTCCGCCATTACCACGCTCGAAGAGCAGAGTTTGGACTCGGCGTTCAATTTCTTTGAGTTGTTTACTCAGGGCTGGTTCGGTGAAGCCCAGGCGCTTTGCCGCCTGGGTCATATTGCCCTCTTCATGGAGGGCAACGATGATTTCCATATCCCGGATTCTGAACTGCCCCCCGGCCATAAAGAACGCACCTCGGCGCGCGACTATTCCAAGGCATCATCAAGTCAAGCCGGGCGGTCCGATCACACACAATTCCTCGCACCCGGTAAAAACGGGCAATCTGGCGTCGGGTTGTACATCCCGCGTGCATTTACTGCATATTGACGCGAGATTTTTGTTTTTGTCTCTATCTTTTTGTCTCTATCTTCAGCAAGAAAGACGATTTCGACGCTCCGCTCGATAAACGCTCCCGGCAGATGGTCCTTTCAAACCGTACTGCCAGGGCCAATAGCAAATCCAAAAAGTTATCGGCTACTTCCAAAAAGTTATTGGACAAACGGACGCACTTTGCAGCACAGTGCAAGCAAGAACGCTATTCCCCCAGACACAGGAGAGTGCTCTCATGGAATCATCCCCTCGTTCTCAAAGCCGCTCACAAAAGAAGCCTCCGGTTCGCGCCGACGAGAAGTTACTTCTCAGCCGTGAGGATGCAGCCCAAGTGTTGTCCATAAGCCAACGCGCACTGGATTATTTGGTTGCAAATCAGCGTTTGCCTTTCAGGAGGATTGGCGGGCGGGTTCTGATTCCAGTCGCGGACCTGCGGAAGTACGCCCGTGCCGACCACCCTGAACGGATTGTCAGTTGAGGTTAAGGATGGGAGATTATAGCGTCGAATTCGTATATCCTCCATCAAATCTGAAATTTATGGATTTTCTGATGCGAGGTCGTAGCTGTAGCTGTAAAGGTAGCGGGTGTGAGAATAGCACAATACTACAAAATAGTTGTAGTATTGTGTTTATGGCACAGTCCCACCGAGATGCATCGGTACGGCTTTTCGAGCTGGCCCAGCAGCAGCAAGGCTACTTCACCACGAAGCAGGCCAAGGCTGCGGGGTTCGCCGAGAATACCCACCCGTATCATGTGCAGGCTGGGAACTGGATTCGTGAACATCGCGGAATCTACCGCCTCACTCAGTTTCCGGCGACCGACCGGCCCGACCTCGCCCTTTGGTCGCTCTGGTCGAGCGACCGGAATGAGGAGGTCGAGGGTGTGTACAGCCATCAGACGGCTATCAGTCTTTTCAACCTATCAGACCTGAATCCGGCCAAGCTGCACATGACCGTTCCCAGGGACTTCCGACGCAATAGCCAGATTCCGGGCATTCTGGTACTCCACTATGCCGATCTACCTGCGAGCGATGTGCAGACCGGCCCTGGCTACAAGTACACTCGGCCACTCCGAACGATCCTTGATCTGATTGAGTCCGACGAGGTTGAGCGGAACTTCATTCGGCAGGCGCTGACGCAGGCTGTTGACCTGGGCATCCTCACCCGCCAACAGATTCGGGATGCGCAACTCAGCGAACCAACACGCAAGATCCTCGAAGAGATGCTACGGCAGGTCGCATAATGGCGACAATCAAAACATACGCGACGGCGGGAGCCTTTCGAGTGGCTCTCGAAGAGCGTCTGAAGCGGAAATCACAGACGGATCAGATCGACATCAACCGCCTCAGACGCCAAGTATCCTTCGACCGTCTGTTGGCAAGGCTATTCAGCGGAGACTTGGCTCCTTGGGCATTGAAGGGCGGCTACGCTCTGGAACTTCGCTTCAAATCCGCGCGATCTACCGTGGACATTGACCTGGCGTTCCAGCGCGCAGTCTCTGCTGTTGTTAGCAGCACCGACACCAATCAGACTGTACGGGAGATTCTGCAAGACGCTGCCAGCAAGTCTCTGCCCGACTGGTTTGAGTACACCATTGGTGCGGCCATGCTGGACATAACGGCGGCGCCCTACGGTGGAGCGCGCTATCCGGTCGAGACTCATATGGACGGAAGAATCTTTGCGAAGTTTCATCTCGACGTAGGGATTGGCGATGTGGTGATGAGACCACTTGAAACGGTGGCCACGAATGATTGGCTTGCGTTTGCCGGCGTCGAGCCATCTTCGGTGCAATTGATCGCCCGTGAGCAACAATTCGCAGAGAAAATCCACGCCTATACACTGCCGCGCAGTACCCCTAACAGCCGCGTGAAGGATCTGGTAGATCTGGCGCTACTGATTGGGGAGGGGAAGTTGGATCATGAAAGATGTGCTGAGGCGTTGCGGCTGACTTTTGAACGGCGAGACACGCACCACATACCAACTACCTTGGACGCGCCTCCGCACGACTGGCAGATTCCGTTTGAATCGTTTGCGAAGGAATGTGGTTTAGCGCCTGCTCTTGAACCGGCGTTTGAAAGAATCCGTTCATTTTATGATTCGAAGGTGATCCCTCACACCATGCGGTGAGGCACGTTGCCACTCGTAACTTGCTTCAAACAGATTGCCGGACGAAAGGGCAGTTGTTCTTCAACGAGCTGAAATTCGGTGGCTGTTTTGGTGGCTGTTCAACCCGATTTTGTCGCAATAATTGTTCAGAACCGTCCCCAGAAATCCTACGCTCTGCAAAACATATTCATATATTGGGACAAAAATTGGTTGATTTCGCAAAATCAGGTGAAGCCCCGGTGGCTGTTCTGGTGGCTGTTGGTTTCCGACTTTTGTGCATTTTTTTGCAAAATACTGCAACAGATGTATCCCTTACAAGACCATGAACAATAAGCAGATACGCGATATTTTGCAGTGCTCTTCGACGCACTGCAAAACTGCCAAAATCAGACTCGAAATCAGACATAGTCGCAAGGCTATCGGGGGTTCGAATCCCTCCCTCTCCGCCATACATCTAGATCAATTCCATTAGAATCATTAACATAGTTGAGAATCAGTAGTTTGTGCTTGTCGGGCTGCCGACAACATATTTGCAGAATTTCCATATTTTGCACTGTTTCCATCCCGTAAGGCCTAAAAACCCGACAACCTTCCATTCTTAGCTTCTCTCAAAACGAAAAACTTAACTTCTTCTTTGCGACGGCGCTTTCTGGTGCCTTCACTTTCCGTGTCATTTCTGGAGTTTCATCTATGCAAGAACCGTCTCGCAATGGCAGCGCACACTCCCCACCCGAGTTCGGGATGTTGTTGCCTTCCGTGGTCATTGATCGCGGCGGGTCGTTGAGTCGATTCGTACCGGCTTCGCCCCTCTTTCGCACTCGTCGCAGGACAGACCAGTGCCTCAAAACAGTATGGAAATAAGCAGGGTGAACGAGGTTCACTTCAGATGCCGGCGTGGTCAGGGCGAAATATAGAACCGCCCGACTGTAGCCGAGGTGCGAGAGATATGTATTCTCACCGGAAGGCTATCCCGCCCTTCTTCCCCCATCAATTCCAACTACAACTGTGACGGGCCACGCCCCGCGCTCTCATCGCGCTCGTCCCAACACAACTACATCGCTGGCGAGGAAAACCATGACATGAATGATTTTGAAGACTCTTCATCCTCTGACTGGACGGACTCTCTGCGTGTCTGCCGCTTCCTGGACCAGTGCACGCTTTTACTCGAACCGAGCGGTCGCAGCAGTTGCGACTTTGCTCTGCGCTATAACCACAACACCGAAGAGATCTACACCGGTGCGGACGAGCTTTCCGGTTCCGATGTGTCCTCGCCAGAACCGATTGCCACGTCGGAGGAAATCGCCGAACCGGGAATCCCTCCAAGCTCCTTGATCGACGAGTAGCGGCGAATCGCACCAGCTAGGCTGCACAACCACCATAAATTCACTTATCCCTCATCAGCCGCATGTCGCCAGGAATGGCCGCATCGCGGCTTCCGTATTTCTGGGAGGAAACGAACTTGATCTCGGCCACAGACTTTCTTGAACAGCTTGCCACCAGCAGGCGACAGGCGCAGGCCGAAGCACTCCAATCGACACCTATTCCGCAGGGTGTCGAACTGCCGCGGGAACTAATTCGTCGATCCTGAAAAGCCGGCAAGAGGCCTATCAAAGCAGATGATTGTTGCTATGGGGTGGTCTAGAATTTCCCTGAAGGCGTGGAAATCGACGCAGTTTTCTGGGGAAAACGATGCGACCCAA